>Ga0116120_1002941_pt1 | contig 9789 bp, 7 predicted proteins | sample June2015DPH_11_1_3_FD_89724 | JGI IMG/M metagenome (GOLD analysis project Ga0116120, IMG submission 89724) | Peatland microbial communities from SPRUCE experiment site at the Marcell Experimental Forest, Minnesota, USA - June2015DPH_11_150 | ecosystem: Environmental > Terrestrial > Soil > Wetlands... | reverse complement strand
TGGATTGGGCTGGCCGCAAAGCGAAATTCCACTCCAAGGCCGAGCCCGCGTTAGTCGGCAAAGTGCGCCAGTATGTCGCGGTTCTGCTCGGGCTTCGGTGACAGAAGTCGAGCCCACCGGTGTATCCGACTTCAGTCGATGATCGCCTGATACGCCAGCTCATTCACTTGACGGTCGAGGGTCAAATCGCCCGCCGGATGCAGTTGCCCCATGAAGATCACGATCATCTGTTCCTTCGGGTCGATGGAAAATGCGGTGTAGAAGAAGCCTCCCCAGTTGTATTCCCCCGGGGATCCAAGTTCGGAGAGCGGCGCTTTCACTCCATTGACGCCGAAGCCGAGCCCGAAGCCCTGGTCCGGACTTATCTTTCCCAATTGGTCCTGGGTCATCAATTCAACCGACTTGCGGCTCAACAAACGAGTGCTCCCCACCTTGCCGCCGTCGAGCATCATCTGGCAGAAACGCGCATAATCGGTCGCCGTCGACACCAGTCCGGCGCCGCCAGAGAACAGCTTCTTCGGGCCTCGCGCCGGGTAGTCCGCCGAATATGTGAAGGCGCCTTCCGTGATCGGAGTATCGGGAAAGCGGTTCAGGCCTTTCTCGTCGTAGTAGGTGTAGGCCGTGGCGAGCCGCTCCAGTTTGCCGTCGGGTGGATAGAAATAAGTGTCTTTCATGCCCAAAGGCTCGAAGATGCGGGTACGAAAGAATTCGTCCAGCGGTTTGCCAGACAGCACTTCCACCAGCCGTCCCAGCACGTCAACGCCGAGGCTATATTCAAACTTCTCGCCGGGGTTGAAAAGAAGCGGAAGGCCCGCGAGGCGCTTGGTGCTGTCTTCGATGGTGCCGTCGTAAGGCAGGAGGCCAGAAGCGACATTCGCGTCTTTATACATGGGGCCGAGGTCCTCATTCCAGTGGTAAGTGATTCCAGAGGTGTGACGCAACAGGTCGCGAATGGTGATCTCATGAGTCGCGGGGATCGTGTACGGTGCGCCGGACGCGGGCTTGACCAGCACTTTCGGATTCTTGAACTCGGGCAGGTACTTTGAGACCGGGTCGTCGAGCAGGAAGTGGCCCTCTTCGTACAACATCATGACCGCCGCGCTGGTGATGGGCTTCGTCATGGAGCAGATGCGGAACATGGTGTCGGGGCGCATCGGCTTGCCCGCTTCGCGGTCTGCCATGCCCTGCGCCTTGAACCACGCCACATGGCCGCGACGGGCCACCAGCGTGACCGCGCCCGCGATTCGCTTTTCGTCGATGCTGCGCTGCACCGTGCCGGCGATGCGCTCCAGCCGTTCCGGCGACAGGCCGACGGTTTCCGGCTTGACCACCGGCACTTCCTGCGCGACTGCCGCGGACAAGACGAGCGCACAGAAGAAGGCCGGAAATATGATTCTGCGATTTGCGATTTGCCGATTCATGCCGAAGAAAGCTCCTTATCGTCGCCTTCGCGAGATGGGGAACACCGATTGTACAACGACAGAGACTGTGTGAACTTTGCAGGGCGGCAGCTTGCCGATTTGCCTCACAGACGACCCGGATGGTACAAACCTCCCGAGGCCTCCGCTCGTGAAAAACCTTGCGAACCAGTTCATAAGAAAGATCGCCGTTGTCTCCCTCCTCGCTCTTTCCTCGTTTCTTGTTGTGTTCGTGATCGCTCGCGCCGCCGACCGCTCGCGCCGCATCAATCTTCCGACGAGCAAGAGCCTGACCCTCCCCGTCCCCGGCTATCTCGCCCGCACCAACAGCTTCCCTGCAACCATCGCCCTCAGCCCCGACGGCCGTTACGCCGCGCTGCTCAACCAGGGCTACGGCACCGAGGAAGCGGGCGAGCGCCAGTCAATCGCCATTCTCGATCTCAGCAACAATCAACTCCACGACTTTCCCGACGACCGCCTGAGCAACGATTATTCCACTCGCCAAAGCTATTTCATCGGCCTCGCGTTTTCGAGCGACGGCAAGCATCTTTATGCCTCGATGGGCTCGATCACCGATCCTACCGGCGAGAAGCCAACCAGCACCGGCAACGGCATCGCGGTGTACAAGTTCGCCGACGGACGAGTGACCCCCGAGCGTTTCATCAAGATCCCGCCCCAGCCTATCGCCGAAGGCAAAGAAGTCGCGTTTGCTCTACGCACAACTCCCGCCGGAACCGCGGCGCCGTACCCCGCGGGATTCGCAGTGTTGCCCGGTGCGAAGCGCGACCGGCTGCTCATCGTTAACAATCTTTCCGACAATGCCATTCTCGTCGACGCGAGTTCAGGCAAGACCCTGCAGACTTTCGACCTAAGTCGCAGTCGCTACATTCCCAGCGCATACCCATACACAGTGATTGCCAACAAAGCCGGAACCAAGGCCTGGGTTAGTCTGTGGAATAGCAGCGAAGTTGCCGAGCTCGATCTTCAAACTGGCAAGGTTGCACGCTGGATAGAAGTAGGGACACCTAATGATTCCGTAGGTCCGAGTTCGCACGCGACCGCGATGCTGCTAAATGATAAAGAGAATAGTCTTTACATTGCACTGGCGAACGCCGATTCCGTAGCAGCTGTCAATCTAAGTTCCGCTGTCACATACATTCGGTATCGCAGCGATCGAGGCAACCCCGGATCTGTCTTCCAGTCCATTGCTCTCTCGTTGGATGGCAAGTATCTTTACGCCGCCAGTGCCTCGCTTGATGCGATCGCTGTGTTCGACGTCAAGGATTCCAATCGACCACCGGTGATGGCCCGCACGTCGGATTCGCCTCCGATCGGTTTTATCCCCACCGAGTGGTATCCCAGCGCGCTCGCCATTGCGGGCAACGACCTCCTCATCGCCACAGCTAAAGGCCAAGGCAGCGGCCCCAACAACATGCAGAACACATTGAAAGGCGAGCGCAAGAGAAAACATCCTTATATCCCAACCCTGATCGGCGGCTCCATCCAGCGCCTCAGCCTCGCTGACATCGATAAGAATCTCGCCGCCTACACACGCCAGGTCGAAGAAGACAATCTCCTCCGCTCCGATGGTGGCAAGCTTGAATTCGCCGGAGGAGCGAACCCCATTCGCCACGTGATCTACGTTCTGAAAGAAAATCGCACCTACGATCAGATCTTCGGTGACCTGCCCGTCGGCGACGGCGACGCATCGCTGACCATGTATGGCGCTGAGATCACGCCCAACCAGCACAAACTGGCCCTGCAATTCGGAGTGCTAGACAATTTCTACGACAGCGGAGAAGTTTCCGGCGACGGTCACCTTTGGTCCACCGCCGCCACCACCTCCGACTACAACGAAAAAACATGGCCCATCGCTTATCGCAGCAAAGAGCGAACCTACGACTTCGGCGGCAGCGTCGCCGATGAATTCCCGCTCGAGCAGGGAATCCCCGACGTCGACGACCCCGCCACCGGCTTCCTCTGGGACGACCTAGCCCGCCGCGGCCTCACCTATCGCATCTACGGAGAATTCATCGCCGCCGTCTGGTGCAAAAGCGAAAAAGCGAAATCCCCAAAGGAAGGCGCGCCGTCTCCCAGTTCCGCAACTTGCCCAGTCCCCGAAATCAAGAAAGGCGATCCCTTGCCCGCGAACGTCGGCAATCCGCGCGGCGGGCCAAGCCCGTGGCCCTGGCCCATTCCACAGATCAAGCGCATGCGTCCCACCAAAGCCGCGCTGCGCGACCACTACGATCCGCAATTTCCCGACTTTAACACGGACTATCCCGACCAACTCCGCGCCGACGAATTCCTCCGCGAATTCGACGAGTTCGTAAAAGCGAAGGGAACCGCCAAAGAACTTCCGCAGTTCACGCTGCTCTACCTGCCCGACGACCACACCGGAGGCACGCGCCCCGGCAAGCCCACGCCGCAGGCCTCGGTCGCCGACAACGATCTAGCGGTCGGCCGCGTCGTCGATGCCGTTTCCCATAGTCCCTACTGGGACGACACCGCCATCTTCGTGGTTGAAGACGACGCACAGGACGGCGCCGATCACATCGATGCCCATCGATCTACCGCTTTGGTCATCAGCAAATATGCGCCGCGCGCGCCGCAAACCTTCGTCGATCAACGCTTCTACACGACCGTCAGCATGATCCATACCATGGAAGCTCTGCTTGGCCTTTCCCCGATGAACTTGTTCGACGCGCACGCGCCGCTGATGGCGCCGCTGTTCTCCGGTCCCGGTACGCAGCCGCCGTATCAAGCTGACGATCGTAACCTTCGCAGTGGGCTGATCTACCAGATGAACGCCAGGACGGCTCTGGGAGCGAAAGAATCGTCACTGATGAATTTTTCCAGGCCCGATGCGGTCGATGCGAAAAAGCTAAACGCGATCCTCTGGCAGGATGCCAAGGGAGACGCGTCCATGCCAGTAACAAGCCATTCACATTCTGGACCGTAAACCTGCGCTAGAATGCCCTGATGGGGTCTCCAATCGAGTGCGCCAACCTGCGCAAGACCTACGACGGCAAAGTCGAAGCCGTCCGCGGGCTCAGTCTGCGCATCGAGGCTGGCGAATGCTTTGGCCTGCTCGGTCCGAACGGAGCAGGGAAGACCACGACCATCGAAATCCTCGAAGGCCTGCTCGCACCCACTTCCGGCGAAGTCCGCATCTTCGGCCACACCTGGGCCGAACACCCGCGCCAGCTCCGCGAGTGGATCGGCATTTCGTTGCAGGAGACTCGCCTCTCGGAAAAACTGAGCGTCCGCGAGACCATCGAACTCTTCGCCAGTTTCTACAGCGAGCCGCGTCCCTCGTCGGCAGTCCTCGAAGAACTAGAACTCACGGAAAAAGCCGACGCCTGGGCCGGCAAACTTTCCGGTGGCCAGAAGCAGCGCCTCGCCGTTGCCACCGCGCTGGTCGGCAATCCGCGCATCCTTTTTCTCGACGAGCCCACCACCGGACTCGATCCCCAAAGCCGCCGCCAGCTCTGGGAGATCGTCCGCGCCTTCCAGAAAAAAGGTGGCACCGTCCCTCTCACCACTCATTACATGGACGAGGCCGAACGCCTCTGCGACCGGCTGGCCATCGTCGATCACGGACAGATCATCGCCGAAGGAACTCCCTCCGACTTGATTGACCGCCTCGGCGGCCATCACGTGGTCGAGTTCGAAGTGAGTAACAATGTCAGTAACAACGCCGCCGGTAACTCAAACGGACAAGGACAAGGACAAAGAATGGATCTGTGGCGCGCGCTGCCCAGCGTCGAATCCGTCCGCAATGAGGACGGCACAATCTGCCTTAACGTGCGCGAGCCGCACCTCGCCATTCCCGCGTTGCTCGAAGCGTTGAATCGTCAAGGCCAGCAACTCGAACACCTGAGCACGCGCCAGGCGAGCCTCGAAGACGTCTTCGTCAAGTTGACCGGCCGCCATCTGCGGGAGAACTGAATGGCAACCGAAACCCCCATGCCAATTCCAGTTCCAGTTCCAGTTCCAAAGACTCCGAACGTCGACGGCCAGCCGCCAGTTCCCTCCGTTCCCACCCGTCGCAACGGCCGCTGGTCCGGCTATACGCACCTGCTCTGGGCCCGCACGCTGGAGCTCAAACGCGAGCCGGAAATCATCTTCTGGGTCTTTGTTTTCCCTCTCCTGCTGGCCTTCGGACTCGGCATCGCCTTCCGCAACAAGCCTGCCAGCGCCACTTCGGTCGCCGTGGTCCAAAGCGCCGGCGCCGCGAAAACGCTCGCCATGCTGCAAGGCTCGTCCGATAAAGCCTCGCCCGATAAAAGCTCGCCCGCCCACTCCTCCATCCAGGCAACAATCCTCGGCCGTGAAGCGGCGCTCAAAGGTTTTCATTTCGGAAAATTCGATCTGGTCGTCGAGCCCAACCCCGATGGCAGCGTCACCTACGATTACGACCCGTCGCGCCCCGAAAGCGTGCTCTCGCGCTCCGAGATCGATACCGCCCTTCAGGCCGCCGCCGGACGCAAAGACGCGCTCGCCACGTCGAATAAAATCTCCAGCGAGCCCGGTTCCCGCTACATCGACTTCCTCATTCCCGGCCTGCTCGGCATGAACCTCATGAACTCCGGCATGTGGGGAGTCGGCTTCGCGCTCGTCGAAATGCGCCAGCGCAAGCTGCTGAAGCGCTTCATTGCCACTCCGATGCGCCGCACCGATTTCCTGCTCGCCCTCACCACCAGCCGTCTGGTTCTGATGGTGATCGAGGTCGCGCTGCTGCTCGGCTTCGGAGTCCTGGTGTTTCACATGCCCATGCTGGGCTCGATTGTTTCGGTGATCTTGCTGGGAACGCTCGGCGCGGTCGCCTTTGGCGGCGTTGGCCTGCTCACCGCCTGCCGCGCTCAGAAAATCGAAACTGTCAGCGGCCTGATCAATCTCGTAATGATGCCGATGTGGATTTTCTCCGGCGTCTTCTTCTCCTACCAGCACTTCCCAGCCAAAGCGCAGCCCTTCATCAAAGCCCTGCCCCTGACCGCTCTCAACGACGCCCTCAGAGCCACCATCTTAGAAGGCGCATCGCTCCATTCGCAGTCGCTGCGCCTTCTGATTCTCGCCCTCTGGGGAGGCGTCTCGTTCATCCTGGCCCTGCGCTGGTTCCGCTGGACATAGAGCAGCTATCAACGGTCGGCTCCCAGTTTTCAGTTCTTCGCAACATTCTGGGGGTGCCCGTCGTTTTTTCTCTGCCGATGCTCAAGAGCAACGTGCGCTATACTTACTCACCGGAGATGTCGGCCTCCCGCCGATAAACTGCAAAGATGTTCTCGGACGTTTCCACAGTCATCCACGCGATTCCTGAATTCCTTTTTGCACTGGTCTGCTCCCTGGCTGGATGGATCACGGGAGGCGTCGTAATGGCTGCGATTTGGGCATGGGAGCACAAACAAGGTCGTAGTCTTTCATGGAAAGCGTCCAAATGGGTGCTATGGAGTTTTCTCGTGGTATCGTTCTTTTCCGTGTGGTACAACCTTCGACCAAGACTATACGCAGAGATCCAAAGAAAGGTGTCTGGCGCTAATCCCAACAAACTCCCTATAGCGATTTTGATTGTAGAAGTTCGAAATACTGGCGCGCCCACTTCAATACACTCATGGCGTCTGTCAGTTACGACCCCTGACAAAAAGCAACACGACGGAGCCATGCAGGGCATTACGGGACCGGTGGTAACGTCAGACGAGCAAGGGCGTGTGACTACCTACGCTGCTGTCGATGCGCTTTACGAAAAGGCGTTCCGTGACCCAATGCCCGAAGGGAAAATAATGACCGGAGTGCTGGTCTACATCTTCAATGGAGTCACACCAAGTGACCTCCAGGATCAACGAACAAAATACTCTCTTAAGTTTGAGGACGCAAAGGGAGTCTTTCACGAAGCAGTTGACATGGCAAAGGATAGAGAGACGCAGCCACGATCCTATCCAGGGCTCACTCCTCCGTGATCGCTGTCGTTATGGCCTTACGGCCGGGGTGCCCCACTCCTTGCGCTTTTTGCAAGAGGCGGGTGTTTGCGCGGTCACATTTCTCGCGGGCATTCGCACTTACGCTTCCTTATGCCCAAATATCTCAGGCGGTATTGCGGCGCTGCTCGCTTTTCGGGTAAACGCGTGGTGTCCACTGGCACACGATTTCTCTTGACCGACGGTGTCCATTGGAGTACAAGATGAACAGGCAGACCGTTGTCGAAACGCCTTCTTACATCGCCCTCGCAGCCAAGCTTTTCAGCGAGAGGGAGCGCGAGGATATTGTGACCTTGATTGCAGAGAATCCACAGTGCGGCGATGTGATGGCGGGGACGGGCGGATTTCGCAAGGTTCGCGTACCGCGCCAAGGCATGGGAAAGAGAGGCGGGGCGCGGGTGGTGTATATCTGGCGCAACGACAAATTTCCGGTCTTCCTCATTACCGTTTTTCCGAAGAACACGAAGGCCAATTTGACGAAGGCCGAACGCAATGCCCTGAAGAAGCGTGCCGACGAAATCGTTGACAGCTACCGGAGATAGACGATGAAAACCGCGTTTGAACCGTTCATGACCGGACTGGACGAGATTGAAGCTTTTCTCGCAGGAGAGCGGAAAGGCTTCAAGGTGCATGTGCCGGATGAAGTCGATGTGAAAAGCATCCGCAACAAGCTCAACATGACGCAATCCCGCTTTTCCGACACCTTCGGATTCAGCCTGGATGCGATCAAACATTGGGAGGGCGGACGCCGCAAGCCAGAAGCGCCAGCCCGCACTCTGCTCACAGTGATCGACAAGAATCCAGCCGCCGTCATCACCGCCCTTCATCCCGAAGCTTTGCCGGAAGCGACTACCAAGAACGGCGCTAGATTTCGCACGGAGACAAAGAAGCGCCCTTTCAGGGCTAGGAAACCCGCAGCGATGGCGGCCAAGGCAGGGGGCGGTAATGGCGCTCGCTCACATCCGAAGAACGGATAGAACGGTGGACGCGAGGCTGCGGCTTTTTTCATCACAAACAGCCTGTGCGCCGCGTCACAGACATCCAACCCGCCGCGCGCGATAATGGAGATCTGATTGGGGGAGCGAGAAGTGTGCCAGTCTCTCAAGACGGACCTCGACGCTTCCCCAAGACCATTTTCAGCGCTCTTTTGGAGTTAACTCCTTATTCCCGAATACTTTACCTATAAGTCCTTTATGCCGAATACTTTGCGGGAATTTGCCCCATAACTCTATGATTCCAGAAGACCGGGGGGGAGGGGGGTACCCCGCCGTACTAACTGGTTAGTAACCATATCGCCAACGCCGGCAAAATTGAAACCCTGCTCGTCGTGAATGGCGATGGCGCTAGACGGCGAGGCCGAGCAGTCGTAACCATGTTCCAGATGCGATCCAAAAAGAACATCAGCCGGCACGTTCTGTGAAAATAACGGGTATCTTTCCGGCGCGAGCCAGCGTCCAACTAAGTGGGGAAACTCCGCCGGTCCAGACTTGCTAGCGGGGGTATAATCTTCTCAACCGACCGGGTTTCCGCGGGGTGTCCAAATGTCGTTCCGTAAATTGCTGATCTCCCTCAGTTTGCTAGCGCTGATGGCGCTGCCCGCGCTGGCGCAGGATCAAACTTCCCAGACGCCAAGCGCACAGCCACAAGCCTCGCAGCCGCAAACAGCACAGCCGCAGACAACAAAAGATCAGACGGCGCAGCCGCAGGGCACGCAGCCCACTAGTGGCTCAACGGCCGGGTCAACAGCCGGGTCAACGACTGGAGCAACGCCCGCGCCAACGCAGAATCCCCCGGCAAGCACCAGTCCGACTTCGACTCCGCCCGCGGATTCTACTTCCGACACCGCTGGCAGCGATGCGGCCCCGAGTGGGCCGCCTCCCATCCAGGAGCCCGACGACAGCAAGGTCAAGCACGATGGCAGCGAAGCCGATGTGGACGCCATCGGCAATCGCAAGATCGGCGCGCGCGGTTTGGGCAACTGGTACTCGCTCGAGACCGAAATCAAGATCGGCAAACAATATTCGATGCAGGTCGAGCAAAGCGTGAAGCTCGTCCAGGACCCGGTGGTCAACGAGTACGTCAATCGCATCGGCCAAAATCTGGTGCGTAATTCCGACGCGCAGGTGCCGTTTACCATCAAGGTCATCGACTCCGACGAAATAAACGCATTCGCGCTGCCCGGTGGATTCTTCTATGTGAACTCCGGCCTGATTCTGGCGGCCGACGAAGAGGCCGAACTGGCCGGCGTGATGGCGCATGAGATTTCGCACGTTTGTGCCCGCCACGGGATGCGTCAGATGACGCGGGCGAATTGGGCGAACATCGGGACGATTCCTCTGATCTTCATCGGGGGTGGCATAGGCTACGGAATCTACGAAGCAGCCGGCCTGGGCTTG
>Ga0116120_1002919_pt1 | contig 9840 bp, 12 predicted proteins | sample June2015DPH_11_1_3_FD_89724 | JGI IMG/M metagenome (GOLD analysis project Ga0116120, IMG submission 89724) | Peatland microbial communities from SPRUCE experiment site at the Marcell Experimental Forest, Minnesota, USA - June2015DPH_11_150 | ecosystem: Environmental > Terrestrial > Soil >... | reverse complement strand
ATGGGAAGTTGCTTGGGGGTATCCTGCTACTACAGATTTTACCACTATGAATTATGGTGCCTATAAATTTCTTCCTTATAATACTCCCACTTGGACGCAGGGCGTGATTGACTTCATAGTTCCAAGCAAAACTTTTAGATCTAATAGCGAAGGAGGCTCTATACCGACACAAACGGTCACAGGGATGATTCCTTGGATATGTGCAGACCCGCGTTATCCTTCTGCGCAAAGAGGACAGGTTTGGTTTTCTGATGCAGAATTATACATTAATCCAGACTTCACGTCGACAGCGCCACCGCCGCTTCCGCAAAATGTGTCCAACTATAAAACCCAGTATTACCTTACAGTCAACTCTGCCTACGGTTCACCAGCTGGAGCTGGCTGGTATGATTCCGGCTCAACCGCTTCGTTCTCGGTGACGTCACCCGCCGCAGATGGCACGGGAAAGCAGTATGTCTGCACGGGATATTCGGGTGACGCGTCGGGCAGCGGGACCAGCGGGTCAATCGTTATGAACGGTCCCAAGACCGTGACGTTTAACTGGAACAACGGTCAGAAGTGGGCGCGTACCTGGTATGTATATTCTGGGAACAATGGCAGTCCATGGAGCCGGGTGCTCGGCTCGGGCCCGGACGAGAGCAACTTGAACTTCGATAATAACTGGGGCTCCGGGACGGTGGCGTACAGTTGGTCGGAAAGAATTGGGTTCGTGTCTACGAGAACCGTGAATCTCTCGGCGGGATCATGGACGTTCACCGTGGGCGGAGATGATGGCATCCGCCTATACGTTGATGACAAGCTGGTGATCAACGGCTGGAAAAACCAGGCGTACACGACTTATACATATAAAATGAGCTTCTCAAGCACCGCCAACCATTCTCTTCGCCTCGAATGGTATGAATACACTGGGAACGCTCGCGTGTCCTTCAGCTTAAAACAAGGGTAGCCCACTTTTTCCTAAAAGATCGATCGGTTGATGTCTTGCGCGCGCTGTATTCGCGCCCGATAAACCGCAGGTTTCAGAGTGGCTACAAGTTGAGGCACGTGTAACGATAACCATAACTACCAATACTGCCAACTTCGCCTTACATCGAAGGGATAGACATGCCACTTGACATATGTCCATCCCGTTAGTTGAAAGAGCGCGCGCTGGTGTTGGGGTATGGATTTATTGAAGAAGGTGTGTTCTGGAGTACTCGATTAGCGATGTTGATGGTTCTCGCTGGGGTCTTGTGGTAACGAGGTTGGGTTACGTGTTGTATTCTTTTTCTAGGAGTATGGTTGTGGTGATTGTGGTGTTTGTTTGTGGGTTGGGTTTGGGTTTTTGGGGTTTGGTTTTGGAGCCTGTCCAATAGAGGGTCCATCCGATTAGCCAGAGGAGGGTTGTGACGGGGAGAAGCATCAGTATGACTGCTCTGTTGCATACGCGTGTGTTTCTAGGCAATTTCAAGATTACGCCTGAATGGAGCTTGGCATGATGGGGGAGATAAGTGTTTTTGACATTTGGGTGTATCTTTGCTTGTTATGGTGGGTCTGGTTTGGTTCTGCGGGTTGGAGCTTGTGTCTGAGACAAGGCATTTGTGGCGTTGGACAGCAGCTGGAATTGAGGCGTTTGTTGCAATTGTCTGGGTTCGAGGTTTCTGCGGTTTTCTTTTGTGATGCTCTTGAAGCGATGTTCGGGTTTGAATGGTACTTTTCGTTGTGGAAGATGTGGGGTTTTGTTCTAGAACATTTGGATAGATGTTATATAGAATATCGTTTAAATAGTAGGTTTTCAATTTGAAGGTTTGGGGGAAAGAGATCGCGGACGAATGTGTGAACATGGGTGAAAATGTGTTCGGTTCCGCTCCTGTCAGGGAGGGATTGGTTTAGTGGAGTCTAGGAGCAGGGTTGAGCGGGATGAGTTTCGGGGTAAGGTTAAGGAGGAGTGGGGGCTCTTGTGGACGGAGCGGTTTGATGACAGGGTTAGGGCTGAAGCGGTTTCTGTTCGGGATTACCCGTTGGTTTTTACGAGTCGCGGCCACGTTATTTTTGCGACCAGGAACGCGAAGGTTCCGAGTTTTTCGCAGATAATGGCGGTTTACGCGTCTCAGGGTCTGGTTTATTCTCCTGATCCTGACGTCGGTGGGTGGGGCAAGTTTGTTCGGACGCACGTGGGCAAGACTGCTCACTCGAGGGCCAGAGCCTTCGTTAACAGTCAGTCCAAGTGCAAGAACGATGGGCAGCATCAGAAGAAGGGCGGCAGGGGCTGGCTTCACAAGTAACGTTTCGTAAGTAGCGCTTGCGTCTTGTCTTAGATAATCTGTTTTCCACTGTTCTCTCTTGGGTTTGGTCGTGTTTTCAATGGGTAAGTACAGGGATGGGCTTGGGATCATAGCGGATATTCTGCATGCTGCTGGCAGGGGTTCGAAGAAGACTCGGATCATGGGAGTTGCGAACTTGAGTTACAGGCTTTTCGAGAAGTACTTGGGGAGTACGGTTCAGATTGGTTTCTTACAGTTGAACGATGAGGGCTACGAAGTTACTAAGAAGGGTCAGGATTTTCTCGAAAAATACCATGATTTATCTAGTAGATATTCAAAGTTGGATAGCGAACTTGAGAGCGTCCTGTATGAGAAGGAGATCTTGAAGAGGATGTGTCAGCCTTTGAGGAATGGCAAGCTTAAGGCCATGTGTGGGAGGAAACGTCGAAGATGACTGATCTGCTCAGACAGCGGGCTAAGAGTTTTGCTTGGCTGTTGTTGGTTCTGATGGTTGCAGGCTTGCTCTCGTATGGGTCGTCGTGTGCCAAGGGAGCTGACGATGCCTCGGGGAGTGTTGGAAACGCGGATGCTGCGGTTCGTCAAGCTTTTAACGCTGCTTTGGGTGCTGAGAGGGCTGGGGCGAACGTCTCTGGTTTGATTGTAAGGCTGAATGAAGCTGGATCTGTTCTGGTGGAGGCTGAAATCGCGCTTGGAGACGGGAATTCAAGCGAGGCTGCTAGCAAGGCTGCGCAGTGTGTTGGAATTGCTGAAAGTGTTAGGAGTGACGCTGACGCTTTGAAGACATCGGCCTTGGATGGGGCACAGACGGTTTTTTGGATGTATCTCACTTTTTCGGTGGTCGGCATTGCTGTGTTTGTTTCTGTTTTGGCGGTCGTTTGGCGGCGGTTCAAGCGCGGCCATGTTGAGAAGACGTTGAGTATGAAGCCTGAGGTGGCGCATGGTGAAGCTTGAGGAGTACAAGCAAGTTTTTGCCGCTGTGGGCTTGGTTGGCGTTTTGCTTTTCGCTACTCCAGCTTTGGGTTTAGTAGTGCATCTTCCAAGTGGACAGAAGTTTTCGGAGCTTTGGGTTTTAGGCTCAGGGCATATGGCTGAAGGCTATCCGTTTAACGTTAGAGGGAATGAGAGTTACCTGGTTTATCTGGGGGTTGACAATCGTTTGAGCAGTTCGGCTTATTATGAAGTCATCGTGAAGTTTGCGAATCAATCTGAGTCTTTGCCTGATGCAGCGGCCGGCGTGCCCAGTTCGTTGCCGGGGCTGTACGAGTACCGTGTGTTTCTGCAGGATGGACAGAGTTGGGAGCAGCCGTTGACTTTTTCGTTTTCCCAGATGTCAGCTGCGCAAAATCGGTCGGTGGTTGGTGGTTTACGGGTGAATGGTGTCACGCTTAGCGTGGAGAAGCCTGAGGTGTGGGACGACGGGAACGGTGGGTATTTTTATGAGTTGTTTATGGAGTTGTGGATTTACAACGTTGCCTCTGATGCATTTCAGTTTCACAACCGTTTCGTGGGCCTATGGTTGAACGTGACGGCCTCATAAGTCAAGTTTTTAAGGGCGACTGTAAGATACTTATAGAACTTTCTTCCTCTATAATTTAAATGTATGGAGGACGAATGTAAATCATAGCGTCGCAGATTAGCGGTTTTGGCGGTGCTCTGAATGATGGGAGAAGGCTATCGGAACAGTGTGCTAGCTATCATTGCCGCTCTCAACGAGGAGGAGGGAGTTGGGCTGACGATAGCGGAGCTCCGGCAGTATTTGGAGAAGCCCTGGGTTCTCGTAGTAGACGGCAAGAGCAGTGACAGAACGGTTGAGATTGCGAAGAATCTTGATGTGGACGTGATTTGTCAGGAGGGCAAGGGCAAGGGCGACGCGATAGCGTGTGCGATCAGCCAGGTCAAGCTTGACATTGATTATGTTGTTTTCACGGATGCAGACTACACCTACCCAGCTGAGTATGTTCCAAGAATGATCAGGATTTTGGAAGAGAATCCAAAGCTGGGAATGGTTTGCGGAAACAGGTTCAACTCACATTTTGACTTGAAAGAAATGCACAGCATGTTCTATTTTGGAAACAGACTTTTGGCTTTCACGCATAACATGCTAAACGGAGTAGCCATGCGCGATCCGCTTACCGGCCTGAGAGTGGTGCGTTGGAAAATACTGAAAAACTGGACGCCGAAGTCTAAGGGTTTTGACGTTGAGGTTGAGTTGAACCATCATGTTGAGAGGCAAGGTTACGGCATAGTGGAGATTCCGATACCGTACAGGCTGAGGCTTGGAGAAAAAAAACTCAAGCTGCAGCATGGTGCCACGATTCTGAAAAGGATCCTGTTAGAAACCATGTATTAGTTCAGCCTTGAATTTTGTGATTGCCGCTGATGCGGGGAAAGTCCTATGGAGAATCGTTTTCAAAAAGTGCTTGTCACGGGTGGGGCCGGCTTTATTGGTTCTCACTTGGTTCGGGAGCTCGTTGGCACTGGTTGGTCTGTGGTTGTTCTGGATGATTTCAGTTCTGGGAAAGTGGAGAATCTTGGCGGGTTTGTGGGTGCGGATGGCTTGAAGGTAGTTAGGGGAGATGTTAGAGATAGGAAGATCGTGGATGAGGTTTTGGGCGGGGTTGAGGCGGTTGTTCATCTGGCAGGGTTTGTTGATTCTGCTGAGTCTGTGAGGAGGCCTTTGTTTACTCACGATGTTAATGTGAGTGGTACGTTGAACGTTTTGGATGCGTGCGTGCAGAATGGTGTTGGAAGGTTGGTTTTTGCTTCTTCAGCGGCGGTTTATGGTGACGGTAATCCTTTGCCGTTGCGGGAAGAGTATGATTTGCGGCCTACGTCTCCTTATGCGGCTTCGAAGGTTTCGGCTGAGTTTTACTGCAAGATGTTCGGTAACTGCTACGGTTTGAATTCTGTTGTTTTGAGGTTTTTCAACGTCTACGGACTGGGACAAGGCACGAATCCTTATGCAGGCGTGATAACGAAGTTTGTGAGCAGCGGCTTGCGCGGTGAGCCTTTGACGGTTTACGGTGACGGCACGCAAACGAGGGACTTTGTGAACGTGAAAGACGTTGTTGAGGCTGTCGTAAAAGCTTTGAGTTTCAAGTCTTCGAGGACTGAGGTTTTTAACGTGTGCTCGGGAACGTCCATTAGCATTAACGCTCTAACACGCTATGTATGCAAGGTTCTGGGTAAGGATCTTGAGATCGTACATGCTGCTGCTAGAGAGGGCGATGTTCTACACAGTTACGGAGACCCGACGAAGACTCAGAAGGTTTTGATGTTCAATGCGCAGGTCGATTTTGAAGATGGACTCAGTCGGCTTGTTGGAAGTCTAGTTTAGGATTTTGACATGCTAGAGTTTGATTTGACGCATCCTTGGATGGCTTTCTGTTGAAGATGGAAAATCATAGAAGAATATTAGCCCCACGCGCTAACGGTCATAATACTTATTCGCGATATACAAAAGAAGGTCTCTAAACTTGTTTCTTCTTGACATATTCATAGTCACGATCGCGGTGATTTTCGTTGGTTTCTATGTTTTCTATTATTTGATTTGTTTTAGGTACAGTAAACTGAAAAGAGTCGGGACTTATCCATCCTTTGCCTCTGATAGTCTGCCTATGGTTTCCATGATAGTTCCTGTTTATAACGAAAGCCGCGTGATTGAACAGAAAATTGACAACCTGTCGCAGATAGATTACCCCAAGAACAAGCTGGAAGTAGTCTTTGTGGATGGTGGTTCTGATGATGGGACTGTGAAAAAAATAAAGAATCTGTCAAGCAAAGTGAACTTCACTCTGAAGACTGTTGAGCAAGGTTCAAGAAAGGGTTTCAACGCGGCTGTCATAGAAGGTTTCTACGCTACGAAAGGAGATGTCATTTTTATCACCGGTGCGGAGACTCAGTATGAGTCGAATGCACTCAGAATTATGGTGGATCATTTTGCTGATCCAAGAGTCGGTGCCGTGAACGGTGCAATGAGAGTCAGCAATGTTGGAGAGGGTTTGTCGACGGAGTTGGAGACGGCCTACAGAGGTCTGTATGATTTTGTTAGGCTGGCGGAGAGCAACCTAGATTCACCTTTTGACATCAAGGGTGAAATAGCAGCCTCGCGAAGAAGCATTTGCCAGCACCTAGTTGACAATCCCGCGATGTCAAGAAAAGGGTGTATCGATGCTTGCTTTTCCTTTCAAGCCAAGATGGACAGTTATCGAACTGTCTATGACCCCCGTGCCGTCTATTATGAGCCCGCTCCAAAGAGCATGCATGATTCGTTCAAGCAACAGGTGAGGCGAGGAGCTACACTGATTGAGAACATGCTAGCTTTCAAGAACATTCTGCTCAAAAGGAAGTATGGTCGTTTTGGAATGTTGATTATGCCCGCGCACTTTCTGATGCTGATCGTTATGCCTTTTCTCTTCATTGTCACTGCAGGAGGATTTGTAGCTCTTGCGGTTTTGAACCCGTCAAACTATTTCCTTGCTGCTTTGTGTGTCGTTGGTGGCCTGTCTCTTCTGTTGTCAAGAAGGATTCAAGCTTTCGCAAAGACTCAAATAGTATTGATATTTGTATGTATGAAGATGCTGAGAGGAGTTGAAACCCAAAAATTTGAACGTCTGTCTTCAGTCAGACCTGAAGGGAAGCAAATGGAGGTGAAGTGAGATATGAAATGGAATAGACAAAGAGTCTTGGTTACAGGAGGAGCCTCGTTCATAGGAAGTCACCTGGTTGACAAACTCCTGTCATTAGGAGCATATGTCACAGTTGCCGACGACTTTTCGAGTGGAAGAATAGAAAATCTCGACTACAAGTTGAAGAGAGTTGGAAAAGGAACATGGAGTTCAGAGCAGATCTCGATCTATCGAGGAGATCTCAGACAAAAGAATTTCGCGCGTAAAGTAACGAAAAGTGTGAGTTCAGTTTTCCACCTTGCGGCTGCTCATGGAGGGCGCGGCTATATTCAGAGTCACCCAGTTGAGTGTTGTACAAACATGGCTTTGGATCAGACGGTTTTCGAACAGGCCTATGATGCTGGTGTCGACAGGATATGCTTTGCTAGCTCAGCCTGCGTATATCCTTCTTATCTTCAAGAGGAGCTTGGGTCTAGGTATCTTCTCAAGGAGGATGATGCAGACCCATTTGTCAGAGACAAAGCGTTTGCTGACTTGGAGTATGGGTGGGCAAAGCTGATGGCGGAAATGACCTTGAAAGCTTATCATCGGCAGCGTAAGTTAAAGACAGCCTCTGTCAGAATCTTTACTGCCTACGGTCCGAGAGAAAATGAAACCCATGCTATAATAGCTTTGATTGCTAAAGCATTTGTCAAACAGGATCCATATGTGGTTTGGGGCAATGGTGAACAGGACAGGAATTTTACATATGTTCAGGACATAGTTGATGCTCTTGTTCTTGCAGCAGAGAAGATAAGCGACGGTTCAGCGGTCAACGCAGGGAGAGAAGACAGAATTACGATAAACAAGGCAGCAGAGACGGTTTTTGACGTAGTGAACTGGAGACCGAAGAAGATTTTCCATGATATCTCCAAGCCCCAAGGTGTTACATCAAGAGCCGCAGATCTGACGAGAGCCAGAGAAATCATGAGCTGGGAACCCGTAATAGATTATGAGGAAGGCTTTCGCCGAACTGTGGAGTGGTACTTCGCAAACAAGAGCGTAAAAAACGTAAGAGCCCAGCTTGAGAAGCTCTTGATGGAGCGCTGAAAAGGGGGCCAGCAGAGACCAGTATTCAATCAATGATTTCGTTGACCTTGTGTGACCAGGTGATCAAGTTCGCTTGATGGTGGATCAGTTGTCGGCAGTCAGGCAGGAGAAATGCCGTGTTCATGCTGTCGAACAACTTGTGAAAGTGGGGCTGAAGTAAGACGAGAGTATGTTTGATATCTTTTGAGTATCCTCCTAGAATTCTTGGCGGCGCAGGAACATATGCTGAACTTCTTGTGAAGGGACTTCGAAGCATTGGAATTGAAGTCTGGGTCATAGCTAGTGGAAACCAAACGGTCTCTGGTGAAAGCATCCACAGACTATATGTTCCAGACACAGCTTACCTGCGGCAGTTCTTGTTCATAAGGTCAGCCGAGAAAGCTTTGAGCTGTCTAAATAGCCAATTTGGCTTCGACCTTGTTCATTACAACGAGCCACACATGGTCAGAAGTCTTCACAAATTGCCGATGGTTTCAACAGTTCACTCATCTCAACTGAATGAAATTCGTACAATGTTGAAGTACCCAAGTTTGACTCTGACAACTCTCAAAGGTTTATTGGACCTAGGTGTTCGCAGTCCCATAGGTTATGTTGGTGACATAACTGCCGCACATGCTTCAGATGAAATAATAAGTCCGTCTAGCAATCTAGCTAATCTTCTAAGTCACGACTGTTTTGTCAGCAAAGAGAAAATTCATTTTGTGCCTAACGCTGTTGATGTTCAGCAACTTGACAGACTTCCTGTTGACGATGCTGTGTTGGAAGACAATTCGCTCGTGAACGGGGGCTATCTTCTGTACATTGGTCGGCTTTCCGCAGTGAAGGGTATACACAATTTGATTGAGGCATTTGGGCGGATAGGCAAGAAAAAGGAATTGAAACTTGTCATAGCAGGAACTGGTGATTACGACCATGCATTGAGGCGACAAGCTCAGAAATTTTGTAATGTTGTTTTTACAGGTTTCGTGGGTTCTCCAGAAATCAAGAAGTCTCTTTATCGCAATTGCCTCGCTCTGATGCTCCCCTCTTTGTACGAAGCTTTTCCCCTGGTGGTCTTGGAGGCCATGACATACGGCAAGCCAGTAGTGGCGAGTTGCGTAGGCGACATACCCTCAATAGTCAAGAACGGCGTAAATGGTCTTCTTGTAAAGCCCAATGACATAGATGGACTTGTGCAAGCGATTGCTAGGCTGTACGAAGACCCTGACTTAAGAAAGAACATGGGTCTTCGCAACCGTTCAGTCATCATGGGGAATTTCACGGTTGAAAAAATGGCGACGAGAACCTTCCAGGTCTATTCGAAGCTGATGGAAGGAGATTAAGCGCGCGCTAAAGGCTTACGATTTCGCTCTCCAGAATCATGAAACAAATAGCCTTCAACGAAAGCAAGGCGAGCTACAGAGCTGAAATTGGTGAGCTTTGTGATAAGATTGTCAATATCTAATTTATGCGCAGTCTATTATTTCAAATAGGAGTTGACAATGTATTTATGCTGAACACTTCTACGGAATTCTTTATATTGAAGCTTACTACATCAGATACAGAAAGAGCTTCAGAAAACTGCATCGCGAACGGATGTATGATTAATGAAAAAGAGGAAATGTCTTACCTTTCTTTTCTGCCTGATACTGTGTTATTCCCTTTTCCAACATACCGCAAGAGCACAGAGTTCATTACAAGCCAGTATATTCTCTCAAGGAAGCATCACTTACCCGCCTTCGAATGTAAATTTGGCTGTTATTCCTGATGCTTGGGAAGGATATTTGACGCAGGGCAGACTTGTTCATCATGCTGATCCCCAAATTGTTTTTGTGGATACAAGCGTTACCCATAACGGACACGTAAGTATTAGGTGTGAT
>Ga0116120_1002890_pt1 | contig 9929 bp, 9 predicted proteins | sample June2015DPH_11_1_3_FD_89724 | JGI IMG/M metagenome (GOLD analysis project Ga0116120, IMG submission 89724) | Peatland microbial communities from SPRUCE experiment site at the Marcell Experimental Forest, Minnesota, USA - June2015DPH_11_150 | ecosystem: Environmental > Terrestrial > Soil > Wetlands... | reverse complement strand
TGCGGCCCTGACGCAGGCCCAAATGGATTGGGAGAGGGATCTTCGTTCCCTCTTGCCTGCATTTGTGTCCTGGGAGGAGCTCTACCCCGTGGTGTCAACCCTTCTGGATGAGCTGTATTTAGAAGCAGGGCCATTCGTCACACAGATGACCCCATCTTCCTGCGGCCGCAGGACGCATAGAGCAAGGGAACCGAAGCGGGGCAGTCGCAGGTTGCCTGCTTCAAAGTAGTATCTGGCCATCCTGGTGCGGATGGCCAGGGTGTGCGTCATGCCCTATTCTCAACACGCTGCCCGCCAACAGGCGGGCAGGCTCCACCTCCTGGGGAGTGATTGTCCTTACCACCCAGTCTGCCCGGTGGGGCAGCGCTTTGATAGAACCAATCTCATTTGACCTGACCTGCCTCGGGAATAGGCCCTGGGGAAACTCGACCCGGATTCTCCCCCTCCCGTCCCTTTTTCCCGGCAGGCGCCCGCCCCTACTCCGATGCGCCGGGCGTCCCCGAGCGCGCGGCCGGGAGAGGAACGGGGGCGCGGGGACCGGGGCAATATATAATGGAACCCGCCCTCCAGGAGCAGGAGGGGTTTCTTGTGTGGACCGGAGAGAGGCCGATGTTTGAGAGGTTGGCTGGGATCGAGGCGCGCTACCAGGAGCTGACGCGACTCATGGCCGAGCATGCCGCTGAGTACGCCCGGGTCGCGGAATACGCCCGCGAGCGGGCTGAGATCGAGCCGGTGGTCGCGAAGTTCCATGCCTACCAGGATCTCACGGGCGCCCTCGAGCAGGCGCGCGGCATGCGAGCCGACCCCGATCCGGAACTGCGCCAACTCGCGGAGAGCGAGGTGGTGGGGCTCGAGGTTCGCCGGGCGGATTTGGAAAAGGACCTGAAAGCCATGCTCCTCCCCAGGGACCCGCGGGATGCAAAGAATGTGATCCTGGAGATCCGCGCCGGCACCGGGGGAGAGGAGGCGGCTCTGTTTGCCGCCGACCTGTTCCGCCTGTACAGCCGCTACGCCGAACGGAACGGCTGGAAGATCGAGATCCTGTCCCAAAACGCGACCGGCATCGGCGGGTTCAAAGAGATCATCTTCCAGGTGAAGGGGCAGGGCGCTTTCTCGCGTCTGAAGTTTGAGTCCGGGGTCCATCGGGTGCAACGCATCCCCGCGACTGAATCCCAGGGTCGGATTCATACCTCGACCGCGACCGTCGCCGTCCTGGCCGAGGCGGATGAGGTCGAGATCCAGGTGCCCGAGAAGGACATCAAGCTGGAGGTCTATCGGTCTTCCGGTGCGGGCGGCCAGAACGTCCAGAAGAACTCCACGGCGGTTCGGATCACTCACCTTCCCACCGGGATGGTGGTTCAGTGTCAGGATGAGCGCTCCCAGCTGCAGAATCGAACGCGGGCCCTGGCCATCCTGCGCGCCCGGCTGTACGAAATCGAATCCCAGAAGCAGCGCGCGGAGATTGAGCAGTCGCGCCGGGCCCAGGTGGGAACCGGCGAGCGCTCCGAGAAGATCCGCACCTATAACTTCCCACAGTCGCGGGTGACGGACCACCGCATTGGGGTCTCGCTGCACAATTTGGAGGCCGTGCTCGACGGTGAAATCGATCCCCTCATCGACGAGCTCGCGCTTCAGGAGCAGAGCCTGCGTCTTCGAGAGGCCGGGATCTCCCCCTAGGGGGCACTCCCTTGAACCAGGTTGCGCTCGGGACGGTAGGGCAGGCCCTGGAGTGGGCGCGGGACGAGCTTCGCTCCAGCGCGGCAGGCAGCCTGGAGGCCCAGGTCATCCTCTCCCATCTCCTGGGTCAATCCCGGCCCTGGGTCCTGGCGCACCCGGAAGTCGAACTAGCCGCCTCCCTGGCCGACACCTATCGCCGTCAAATCCGGAGCTGTGCCGCCGGGCTTCCCCTCGCCTATTTGACGGGCCACCAGGAATTCTTTGGGCTCGAGTTTGAGGTCAGCCCCGCCGTCCTCATCCCCCGGCCGGAAACCGAACTGCTGGTCGAACGGGCCCAGGCCTGGATCGAGGGGGAAGTGCGCGCGCAGCGCAGGTCGCCCAGCCAACTCCAGGTGGTGGATGTGGGCACCGGCTCGGGTTGCATTGCGGTCAGCTTGGCGGCCGGGCGGAAAACGCTGAAGGTCGTGGCGGGCGACCTCTCCCGGGAGGCCTTGCAGGTGGCCGGTCGCAATGTTCTCCGCCACCATGTCGCGGACCGCGTCGCGCTCGTCCAGATGGATCTCCTGACTTGCCTGCGCGGACCCCTCGACCTGGTCTGCGCCAATCTCCCCTATATCCCTTCGGGGGAGCTCGCGGCCTGGCCGGCCTTGCAGTTTGAGCCGCGCCTGGCCCTGGACGGGGGTGAGGATGGACTGCGGCCAACCACCCGCCTTCTCGGGCAGGCTCTCACGCGCTTGGGACCGGGTTCGCTGGCACTCCTGGAGATTGAGGCCTCCCAGGGTCGGGCCGTCGAGAGCTTGGCCCGCTCCCTGTTTCCTTCCGCGCGAATTAAGATTCTCCCGGATCTGGCGGGCCACGCGCGCCTGCTGGAGATTGGGGCCTGAGCACGCGCCGGCGAGGAGAGGTCAGCCGCCGCCCGACCCCCGCCGGTGGCGCGAGCCCGGAATCTGAATACAATCCTCTCCATGCAACGGGATCAGCTTCAGCTCTTTGTTCTGGTCGCGCGCTATCGTCATCTCAGCCGGGCGGCGGTGGAGCTCGGCATCGCTCAACCGACCGCCTCGGATCGACTGCGCGCCTTGGAAGGCGAGGTCGGCGCCCCTCTGGTGCACCGACAAGGGCGAGGGCTCGCGCTCACCCGCGCCGGAGAGGCTTTCCTGCCTTACGCCGAAAGGGCGCTGGAGATCCTGCGCGAGGGCGAGCAGGCCGTCTGGGATGAACGCAGTGGAAGCACAGGCCGGGTCATCGTTGCGGTGACCGTGACCGCCGGGGCCTATTTGTTCGCGCCGGCGCTGGTCGCGTTTGAGCGCGCGAACCCCCAGATCGAGGTTCAGGTGCGTTCCGCTCATTCCTGGGATTCCCCCGGGCTCCTCCTGGACGAAGTGGTTCACTTGGCGCTGCTCTCGGGGCCGGTGACTCATCCCATGATTGAGACCTTGCAAGAATTCCGCGCGCCGCTGGCCCTGATCGCCGCTCCCGGCCACCCCCTGGCATCGCGCGGATCCATGCGGCGGGACGAGCTGGCCCGCCAGCGGCTGTTGCTCTCCTATTGGGGGGCCGCCTATCAGTCCTTTCTCGCGGACTTGCGCAAGGTGGCGGGGGGCGAGAGCCTGTCGTGGCTGGAAGCCAGCCCGGTCGAACTCGTCAAGGGGATGGTCGCGGCCGGAGCCGGAGTCAGCTTGGTCCCTGCGATCGCCATCCGCCGCGAAATTGAGGCTGGGGAGCTCGTTCGCCTCAACCTGGAAGATGCGGCCATGCCGGATTGGCAGATCGCTCTGGTCCGGAAGAAACGCCGGAGTGGAAGCCCCTCTGCGGAAAAGTTGGCCGCGACCCTGGCCCAGGTCCTTCCGGAGCTGTTGCGCGAGAAGGTCCCTGCCTAGTCCCCCTGGGCAGGCTTTCCGCATGCTCTCCTCGCAAAAGTGAACGACGAGGCACGGCTGCTGTGCGATGGATGCCGGCGGAGGCCCCGAGCCGGGTGCGTCTAGCCTCGCCGGGCGAGCCAGCGGCGCAGTCCGCGCGGGGGACCGCCCCGGTCCGCCACGCGCAGGGCGAGAGCGGTCACATTGTCCGTGCCTCCCCGGGCCAGTGCCGCTTGGATGAGGTGCGCGAGGCCGGCTTCGAGGTCCGGCGCTCCCAGCAGGGCCCCGATCTCCGCGGCCGGGACCAGGTCGCTGAGGCCGTCGGTACACAGGAGAACCGTGTCCCCCGCTCGCAGCCTCAGCCCCTGATTTCTCTTGGCCTGGGCATCGTTGTCCCGGGGGCCCAGGCGCAGGCGCAGATCGGGCTCGGGATCGGCGCCGCCGCCCAGATGTTGCTTGAGCACGTGTCCGTAGGGATGGTTGCGGGCCTCAGCGGCCGCGAGCGCGCCTCGCTCCACGGCTTCTTGAACGAACGTGTGGTCAATGCTCAGCTGACGCAGGCGGCGCGCGCGCAAGAGGTAGATGCGGCTGTCCCCCACGCTGGTGATGTACAACCGCTGGCCGAGGACCCAGGCCAGTGCGACCGTCGCTCCCATGCCCGCCAGGCCTGGCTCGAACTGGCCCCGAGCGGCCACGGCCCGCCCCGCCGCAACCACGCATTGCCGCAGATCGTCCAGGGGACGCAATCCCGGGGAGTGCTCGAGGCATTGGCAGACCTGATCGACCACGATCTGGGCCGCGACTTCCCCGGCCACGTTTCCGCCAATTCCGTCCGAAACCACGGCTAGCGTTGCGGCCGTTCCCTCAGGCCCGGGAAGGTGCCAGCGGATGACCCGGAACCGGTCCTCGTTGATGGGGCGGGATAGGCCCGAGTGGGTCCCGGAGGCAATCTCGATCCGAGGGTCGACCGAGGGAGTCATGGGCGGACCCCCGGGCAGAGCGGGGGCTGATCCGGACCGCAGGCGACGATCCGCGCGGCAACGGTGGGGCGACCAGGCCCCGGATACTCGCCGCCGGCTGGAAGGGGATCGGACATGGCAGGGATTCTAGCACGGGGAGGTTCGGGTTCGGGCTAACGGTTGTCGTCCTGGTGGGGATGGTAGACAACCTCGATCGGCGAGGGAGGTGGAGCCCGCCGGCGAGCCGTGCCTCCCAGCAAGAAGAGCAGCACCAATCCGGAGAGGAACCCACCCACATGGGCCCACCAAGCCACAGCCGCGACCTGCCCGGCCGCCTGAAGGGAGGCTACGCCGCTCAGGAACTGAAGCAGGAACCAAAAGCCGAGGAAGATCACCGCGGGGAGGTCCACAATCCAGGGCAGGAAGAAGACGGGGATGAGGGTCAGGACCTTGCCGCCCGGATAGAGAATGAAGTAGGCGCCCAAAACCCCGGCGATGGCGCCGCTGGCCCCGATGATGGGCACGGTGGAGGCCGGGGTCACCGCAATCGTCAGGGCCGCGGCCGCCAGACCGCTCAAGAGGTAGAAGAGGATGTAGCGGAAGTGGCCGAGGCGGTCCTCGATGTTGTCACCAAAGATGAACAGGGCCTACATGTTCCCGATCAGATGGAGCCAGCCAGCGTGCAGGAACATGGAGGTCAGGATCGGTTCCCAGGTATTTGGATCCAGCCAGTGGACCCGCGCCGGGATGAGCCCGAAGCGCAGGATCATGCGGTTGAGCCCCGCGGTGCTCAGGGAGATTTCAAAGAGGAAGGCGAGGATATTGGCGAGGAGGATGAGCCCGTTGGCCCAAGGGAACGATCGCGTTCGTATGTTATCCCGCAGGGGGATCACGCCACCCTCCGCTGGGGGACCACGTCCCGAGGAACGCGATCGGGCCGACGGTGAAGCCGGCCCGATCGACGGTAACGACGAGGATGAGCGGGGTGCAAGGGAGGCCCGGCGCGGCTACTTGACGCTCACCTTGATGGTCTTGGACCGGGCTGAAGCCGCCTTGGGAACCCGCAGCGTGAGGACACCGGCCTCCAGCGTGGCCTCCGCCTTCTCCGCATCCAGGGACACGGGCAGGCGCAGCGTTCGGCCGAGCTTACCCGCGTATCGTTCGTGCATCAGGAACTCGGTCTCATTCGCCTCGCTCGCGTGCGGTTCCGCGCGCAGCGAGATCGTATCATCCTCAATGTGAATGCTGATCTCCTCCGGCTTGACCCCGGCCATTGCAGCGGTGAGGACGAAATCCTCCGCCCCGTCGCGAAGGTCCACCGGGATGGGCATGTAGGCCACACCCTCATCGTCGGTCCAGCGCCAACCCCGGCGTCCCAGCGCCCAGCGCGGACCATATTCCAAAGCAACCATAGTATTCACGGTACCTCCTTACGTTGGATCACGGATATTTACCTGAGATCATCGTAGCTCGCGGGCGTCTGAAGGCCGTAGGAGCCGTATTAGATTCTCCTTTGAGAGGCGGCTTGGGCCCGGCCCCGCATCCTGGGCTCGATCCGGGCCGGGGCAGGGTGGCAGGGCGCGGGGGTGAAGTCGGGCCGCGGGGGAGGGGAAGGGGAGCTAGGTCTCCTGCTTTTCTTCGGGCTCTTCGCCGGGAAGCGGGGTAAGCATGCCGGTGCCGAGCCGGTAACCCGATCCGCGCACCGCCAGCACCCGCTGCGGGTTGGAAGGGTCTGCCTCGATCTTCTGTCGCAAGAGCCAGATGTAGCGGCGCAGGGCCGACGCGTCGATCAGGCGCTCGCGTCCCCAAACCTCCTCGCGCAGTTCCTCTTCCGTAACCACGGCCCCCTTGCGCTGGATGAGGGAGACCAGCAGCCGGAACTCGGTGGGGGTGAGAGGGACGATCTCATTCCTCAGGCGGACCTGGCGCTTGGCGAGGTCGACCTTCAGATCGTACCAGTTGAAACTCTGTTCGGGTTGCTGCCGAGCCCGGGAACTGCGGGCCAGCACCGCCCGCACCCGGGCCACCAGTTCGGCCAGGCTGAAGGGCTTGGGGATGTAATCGTCTACCCCCAGGCGGAACCCCCGCAGCTTGTCGGTCTGGGCCGTGCGCGCGCTCAGCAGCAGGATGGGTACATCCGAAAGCTCCCGCAGCCGGGCACACACCTCCCAGCCGTCCATTCCCGGCAGCATCAGGTCGAGGATGACCACATCTGGCCGGTCCTCGTAGAAGCGGCGCAGGGCCTCGTTTCCGTTGGCGGCGGTCGAGACCGTGAAGCCCTCGCGCTGGAAGTACTGGTTGAGCATCGTGCGCAGCGATTCATCGTCGTCGACGACGAGAGCACGCGGGCTCATCTCTCCTCCTTCATCACGGGCAAGCGGATCGAAACGGTCAGCCCCTGGCCGGGAGAGGACGTGGCCTGGATCTCGCCGCCCATGGCTTCCACAAACCTCTTGGACATGTATAGGCCCAGTCCGTAGCCACGGACGCGGGGAGCGTCCGGGCTTTCCAACCGGGAGAACATCTGGAACAAGAGCTTGATCTCCTCCGGGGAGAGGCCGGCCCCCTGGTCGGACACCGAGATCTCGACCCTCTCGCCCTGGAGCGCCGCCGCCAGGCTAATCGAGCCCGTGGGGGCGTATTTGAAGGCGTTGTCGATCAGGTGGAACAAGGCGCTCTTCAGCATCTGCTCGTCCGCCACGACCTCGGGCAGGCCGGATTCAACCCGAAGCTGCAAGCGGTTTTCCGGGGAGCCGCCCGGACCGGCCGGCACCAGGGATGAAACCAGGGATCGCAGGAATTCGGCGACATCCAGGGGGGCGGACTGCACCGGCAGGCGCCCCGCCTCCAAGGCCGAGAGATTGAGAATGCCCTCCACGAAACGCGAGAGACGCAGGCTTTCCTTGCGCACCAGATCCAGGGTGGTCCGCACGCGGGCCGGAATGCGCCGCGAGTCGGCCAGGCTCAACTCCAGACCGGCCTGGATCGTGGCCAGGGGACTGCGCAGCTCATGCGAGGTCAGGGCCACGAATTCCGACTTGAGTTGGTCGAGCGAGCGCAGTTCCTGGTTCTGATCCTCGAGCTGGGTGAGCGCGTGAGACAGATCGCTGGTCTGCTCCAGGACCCGTTTCTCCAGCTCGTCCTTCAGCCGGAGCAGCTGTTGGCGAGCCTCTTCGGCTTCACGGTAGGCCGCCTCCAGAACCTTTTCCTGCTGTCGCTGGGGGCTCAGGTCGTGCAGCAGGCCCGCCAGACGCGCCCTGCCCCCCGCGTCCTCGCTGAGCGGTCGCAGAATCAGCCAGGCCGGAAAGCATGACAGCGAGGAGGAAATCGCGGCGGACGGCGGAAAGGCGGGCCACAGCTTGCGGGCCCCACGCCCATCGCGGGCTGGATCCCTGCCTACAGTCACCTCCCCTTGCCACCCACCCTCGCGCGCCTGACGCAGAATATCCTCTACCCTCGCGGCGCCTCCGGGTGCCCCATCCGGGAGCGAGATGAATTCCTGTAGGCGCTGGGCGCCCGCAGACCCCAAGGCCTGCTCGAGGGTGGGGTTGCGCAGTAACAGCTTCCCGTCCGGATTGCAGATAAAGGAGGGATCGCCCAGATTGTGAACCAGGGTGGCATAGCCGGTGAGCTCGGCCTGGCCGGCCAGAACCCCTTCCCGCAGGATCAACAACATGAAGATCGTCACCGCCCCCCACAGGCCAAGAGGTTGAATCTCCCCGGACTGCCTCCAGCTGGCCAACACATAGACCAGGAGCGCCAACCCCGAAGCCAGAGGTAACCAGCGGTTCTCCGCCCGTTGCCAGCGGCGCTTGAACCGAGCCGGCCGCGTGCGGCTGGGACCCTCGGGCGCGGAAGCGGCAGCCCGGGGGGCCGCCGTCGCGGCCACCGTGCTGGCCGCGATCAGCCCGTATCCGCCCAACCAGAAGAGGTCCACCCAGGAGCCGATCGAGTTGTATCCCTGGGCCAGGAGCCAGCCGCTCACCAGGCTGTAGACGGCAAAGAGCAGGATCGCGGGCGCCAACAGCCAAAGTTCGCGCAGCGCGCGCTCGGCCTGTCCCTGCCACCAGACCACGAGCATCAGCAGCACCAGGTAAAGCGTGGGAAAGAGAGCAACCCAAAGAAGGCTTCCGGGTCCCGCCACGGCCTGTTGCAGAAAAGGGAAGACCAAGAGGGCCCAAAGCAGGAGACCCCAGGCCACGGCGTAGATCAGCAGGTCGATCCCGAACAGCAAGCGCTGAAAACCGGCACGCGGGATGCCGGGCAGATAGAAGATGGCCAGCAGGGCCAGAGGATAAAACAGCAGGTGGAATCCGTAAGACCCGATCAGCAGAGAAGCCTCGAGAGCCGTTCCCACGTTGACTGCCCACCAGCGCAGAAGGTCTCCCAGGAGCAACGCGCCCACGGCTCCCGAGAGGAATCCCCAGGCAGGCTCCTTTCCCGCTGCGGAGAAGAAAGCGCGAACCAGACAAAGAATCAGGGCGACGACGCCGGGCACCCAGAGAAGCGCTTCGCCCAGAATGGCACCGGCCAGGCTGAAACGCGGCAGGAATAGAAGCGCCACCCCATAGAGGAGGATCCAGGCGCTCCAGCCCAGGAGTAGCCAAACAGGCGTCAGTCTTGGCTTGAGGGGGCGCAGGGTCGCAGTTTGCATCGGGCGGCGCAGGCTACTTTCTATCTATCTGGGTAAGAAAAGGATTGCCAAGAAAAAAGTGGGCGTATTCTACACCGGCCGAGCCGGCCCGACCGGGCGGGGGCCAGCGAGCCGCGCAGGACGAGGTGCCACCCCCGGTGCAGCGGACGGTCGGACCTTTCGAACCCATGGCCCCGGCTTCGCGTGACTCCCTCCTATCGCCTCCGGCTTTTTCTGGACCAGGGCTCCCCTATCCTGGCGCGATGTCGCCAAATGCCGGTCCTCAGCGAGGCGAGCCAGGCCCAGAAAAGAGAGAGCTTGCCACAACATGATTGTAGTCGACCAAATTGTGACAGAATGGTGACAAATTGGTTGCAATTCGAGGACAATTTGACAGGCCCCGATCATGAAACCGTCGCCCCGCTTCAGAGCTTCATCCGGTTGCGCGCGAATGTCCCCGGGTCTTGGCCGGTCATCCTGCGACGATGGTCAGGATCCACTCGCGCTCTGCGGCTGACGTGCGCGCCCAGCAGGCCACGCGCAAAGTCTGCTCCTTGGAACGCGCCCTTCCGGATCGTTGACCCACTAGTCGAAGTAGTAGGTGGGAGTCGGGGTGGAAGTTGGGGTCGGTGTCGGCGTTCGGGTCGGTGTGTTGACCGGTGTCGGCGTGTTGGTCTTCGTCGGTGTCGGCGTCTTGGTCGGTGTCAGCGTATTGGTCGAGGTCGGTGGCAGCGGGGTGTTGGTCGCTGTCGCCGTGGGTGTGCGGGTCGGTGTATTCGAGGGCGTGGGCGTGCGGGTCGG
>Ga0116120_1002843_pt1 | contig 10055 bp, 10 predicted proteins | sample June2015DPH_11_1_3_FD_89724 | JGI IMG/M metagenome (GOLD analysis project Ga0116120, IMG submission 89724) | Peatland microbial communities from SPRUCE experiment site at the Marcell Experimental Forest, Minnesota, USA - June2015DPH_11_150 | ecosystem: Environmental > Terrestrial > Soil >... | reverse complement strand
ATTACTGCACAATCCGTGAATTTTCGGTCACAAGGTCGTCTCGATTGTCGTCCATTTTGTCACTCTCGCCTTTGTTTTCATACACATCGCCGGATCGATCTTCATTTTTAACATCTTTATGGGTCAGCGCCCCGTTCCTGACCTTGATCAGCGTGTGGGTGAGCCGCCACAATGGGCGCAGGCGGGAATTTTTCATTCCTTGCAGGAACGTCGCGTCTTCGTTGTTGGGAGCCATCAGGATGGTGTGATTCTCGGGTGACCAATTGATCGGGACACGCCTCAGGCCGAGCCCTGTTCGGCCGCAGGACTTACGCTAGCACCGTGCGAGCAGGCTTGTCAATAGAGTTATTACCCGTGTTGCCTACGGGTAGGCAATACTTTTCGTGAAACCGCTAAATTGCCCGAATTGTTCCCCTCCTGGTTCAGGAGGGGGCTGGTCAAGCCAGCGCAGCGCACCCAGTAGGGGCGGTTCGCGAACCGCGCGCCAGAAAACGCGCGTGATTGCTGAGCGGGGCACTTCGCGAAGCGCAAAAACGTACGGGCTTGTGGCCCACGGCATCAGAAGCTGTGAAAAAATAAACAATTTCACGCAAAGACGCCAAGGCGCAAAGACTCGCAAAGAACAACACCTTTGTTTTCTTTGCGCCTTCTATTCTTTGCGCCTTTGCGTGAAATGCTTTTGCTCGTCCGGGAATTATTTCACAGCTTCGACAGCCGTGGGGAAACCATGGACCACATTCTGTCACCACTACGCGGCTTGCATTCGCTCGCTTTTCCCCATGGTGTGCTTTGCAGCCGATGAGCGAGTAGCATGTAGTGCGGACCTGTTTCCGAGGTCCGCGGCCTTTGTTGAGCTTGGACGAACCGCGGACCTTCAAACCAGATCCGCGCTACGTCCGCTGGCCGACCGCGAAAGAAATGGGCGGGACGATCCCCAACTGCAATCACGAGGGAGTTCGTTGGGCGACAACCCCCGCGCGGCTCAAAAGAACTTGAAGGAAACCTCGACGCTGAGCTTGCTGGAAACGGGCTTGCCGTTCTTCGTGGCGGGTTTGAATTTCCACGTCTTCAGCGTGTTGACGGCGTTTTCATCCAGACCCTTGTCCAATCCCTTTTCGACCTCGGCGTCCGTGACATTACCGTTGGCATCGACGGTTATTCGCAGAATTACGGTGCCCTGGACCTTGGCGTCTTTGGCTTCCTTGGTATAAGGGGGGTCAGTCTTGGAAATAACCTGAGGACGTGTTACGCCCTCCGCGGGGTGAGTGTCGGTCATGGCAGCCTCGCCGCGGTTCGCGGAGGCCTGGGGCGCTGCGGCGGCCTTGTCGAGGAGGCTGAAGTTTATTTTTACATCAGTAATGATAGCCTTCTCACTCGGCTCATAGCGCCACTGACGAACGGCATCGAGGGCGGCTTTGACGAGCTGGGGAGGGCCGCTCACCACCTCCAGATTCGAAACGCTACCGTCCTTCTCAATGGTGGCGCGCAGCGTCACCACACCTTCCACGCCCGCCTTCTTTGCTTCGGCCGGATAGACCGGCCTCACTTTCTTAACCACCTTGAGAGTACTGGCGGCAACCGGGGCGGCTTCTTCCCCCGCCGGCTCAGCCGCCGGTGCGGTAACACGCCACGGCGCTCGCAGCGGAAACGCCCAAACCCCCGCGCCTCCGGCCAAAATCAACATGCCTATCATGGTGCAGAGTGACAGAGAAAGACGCAGCTTCGACATGGTGACCTCCTTCACGAGCAGTTCAATTCGATTTGCAAGTTGCCGTTCCTTCAGAAAGGTCGGCGCCGTCCACGGCGCAGGGACGAGGCCACCGGTGGCGACCTCCAGCAGCGCGCTCATATAGGGCTTGCGCGCACTGAACAGGCGGACCACCTCCGCGTCAACCGCTTGTTCGCGGCTAAGGCGAATGCGGTTGACCACCCAGGCCACACCCGGATGGAACCAGAAAAGGGTGAGAATGAGTTCCTCCCCCAGGTTGTACATCCAATCGTGCCGCGCGACGTGCAACAACTCGTGGCCTGCGATAGCGCGCTGGAAGGGTTCGCCCAGGGTGGGGAAGCGCTCGGGAAGCAGGATGGAAGCGGGGCGAATGCCGAAGGTGGCGGGCCCGTCCAATCGGGGCGCCAGATACAAAACGGCGGAGACGTCGATCCTCGATTTGAGCTCCCCCACGCACGGGGGCAGCGGATCCAAGGGCCGCGCAGCCCGGCAGATCGCGCGCAGCCTGCCAAGCCCCACCGCCAACCAGGCCAGTCGAATCAGCATCCCTGCCACGAGTACAGCGAAGAAGATCCGGTAAAGAGAAGGGTGGAACCCCGCAGCGGCGGCCGGAACACTTTCGAAACTGATCGTCGTTATCCCTGCCCCGGCGGTGGAACCAGCGGTCAGATGCTTCCAGGGCTGTAACAGGGGCAGCAGCAGACAGACCACCAGCAGACCTTGCCAGTAAGCCAGCAAGACGCGCGGCGCGCGCATGCGAAACAACGCCGGTAGAGCCGTGCCCGCCAAGACCAGCAGAATGACCTGAAGGCAGTAAGAAAGAAAGTTGGCAAACCAAAGTGGGGCGCTCATTCCGCCTCCTTGATCTGACGCCCGATTTCTTCCAGGTCTTTTCCCGAAAGGTGCCGATCCTTGACCAGTTGAACCAGCAACGGCTGCGCCGAACCGTTGAAGACACGGTTGACAAAATCCTGCAGCATCGCCCGGATGACCTTGGCCTTGGCCTTCGTGGGCCGGTAGAGGTAGGCCTTATCGTCGGCGCGCTTCTTCAAATATCCCTTCTCTTCCAGGATGTTCATCATGGTCATGACGGTGGTGTAGGCGATCTTGCGCCGGCGCAGGAGGATCTCGTAGACCTCGCGCACCGTGGCGGTCTGGAGCTCCCAGACAACCTTCATGATTTCCAGCTCTTGTTCGGTAAGGGTTTTGGATTTCGCTCGCATACTAATTAATTAGTACGTTACAATTAGTTTGTCAAGAGGAAAATTCGGTGCGGGCCGGCGAAGAGATTAACTGCGGGGTTCTTCGCCCAAAATACGGTCTCAGGATGGCAGCATGCGCACTCCCACTGTCATCCTGGGCATTGACAGCCTATCGGCTGCCCATGATGGGCAGAAACTCGATGAGGAGAACACATCACGCGAACTGTCATCCTGAGCAGCAGCGAAGGATCTGCATGGGTTTTCAGTAACCAAGACAAATGCAGATCCTTCGTCCCCAAAGAACCGGGACTCAGGATGACAGTGCCAGCAATGGCGAATCGAAATGACTTAAATGTCGAGTTTCTGCAGAGCAGACCGAAGGACCCCGGCAGTTCGCTCGGGTAAATAGAAGAGCAAACTGCGGGGGTTCTTCGCCCAAAATGCGGGCTCAGAATGACAGCATGAGCGCTCGCACCGTCATCGAGTTTTTCCGCGGCCATTTAAACTCCTGTCCACAACGCCGCTTGACGCGCGCTGCGGCGCGATTTAGCATGGAAGGTTGGCGTTTTCTCGAAATTCCTCACTGTAGGGCTCAGGGCGAATGATCGACAGGATTACGGTTCGCGGCGCGCGCCAGCACAATCTGAAGAACATCAGCGTGGAGATTCCGCGCCACACCCTGACCGTGGTTACGGGGCTGAGCGGGTCGGGCAAATCCAGCCTGGCGTTCGACGTGATCTATGCCGAAGGCCAGCGCCGTTACGTGCAGACGCTCTCCGCCTACGCCCGGCAATTCCTGGACCAGCTCGAGCGGCCCGACGTCGACACCGTCGAGGGCCTGAGCCCGGCGATTTCCATCGAGCAGAAAACCACCAGCCGCAGCCCGCGCTCCACCGTCGGCACGATCACGGAAATCTACGATTACCTCCGGCTGCTTTACTCCTCGATCGGTGTGCCGCACTGCCACCGCTGCGGGAGGCAAATCTCCCGCCAAACCACGGAGCAGATCGTTGCCTCGATCATGGCACTGCGCGCGGGGGGCGCCAACGGCGAAGGCGAGCGCGTGATGATCCTGGCGCCCATCGTGCGCGGCCGCAAGGGCGAGTTCCGCAAAATCTTCGAGCAACTGGCGGCGGAAGGCTATGTGCGCGTGCGCGTCGACAAGCAACTGCGCCAGTTGGAAGAAGAGATCAAGCTCGATCGGCGCAAGAACCACTCGATCGAAGTCGTCGTTGACCGCCTGCTGCTGAAACCTGGCATCGAGGGCCGCCTGACATCGTCCCTGGAGACGGCCATGAAGCTGGCCAAGGGCATCGTCGCGGTGGCGGTGGTGAACGGTGAGGAGAACCTCTACTCGCAGGAATGGGCGTGCGTCGAATGCGGGATCAGCGTCCCGGCGCTCGAGCCGCGCTCGTTCTCCTTCAATAGTGTTTATGGCGCCTGCGCGGCGTGTCGCGGACTGGGTAGCCAATATACCTTCGACCCCGCCAAGGTCATCGTGGATTGGTCGCGGCCGCTGCTGGAAGGCGGGCTGGGCCCCGGGGCGGGCTCGGGCTTCCTGCAGCGCAGCCTGCTGCGCGCCGCGGAGCATTTCGGCTTCGATCTCAAGAGCCCTTTTGAGCGCTTCCCGCGCAAAATCCAGAACCTGCTGCTGTATGGGAAATCCGGGGAGGGGTCAAAAGCTCCGTCGGGGTTCACCGGCATCCTGCCGCTGCTCGACCGCTGGTACGGCGAAGCGAAGTCTGAGAACTTCCGCGATTGGTACAGCCAGTACATGTCCGCCGTGCCCTGCCCCCAATGCCAGGGCAAGCGCCTGAAGCCGGAAAGCCTGGCCGTTACGGTGATGGGCTCTTCGATTGCTCAACTGACCGCGCTGCCGGTCAGCAAAGCGCAGCAAGTGTTGGGGGGGCTGCAACTGACGCCGCGCGAGGAGCTCGTAGCGCGGTGCCTCGTGAACGAGATTGCCGAGCGGCTGGAATTTCTGGACGCTGTCGGCCTCGGCTATCTGAGCCTGGACCGGTCAGCCTCCTCGCTCTCGAGTGGCGAAAGCCAACGCATCCGCCTCGCCACGCAGATCGGGTCGAAGCTGCGCGGCGTGCTTTACGTGCTCGACGAGCCCAGCATCGGCCTGCATCCGCGCGACAACCAGCGCCTGCTCGCCACCCTCGAACAACTGCGCGACATGGGCAACACCGTGCTGGTCGTCGAGCACGATGAGGAAACGATTCGCCGCGCCGACTACGTCATCGATCTCGGGCCCGGCGCGGGAAAGCAAGGTGGGTATCTGGTGGCGGCGGGGCCACCCGGGAAAATCGCGGCGACCGAAAATTCGCTGACGGGACAGTATCTCTCCGGCCTGCTGCGTATTCCAGTGCCGGCCGAACGGCGCGCCCGCAATGGAAAAGTCGTGACCGTGCTCGGCGCCCGGGCCAACAATCTGAAGAACCTCGACGTGCAGTTTCCCCTGGGCCTGCTGACCGTGGTAACCGGCGTTTCGGGCTCGGGGAAATCCACGCTCGTCAACGACATTCTGCATCGTGCCATCGCCAAGAAGCTCTACAGGGCCATCGAGGACCCGGGCGAGTGCCGGGCCATCCTGGGCCTGGAGCACCTGGACAAGGTCGTGATCATCGATCAGGCGCCCATCGGGCGGACGCCGCGTTCGAATCCCGCCACCTACACCGGCGTCTTTACGCCCATCCGCGAGCTCTTTGCCATGCTCCCGGAATCGCGCGAGCGCGGCTATCGCGCCGGGCGCTTCAGCTTTAACGTCAAAGGCGGGCGCTGCGAGGCCTGCCAGGGCGAAGGGCTGCGGCGCATCGAAATGAGTTTCCTGCCGGACGTTTTCGTGACCTGCGAAGTGTGCCGGGGACGCCGTTACAACTCCGAAACGCTGGCCGTGAAGTACAAGGGCGCTTCCATCGCCGACCTGCTCGAACTCACGGCGAAGGACGCCCTGCCGCTCCTCGAAAATATTCCGCCGATTCGCCAGAAGTTGCAAACCCTGGTGGACGTGGGCCTCGGGTACATTCACCTGGGCCAGCCCGCCACCACGCTTTCGGGCGGCGAGGCGCAGCGCATCAAGTTGGGCCGCGAGCTCAGCCGCCGTCAGACGGGCCGCACGCTCTACATCCTCGACGAGCCCACCACCGGCTTGCATTTCGCCGACGTGAAGCAGCTCCTGGAAGTGCTCAATCGGTTGACAGACCTCGGCAACACCGTCATCATCATCGAGCACAACCTCGACGTCGTGAAACAGGCGGACTGGATCATCGATCTGGGTCCGGAAGGCGGGGACGCCGGCGGCCGCATCGTGGCCCAAGGCACCCCGGAAGAAGTGGCGCGCGCGAAGAAGTCATATACCGGCCAGGCGCTGGCCAGGCTACTCAGCGGCTCAAACGGCGCGAGCTAATGGGATTATAATTTCCTTCTCAGGATGAACCGGTGATGAGCATCGACCAATTGCTAGAAGAGAAGCGAGAAGAAATCCGACGCATTGCTAAGAAACACGGCGCTAAGAATGTCCGTATTTTCGGTTCGAGGGCCCGGGGTGATGCCCGCCCCGATAGTGACCTCGATCTCCTCGTGGACACCGGACCCGAAACGAGCCCCTGGTTCCCGGCTGGGTTGGTGCTCGACGTGGAAGAGATTCTCGGTTGCAAAGTCGAAGTCGTCACGGAAAATGGTCTCAGTCCTTATCTTAGAGAGCGCGTACTCCGAGAGGCCCTGCCCCTGTGAAAGATGAGATCGTTTATCTCCAGCACATTCTCGAGTGCATACGTCGCATCGAAGAGGACACCCGCGATGGCCACGAGATGTTCCTGCGGATGCACACGCTCCAAGACGCCGTCTTGCGAAATCTTCAGATTCTGAGTGAATCAACCCAACACCTCTCTGACGCTTCGAAAGATAAGCATCCGGAAATTGAATGGAAACGGATCGCGGCGTTCCGCAACTTCCTCGTCCACAACTATCTCGGCATAGATATAGAGAGAATCTGGGAAATCGTCCAACGCGATGTGCCGGCACTGAAACGAGCGGCCCAAGAGATGCTTGAGCAACCTCCCCGACCGGAATTGGCATGAGCCTGGTTGTTAGAACCGCGGTGCGGCGAGGTTGAAGCCCCGCTCTTCGAACCGGAAGGCTATTGCAATCACGCAGAGGAGGAAAAATGGCCAAAGAGGGGAAGCGGATCATAACTGGTTATGCAAGGATGTGGCCGCGGTGCGTTTGCACAGTCAAAGATGGCAGAATGCTGCTTATTAAGAAGCTGCTTGAACAACCGGGCGTGTACGTTCTTTACTGGAACGACAGGCCATATTACATTGGAAAGGCGACGAAGAAGCTTGGTAGTCGAATTTCAGCTCACGCGAATCGTCCCAACACGAAGTACTATAATTTTTGGAATTTTTTCTCTGCATTCGTGGTTCCCGATAAGAAGTACATTGGCGAAGTCGAGAGCCTGCTCATAGCCGCCACTCCTTCGGAGAATAGGGCAGAGCCCAAAATACCCCGGATCAAGCTTCCAGACTTATCCCCTGGCCGCACGGGCGCGGCCGGGGCTTCAGCCGGGGTTACGCGCTGACCGGCCACCACAAGTTGATGATCCCTCTGCTCGCTGCGGCGCTGGGCAGCGGGGCGCGAAGGTGAGCGTAGTGGGCGACACGGAGAATCTCTTCCAGGATGTGAGCGGCGCTCGAGCGGAAACCTTCGCGCCACGACCGGCCCCGCCGCTCGTGCCGCGCGAGATTTGGACACTGCGTGACCTGCTGCTGTTTGTCGGCTTAATCCCCTTCGCCTTGCTTGCCTCAAACCTGCTCCTGTACATCGGGTATGTGACGCTGCGGCCTTTCGCGGGATGGCGCACGCCGGTGGACTCGCTGACTTCCAACACTTTCTTTCTGCTGATCCTGCAATCCATCTTCTATTTCTTCCTCCTGGGCTATCTCGTCCTTATGGCCAGGATTCAGCATCATCAGCCTTTCTGGAGTTCCCTGGGGTGGAAGAAGCCCACCGGGCGGCAGGTGCTGGTGTGCCTGGCGGGTGGAGGGGTGCTGGCCGTCGTCATTACCCTGGCGCCGCCCCTGCTGCCCGATGCGGAGGGCTTTCCACTGGAGCGGCTCTTTACTTCGCGGGCCGCGTATTACGCCATCGGGGCGTTCGCCATCGGCGTTGCCCCGGTGATTGAAGAGTTGGTTTTTCGGGGACTCCTGTTCGCCATTTTCGAGCGCGCCGTGGGAGTACGCTTCGCCATCGCCACTACGGCCGTGCTCTTTGCGGGCCTGCACATTCCGGAATACTGGCACGCCTGGAACCACGTGTTGATGATTCTGCTGGTGGGCGGGGTTTTCTCGCTGGCGCGAGGCAGGTCGGGGACCCTCACCCCCAGCATTCTTCTCCACGTCGGATATAACACCTGCATGATGGCCGGCCTTTTCTTCACCACCCAGCACTTCCGCGCCCTCGAGGCCCTTTTCGAGCGGTGGTGACGGCGTGGGGACTTTCGGCGGTGGGCGGCCGCGACAGTCCGTAACTGCACCGAATTGAGGCTTGCCAGCCAGGACGCTGTGCTAGAATCCGCGGCATGTCAACCACCACCCCTCCCCAAACCTCCGTGCCTGTGGCAGGTGCACCCCTTAAGTCGCCGGCGGCCGAACGCTTTGTGGCGCTCGACGCGTTCCGGGGATTCATCATGATCACGCTGGCCTCCGAGGGCTTCGGCTTCGGAGCGCTTCGGAATGACCCGACGTGGTCGAGAGTCGCTTCCTGGTTCGATCACGTCCCCTGGACGGGCGCGGTCTTCTGGGACCTCATCCAACCGTCCTTCATGTTCATGGTGGGTGTGGCGATGCCCTTCGCGCTGGCCCGCCGCCGGGAGTTGGGCACGACCCCCCGGCAGAATTTCCAGCACGTGGCGGTTCGAGCCCTGAAGCTGATCCTGCTCAGCCAGTTCCTGATCATCGCTGCGGACCAGCAGCTTCGTTTCCAGCTCATCAACGTGCTCTCGCAGATCGCCTTCACGTATTTCCTGACCTACCTGATCCTCCAGTGGGAATTCCGCTGGCAGGTGCTGGCCGCGGGCCTGTTGCTGGTATTTCATTCCGCGTTGTTCTATCTCTTCCCTGGCCCCCAGGGGCCATTTTCGCAAACCGGCAATATCGGGCAGGTCATAGACAAGGCGGTGCTCGGTTACAACTACGGGGGCTATTACGTGACCATCAGTTTCATTTCCAGCACCGTCACCACGCTGTTCGGCGCCTGGACCGGCACCCTACTGCGCTCCACGAGACCGCGACCGCAGAAGCTGAAAATCCTCGCGGTTTCCGCCGTGGCCGCCTTCGCCAGCGGCTTGGCGCTCTCGCTGGTGATCCCCAACGTCAAACGCTTGTGGACCGCCTCGTTCACGCTCTACAGCGCGGGTTGGGTGCTGCTGCTGATGCTCATTTTCATCGTGCTGGTGGATGTGTGGGGCTGGAAGAAGGCTGCGTTCCCGCTGGTCGTGGTGGGCATGAATTCGATCTTCATTTACTCCCTGGGCTTCCTCATCGGCGGGGCCGCAAACCAGTGGATTCGCCCCTTCACCGGGGGTTTTCAATTCGTCGGCACACTCGCGCCCGTCGCCCAAAATTGTGCCGTCCTGCTGGTGTTCTGGTATCTGTGCTACTTCCTCTATAAGCACAAGATTTTCCTGAAGGTGTAGCAAGATTCCGCCCCGGCCGGGCCATGTTCCAGTCGGAGTAGTGTCATCCGAACGCTCGTTTCTGCCGATTAACGATGCGGGGAAGTGTGTCACGTGGGGCGGGGGGATCGGGTGATCGGGAGATCGGTTCATCGGGCCATTGGTTTATGGCTGATCGGGGGATCCCGTGATTGAGTGATTTGCGATTTGTGATCTGCGATTTGTGATTTGCAGAGTCAACGAATTGATTCACCCTCTAACCCGACACTGCCGATAACCGAGGTGGGGAAGTGTGTCACGGGCCGGTCGGGAGGTCGGTCCATGCGGCGCAGTTCGATCACCCGATCAACCGATCACCGGATCATCAGATCAGCTTCTGCCTCTCCCCGTCCCCAGCCCCGAGCCCCCAGCCCCTAGTCCCGGCTCTTGAATCGCCAGATCAGAT
>Ga0116120_1002836_pt1 | contig 10071 bp, 8 predicted proteins | sample June2015DPH_11_1_3_FD_89724 | JGI IMG/M metagenome (GOLD analysis project Ga0116120, IMG submission 89724) | Peatland microbial communities from SPRUCE experiment site at the Marcell Experimental Forest, Minnesota, USA - June2015DPH_11_150 | ecosystem: Environmental > Terrestrial > Soil >... | reverse complement strand
CAACCTGACCGCACGCTCACGCAACTCATCGGGGTACTTCCTCGGTCTCGCCATCGCAGGAGCATCTCCTTCCACCAGGACAGAGCCTGGCTCCGGAGCCTCCAAGATTCCCAGGGTCCTTCACACCGGAGTTCCGCATGGCGTAGGTGTGCGTGGGTGCCGCGATCCCGCATGGGCAGCGGGGTTGCGGCGTTTCTGGGGTGGTTGTGGCGTGTGCCTACGCCGGCTGAGTGGCGGCGGGGGTGATGCGGCCGAAGCGGGGCGGCTCGGGGACGGCGAGCGCGGCGTGGAGGTCGCGCTGGCGGCGGCTGAGCTCGTTGGTCTGGGTGAAGTCGCCGTCGCTTGAGCGGAAGTGGCCTTGGCGGATCTGGCCGAGCTCGGCGCGGATCGTGCGCCAGGTCTCGCCGCTGCGGGTTTCGGCGAGCCGGACGAGCACGAGCGCGAGGAAGCAGATCAGCACGTGGGCGCGGATGCGCTCGTCCTTGCGGTGGAAGACCGGCCGCAGCAGCAGCGTGCCCTTGAGGTCGCGGAAGGAGCGCTCCGCCTCTTGGAGCTGCTTGTAGCCGAGCGCGACGTCCTCGGCGGAGAGGCTCGGGTCGGACGTGGTGAGCAGGTACTTGCCATCGAGCCGCTCCTCGGCGGCGATCCTGGCCCGGTCGAGTGAGAGCCGGCCGCTTGTTGTCTGGTGCAGGTAGCGGGAGAGGGTCGGGTGGTCGCGCAGCGCGCATTCGCCGCGCAGATGCTGCTCCCGCTCGGTCTTCGTCTTCGCGCGCTGGCGCTGCGCGTCGAGCCGGGCAAGCTCGGCCTCGATCCGCTCGATGCGCTGCTGCCGCTTGGTGCGGTCGCGCTCGGCCTCGGCCGGGTTGTGGCAGACGACGTAGCGGACGGCCGCGTCGCCGTCGCCGACCCGGACCTCCTTGACGCGCAGGTTGTCGCGCACCTGCCGGTAGCGGCCCTGCCGCGAGAGCGCCTGCTCGGTCTCGGGCATGCCGGAGCGGAGCTTGACGCCGGCGATGTAGTGGCCGCCGCCGGAGCGGAGATGGCGGAGGTTGTCGCGGCCGGAGAAGCCGGAGTCGACGACGTAGATCGCCCGCCCGAGCCGCCAGCCGGCGAGGTCGCGCTTGACCTGCTCGACCAGCGTCTGGTCGTTGCGGTTGCCGGGCCAGACCCACACCCTGACCGGGATCCCCTCCCGGGTCACCGCGAGCCCGATCACCACCTGGGGAAGGTCGGGCCGGTGGTCCTTCGAGTGGCCGAGCCGCCGCAACGGACGACCAGCGGGCTCTTCCTCGTCGAGCGTGTCCTCGTCGACATCGATCTCGAAGTAGGTCGAGGTGGTGTCGAAGAAGATCACGTCCACCTCGAGATTGAGCAGGTTGGCGAGCGAGAAGAAGACCGACTCCTGCACGCGCTCCGAGCAGTCGAGCAGGAAGTCCATCGCCCGGTAGAGCTCGTCGTCGGAGACGCCCTCGATGCCGTCGATGACGACGTCGCGGCCGAGCCAGCGGGTCGCCTCCAGCTTCGAGGCCGGCTCCAGACAGCGCTGACAGACCATCGCGAAGATCGCCCGCTCCACGCCGGCGCGGCCGCGGCCGCGACCCGTCACGCGCGCGATCGCCTTGCCGATCCCCAGCTGCGACCACAACGCATCGAGCACGTGCGGCCCGCCCGCCTCTGGCGCACCGAGGAACCGGAAGCCCTCCGGCGCCTGGGCACGTAGCGTCTCCTCGCTGCCGAGGAAACGTTGGATAGAGCCCACCAGCCGCCGAAGCGCCTCCCGATCCAGCTTGTCCTCGCGGCCGAAGTTGTGGATCACCCTGGCCACCGGCACCCCGCGCTCGTTGCGCTCGTTGTGCGCCAGCTGGAGATAGCGCACCAGCTCGCCGCCCTTCGTCCGGGTCACGTCCCGTAGCGTGGTGTAGGAGCGTGTCGGACGGAGCCGGAGATTGGTCCGGCCACCGCGGCGCTCAGACTCGTCGGTCCGACCAAGGATCACGACGAGAGGAGAGTCACCGCGATGGCCGAGACGAAGAGGATGACGGCTGAGCAGGTCGTCAGCTACCTGCTCGAGGAGGAGGGGCTCGATTTCCTGCGCGAGTCGCTGACCTGGGTGGTGCAGCAGCTGATGGAGGCCGAGGTGTCCGAGCTCGTGGGTGCCGCTCGTGGGGAGCGAGCGCCGGAGGAGCGGCTGACGCACCGCAACGGCTACCGAGCGCGGCGCTGGGACACGCGTGCGGGCGAGCTCGAGCTGGCGATCCCGAAGCTCCGCCGCGGCAGCTACTTCCCGAGTTTCCTGGAGCCGCGGCGTCGGAGCGAGCAGGCGCTCGTCTCGGTCGTGCAGGAGGCGTATGTCGCCGGCGTCTCGACGCGCAAGGTCGACCAGGTCGTCGAGTCGCTCGGCCTGCGTGTCTCGAAAAGCGAGGTCTCACGGATCTGCGCTGGCCTCGATGAGCAGGTCGAGGCGTTCCGCAACCGGCCGCTCGAGGGCGCCTACCCGTACCTGTGGCTCGATGCGAAGGTGGAGAAGGTCCGGGACGGCGGCCGCGTCGTCAGGAAGGCGCTCGTGCTCGCCTACGGGGTGCATGAGTCCGGCTACCGGGAGGTGATCGCCCTCGACGTCGGCGAGGCCGAGACGGAAGCGTTCTGGCGCAGCTTCTTGCGCGGCTTGGTCGAGCGCGGCCTGACGGGCGTGCGGCTGGTCGTCTCCGACGCGCACGCGGGCCTGAAGAAGGCGATCGCTCAGGTGCTCGGCTGCCCCTGGCAGCGCTGCACCGTGCACTTCCTCCGCGAGGCGCTCGGCCACGCCCGCCGCGAGCAGCAGCCGATGCTGGCCGCGTTGATCCGGCCGATCTTCGACAACGACGACGCCGCCGCCGCGCGCGAGCAGCTCGGCGAAGCGCTCGAGCGGCTACGCAAACCGCTGCCGCGGGTGGCCGCTCTGCTCGAGGAGGCCGAGGAGGACCTGCTCGCCTTCTACGGCTTCCCCGCCGACCACTGGACGAAGCTGCGCTCCACCAACCCGCTCGAGCGCTTCAACCGCGAGATCGGCCGTCGCACCGACGTCGTCGGCATCTTCCCCAACGACCGCGCCCTGATCCGGCTCGCCGCCAGCGTCGTCATCGAACAGAACGACGAGTGGCTCGTCGGCCGTCGCTACCTGAGCGCCCACTCGCTCGAACAGCTCATCGACCAAGAGAAAGAAGAAACAGACAAGGACAGAGAGCAGACGCGCGAGCTCACCGCAGCGTGAGCAGCCGACGAGTTACACCACGTCCTGGGACTTGACTTTCGTCCGCCGCACCGTCGCTCGCAGGTACACAGTGCCTACACAATGACAGCCCCACCGGACAGAAAGACACAAACACGGCCAAAGCGTGTGCCTACAAAATCTCGAGCGCCGAACAGCCTGAACCGCTCAACCAAGCCAAAGCCGGCCGCCGAAACGCCCGAATCCGCCTAGCACGTGCGGAACTCGGGTCACACAACGAAAACCAACTAACCAGCCCGGCGTGAAACCCGGGACGGACCAGCGCGACTATACGTGGGAGCGTACGGTGGCACGAGTCCGTGGCGCGATCGACACGGCGCTCGATCAGCCGGACTAGAAGCGGAACGCGCGGTACCGCTGGAATCGTGAAAAGGTCAGAGTGGGATCGCGGATCGCAGCCCGGACAACGTGGGCCGCGGCGCGTACGATCCGGCGCTGGCGTAGATGCGAGCGCGCAGCGCGCAAGTCCCTACCCGCGGCGATCGACGCTCTGACACGGCCCGCGCCTGCCGCTTCGGCGAAGACCTGGCAGGAGCTCGACCAGTTCGGCGGCGGCATGGACAGGCCGCTCTTCCAGCAGGCGCTCGAGCGGATCGAGCGCGGCGAGACTGGCGGCCTGATCGTCGCGAAGCTCGACCGGTTCGCGCGCACCCTGACCGCCCGCGAGAAGGTAGAAGCTGAAGCGTTGGGGTAATTCCACGCACCTATTGCATCAAAGCTCTTGGGTCGCGCTGAGAATGGCGGTCACTTGCTCCGCCGTCTTTTGCCAACTGAACCGCTGTGCCTGCTCTCCCCCCGCGGCGATGAGCTTCTGGGACAGCTTCTGATCTGTGAGGACTTGCTCTATTGCCTTAGCTAACTCAGGCGGTGTTCCATCCGTTTGGATAGCCGCGTCCCCCCCTACCTCGGGTAGCGACGCAAAGTGAGTCGTTACCACCGGTATCCCCCGAGTCATCGCCTCCAGGGGCGGTAGGCCAAAACCCTCATACTTGGAAGGAAAGACAAATAACGCCGCTCCCATATAGACTGCCTCCAGGCTCTCCAGCTGGCCAACGGCCCGGATTTGTCGATCGCCGGCTATCCTGACCTTGAGATCATCCGGGAGGTTGCCGACCAGAACGAGTGGGTGAGCCCCGCGTAGCTCCCTGCTCAAGCTCTGGTGCGCCTCGATCAGGCTCCCGACATTCTTGTACGGCTCATAGCGCCCGACGTAGAGGATGTAATCCTTGTCGAGATTGAGCGCGGCCAACCCCTTTTGTAGCTCCTCGTCAGAAAGTTCAGGCGGACGCTCTGCCCCCCAAGGGATCACCGATACTTTTCGTTCATCCACACCAAACAAACGGCTCAAGTCACGAGCGGTATTCTGTGACGGGGCGATCAAGCGATCCAGCCGCGAGAGGATGAGGCGCGTCGGCAATCTCGTCGCGTAGAAGATCCGCATCGCTCCTCGAGCTTGCTTTACCCCCTCCTTGTAGTGAAATTGGATCAGGTCCTGCACTACCGCCAGGCTGCGGTACCCCCGGTGGAGAGGGGAGGTGACGTAGTTGAAAGTCAGGTACGTGTCCACACCCAGTTCTCTCAAAAAGCCGGGGAGCTTCAGCAGGTCAGTGGCACTCAGGATCGGAAACGGCACCCTCTCCCACCGAACTTTCACTGACTCGAGCCTCGGCTCCAGCAAGTCACGTGACGACTTCTCATGGTAGAGCAGGGTCCATTCGATAGACCGATCCTTTACTAGCTCGGGGACCAGTGAAAGCACAACCCGACCGATCCCGTCGACCCGACCCCTACGCAACCACCGCACATCCAGCGCAACCTTCATGGAGATCTCCTGAGGGGGTTCAAGTGGGGCGGAAGCTCTCTCCCCATAGCCTTATACACACCTCTCCAATCCGCAGTCATCCCTCTCTGGATGTTTCGACGAGCCCGCAACACCGCACCTAAGTGCGCCAGCAGATACCCATAGGCCTTAAACGGGGGGAGAATTTGTCCATGTCTCAGGGCCGAGAGGAGCAGAAGCCCCTGCAGCAAGAGGAACCGCGGAAGCGTACGCCAGAGAACCTCTCGGGGAGAATTTTTGAGATATACCAACCAGAGATTCTTTATTGAATGGTACCGCGTGAAGGGAGTGAGTCCCCCGCTCGTCTGACCCAAATGATGATAGATCCGGGACGTCGGAATAGTCTCGCATATGTAGCCCGCTAGCCGAATGCGGTATGAGAGGTCGACATCCTCCAGGTAGGCAAAAAAACTCTCGTCGTAAGCGCCGATCTGCTCAATGAGCTCTCGACGGAGAATTGACGAGCCGCCGCAACATGCAAAGACTTCGGTATCCTGAGTGAATTGCGACTCTTCCTGTCCCCTGCCCCGCGGGGTCGAAAACCCCCATCGGCTGTATTCGATGCCAACACTGTCGAGTTTGGACCGGTCCGAGAATAGTATGATCTTGCTGTCAGCCACGCCCACCTTGGGATTATCTTTCATGGCCCGCGCCAGCTCCTGCAGCCAATTTGGCTCAGCCTCGGTGTCGTTATTTAAAAAGACGAGGTACTCCCCCCTCGCCTGCTCTACTCCTCGGTTGATCGCAGGAGCAAACCCGTAGTTCTTATCAAGCTGGACGACCCGCACCTCTGGAAAATCCTTCTCGAGGGTCTGCAGGGAGTCGTCGGTCGAGTGGTTATCGACTACTATCACCTCGAAGTCTTGATCGGACTGCCGTTTCAGTGCCTCTAGGCAGGGCGAGAGAAACTTGGAGCCGTTCCAGTTGGGGATGATGACACTCGTTCGCGGCGTCTTCACCTATGGCCTCTTGAGGAGTTTGCCGACAGTGCCGGCCACTCCGCGCTTCTTAAGCGAGATCCGGCCCTTCAGCACCAGGTACTCCCAGAATATGAGTCTCGGCCTCAACCCAACGCGTGGAGGGACCTGTACCTTCTCGATCAGTCGTATCAGCCTATCCGTGGTCTCGGACCAGTTGTACTCGCGCGATTTTATTCCTACAGCGTGGATTCGGCTGTAGTCATAGTTCTGTGAACAGACCAATCCGACGGGTGTGTTGGAAGACGTACTGCTCGCGCTTCTCCGTGCGCCTCCGAGACCGACAGGGCAGGTCACCGAGGACTTACGTAACGTAGAGCCCTTCTGAGGCCGCGCCATGCGACATGAAGGCTTCTGTAGCGCCAGGCGCGCGCGGTGCAACGGCTTGCGCACCGCCAGCGCCGGTCGACGACGTGTCTCAACGCGGTCCGTGCGGAGATCCGGCTGATCGTGTTCCTGGCCGCTCTCGCCACATCAGGTGCAACCTTCTGCTCACTGATGTACTCCTCGAGTATCTGAACGAACGACTGTTCCATGCGAGCTCTGTATGCACGCCCGGATGCACGCCCGGCGGCGTGCGCAGCGTGATAGACGGCGAGTGGCTCGTCAAGATAGTGAAACTCAACCCCGGCATTTGCCAGACGTAGCCATAACGCATAGTCTTCGTTGAGGTAATAGGCGGGCCTTTCGTCAAAGCCACCGTGCTCCTTGAGCAAGCGACGCTCGACGATGACCGTGTTGGTGGTTATGAAACTCGCTGAAACGAGATCGCGAAGCACTTGACCAGTCCGAGGTGTGGCGATCGAGCTAAATAGCTGTCGCTTCGAACCACTTATGTAATACGTGTCCGTGTACGCAAACCGTGCGCCGACCTTCGCCATATAAGTAAGCTGCTTCTCAAGCTTGTCCAACGTCCATTCGTCATCGGCGTCCAAAAATGCTACCAGTTGACTACGTGCTGTTTGAATGCCTCTATTCCTCGCCGCTGCTCTACCGAGGTTTCGTTGATGAACATAGAACACTTCCGAAAATGACCGTACGACTTCGGCGGTTTCGTCGGTCGAGCCGTCATCGACGACAATTATCTCGTCGGCGCGCCGAGTTTGTCGCAGCACAGAGTGAAGAGCGCGTCCGATCCGCGCCTCTTCATTAAAAGCGGGAATCACTACACTTACGGAATAGATCAATCTCTCCCTTGGACGTCAATGCTTTCAAGTGGGTCTCCGCTAGTCTACGACTTGCGGCCTAAGCGCGATTCGCGCAGAGGCTGAGCATCTATTGCTGGTGCTGGGCGGAGGCTGATAGCGCACGACGTGACGGGATCATGACCCACCGGTGGCTCATGTGATGATCCAACTGTCCATCATCATCGTTAACTGCGAGACGGACGCGCTTCTCGGCAACTGCCTGCGCTCGATTCAGAAACATGCCCGTGGCGTCGACTACGAAATCATCGTCGTGAACACTCGCAACACCGATCCCCGCGGGATCGTTTCGCAGTCGCCCCGAACGAAACTCATCGAGTCCAGGAATGACGGGTTCGGGGCTGCGAACAACCGCGGGGCCGGGGAGGCGAGCGGCAACGTCCTCTTTCTGCTCAACAGCGACGCCGAGCTCGCAGGCGCGGGAATCGACGATGCCGTGGCTTCGTTCGGGCGCTCCCCCGAGCTCGGGTTGCTCGTCCCCCGGCTCGAGCTCCCCGACGGCTCCCCGCAAACCGACACGTTCGGGCCAATGCCGACCGTACTCGGGACGCTGCTCCGTCTGCCGGGTCGCTCTACTTGCCGCCACATTCGCTGGGTCACCGCGGCCGCGCTTTTCATCCCGCGCAACCTCTTCGAGCGACTCGGCGGCTTCGATGAGCGCTTCTTCATGTACTTCGAGGACGTCGACCTCGGCGCGCGCGCGACCGCCGCCGGCTATCGAGCCGCGTACTTTCCCGGTCCCCGCGTCCTCCACCATGGCGGAGCCAGCTCTGGCGGGAAACGGGCTCGCACCGCGCTGTACGCCCAGAGCCAGACTCACTTCTTTCGCAAGCACTACGGGCGGCGCGCTGCCTGGATCATCGAGGTCGCGCGGGTACCCCGCAGACTCGCAGGCAGGCGCTGACGGCCGCGTTCGACGGACGCACCATACTGCTCGATGCACGATGGCTCGGCCTCGGCGGTGCGGGCCGCGTCACCGAGATGCTGCTGCGAGAGCTCGCCGAGGATCCGCCCCCGGGGCACTGGGTGCTGTGGGGCGATTCGACCAAGCTCGCTCCGGTCGCCTTTCCTGGTAGCGAGATCGTTGCGACGAGCGGCGATCCACGCGCGTGTTTCGGGCAGCGAAGGATGCTCGAGCTACCGCGCGCCGACATCACCCTTTTCATGCACCAGATCCGGCCGCTCCGCCCACGTCAGTCCGTCACCCTCATCCACGACACGATCCCACTGCGGTACGGCGGATCCTCGCCACAGCGCCTGGCCAAGCGCGCCTTCTTCACCGGAGCTGCGCGCTGTTCCACCCGCGTGCTCACCCCGAGCGAGGCTTCGCGCCGCCGTATAGTCGAAGACCTCGGCGTCGAGCCCGACAGGGTCGACCTCGTGCGCTATCCGCTCGACGTGGCCCGCGCACGCGAGGTAGCGCGTCTGCGCAAGGAGTTGTTGCAGGAGCCGGTTATCGTCTACATCGGCAGGTTCGATCGTCACAAAAATCTGCAGCGGCTGAGCCTCGCGTTCGCCCAGACGTTGTTCGCGCGGGACGGCGGGCGGCTCCGGATCGTCGGCGGCTGGCCCGGCGAGGTCGAGCCGTTGCGGGCATGGGTACAGACGCAAGGCCTCCGGGCAGTCGAGGTGCGGCCTGAGGTCGACGAGCCTGAGCTCAACCGGCTCCTTGCGACGAGCCGCGCGCTCGTGCTTCCTTCCCTGGAGGAAGGCTACGGTTTGCCCGCCTTCGAGGCGGCGGCGTCAGGCCTCCCGGTCGCTGCAAGCCGGACAGGCGCAATGACGGAACTGCCGGCCGAGGCGGCCGTCCTGTTCGATCCCAGCAGCCTCGATGAGCTGCGGGCCGCGCTCGACGATGCTGTTGCAAGGCCGACGCGGCCGCCGGTCAGCGAGCCGGGCGCCCGCGTCGCCGACGGCGTCCTGGCATCGCTCGCCCGAGCGCTGGCCTTCCGCGGAGCGGGGTCGGCCTAGACTAGGGGCGACAGCCGCTCGCAGGGGTTTGCCGGTACGGAGTTCGGCGCGAAGCCCGAATGCGAGGATCCAGGGTAACCAGTGGTACGGCACCCACCAGGTCTGGACGAACGGAAACATCGCGATCGCGGCTGCGATCGCAGCCAGGAGCGCACGCGCTCTCGCGTCCCAGGCCCGCGCCCGCCACAGTTCGGGCACCGGGCCGAATGCCCAGAGGACGAAGGAAACCAGGCCGACGATCCCGAGCTCCGCCATTGTCTCGAGCACGAGGTTCGTCGTCTTGATCTGCGACGTCGCGCCGCCGAGATCGATGCCGTGCGCGTGCGCAGCGGCTCCGTACGCACCCGTTCCGACTCCCGTCACCGGTCGGGCAAGGAATAGCTTCCACGCGTCTGTCCAGCTTTGCAGCCGCGGCGTGATCGACGCTGGATCCCGGAGGGTCACAATCTTCGTCACGAAGTCGAGGTACGCAAAGCGCGAGATCAGGAGGATCGCGGCCAGCGGTACGATCACCAACGGAGCGAGCTGGAGCGCCCGGCGGCGCGTCGGCCGCGGGGCGACGACCAGCAGGACGAGTGCGCCGACCGCAAGGCCCGCGAGACCGGTTCGGCTGGTCGTAAGCAGGAGCCCGACGAGGATCAGGGGAGGGGCGACGCGCGAGGATGTCCCTGCGGCGAGCATCAGGAGTGGCGCGAAGTAGAACGCGAGAAATGATGGCTCGAACGCAAGAGCTTGGACACGCGGCACGCTGCCGACCGAGCTGTAGGCGAGGCTGGGGACCGCCAGGGCGCCGAGCCACTGGCCGACCGT
>Ga0116120_1002833_pt1 | contig 10090 bp, 12 predicted proteins | sample June2015DPH_11_1_3_FD_89724 | JGI IMG/M metagenome (GOLD analysis project Ga0116120, IMG submission 89724) | Peatland microbial communities from SPRUCE experiment site at the Marcell Experimental Forest, Minnesota, USA - June2015DPH_11_150 | ecosystem: Environmental > Terrestrial > Soil >... | reverse complement strand
TTCCTTCGGCAACGACTTGAACTGGGTTGATGCAGAGCTGGACAGAAGCTTCTCCGAGCTGTCGAACACCGTCGGGAACTGCCTCCAGCGCACACTCAAGATGGTCGCCAGATACCGCTACCGCATCTTGCCCGCGCGTGAGGCTGATTCACTTTTGACCCCCGAGGACCGTGTCTTGATCAGTCAGACGCAGGCTCTTCTTCCCGCGTTATCCACAGCCTACGAGGAATTGCAGCTCCAGCGCTGTGCCCTTTTGCCTGTGGAATTGGCGCGCGCGGTCAACGTGTACATCGAAACGACCGCACCCTTCCAACTGGCAAAGGACCCGGCCAAAGCGCGCCGCCTGGATACGGTACTCAACCTCACCACCCAAGGCGTCTACGCAGCCTTGGCCGGCCTGCTCCCCATTTTGCCGCACAAGGCCCAAGAAGGGTTGAACCAACTGGAGGTGCCGGCAGGAACCGCAAGCTGGAGAAACCTGTCTTTGCCTTTAGCAGACGGGCACGCGCTTTCAGAAGGCAAACCTTTATTCCAACGTGCATGAAGCTTGATGTCGTCAAGTGCGGACACCCCGTCCTCCGCCAAAAAGGCGCCCTGTAGACTCATGCGGTGGGCAAGCTGAACTCCCTCAAGCAGAACACCCAGTTGAATTGAACCCAGGAAGAAGCCGATGAGCTGACGCTCAAAAGGCCTCAGATGCATGAAAATCAAAAGGTTGCTTTGGATAATTTGGTACATCTGCTGGTATCCGTTCGTCCGCTTCATCATCCTGCTCGATTACGTTCCTCGCCGCATCTTCCGGGGCTGGGGAGTGGTCTTCCAGAAGGCGGGCTTCCTGGGCGGCTGCTGGCTCTCCCTCGCGATCATCGGCTTGAGCCTTTGGGGTTTTCCCTTCCTGATCCTCTGGTACCTCGGCCGCTCGACCTACCACACGGATTATGTCCCAAAGATTGAGCGCCTGCACGCAGACTTTAACGCCGTGGTGTAACAAGGATAGCCCGTGGGCCCATCGAGATTATTTGCACAACTGGAGAAAGCTGGACGTAAACTGTTTGAACAGATGGCCAAGAAGCCAAATCAAACGGCGAGATACGGGGACGCTAGGCAGTTCGCAACAGCGGAAGCCGCAAAACCTGAATGAAAATGATTCTCGCTGAATTCGCTGGAAAACGCACCGGCCAGTTTCGATTGAAGCCGGTTTACAAGGTGGGCAAGAGGAGCTGCCCAATTTGCGGATCCAACTCCCACGTCGGCCGCACCACATGTCCGCCAAACCCTCAGAACACACAAAAATCATGAACATCGAAGTCCTTGTCCAACAGATGCCAGGCAAAACTTACGGGGGCAAACCCGCCGTGCAAGCCTTTCGCAAGGGCCAACCGACGACATGGGAGGCAGGTTGGTGCGTCTGCGCCTATTTGAGGTGGCGGTACCAGTAGAATACGGTGATTAAACCTATGACAAAATTACCCAACACCCCCACTTTCGCCTTCAACCTGCTTCAGCAGATGGGCACAAAGGGGCAAAACGTCTTCTTCTCCCCCTACAGCATCAAGGCATGCATGGCCCTGCTCTACGAGGGCGCCCGCGGAGCCACCGAAGCACAGATGGCCAGCGTCTTTGGATTCTCGGACCGCTTCACCGAGGGCGGCAAACTCCACCAGGAGCTGCTCGCACTCAAGGCGGCCAAAGGCTCCTCCCTGGCGCTGCGCATCGCCAACTCCATCTGGCTCGACCAAAAAACCGCGCTCTGCCCGGAGTACGTCGAAGTGGTCCGCGGACATTACCAGGCCAAGGTCGAGCAGGCGGATTTCCGCCACGCCGCAGAGGAGGCGCGCGGGGCTATCAACGCATGGGTGGCTGAGGAAACCCTCGGGAAGATTCGCGACATCCTGCCCCCTGGGTCCGTGGACCAGCTGACCAAGCTGGTTCTAGTCAACGCCATTTATTTCAAGGGGAAGTGGGCCAGCCAGTTTGAACCCCGGCATACGAAACCCGCGCCCTTCCACATCAGCCCGGCCGAGAAGGTCACCGTGCCGCTGATGACGATCACGGACGACTTCGGCTACACCGAAGGGGTCTCTGGCCAGGCCGTCGAGCTGCCCTACGTTGGCAACAAACTCTCCATGGTGATCCTGCTGCCGAAGCCGGACCAGACGCTGGATACCCTGGAGGCAAACCTGCCCGCGGTGCTGGACCGAGTTCTGCCTCGACTGCAGCCGCAGGAGAGGGTCCGCGTGTTCCTGCCTAAATTCAAGCTGGAGACGCAATACAACCTCACGGACACCCTCTCCAAGATGGGGATGGTCAATGCCTTCACTCAGAAGGCAGACTTCTCGGGCCTGGATGGAACCGCCGACAACGTCGTCTCGATCGCGGTCCACAAGGCATTTGTCGAGGTCAACGAGGAGGGAACCGAAGCTGCCGCAGCCACGGCCGCAGCCGTATGCCGGTCAACTTCCTTCAGCCCCATCCCCGACTTCCGTGCCGACCGCCCCTTCGTATTTCTCATCCGGGATCGGGAAACAGGGGCCATCCTCTTCCTGGGTCGGTTCGCAAAACCCTAAAAATGGAAACCCCCTCATGCGGAGATCGAGGATGACCGCGCGTTCTTCAGGGTTTTCTGCGGTTTTCAAGAGGGTCCCGGTCACCCCTGATTTTACCTTGAATCTCGATCCCGCGACATTACATTGAGTTCAACAAAGACAAACATATGGCTTATATTGTTCCACCACCACCACCTCAACCTGGAGAAGTGCAAAAACGTTGGGATGCCGGCGCCCGCACCTTCGCCGCACTGGATCCGAGTTTGGAATGTTGGAGGAAGGCACACATCAACGGCGGGATGATCATGCTGGGCGTTTGCACGGTGGCTGCCGTGATTACCCTGGTTTGGATGGCTTGCTCGTAACACATGGACCCGGAAGAAACTCGCAGGTTTGGCCATCTGACCGCCGCCCAGCTCGTTAAGCCCATTGGCTTTGCTCCCTTTTCCCCCTTAACCCTGGTTGCCAGACCCCGCACAACCCAAATCGTTCAGAAGTTCAGCCCATCCAAACCCCTGCCCAAGTTCCCGGTGGGACCCTGGCTCTCCGCAAGCCCAGCCTGACCAAACCCCGCCCTCCCTCCAGGAATCCACCGGACGCAAGAGCCTGTACTTGTAGTCGCAGCACGTCCACGCCCTGACCGTACTCCTCTGTCTGGCTGCCAGCGTCCAGATCATGGCCACGCCTCGCTGCAAGAAGCGCGTGCTGGAGCTGCCCTGCCACCTGAACTGTCCGCAAGGACTGATCCTCCAGCCAGCCGCCGCTCGCGCGAAGGGCAATCCTGCCAGCTACTGGCCAGAAGCCCCTTTTCATATGCCTCTTCAGCATCATGGACACCTCCACGGGCCTGGGCAAATAAGCGCCGGCCTCCATGGTGTTATGTGACACATGTTACATAACATGCTCTCAAAAATCGCCGGCCTCGACGTCGAGGAGGTTCTCGGCCCCTCTCTTTTTGGCACAGTCGAGATCCATCCAAGACCTTGCCCAAGAGGCAACCAATGACACACGGGGAAAGTTGCAAAAAGCTTTGCTCAAAGCCATTTCGCCATGATCCCGATATGAGCGCCGTTTCCATCCCGAAGGTTGAAGCAGAAGCCGCCCTACTTTATGGCATCCAGCTTACAAAGGTCACACCCCGTCTTCTTCGCGTCACAGGCCCGAATGGAACCGCAGACATCCGACGCGGTGCCGGCGATGGCCAGCTGCGGTTCTTCTCGGGAAACGTGTCCTGCGGGGTCATGTCCGAGCTCTACATCTTTGAGGAAGCCTTCAGCTTGGTCAGCCATAGGTACAGCCGGGAAAAATTTCACGAGCATGTCGCAGTCGCCCAAGAGGGAGAAAGCTCCGCTGAGAAACCTTGATCAACATATGAATACAACCTGTAGTATCAACTCACTGGTCAGATCCGCCATCAACGTGTTCGATCCCGCTGCGTGCCTGGATGAGGATTACGAATACCAGGTCGCCACCGTCACCCAGCTCGTCACCGGCCTCCAGCGGGAAGACCCGGCCTTGGCCATGGCGCTCGGCCCGCAGGAACTCTGCAACCTCCTGGAAACGGCCTTCCGAGACGATCGGGACATCACCGAGGTGTTCAACGAGTTCGCAGCCGAGAATGCCGTGAACGCAGTCGCCGCCTGAGGCTCAGCCACACCACTTTGCTCGTGCAATAAACCATCATGAAAACAACAACTTGGACCAAAGCCTTCGCCGCCGGCCGCCCAACCGAAGCAATGACAGTAGAGGCCAACGGCTCCCCAGAGTAAGTTCAAAACCATGAAAACCGAACCCATCACCATGCTCGCACCGCGAAATGAGGCGGCTGTCGCATTTGCCAGCACTTTCCTATTTGAGGATTGGGGTTTCCTCTGCACCAAGGACGATTTCCTGGCCGCCATGGAAAAAGGCGACCTCGCTGAGGCAAAAAGAGCGGCGGACCAGCACCTGTTTTTATTGGGTGTTGAGAACGCAAAGTAAAACAAGGCCCCGCCCAAGCATGGGCGAACATTCGTCAACGGAAGGCTTCCGACGACCTCCCCGATCAGCCTGGTTTCGGAGAGGTCCAAAGGCCGGGTCAAGATGCACTGCGCGCGCTGCGGCCTGAAGGAGGCCTTCATCGAAGGGCGCGTCTTTTTGGCGAACGGCGAGCCCAAGTTCCTAAATGGCCGGGAAACTCGAAAATCGCTGGCGTGAGCTTTGCTCATCTGGCAGGAATGACATGAGAACCCCTCAAAAACACATGGTTTCCGCAGCTTCTTGCCTCCTCCTGATGGCCGCGCTGGCGCAACTTTGGCGGCCAGATAAATTGATGACTTCTGGTCAGCTAAATTGATCGCGGCCGACTGGGCTATCCGCTGAGATCAAGTGCCCAGACCTGCTGGTCGGAGCTTTTTTATTTCCAAGTGGTGGGACGAGGGAGGCTGACGTTTAGTCATCGGTCAGCAAAATCCCCGCCTCACTTGCTCGACACTGGTGTGTCAATTGGGTAAGACGGGGACATCAAGTTTACGATCAGCATTCTGAGCCAAAGCTTCGCGGATTTGCAATCAGGATCGCAGAGCATTTTGAGTATCGGCCGGACTGGTATCGCCAGGGCCATGTGGCTGCCTTGGCGCGGGAATACTATTTTGTTCTGCGATCGGTATTGCGGGCCAAGCCTGGTTTGCGTGCCTGCCTGACCCGGTGCCGGCATTGCCGGATTTTCTTTCTGACGCACCCGTGCAACTTGCACCAGTTGGGGCAGATCCGGTGCCCGTTTGGTTGCCGGACCGAATCTCGCCGTCGCGGAGCCCTTCGGCGCAGCACCGCCTATTACAGCAAGCCGAAGGGAAAAGAGGTTAAGAAAAAGCTCAATCAACGCCGCTGTCGTCTGCCGCCGCGACAGGTCGGCCCAGGGCCGACGACGACTCTGCCGAAGCGTCCCCCGCGCCGGCCAAAACCAACCGCGGCTAAAGGGAACTTCGTCCCGCCCAGCCCGGGGATAATCCAGCACGTCCGGATGGTCGTCAGTTTGATTGAAGGCCGTCGCGTCAGCCGCCGCCAGGTGCTGTTGCTGCGGGCCAAGATTTTGAGACAACGCACCCTGACGCGCCGCAAGAGGATCGATCATGCTGTGCTTTGGCTCAAGAAAAGGCCTCCCTGAGCGCGGTGCTCGGGGGCCAAGGGGCCAGACCATGGCAAACGAAGTGGAATTGGCCAGTTTAGACCTGCGCTACCAGGGTTTTCGGCTCCAGCAGCCGGCTCTGGAGGGACGGCTTTTGTCTTCGATGGCCCAGCGCGGCATCCAGGAGCCTCTGGAGGGCGTGAACCTCTCCGCCGCCTGCCCTTCCGGCAGAGAGGGACAGGCCGGTCTTCAGGAGGTCAAGGTCCTGCTCAACGGCTTTAAGCGCTATCGTTGCGCGCGCCAGTTGCGTCTGGCGACGGTGCCGTATAGTTCCCTGGGCCAGGATGAGGCGGGGGCCATCCTGAGCTTGCTCAAGACTTCTAACAACCGGGCCTTGAGCATCCTCGAACAGGCGGCTTTCATCGCGGAGCTAAAAAACGTGCGCGGTCTGAACGTCGCCGAGATTGCCGCCGAGCTTTCGCGCAGCAAATCCTGGGTGACCATGCGCCTGGGTTTGATGGTCCAGATGAGCGAGCCGGTGCGCCAGAAGCTCTTCACCGGGGCCTTTCCCGTTTATGCATACATGTATTTGACAAATCAGTTCATGCGCATGAACGGAGTCCAAAGAGAGCAGATCCAGCAGTTTGTGCTCGCCGTCAGCGGCCAGGGTTTAAGCGTGCGCGAGGTCGAGCAATTAGCCCACGGTTTTTTCCGCGGGCCAGAGTCCTTCCGCCAGGAAATCCTCAAAGGCAACCTGGCCTTGTCGCTGGACCGAATGCGCCAAGTCCCCCAAAGCCCGGACGGGTGCAGCGAGTTTGAGCGAGTTCTACTGGGCGATTTGGAACTGACTCAGAAGTATATGCAGCGGGTGATGGGCAAAAGTCAGCAGCACGCCAAACTGAGCAGCCGGGCCTTTCACGCGCAGTCTCATTTATTGACCGCCGGCATCTTGAGCCGCTCGCCGGCGTTCGTTGACACCTTAAAGCACCTCCATGATCGAAACGGACAAGCGTAAAGCCGCGTTCCTGCTCCACCAGGAAGGCCAGTCGGTGCGGGAGATCGCCCGGTTATTGGGGCTGAGCCCCAACACCGTCAAGCTCATCATCCAGCAACAAGGCGCCCCGCCGCCCTCGCATCCGCGCGCCGACAAGCGCCAGCTGGAGGAGGAACTGCTGCGCCGGCTTTACCAGCAATGCCAGGGCTGGGTCGTGCGCGTGCATGAAAAGCTGCTCGAGGAGGAAGGCGTGCGGGTGAGCTACTCCACGCTCAAGCGCCGGCTGCGGGAATTGGGCATCAGCCACCCGCCCCAAACCCGCTGCGCCCACGTGCCCGATGAACCCGGCGCCGAGATGCAGCACGACACCAGCCCCTACAAAATCGAGCTGGGCGGCACGCGCACCGGGATTATCGCCAGCCTGATTTATATGCGTTACAGCAAGCGCCGCTATCTCAAGTTCTATCGTGCTTTCGACCGCTTCAAGATGAAGTGCTTCTTCCACGAGGCTCTCACCTTCTGGGGCTACGCCGCCCGCCAGTGCATCATCGACAACACCAACCTGGCCCGACTGCGCGGCACCGGTGCCAATGCCCTCATCCACCCGGAGATGGAAGCTTTCTCCAGGCAATATGGCTTCGCCTATCGCTGCCACGCCCTCGATCATCCCAACAGAAAGGCGGGGGAGGAGAGAAGTTTTTGGTTTGTAGAGACTAATTTCCTGCCCGGCCGCACCTTTACCAACCTGGAGGACCTCAACCGTCAGGCCTTCCTCTGGTCCACCGAGCGCCTGGACCACAAGCCCCAGGGCAAGCCGGGACTCATCCCCGCCCAGGCCTTCGAGCACGAGCGCACTTACCTGCTCCCGGTTCCCGCGCTCCTTCCCCCTCCCTACAAGGTCCACGGTCGCGGGACCGATGAATATGGTTTTATGAGTTTTGGCGCTAACTATTACTGGGTGCCCGGCACCCGGCGCGAGGAAGTGAAGGTGCTCGAATACAGCGACCGGTTGAAGATCTTCCAGGCCGGTCAGTCTCTGGCCGAGTATCCGTTGCCCGCCGACGGCGTGCGCGGCGCCAAGTTCAGTCCTCCGGGCCAGCCCTCCCCGCCTCATCACCCCCACAATCGCCACCGGCCCACCGAACTGGAAGAGAAGCACCTGCGCACTTTGTCGCCCACCATCAGCGCCTACCTCGATTATGCCCTGCCTCTCAAGGGCCTCTCCCGCCACCAGTTCCTGCGCCGCCTGCTGGCCTTGAGCCGCAAGATGAGCGTCGAACTGTTCAGCCAGACTCTGGAACGCGCCCGCAAATATCGCGTCACCGACCTCCAAACCCTCCAGAACATCGCCTGGCTCTATCTCCAACAACAGAGCCCTGGCCAGGCGCTCTTGATCGAAATCGATGCCGACTTCCGCCAGCGCCCAACCTATCAAGAAGGCTCTCTGACCGATCCGCCCCAGTTATCCAGCTACCAGGAGCCGCCGGTCGAGCCTCCCAACGCCTCCTGAAACTCCTACCATGACCAAAGAACTCTCCGACATGCTCAAATATCTGCGCCTGAGCAACCTCCTGGCCCACTGGGACGATTACCTCAAGCTAGCCGCCGACAAAAACCTCTCCCACGCCCGCTGGCTTACCGGCCTGCTGGAGGAGGAATATCAACGCAGGCGCGAGAACGCCCGCCAACTTCGCCTCAAGCACGCCCGCCTGCCCGAAATCCTGGTCCTCGAAACCTATCCCTTCGAGCGCCAGCCCAAGCTCAACAAAAAGCGAATCATGGCCCTCTACGACTCCCTCAGCTACATGCACCAACACCAGAACGTCGTTTGGCTGGGCATCAGCGGCTGCGGTAAAACCGGCTTGGCCACGGCTTTCCTCATTCACGCCATCGACCAGGGCTATCGCGGCCGTTACGTGCTTTTCGCCGACCTCATCAACGAACTCTACGCCGCCGTCGCCGACCACTCCGAAAACAAAGTCCTCAAGAAATACCTGGCCTTTGACACGCTCCTCATCGATGAGCTTGGGTACGTGGAAGTCGAACCGGTCCAGGTCGGCCTGTTCTTCACCCTCATGCACGAGCGCCACAAAAAAAAGCCCACCCTCATCACCTCCAATCTGGGCTTTGCCGAATGGGGTTCCTTCCTCAAAAACGACCACCTGACCAACGCCCTCATCGACCGGCTCACCGAGAACAGCCACGTCATCAATATGAAAGGCTGCAAGAGCTTGAGGTCCCCGCTGGAGGCCGAACCTTGCGCCGAGCCATGACCTTCGCCCAGCGCCGAGACTTAGCCCAGCGTCTGCGAACCATTCCGCTGGAACGGGTGCTGCCCTTGTGCGGTGGTCAGCCCGACCGCGACGACCGGCACAAGTGGCACACCCCGGCGGCCACTCTCTCGGTCACCGGCGCCAAGTTCATGAACTGGACTTCGGGCCGGGGTGGTGGCGGGGCCATTGACTTGGTCATTCACTTACATGGCCTCGACTTCAAAGGCGCCGTCGATTGGCTGGTCAGCCACTTCGCCGGTGGCCTCCTGCCACAGGAACCAAGGCCACTCCCGCCCGCCTCCCCATCCGAACTGCGGCTCCCCAAGCCGGACCCCGGCCAACTGACACGTGTGCGCGATTACCTGATCGTTCAACGGCGCCTGCCTTCCGGCTTGGTCGCCTCGCTCCTCGACTCCGGCACCCTCTATGCCGATGCCCGAGCCAACGCCGTCTTCCTTCTATGCACCGAGCACCAAGTTCCCGTCGGCGCTGAACTTCGCGGCACCACCCCACTAGGTTGGCGTGGCTTAGCTCCCGGCTCCCGCAAAGACCTGGGCTGTTTCGCCATTCCCGCCCAACCCAGGTCCACCATCGTCCTTTGCGAATCAGCCATTGACGCCATCAGTTGCTTTGCCCTCCATCCCGGATACCGGTGCCTCTCCACCGCCGGCGCCCGCCCCAACCCCCTCTGGTTGCGGCCCATCTTGGACCAAGGTTGTCAAGTTTACTGCGGCTTCGACGCCGATCCCACCGGCGACGCCATGGCTGCCGCCATGATCGCCCTGCACCCCGCCGTCCAACGCCTTCGCCCCTCCCAGCACGATTGGAACGACATCCTCAGGCCCCAGGACTAGTCGGGCTGCCTCTCCACCGCATCTTCCCTGCGCTCGCCGGGCCTTCACTACCTGGAAAGGGGCCACTACTTGGAAAGAAGAACCACCGCCCCCAGCCCTGCCGGGCGGAATCAATTTAGCTGACCAGAAGTCATCAATTTATCTGGCCGCCAAAGCCCTACGGGTTCTCCCTGACCAGCTTCAAGCCGATCCTTGGGGCTCTCCTGCACGAATCTCTTCGGGCGGGCACGGATCCTTCCCAAGTCCTCGAACCAGCGTTCAACCTGTCCGTCGCCTTCGGGAACCTGACTGAGGTCAGGAAGGTGCTCCACAAGCGC
>Ga0116120_1002828_pt1 | contig 10099 bp, 10 predicted proteins | sample June2015DPH_11_1_3_FD_89724 | JGI IMG/M metagenome (GOLD analysis project Ga0116120, IMG submission 89724) | Peatland microbial communities from SPRUCE experiment site at the Marcell Experimental Forest, Minnesota, USA - June2015DPH_11_150 | ecosystem: Environmental > Terrestrial > Soil >... | reverse complement strand
TGGCGCGCTTGAGTGCGACCGGGTCAACGGGCTCGCCGTTTCCGAAATTGAAAACTCCACAAATGCCGCACATAAAGGCAGTGACAAGTGGCAAGTGACGAGTGACAAGCAAGATTGCCGATTTCGGATGGTTTCAATCGAGAATCCAAAATCGAAAATCCAAAATGGCCCGATGGCCCGATTGCCAAATCACTCAATCCTCTCAAACCCGTTCCCGCAAGCGGGGTGGAGCAAATGGAACAGAGTCATCGCCAAGTAGCGAGGATAGGAACGATGATCGGCCAGGAAGCCGTAATCGCGGTACGAGTGATCGAAGCCGCCATCGCTTCTCTGGTGGGAGAGGACTCGGTCATAGCAGGAAGCGATCAACTCAGGACGAACGCCCAGCCCGAGTCGCGACGCTTCCTGGAGAGCCGCTCCCATCGCCGCCGTGTAGTAATCCACCTCGGGTCCTCCACCGCGGGCGTGATGGCAATTCTTGGCGCACGCCCCGGTGGGTTGCACGCCAGTCTCCAAGAAGCGGGCGAGTCTGGGAAGCAAGGATTCTGCCCAACGGCCGGGCTTTAATGAGTTGGACCAGGCAAGGTGCAGAAACTGAAACGCATTGTATTGGTAGCACAGGTAGTGCTGCCGGGCCGCCTCGTATTGGTTCCCGATGATGTAGGGGAGTTCGCCCGTGGGGTGCTGCACGGAGGCAACGAAATCCAATAATCCGTCCACATGCTCCAGATAGCGCGACTCCCGGGTCGCGTTCCACAAGCGTAGGAAATACCAAGCCGCAATGACGGAGTTGTTCGTCACCTTGCCGCGCGGCTGGTCAAAGTAATTGATGACTTTGCCTGCCGCGTGGTCCTGAAATCCAATGCGCTTCAGGATGAAATCGTAGGCGCGCCCAGCGCCATCGAGAAGATCCTGGCCCGACTCGCGCTGGTATGTCGCGAGCAGCGCACTACCTCCCCAGATTCCTTCCAGCGTGGCAATCAGGTGCCGGCGTTCAGGCAACGGGTATTTCCAATAGCCCTCGTCAGTCTCCAAGGCCAGGGTGGCCTCGGAACTCCGGATCGCAATGTCCCGATAGCGGGGGTCCTTTGTAGCGTCGTAAAGCTGCCAGTTCCCGAGCACCCAGTATCCCTGCGTCTGCGTGAAGACGTAATCGTCTCCCCAGGGGAGGAAATCCAGTGCACTCTTGAGAAATCGCCAGGCGCGCAGGTTGAACCGAACTCCCGGGTCAGGCCCGTGGAGTATTCCACCTTCGTAGTGAGTTCGATAAAGGTAGGAGTGTAAGCGCTCAGCGGATTTGATAAGGTCTTCGCGTGTGGGCATTCAACAGATCTGAGTGTAATCGAAAATCGCCGGGGCCAGAAGAACATTTCTGGGGAAAAGACATCAGGAGCGTGTTACCCGCGAGTAAACTTCCAGAATTCTCTTTGCCGTGGCTTGCATCGAATAGGGAATCAGCCGCTCGCGGCCACTGCTCCGTTTGCCGCGGCGGCAGACTTCCACGATTTTCTCCGCGAGGGCATCCACCTCGCGAGGAACGATGTAATTCCCATCGCTCTCGTGGATCAAGTCCACGGCGTCTCCCACATTCGCAGTTATGACGGGCAGGTTTGTGGCCATGGCCTCTTTGGTGACCAAGGGGCCTCCCTCCAGCAGGGAAGCAACCACCACGACGTCGGCTGCGTTCATATAGAGCGGCATTTCGGAATGGGGCTTTCCGCGCACGGGGAGGATTTCGAGCTGCGGAACCAGCTCCTGCGCTTTGCTGACGGCCGCTCGAACCAGGTCAAACCGCTTCCGTTGCTCCTCGGGATTGTAAGCAAACAGGACGTACTTCTTGCCGGGGTCCAGTCCGGCACGACGACGAGCCTCGCCAGTGTCCATCGGATGGAAGAGTTCCAGATCAATCCCGCAGGGGATGACTTCAGCCGAATCCCATCTCAGCACGCTCCGCATTTCCCGGCTTTGTACGATGACCGCGGAAGCAAGCCGTGCCAGGAGATAACTGGTGACCTGGAAGAACCGGCCCATGGGCGTGATGGTGCCGTCCCTCCGGGGCCGCCCCAGAACATCGTCTCCGTGGAAGGTAATCACCAGCGGCACGCGAAGCTGGAAACGCGCCACCCATCCGGCAAGGCCGAAGTGCGCATGGATCAGATCGTATCGCTTCGCGCGCAGTTGCCGGTGAACCCGCCAGATGCCCCGCAGGTAATTCCCCTTTGACTCGCGACTGTTGATGAAGAGAACGTCGAAGTCAACACCATGGGGGCGCAGAGACTCCATCTGTTCCTGCACGAAGCCGCCGTAGCTCGGGTCAGCTTCGGTCGGCCACAGGTTCGTGACAACCAGGATGCGGTAGGAGGCCATTTGCGTCTGGAAAACACAGGTCAGGCTAGGGAATGCCCATTCTTCTTTTCGCATCGCGCGTTTCCCTCACGATCCATTGCCGCGCGGCCAAAGCAAGGCCAGTTGCGTCACGGGAAGGGCGCGTAGAATGGACATAGCGGCGAGGTACACGGCGCCGCCCACTCCACAGATGACGCACAAGTAGACAAAATCCTGAGAGGTCGTGACCGGTGGTGTCATCCAGGCCCGCAGCGCAAACACGCTGAGTGCGGCCAGCAACGCTGCGATGAGGTTTTTTCCGGCAAAGCGGCCGAGTACCCGGTCCAACGCCGCGTTCAGGCCCCCCAGGTTTCTCCGGATTGCCCAACCGCACGCCAACAAGGAGCCGGTGAGGAAACCCAGCGGGATTCCTTTCGCCCCCATCCGCAAAACGCCCACATAAAGGAGATCGAAAACCACGATCAAACCGTATTGAAGAATCGAGAGGCGGAAGTACACACCCGGCTCGCGTCGCGCAAACAGGCAAAAATTGAGAAGGCGAAGGAAGGCGAACGCCAACAAGCTGAGGCTGTAATAGAAGAAGATCATCGCCATCAGGTCCGTCGCTCCGGACGTAAACTTGCCCCGCTGGAAAACAAAGCGAATGATGCTGTGATCAAGCAGCAGGCAGAAAACCGCCATGGGCGAAAGAAGCAGGAGGCTCAACTCCAGCGTGTCGCGAAAGGTTCGGCGTTGTTCCTCGTGATTTTTCGTGGCCACGGCTCGGGAAAGCACCGGCAGAGATGCGGTTCCTACGCTTCCCCCCAGCAGTTCAGCGATGGTACCAAGGATCTTGAAGCCGTAGTTCAAGGCGGTCAACGTCCCGGCCGGAAGGAAAGAAGCAATGATGCGCTCCACCACCACCACCCCCTGCCAACCCAAAGCCCCCGCCACCTGCGCGGTCCCGGCGCCCCGCAAGTTACGAAAAGACTCGCCGCTGGCGGTCAGCGTCAGCGAATAGCGGGCGCGGAAAGAAAGCTGCACGTAAACGCCCAGGACCAACAACTGGAGCAAGTGCCCTGCCATATACCCCAGAACCATGCTATAGGGTCCAAAACGGTGGAATCCCAGGAGGATGAACAAAATCGTGGCGAGGTTCCGCATGAACCCGGTCGCTGTCGAGAGCGCGAAGTAGTTGCGACTGAGCAGAAAGGACCTCAGCACCTCGGCAATGCCTGCCGGAATGATGATGAGGAAGAGCCATCGAGACATCTGCGCCGCATCCTCGAGTTGAAAACGCGCGAAGCCCGGAGCGATGCCGTGGATAATCCAGGGCGAAGCCGCGGCCCCCACCACGGCGATCACTCCCAATCCCAGGAAGAGGATATTGATCACGTAACTGAAGCCTCGCCAAACCTCCCTTTCGTCGCCCCCGGACTCCAGGGAAGCAAAGAAGGGGACCAAGGAGTACAGGCCAGTCGCAGCGAGCAGGTTCGTGATGATGTAGGGAATCGTGTAAGCAACGTAAAACGTGTCGGAGCTTTTCGAGAGCCCCAGGTGGGCCGCGATGCTGGTCTCAACCAGGATTCCGGAAAGCCCCCCCAACAGGTTGAAGAACGCCACCACGATCGAGCTGCGCAGCATCTGGTGCTTAGGTTCCATTTCGGAAAGGGTATTGCCTGGAGAATCGCGCCCCACGCCGGTGCACGTGTGAAACGGTGGGGTTGAATCTCATCGCGCCACCCGGGGCCCACTCTCGGATTCGCGCTCCTCGCCAGAGACCCTGGCTCTCCCGGCCACGAAAGGCGTGGCGGTCACAAAGAGGAAAGCCATGAGAACCGGCGAGGTCCCGAAGTTGAATTCGAAACAGCCTTCGGCCAGGAATGCCAGCCAGGCCGCAAATGCCCCGTCCGCGATCCACCGCTGCGCGGATAGCTGCAGCCGAACCTTCCAAATGCTCCAGCCGAGCGCGGCCATGAGCCACACCCAGGCGGCGAGGCAGGGCAAGCCACGCTCAGCGCCGAATTGAAGAAAATCGTTGTGAAAGTGGCTGTGAAAACCGATTTCCGGCACCTTCCCGGGTGGCAGGTAGAGATCATATACCTCTTCGATGTTGTTGGGGCCTACGCCGACCCAGGGGTGAGATCGAATCATCGTCAGCGCCACGCGCCACATTTCGAGTCGAATGGAGAGCGCGGGCTCCTGGGTAGGATGCATCGCGAACTGGAGGCGTTTCCGCACCAGCGACGGCGCGGCCACATAGGCCAGCACAAGCAGGACGGGCAAAGCCCAGAGGCACTTGGGTCTCCAGCGAGCCACGAGGTAAATCGTCGCTACGAAGCAACCCAACCATACCCCGCGGGTGAAGTTCAGCAGGATAGAGAGTGCGACAATGGCGAGCACTGTCCACCAAAGCCAGGGCCCTTGCCCGGGTCGAGCGCCCACCCGTTGATCGCTTGCCTCGTCCCGTGCAGGGCCAGAGGGCCGGCCGGCAGTGGACAGAAGTAGAAACCCCAAGAGCATGGCGAAAACCAGCATCTGTTGTCCGCCGAAGTTCATCCAGTGCCCCATGAACCCGTGAATGCGCGTGGACGTCAGGAACTGATAAACCTGGTCAGGATGATGGGCCCGCACGTCACGGTACTGGATAACGAACTGTACGATGGCAACCACGCCGGTCACAGTCGCGATGAGGAACAGGGCTTGGAGGAGACGCCGCAAGTGCCCACCTCTCACCACCAGGCTCATCGCCAATAGCCAAACGCTGAACAAGACCAGTTTTCGAACGGCAAACCAGCCTGCCGCGGGGTTTTCCGCCCAGAAGATTGGAATCACCGACAACACGCAAAAGAGCGCGAGCGGAAGTTTGACAGGCAGAAAGTGCAGCCGGGGCCGGTCTTTCAGGAGATGAATCACATACAAGACTGCGGCGCCCGCCAGCCATGCCTGGGAAACGGCAATAGAAATCTGAAGCGTCAAGACGAAGAGACTAAAGAGGACAGAAGCCCATCGGGTGACCCGAGGCTCCGGCAGTTCGCTACGCGCCCATCCGAGGATGTTCCCGAGGCTTCTCACAAAGGCCCTGAAACTGTATTGGAATCGGAAGACGAATTCAAGCTATACATCACGGGTGAAGATCAGCGGACCGCGGGCTGCGGGGAGGAGTAAACGATTGCAGCGGGGGGATGGGTCGCCCCTTTCAGGAGTGCGCTACAAGCCTCCGCAGCAGGCGAACTACGTCCTGTGTCAACAGGAACAGCAACAAAGGCCCCGTGGCCAGCACGTTTTTGTTGTAGGCAAGCGCCTGCGTCAAGTTCCCGTGAAAGAACGCGGCCAGGGCCCGGGTGCTGCCGCACGCGGGGCAGGCGGTGAGGCGGAACAGGTGCTTCCACAAGCAGATGTCCGGCCCCCGCCCCAGCACTTCCGGTGGGACAAGCACGAAAAACACCAGAGCGAGAAACAGCATCGCTCCTTGAGGTATTCCCTTCGAAAAGACAGCCATGGCCCGCTACATCCGCAGGGGTCTGCCGAGGGAGTCCGGCAGCTTGTTCACCGCAATCAGGATGACGTCCACAAGGCTCCAGATCCCGCAGCCGCCTGCAGTAATTAACTTAAGAATGCCCAGTCCAGTATAACCCAGATAGAACCGATCGATGCCCAGAAACCCCAAGAACATCGAGAGTAGCAACGCTGACGACCAGTCCTTGTCCCCGGGTTGAACGGGCGGAGTGAACCGGAGGGGGCGACCCTGCGCGTCCGGCAGCTTCTTCAGAACGATGAGGAAAAGGTCGATGAGCACCCAAATCCCGCAACCGCCCAGGGTGACTAGCTTCAGGATGCCCAGTCCCACGTAACCGAGATAGAACCGGTCCACCCCGAAGATTCCGAGAAACCAGGAAAGCAGCGTGGCGGTAACGAGATCTTTGTCCCCTCCCTGAATGAGGCGCACCCCGCAGTGGGTGCAGATTTCGGCAGAGGGAGTGGCCTCCTGCCCGCAAGAGAAGCAGTATCGCGTGCCCAGCCGCGGGCGCTGGCCACAGGCCACACAGAACTCAGCGGTATCGGCAAGTTGTCGCGCGCAATTCCGGCAATACATGATGAACCCTCAGGTAAAGGGAATGCAGATTCCTTGCTCGGGGTATTTATAGTGTCTGGCGAGCGAAATGTAAATGGGCCGGATAAGAATCTTTCGGATGGGAGCCGAGGCGGTGGGAGGTGAGCGTGTGCAAGGATCGCCCACGGGCGCGCCGGGCGGGGAGGGCGCCCGCGCGCGGGGATCCTGCCGGGTGCGCCCTCATTCCGTCACGCTGACCTCAATCGGTGCGGTGAGCGCCAGGCTTCCCCATGCCACCTTCAGCGTGACCCGCTTGATGTCGCTCTCCGGGTAGGACAACGTCAGGGCGAGCTTCTCGGCCTTCGTTTCGCTTTTGGCGATGGACATGGGGACTTTGAATTCCACCGGCGCTTTCAGGATATCGAACGCGTCAAGGTGTGCGGCACGGACCTTGGCGGGATCGATGAACGCCAGGCTCCACTGCGATCCGTCAGCCGAGCGCTCGAGCCCGAGATAGTAATGCCCGGCGGGAACCTGCCTGCCCGAGATTTTCAGCGGTACAGAGGAATCGAGGTCCGTCCAGAAATTGCTCCCCAGGCGCCAGACTTTGCCTTTGGTCATCGCGTCAAACTTCGCCGCGTCTTCGTAGACGCTCTTCCACGCCGGGCGGCCGTAGTTGATGGCGAACTGTCCGGCCGCCGCGTTTTGCTTCGTGTTCCAGTAGAGGACGCGGGCGGATGCCCGGTCATCTGGCTGGCCGCCTTCGGCGACGAGGGTAGGCTGGGATTGTTGACCGTGCGCCGACACGACGAATAGGGTGATCATGAACCCCAGAGCGGTACGCATCTTCATCGGACGTCTCCTCGTGAGGAAGTTTTCCGGTTGCGCCTGGTACTTAACACGAGTGCAGCAAGCCCCTCATGGCGAAAGATCGTGCGTGCGCCCCCTGGCGCGCACACCTACGATCTGGATTACAGGTGCGCCACCCTGGCGCAAGGCAACGAACTTCCGGCGCTGGCTTTAATTCGGCTCTCCGGCTGCCGCAGGGGTAAGGGCCACGTCGCGGGTTGGCTGGCCTGAGTTGACCGGCACCGGTTCCTTTTCCAGGCCCAAATCAATCACTTCCTGAATCGTTTTCACGTAGTGGAGTTTCAAACCCTCGAGCATTTGGGGGTTCAGATCCTCGTTAACGTTCGGCTCGGTATCGGCGGGGAGAATCACCTCGACCACTCCGGCCCGCTTGGCGGCCAGCACTTTTTCTTTGATCCCGCCCACGGCCAGCACCTGCCCGCTCAGGGTGATCTCACCGGTCATGGCAACGCGAGGCCGTGCGGGCCGGTGGGTAAGGGCTGAGACCAGGCAGGCGACCATGGTGACTCCTGCCGAGGGACCGTCTTTCGGAATAGCCCCCGAGGGCACATGGATGTGGATGTCCTTCGACTGGAAGAAGTCCGGATCAATCGCGTAGTCAGTCGCGTGGGAGCGGACCCAGGCCAGGGCGGCTTGCATGGACTCCTGCATGACCTGGCCGACGTGCCCGGTCATGGTGAAACCCTTTCCGCCCTTCATGGCATCGGCCTCCACGTAGAGGACGTCGCCTCCGGTGGGCGTCCAGGCCAATCCCACCATCACGCCCGGCTGGCGCGTGCGCTCGATGATTTCGGTCTCCAGGCGATAGCGCGGGATGCCCAGTGAATCCCGCAGATTGTGGGGACTGACGAGGAGTTTTTCCGGCTGGCCCTCGGCCATTCGGCGCGCCTGCTTACGACACACCGTGGCGATTTCCCTCTCCAGGTTTCGCACCCCGGCCTCGCGGGTGTAATGACGGATGATGTGCGCCAGCGCCTCCTTCGTGTACTCGATCTGCTCGGGAGTCTAGATGCCGTGCTCCTCGGTCTGTTTCGGTATCAGGTGCCGGATGGCAATTTCGACCTTCTCCTCCTCGCTGTATCCCTGGAGTTCCAGGACTTCCATGCGGTCGAGGAGCGCGGGAGGAACGGTGTCCAAGACATTTGCTGTACAGATGAACAGCACTTTGGAAAGATCGAACTGCACGTCCAGATAGTTGTCGCGGAAGTGCGAGTTTTGTTCGGGGTCGAGGACCTCCAGCAGGGCGGAAGACGGGTCGCCGCGAAAATCGCGCCCGATTTTGTCCACTTCATCCAGCATGAAGATGGGATCGCGGGTTTCGGCGCGCCGCACCCCCTGGATGACCTGGCCGGGCAGGGCTCCGATGTAAGTCCGTCGATGGCCCCGAATTTCCGCCTCATCGTGAATCCCACCCAGCGACATCCGCACAAACTTGCGATCGAGGGCGCGCGCAATCGATTTGCCCAGGGAGGTTTTTCCCACGCCGGGAGGCCCCACAAAGCACAAGATGGGTCCCTTGAGCTGCGGCTTCAACTGCAAGACCGCGAGGTAGTCCAGAATGCGCTCCTTTACTTTCTCCAGGTCCCAGTGATCCTCGTCGAGGACCTGCTTCGCCTTGGTAATATCCACCCGGGTATCGCTGACTTTGATCCAGGGCAGGGCCACCAGCCATTCCAGGTAAGTGCGCGTGACGTGATAGTCAGCCGCCGCCGGCGACATTTTCGCCAACCGCCCCAACTCCCGCATCGCTTCCTTCCGGGCTTCTTCCGTCATGCCGGCCGCTTCGATTTTCTTGCGCAGCTCCTCGATTTCCTGCTGCTCGTCGGCTTCTCCCAGTTCCTTTTGAATGGCCTTCATCTGCTCGCGCAGGTAGTACTCCCGCTGGCTCTGCGTGACCTGGTCCTGCACGTCCGACTGAATCTTGGAGCGGAGTTGCAACACCTCCACTTCCCGCCCCAGTTGCCGGTTCAAACGGTCCAGCCGCATCTTCAGGTCGAGGCTTTCCAGCAGCTCCTGCTTTTCACTGCTGGAAAGCGAAGGAAGATTGGCCGCGATGAAGTCCGCCAGCCGGGAGGGATCGTCGATGTTCATCACCACGGTTTGCAGGTCATCGGAAAGTGTCGGCGAGAGCTGCACGACCTGCTGGAACATCGTCATGACGCTGCGCACGAGCGCGTCGAAGTCAGATTCCTTTGCAGCGGGGGTAATGTCCACCAAGGGTTTTACGCGAGCCCGCAGGAAGGGCTCGACTTGAGTGACTTCCTCGATGGCGATCCGCTGCAGGCCTTCCACAAAAATGAACAGACTCTGGCTGGGCAGCTTGATGATCTTATGGATGAAGGCCACCGTACCAATCTGAAAGAGGTCGACGGGTTGGGGGTTGTCCACCCGTGGATCGCGCTGCGAAATGACCCCCACAAACTTGTCATCCTCTTTCAGGTCACTGATCAGCTTCAGCGAACTGTCCCTTCCCACCGTCAGCGGCAGGATGGCATTGGGAAATAGGACGGTATCGCGTACGGGAAGAATCGGCAGCGCAGCGAAATCGATGGCAGCTTTTTGCTTGGAGGCCATTTGCCAACAACCTCATCGTGTATTTTCAACCAGCCCTAGCAGCGAACAATCTGGACTCTAGGATTTCATTGTATCACGGTGCGGCAGGCTCCCCGAAGGGAAGCACCCGGAGCAGTTGTGCATTTGTCCTAACTTGGATTCATCACGACGGGTTTGGAAGGGCGGGGCTTCACAGGCTGCGGAAAAACGCTGGTTTTTTGCTTTCCGGTTCTCTGGCGAGCTGATCGCTGGCCGTTTTGGGCTGATCCGCAGGGATCTGCGAGGTTCGTTTGGGTC
>Ga0116120_1002827_pt1 | contig 10101 bp, 10 predicted proteins | sample June2015DPH_11_1_3_FD_89724 | JGI IMG/M metagenome (GOLD analysis project Ga0116120, IMG submission 89724) | Peatland microbial communities from SPRUCE experiment site at the Marcell Experimental Forest, Minnesota, USA - June2015DPH_11_150 | ecosystem: Environmental > Terrestrial > Soil >... | reverse complement strand
TGCTGCTGCGACCATACTTCCCCCGAGGCACCGACCTCTCTGCCTATTCTCAAGCGCAGCTCGACCAGGTCGCGCTGCGCTTGAATCAACGCCCGAGAAAAACCCTAGGATTCCAGACTCCTGCGAGTAGACTTCAAGCAAGTGTTGCGTCGACCGTCTGAGCCGGCAGCATTAATCGGAAACCTGATCCCAATGCCCAGTAACGCGACGCTCAGGAGGGAGTTGTTGATGTGGATCTCGCCGTTGTATTGAATGAAGCCTTGTGCCGGGCCAGTATCTGACGATCAGGTAGCCTACCCGGCACCTTCCGAATCGACTGTTAAGACTTTCCCTTCGGTGGCTTTGCAGAATTCTGGCTCGGCTGCTGCTTACTCTGCAGTTTTTGTTGTTGCTGGGTGTGCTTTTGCGCCAATTGCTGTGTCTGTTGCTGGTGTTTCTGCTCGACTTGCTGCTGTTTCACTTCATTGACGTTCTGTTTCGCCAGCTTCTGGTGTTCCTGGTCCTGCTTCTGCTGGAGTTTGTCTCGTTCCTGTTGCTGCTTCGCGATTTGCTGATCCTGCTGCTGCTGGTACTTCTTGTCCAGCTTCGGGTTGCCCGTACTTGAAGCGCTGGGCCGTGCCACGGGCGGAAGGTCGCGAGGATGGACGGCCGTGGTGGGTCGAGCAGCGGTGTTCTCTGAACGCGCCGGATTCCCGGCACGATTGGCTGGAGTATAAGGTGCTCCGGCCTCTTTGGCCGGCACAGCGCCACGGTCATTAAAATCTCCAGGCCTGGGTGTCGCCGCGATCGGTGGCTTGCCTGTGTTCACTGACGCGCGTTGCTGCGGGTTGGCTCGGGCCGCCTGCTCATGTTGAGTCTGAACCGCTGCCGGCGCAACGTGTCTCTCATGCCCCGCAGCCTCTTCTTCAGGTGTCGCACGCGCGCTGATTCCACCATTGCCGCCGTTGTAACTGACGCGGTTCACCGCGCCGTGATTGATGTTTGTGTTGTAAACGTTGTGGATCTCGGTGATGTTCACGTTGTTCACGGAACGGTTGTAGAAAAAGTGCCCGTTATCCCAACGTCCACCTTCATAGCCCTCGCCGAAATAGCCGAAGCCATAATTGATCCCGCCATAGAAACCTACGTGCGGGCCCCAATAGCCTTCATGAAAAATAAACCTGTCGCCGCCCCAGCCCCAATAGGCTGGAGTCCACAGGAAACCGACTTCCGGCGCCAGCACCCATGTGCCCGGCACCCAGTAGTAATCGTCGGAGCCATAGTCGTAGGCCCAGTAGCCAGGTGTCCAGATATAACCGTCCCCAGGACAAAGAGGCTGCTCATAGACAGGCAGTGCGGGCGGGCCGAAGGTAATGGCCACGCCAATTTGCGCAAACGATGCTGCCGACATGCACAGCATGATGAGCGCGAACAGCAGCGTACGAATGGATAAGATAAAACGCATTGTGATTCCTTCCGCCTGATGATCTTTCGTTTCTGAGAGGTCAATCAGGCCAAATAAGCTCGATCTCTACAATCTGCAAGGTGATAAGTTGCTCTGTTGCCCCAAGTGAAACATTCGACATTCACGGAGCCGAAGTCACATCGGCACTCTTGCGTCAGTATAGGAATATCTAATTCTCGATACTGTTCGATAGTGAACATTGTTGTTTCTGCTCTTTGCGTTATTTGTTGAGAACAGAATCAACCAACATTTCTCCGCGCCGGGTCGGGCGGTGGCACCTTCGGGCGGTATAAGAACTCTTGAGCCAACTGGGCGTCTGAGCACTATGGGATTCTGGCATATCGCGGAAATCTAGGGCTCCTCTGGTGCGGCCAGACCATTCACGACTCTGCGAACGCCTTCAACGGATTTCGCTGTCTTTTCCGCCAGCAGTTTTTCCGCACGGGACGATACCGTGCCGGTCAGCGTGACAATGCCATTATCGGCGTGGATTTGCACAGTCTTCAGAGGAATTGCTTTTGTGGAGTAGAGTTCAAACTCCACACGGCGGGCCAGTTTATCGTCAGCGCTCTCCGGCATGGCCTGGGCCTCGGAGAGGCTTAGATTGTCCATAAGTCCCTGGACGCCCGGAACCTGCCAAGCGATTTGGTCCGCGGTGTTTTTCTGACTGACGGTCTGGACCGTTCCGCCCAGAGTCACCGTTCGACCCTTTACCTCTGTGGTGATGTGCTGTTCCGCCAAATCCGCGTTTTTCGAAAGAGCGTCGGCCACTAAAGTTTTGATTTCCAGGTCCGCCACCCGTTCGCCGAGGTGCTCCCGATCCGGGTTGCGCTCTATCGAAGGGTTGACGCTCAGATTGTTGTGCAGCTGTTTGACGCTCGACGTGTCCTGGGCGATAGCGCCCGCCACGGTCTTGACTTGCTCCGAAGGCACCTGGCCTTCCAAGGTGACTTCGCCCTGGATTGTTTGCACTTTGATGTCGAAGGGAGATACCTGTTTCGACAGAAGCAGGGCCGTGCGCACCCTGGAGGTGGTAGCCGCGTCTTGCGTTGATTCCTGAATGGAATGGAAGGCGTTCTGAATGGACGAGTTTCGCGCAAAAATATAGTAGACCGCTCCCACGACAAGCAACACAAGCACAAGAACGAGCACGAGAATCCCTCTGACGAAACCTCTTTCATCGTTTCCAGAAAATTTCAATTCTTCCTCCTCGGGCATTTATCTGCAACGCCCTCTGATGACTGTGGGAACCACCAGGGCTTAGAGTAGAAGAGTTAAGGACACGTGTCTGTGCCTTCTAGAACACATTTATATTTTTTGGCCTATTCGCGGCTCAGTGTGAGGATGCGAAAGGCTCAGTGCGGCTCATCCTCATCTGGAAACCGGCTAATTGGGACTAAGTGCCGGGTAAACGCGCAAACCGTGCAATTTGGTCCCGGTACCCAAGTTACCCGTAGGGCGGCCTACCGGGAGACTTAGCCTGATTTCCTCTCGGTGGCCTCAATAGCGGCAAACTTCCGCTCTACGTGTGGTTCTGAGCGGGGAGCACCTGAATGCAGTACACAACCCTCCCCGGCAGCGGCACCACAGGTTGGACAGGGAACGGAGGATACCTGTTCGGGCGTGAGCTCACTCTTCTTCATTTTGACAGAATGCGATAACACCAGGTCGCGAATCTGTTCAATTTTGAACGCTGCATGGCCCCAGTCGCATAACGCCAATACTTAGAATACCCAGTAATGTAACTAATCAGGTAGTTGGAGCCAGCGGCTTAGCGACTCGATGCTCCACGAACCGTGTGCGGGCAGCGAGCCTACACCGTTCCGCACACCCTGGGCCTTTGGCACTCAGGGTGGGGGTATGTTTAGCTGAGGAGTTTTTTGTTGCCTTGCAGCATGGTTGCCTTGCATGAAGATGAGAATCACACCACATTTAGCCCGCGGGTAATTTGACTAAAGGCGATTTTTTGTGGCTCTCGGGTGCTCGGCACAGACATGAGATTTGAACTCCTTGTCGCGCTGCTGTTCGTAGTGCGTCTTCATCTCTTCAATTGATTCGCCAACGAGCGGCCCGAAAGGGTTGAACGCCCATGCGCATTCCGAGCAAGCCCAGCCCTGAAAACTCTTTCTTTTGACCCATACCAATTTACGACGCATCGCTTCCATGGCACGCCTCGAGATTCGCGGCCGTCGTGCTTCTTTGAAAGACGGTGTAGCATTGGCCTTCGACGGCGCCGCGACGATAAAAGCCGCTCTTTTCATTGGCCGGAGCGAGGATCTGCCGAAGTTGCGCCCTTTGAACACACGTCAAAACCGGAGCGAATACATAAGGCCTAAACATTGCCTGAACATTAGCGATACGAAGAGGCTGCTGTCTGTGGGGTATCCAACACTAGAAAAATTGTTATCTCAATCCGAGTTCATCCTCGAACTGTTGAATGACACCGTAACACTCACAAGCGGAGTTCTGGAGTTTCCTGCGGTTGACAACCTTCACCGCGCCGCGCACGTATTCTATGATGCCCTTTTTTTGCAGTACCGCCGCTGCCAGGCTCACCGTGGATCGGTCAGTACCCATCATGGTCGCAATGAAATCGTGGGTGATGGGAAGTACTCCCAAATGCACCCTATCCTGAGTCATCAGAAGCCACCGTGCGAGACGCTGCTGTATATCGTGCAGCCGATTGCACGCCGCGGTCTGTGCGACTTGCATCCCTTGGAGACCCGAATGCCTGTTCAAGATCATCTGCAACTGCGGAGCCGACCGCAGAATGCGTTCTAGCGCATTTCCCACCATTCGGAAGCCATCACCGGCGATCTGGACTATTTCACGCACTGAACTTCTGCTCAAGCCAAATGCCAGACCTGCCCCGACATAGCCCTCGTTACCGACCACACCCACTTCCACGGTTCGACCGTCTTTGGTCACGACAACCTGAGAAACCATTCCTCGGTTCGGAAAATAGACGAACTCGATGGTTTGAGTCGCCTCATGAAGGCTTAGACGATCCGGCAGATCGACGTACGTCAAGTCAGGACGCATCAACTGGTATTCGTTATCGGGCATTGCCAATAATACTTTATTGCTCACTGGTTTTCCTTCGACGCTGGTCCGTTCGCCTGCCTGTACGACTCGATAGCTTTTTCGATTCATTGCAATCCTGAGCGGCACCAAAATGCCTTGGATTCATTGGGTGAAACTTCATGGGCCCCGAGATTCCATGCCAATTCAACCAAAAAAGGGCCTAACAATCTGTGCGAAATGGAACACCTCTCAAAACCAACGCGGAGCGATTCATGTGGCAGATCGATGCACGTTGGGCAGGGAATCCGCAAGCATGAAATCCCCATTCCACAACGAGACAGCATGTTTTGATTGGCTTGCAATCGGCGGCGAAGGTTCTGGGCAAGTCGGCAAACCGGGACCTCACTCGTGCCAAGAAGAGCGTGCTGTCAGCTGCAGGGAGAGCAAAGATTTCAAAAGCTGCCAAGAAGCGCTGGGCAAACGTCAAGGCGGAAGCAAAGAAGGCTATCGCCTGATCGCCACTCAGCGAGGAACTTTTCTCTCGACTCCCGATTAACTCTGCGGTCTCAATGGGTCGACGCAACAGTAAGCTCGAAGTCTACTTGCAGGAGTCTCAAAGACTAAAATCGTTCCCAAGCATTGAATCAACCGGAACACTGCCCTGGCTAGGTTCTGATTGAGTACAGCCCGACAGATCGGTTCTCTAAGGGAAGTATTGTCGGATCAACTGATTAGATGGTGCTGCAACGACCGGTTGAGCTCGCATCAGTTATCGGACATCTTCTTCAAAGACGGTAGAGTGTCCAATTGTAGACAGACAGATGCTCCACTTGAGCGCTATCCTATCGAATAGTTGCAACCTGTTTGGCGGGATTTGACGGAATTCTGACTTTACAATCGGGCGGCTCTCAACCGAGCCGCCCTTTCCATTTACCAGGCCTCTTGAACCCTGTCGAAGACTGTTCGCCAACTCAATTTCTCCAGCAGGCCCAAATTATCGAGGGATGACAGTGCGTCAACTGCCCGATTAACGCATTACCCCGAGAAGTCGACCCCAAAACCAGCCTAGTAAATGTCCGGCAATCCGACTCGAAGGAACACAGCTAAAGTGTGCGTATTGGGACAGCGCGGGTGAGCCTCAACTTGATAAAGTCACTTCGTTAGCGCCAACCTAATCTCTTTCATCCGCTCTCGCAGAGGACCTTGAGCGGGTCCCCGCGCTACTGGAGGCGGTGATGTACAAACGGTTCATCATGCTGCTCGGCGTATTTCTGGGTAGCTATGTGCCGACAGGAGCACAAACGCCCTTTCCACGGATTGTCCCGGCTCAAGTACGGGTTGCACCGATTGTGATGGTTCGAACGGTACCGGCCCCATTCCTCTTCCCGTCCTTCCCACTGTCCGAAAGCCCCGGAAAATCCGTTGCCCATTTCAGTTACCTGTTCGTGGGAGCTTACGAGCGTGACCAGAGCCTGGAGAGTCTTTCGCCGATGCGCGAGGCCAAGACTTTGTTTCTCACACAGTCGAGCCTGCCCCTCGTGCAACTCTGGGGCGGACGTTTGCGGCTGGACGGCTTTAAGAGCGCCCTTAACATGCAGAACGTGCAACTTGGTCCTTCAGCCGCTGGCGGTCTGCTGGACTATCGTCCTCAGCGACAAGGTTATCCGGGCGGGCCGCGTTCGTTCGGTCTCTGCGGCGTCAACCTGAGCTTTCACTTTGGCCGAGACTCGCGGACAAGACCTCCGACCCAGGTCGTGCGGCGTATGACATGGTTTGTTGGCACCGTTCTGAATTGAACGGAAATACTTGGGTCTCGATATCATCACGGAAGCACGATGAAGGAAAAAGCTAAGAAGGAATTGGACAAAGCGACACTTGCCAGTGTCAAAAAAGAATTGGCCAAGCCGCGCATGGCTAGGTCCGCATGCAAAGAGGAAGTGAATCTAAATACTGCGCGAATTTCAGAATGCGCAAGTACCACCATGCCCGGAATCGTCGACAAAATTATTCTGTCTCCACATCCGAGCAAACCGGAAAAGGCACGGATAGCTGTTGACGGGACCGGCCAAAAACGTCACTTGCCACAATGAATAAAGACAGCCAACCGACTCGGCGAGAAACACTTGACCTGGACCTTTCCCGCAGAGCTACGAATATGTCAGACGAAGAGTGGACAAAGAAACTGGAAGACGGAAGAAAAGTGAAATTCATCTACAAAGAACTGCCGGAGGATGGGGTATTTATCACCGCGCAGATTGGAAGGAATGAGGTCGCGTAATCGGTCGTATTGACCAAAGCAAGAAACCCGCTGAGTCATGAAGATGTCGAAAGTCATTTCAAGGGCGAGCTTTCAAAGAAGTAGCGACACTCAATTTAGGGTCTTATCCGCGGAGCAACCGATTCAGACTGCACAACCACAGGCATTCCGGTTCGCTTGCTTTTCCCGCCCCCTCCCAATAACCTGTCTGTTTATGCGATGGCAAAAAGGAAGCGTGGCGATCTGTCTGGCGCTGATATGGGTGAGCTTGGGACAAGTTTCTCAGGCCGCGGACGATCAACGGGCGCGGGAAATCGTGGACGGAGTGGCTCGGCTGTTTGTCAGCCAATCCAGCATCGCCACGGTGGAAATGCAGGTCACCAAGGAAGAGTTGCAACGGAAGATCACGATGCAGTTCTGGTCGGTCGGCGAGACAAACATCCTCATCCGCGTTCGCAGCCCGCAGGAAGATGCGGGCACGGCCATCCTGAAAACTGGCGGCAAGATTTGGTACTATCTGCCGAAAGCGAACCGCACCGTGAAGATTCCGGCTTCGATGATGATGAGCCCGTGGATGGGAAGTGACTTCACCCTCAATGACCTGGTGAAACAGAGTCGCCTCACCAATGACTATGTGATTGCAACCTCTTTTGATGGAGAGCGGGATGGAGTCGCGCTGTCTGAATATACGCTGACACCCAAGCCGGGCGCGGTGGTGGTCTGGGGGAAAATTACCTTGGAGGTCCGCCATGCCGACCACATGCCCGTCCGGCAGCGTTATTATGACGAGGACGGGAAGCTGGTCCGGGAACTGACCTTTTCCGAGTACAAAACCGTGAGCGGGAGACTCATTCCGACGCGTCTGGTCATGCGACCCACGGGCCAAGCGGTTGAACAGACGACGATCACGTACGAAAAAATCATCTTTGGCGAGCCGATTAGCGCGGAGACGTTTTCCAGGAAGAATCTGAAACAATGAGCGGACGGCTGCTGCGGCTCGCGTGGCGCAATCTCTGGCGTAATTCCCGGCGGACGCTGATCGCCATGGCGGCGATCGGCTTCGGTTATGCCATGCTGCTGTTCGTTGCGTGCCTGATGGCCGGACTGAGGCAGCAGATGGTCGAGAGCGGCACGGACCTTGTTCTCTCTGATGCCGAGGTGCACGCTCCGAGTTACTACCCGGATCGTCCCATTCACCAGACCTTGGGGGGGCGAGACGGGACAGACGTCAGCGCGCTGGTTGCCGCCATCGCCGCCGACCCCCGGGTTGAGGCTGCGAGTCCCCGGGTGTACGGCTACGGATTGGTCAGCGCGACCCATCAATCAGCCGGGGCGCAACTTCTCGGCGTCGTCCCAGATCAGGAACAGAAGATTACTGTGCTGCAAAGTCGGATGGTAAAGGGGAGCTACCTGACCGGACGGATAGCCAAAGGTGTGGTGATGGGAGATAAACTGGCCACCACGATTGGCGTCGAGGTGGGTTCGGAAATCGTCGTGTTGACGCCGGCGACGGATGGTTCGACGGGAAATGACCTGTACACGGTAGTGGGGATGTTTCACACCGGGCTTGACGCCATGGACCGGGATCTGGTGCTTATGCCCCTCGCTTCTTTGCAGGATCTGTTGCGCTTGTCGCCGGGACGGATCCATGAAGTAGGGATCAAGCTCCATGACAGCGACATCACTGCGGCGACGAAGACGGCGGCGGCACTTGCAGTACAACTGAGTAAAAGCTTCCCTGTGCGGGTGAGGGCTTGGCCGGAGCTGGCGCCAGAGTTGGCCGACTACGTGCAGTTCAATCGTCGTGTTACTTTTATTCTCTTTTTGATCTTTTTCCTGTTGGCAGTCATGGGCATCGTCAACACCATGCTCATGGCCATAGTCTCGCGCACCCGTGAACTAGGCATGCTGCTGGCCGTGGGAATGCGTCCGGTCCAACTCGTTGGTCTGATAGTGGCGGAGGCGGCAATTTTGGCCGGAGGCAGCCTGGTTTTAGGAGGGGCGCTTGGGTCTCCGGTGCTCTGGTATTTGCAGGTTCATGGTCTTTACCTGGGTGGCAGTCGAGGCGCGATCTCTCTGGGCGGAGTCGTGGTGGGTCCCCTGTGGTACGGTCGGCAGGATTTCACTGCCTACACTCAGGCCGCTCTGGGGCTGGGCGTCACGGCTGTGGTGTCGGCCCTCTATCCCGCGTTGCGGGCGGCTCGATTTCGGCCGACGGAAGCGCTCCGAAAGGTCTAACGATGGTAGGCGTTCTCCTGCTAGTGAGAATCGGTTGGCGCAATCTCTGGCGCAATCCGCGCGGGACTCTGCTGACCGCTCTGGCGTTGGGATTGGGTCTGACCTTGCTGCTGATTTCTTTGGGCTTGCTTGATGGCAGCCACGAGCAATTGGTTCGTAACGCGGTGAGATTCGGCACCGGGCACGTCGTCATCCAGGCCCAGGGGTATCAAGACACCGGCTCTCTGGAGTTGTTGCTGCCGGCCCAGGTCGTGTCCACGACCGGGGAGTTTATGCATGGCGAGGCCATGAAGCATGTTCTGCGAGGCATGAGTCCCCGGCTGCTGGCCTCTGGACTGCTGAGTTCGGCAGCCAATGCTAGTGGCGTGAGCATGATGGGGGTCAACCCCAAAGAAGAGCGGGCCGTGTCTCTGATTCCCCAGCGGATCGTCGAGGGGAACTATCTCAATGACGACCAACAATCGGGCGTTGTGATTGGCGCGGAGTTGGCGCGCAAGCTCGCGGTGAAGGTCGGGGGCAAAGTCGTGCTCATGACTCAGGCGGTGCAAGCACCCGCCACGGAAGCGACAGACGCCGATGAAGGAGAAATGCAGAGCACTCTGCTGCGGGTTAACGGGATCTTTCGCACGGGTATCCAGGCGATCGATGCCCACGTCATCCACTTGCCGCTGCCCGAGGCCCAAGGACTGCTCGGAGTGCCCGACCGGGTCAATCAGGTTGCGGTTCTGTTGGAACGAGAGGGTGACTCGCTGATGGTGGCCCGGAGCTTGCGGAAGCAGTTGACGGGGCTTCCGGTCGAGGTTCTGACTTGGCGGGAATCCATGCCGACACTGGCTCAGTCCTTCGTGTTGGACGAGGCCTTCAATTATGTGATGAATGGGGTGGTACTGGCCATGGTCGGGTTGGGGATACTCAACACGATTCTGATGCGAGTGCTCGAGCGCCGTTATGAATTCGGTCTCTGTTCGGCTATGGGCCTACGGCCTGTGCAGCTTGCCGTTATGGTCATTGGCGAGTCGTTGGCGCTCACAGCGATCAGCCTCGCTCTGGGTCTTGTGCTGGGGTTGAGCGCCCAGCATTATTTCGCCACCGCCGGGTTGGATCTGCGCTGGTTCTTCAAAAGCAGCCTCCCCACCGC
>Ga0116120_1002822_pt1 | contig 10115 bp, 12 predicted proteins | sample June2015DPH_11_1_3_FD_89724 | JGI IMG/M metagenome (GOLD analysis project Ga0116120, IMG submission 89724) | Peatland microbial communities from SPRUCE experiment site at the Marcell Experimental Forest, Minnesota, USA - June2015DPH_11_150 | ecosystem: Environmental > Terrestrial > Soil >... | reverse complement strand
CTTCTTCCGGATCAGACGCAGCACCCGGCAGCGCAAACTTCTCGGCTTGGCCCGGTTCGAAACCCGCCCCGCGTTCCCATGCACCAACCCCGCCGCCCCTTCGGCTCGATATCGCTTCCACAGCCGCTTCGCCTGCCGGTAGCTCATCTCCATCCGCGCCGCTGCTTCCAGCAGCGTCCATCCTCCCTTAACCACTCGTGAAAATACTTCCGCACGCCTTACTTCCCGCTCACTCATATATGTCCTCTTCACCTTGGCCTCCCTGAGAGGCCTTCAGTTTAGGGGACATTTCTAACGGGGCCAAAAGGGGACATTATCATCGGGGCACAACAGAATAAAATGACAAGGTAAAAACAAAAAAAATACAGGACCTTTCCTCACCTTTTTGGCAGCATACACGGAGGAGGCTCGGTACGAGGGAGGATCGAGTGCGTCACTGGCTTCTGTGCTGTCAAGCAGCTTAAGGCCCTTTGAACTAGCAGGTAAAGGGTAGCTTCGTGCGGGTGGCGTTAAATGCCACTTGCGTGGAAGGGCCTATTGACAAGCTCACAGAAGGGCACTAAGGAATTTGAACTGTCCCAGTTTCCAAGGCGCGAGCCTATCTTAGTTCATTGTACTTAGGGCGAATCGACGAGAAAAGGATGAGGAAAGCCCCCGAAGAATTACCAGGACCTTCCCCGTTTTTAGGGCTCCCAGCCCAGCGGTAGTTCGAGTTGTAAGGTAGGAGGCGATTCGTTTGAGTGGGGCGGATTAGAGTCAGCGGCGGGCGAAGTGCCGCATCTTGACCGCCAGCTTGCTCTCATTAGTCAACTGCTCAACGGTTCCTGCTCTGTTATAAAACGGTGACATGCCCCGCAATGCATCTCAACGGTTCACGCGAGCGCTGCGACTAAAGTCTGACTCCGAATCTCTCCAGTGCCTTCTGCAAACGCCTAATTCCCTGGCGCGAGTATCGGATGAAGTTCACACCGAGCTCTCTGGCTGGAATGGCACAATCGGCGCTGTCATCAACGTACACGATTTCACAGGGCGAACACTCCGAGGCCTGGATCATCTTCCCAATAAACTTCTTGTGCGGCTTCATACAGTGAAAGTCAAAGGAATATACTTCCCGGTCAAACAACCTCCGAAAATTATACTTTTGATCGAGTAGCTCTACCCTGCTTTTGATGTTGTCAGAGAATGCTATCAGTTTATACTGGCCCTTCAGCTTTTTTGTCAAAGCCACAACATGGTTATCCAATATATAACTCTCGTACCATACTTTTCTGATTGTCGCCGTCTCGTATCCTTCCGGAAGCTCGTCCTGGACCCAAGCCCAAAACTCGTCGTCTGCGATCAGCCCTTTGCGCAGGTCCTTGCTTTGAGGAGACAAAAGGAGACTGGTGACTAATCCTCGGTCATAACGGTAATCCCTTGCAAGTTTCACAACTGCAACCGATTTCCCTTCAGTAAAAAGTACGCCGCCTAGGTCCCATGCAACGGCTTTCACTCGAATCATAATTGCCTCACGAGATTCCACATGAATGGCTTGAATGAGCCGGAACAGAGGTCTTCGAATTTCAAACAGTTGCGGACCGCCAAAACTGGCCTGCCCGCAATCGCTGGACTACACTCCCAATAGTACTCGATACGCCTTTGGCTTGGTACCGTCACCTGCTCGCTCTCGTTGCGACAGCACCCTCAGAAATGGCGCGAACTACCCCTCATAGAGTTCAAATTCCGGAGCCACCTCTGCTGCCAAGCGATGCCTCAAACGTTGCCCTGTTCTTTTCCTCTTGGGCGTCTGAATCTCTGGATGCTGAGCTTCGGGTACCCGGCGAAGCCCGCAGTGCCGCAAGGTGTTCCCGCAACAACACCTTCAGACGGTAGGCGTATGCAACAACTTGGTAGCGCATACGTATGGCCGCTAAGCTGGACGCCACCTTGGCTCTGACCCAGGTTGCATGGGCTTAAGGTCAGCCGTGTGTCGAAGCCTTTCGGTACAATGTCCGGCGTTGGAAAGGAAGGCCAAAGTTGGTCGACTTCGAAAGAAAAATGGGATCCTTAGCCCATTCGCAGAGGATGGCTTGGGCGACAGAGCGTTTTGGCATTACCGTGCTCGGTTCGGCAAGACACTCGGTCGGTATAGTTCGGGTTTCATGTATTTCTGGATTCGCTCCACATGTGCTAACACGTGACGGTGGAGTATCTCTATGCATTTGTCTGTATCTCTGTCGGTGATCGCCCGAAGTGTATCATTAAAGTCCGTGATGATTCCCTGCAGCGAAGCCCGCCCGTCCGCGGACTGCCCCCAAAAAAGTACTGCCTGACGTCGGAGCAACCACAGATGGTTGGATAAAACTTCGCTGCCAACTGCTTTGTCCATCAAGTGGTGAAATTCCAAGTCCTTCTTCATCCATTCGGTCGACGACAGGCTCGGCCACACGCCCTCTAGTTCCTTAAGCCAGGATCGGACTTCCGCCAGCCACTTCTCGGTTCGTCGCTCGACGACCAACTGTGAAAGGTACCCCTCCAAGATCAGGCGAACTTCAGTTACTTCTCGAACCTGCCGCAAGGAGGCTTCGGCGACAAAGTTGCCACCTCGGGGAATGATCTTTACCAGTCCTTCGAGCTTTAGGCGCAACAATGCCTCACGTACCGGCGTTCGGCTGACACCCAATTCCTTGGCGACATCTTGCTCCACAAGGCTGGTTCCCGGAGCGTATTCACCGAGCAGAATTCGCTCAAGGAGAACGTCATAGGCATTTTGAGGCACGAGAAAGCTCCCGTTGGAAAGTTCATCCTTCTCTGATCGAGCCAGAGTATAGCGGAAGCGTGTCCTCTACGCAAGCCAAGGGTACGATGACGCCCTGAGGCCGCCAGTATATCTGAACCGCCATCAAATGCCTTGTGGAATTTGCGATGGCAGCGACGACGCGACCACCCCGGGCAACCGCCTCTTGGGCGGCCCACCCACCAAGTGACTCGCTCTGCTGGGGGCGCTGACTGGAAGCTCCGAGCCGTACCTCGTTGAACCGCAGCAAAGAGTAACCGAGGAAGTTTCTTGAAATTTCCTGAAAATTTTCGTACAAATGAGCCAGCAAGGGAGAAAAGAAATGAAGTTTCGGTGTTTTGATAAGTTTGGCAATAGCTCCTCCAAATTCATATCGCAGACGTGGCGGTCATCTGAAGCGGAGGAGCGAAGCCTCAGCAACGAAGGGAGCCTGGAATGAGCACAAACTGCCTTGACCATCGAAACCATCTCCGCCAACGACGCGCGGGCGCAGCCAAGCCCCCTTTGCGCATGACGCCAATTACCTACAATCTGCCTACTTACGAACTGCTGAGCGAAGAGGGTATTGAGCGTCTACATCAAGCGTCGATGCGCATCCTCTCTGAGTTTGGCATTGACTTCTACGATGAGGATGCGCGGTCAATCCTCAAAGCACATGGAGCCGAGGTGCAGGGCGACAGAGTCCGGTTTGATCCGGCCCTAGTTCAAGAATTCGTTGCCAAAGCGCCCAGGCAGTTTACGCAACTGGCACGAAACCCTCAAAACAACGTGGTCATCGGGGGCAACTCGATGGTCTTTGCCCCTGTTTACGGCCCTCCTTACGTCCTTGACCTGGAGCGCAAGCGTCGGGAGGCGACCCTGGAGGATTTCAAGAACTTCATCAAGCTAGCTTACATGAGTCCCTACATCCACCATTCGGGTGGCACAGTCGTAGAGCCGACGGATGAGCCTGTGTCTACGCGGCACTTGGACATGATTTTTTACCACGTCAAGTACAGCGACAAAGCGTTTATGGGCTCTGTCACTTCCGCCGAGAACGCCGCTGACACTGTGGCGATGGCCGAGATTCTCTTTGGGGCGGATGCGATCCGCCAACACCCTGCCACCATATCTCTTATCAATGTGAGCAGTCCACGTCGGTACGACAATCGCATGCTGGGCGCTCTCAAGGTCTATGCACACGCCCGCCAGGGTTTGATGATTACCCCTTTCATTCTAGCCGGCGCGCTAGGGCCTGCAACCCTGGCAGGAACAGTAGCGCAGGAGAATGCGGAAGCCTTGGCGGGGATTGTCTTGACCCAGATGATCGAACCCGGTACGCCCGTCATCTATGGTTCTTTTCTGACGAATATTGATTTACAGAGCGGCGCCCCTGTCTTTGGCTCCCCCGAGAGCCAACTGGGTCTGTATGCCAGCGCTCAGCTCGCACGGCGATATGGTCTACCCTTCCGCGGCGGAGGCATGCTCTCAAGCTCGAAGATTCCCGATGCCCAGGCCGGCTACGAATCCATGATGGGGATGCTTCCCACCGTATTGGCTCGCGTCAACTTTGTCCTTCACGCCGCAGGCTGGCTCGAAAACGGATTGGTTAGTGGCTACGAGAAATTTGTTTGCGATTGCGAGGTCCTCGGCATGTTCCACACCTGGGCCAAAGGACTGGATTTGTCTGATGAGTCCCTGGCACTCCAAGCCATTGAGGAAGTGCAACCCGGCGGTCACCATCTAGGAACAGCTCACACGTTGCGGCATTTTCGTGACGCCTTCTACCGCGCCGAGCTTTTCGACTACAATTCGGCCGAGCAATGGGAACTGAACGGGGCCGAGGATACCTACGCCCGCGCTCACAAGAAAGTCAACAGACTACTTGCCAGCTATGATTGCCCCCCCTTGGACCCAGGTGTGGAGGAAGCGTTGACGGACTTTATTAAGGCGCGCAAGACGGCCATCAGCGGGAGCTCCGCTGCTCGGACGCTTGCGGCTACATGAACGAGGATACCGTCGTTTCTACACCTGACGCCGCAGGGTCGGAACCAACAGGGAAATTGGACGATTCCAAGATGTGGTTGCCAGCCATATAAACAAAGGATGAAATGATGATGCTTGAAATGTCCTGCCTGAAAAGGGGCAAAATCCTGCGACAAAGCTACTATACTACGGCCTAAGGTAATTTCGCTCCAAGAAGGGTGCATAAGATCGAGCGCGCCATCAGAATGGCAGTCTAAATGCCCCGAAAACCTGATCGTACCAAAGGTGTGGGGGAGCTAACGGATGGCCTACGACGCGACCAAAAGGTTTGCTTGCCACCTGGCACTCGTCACTTATCACTTGGCAGGCCAGGTTCGTTTCATGAATGGAAAGCGGTAATCGCAGAACAACAGCAAAACCATCCAGGAGGAAAATAGAATCCATGCTCATTATCGGCGAATTGATTAATTGCACCCGGAAGAAGGCGGGGCAAGCGGCGGCCAAAAGGGACGTCGCGTTCTTCCAGGACATCGCGCGCAAGCAAGTGAATGCCGGCGCGGACATGCTGGACGTGAACGGCGGCCTGCCCAGGCAGGAAGGGGAGGTCTTGCCGTGGCTGGTGAACCTCGTGCAGGAGGCGGTTTCCGTGCCTTTATGCCTGGATAGCGCCGATCCCGAAGCCCTGCGCCGCGCGCTGCCGCTCACGAGGCAACGGGCCATGATCAATTCCATCACCGATGAGCCCGCGCGTATCCAGGCGCTGCTTCCGATCTTGAAGGAGTTTCGCCCCAAGGTCATTGCGCTGTGCATGGGCGAGGCGGGTCTATGCTCCACGACGGCAACCGAGCGGCAGGGGAATTTCAGAAATTCATCGACCACCGAGGAGTGGTGATGAACTTCCCATGCGGCGCAATGGCCCGGGTGGGATTGGCCCGCGCTTATGCCATGGAAGGAAACACGACCAAAGCCCGCGCTGCCTATCAGGACTTCCTCACGCTCTGGAAAGACGCCGACCCTGATGTTCCCGTGCTGACGGAAGCCAAGGCGGAATACGCAAAGCTGAAATAATCCCCGCGCCCCGGCCCTCGCTTCCAGGGCCTCGTGCGCCGCATGGACTTCCCGCCGTAACGTGCAAGCGTTGACTTGACGGGCAGCGGTGACTGCGATGGGTCCAATTGGAACCCCTTCGGCGACAAGCTAGGGCTCCCGGCCAAGAATCCACCCTTCAATCTCCCGGATTGCTCGGTCGTCCGGCTCGCCGGGCGAACGTTGACCGAGACAAACCTGAAGCATTCCAAATAGCCCGATGACCGCATCAAAGGCGTCGTCCCCTTGCGGAAAGCCACCTTGAATTTCCTTCCTGAGGCCGTCCTCAATAGCGACGCTCTGGGCATCAGCCCAGCGAAGGAGGGATGCCCCGAATTTTCTCCTGTTGTCCTGGTTGCGCTTGCCGCCGAGCGGGTCCTTGGAAAACCAGCCGTAGCACTCGGCTGGCCACGCCTCGGCAATAACGATGCTCCCTGGCACAAGCAGCGAGGGCAGGGGGCCGTTAAACGGCCATAGGGAAACGTTCCGCAGGGCAGGGGCGAGCACGTCCCGCCAGCCGATGATTGCGGCCTTGCCGACCTGGTTGGGGCCAAGCGTCCAAAACAGGCAGCACGCCGCCTTGTGGCCGTTGCCACCCCGGTCGCAGCGCCGGAGCAGAGGTTCCAGTGACGAGACGCGGTGGCCGAGAAACAGTTCTTGCATGCGCCTTCCTTTGTACCTGCCGTTCGGGTAGAAGGGTCGGTGTACCGATATCTGGTTGGCCTCATCGCATACAGAATAGAAATCCTTCCACTCGCCGCTTCCAAGATTTGGAAGCAGGGTGCGGAAGTTCGCTATGCCCGCACGCTTGGCATAGAAAGCTGGGACGCCAATCGGAAAGTCGAACCCAGCGAGGGCGCACCCCGTCTCACCGGCTTCCGTGCGAAGCTGCCCAATCAGCGAGCCGGGATTGCCCACGTGCTCGGGAGCGAAGGCCGTGTAATGGCCATCCGCGCCGAGGGCCGCCCTGGCGCACCACCGCTTCTCATCCTTGCTGCCCCAATCAGCGTGATAGACCACGTTTGGTTTTGCGGGTTGGGCCATGTCCGTTCGATTCCAGTCGCGGGAGTCTTCCCAGACAGATGGATTTTACCTTGAGCTTGAGCGGAACGTCACGCACCACGCCGGTGAGAATAATTCCCTTGCACATGGCGAGTCGATGTTATCAGGGGAAAGCTTTGCTAGGCTTTAGCTATGCGGGGGCGGTCCCGCTTCAAAAAGGGTTTTTGGGGAAAAACTCCGTAACCCATAGCTATGCTTTAGCTTGCAGGGATGTCCACGAAAATCCCCAGGAGAGAGAAGTAAGACAGGAGACTAAAACCAAAAAGTCCCGCAACTGCTTGCGGGACTTAGATTTGCCATATTTTATGAGAAATTTCTTGACAGATGGTGCGGAAGGGGGGACTCGAACCCCCACGGTCTTGCGACCGTCAGCCCCTCAAGCTGGTGCGTCTGCCAATTCCGCCACTTCCGCACGAGAGGGAGTTCTCAGTCATCAGTTCTCAGTCATCAGTTGTCGTTCGTCAGCCGTCGGTCCCCAACCGCGCGCTGGAGGGGTCCTTACTGATAACTGATTACTGACAACTGACGGCTGCTCTTCCTACTTCTTCGCCGGAGCGGGCGTCACGGGCACCGATATGGGCGCCGACACGGGCGCTGACTTGACGGGCGCGTGCTCCAGCACCGAACCCGAGGAGGACCTTGACGCATGAATTGCCAGGCTCATGGACGTGACTATAAAAATGACTGCCAGACCCCAGGTGATCTTTGCCAGCAGGGTCACAGAGCCGCGAGGCCCGAAGGCCGCCTGGCTTACGCCGCCGAAAGCTGCAGTGATATCGACGTTTTCGCCGCCCTGGAGAAGCACCGAGCCAATGAGCAGGATGCAGGTCACGATTTGAATCGTCTGAATTACAGCCATCATACTATGGAATCTCTCTCTCGGCGCCTCAGCCGCGCGGGTAATTTACTAGGGCAGTAAAGGAATCGACCTTCAAACTCGCCCCGCCCACCAGCGCCCCGTCAATTTCTTCCTGCGCCATCAGCCCGGCGACGTTGTCAGGTTTGACGCTGCCGCCGTACAGAATCCTGATGCCGCCCGCCTCGCTTTCGCCGAACTGCTGGCGAGCAAGCCTGCGAAGCAAACGGTGCGCCTCCGCAGCCATTTCCGGTGTGGCCGTGCGTCCGGTGCCGATGGCCCACACAGGTTCGTAGGCAATTATGATACGGGAAAAGTCCGCAGCGGTCAACCCGGCCAGGCCGCCCATGAACTGACGCTCGAGGACTTTTTCGGTTTCACCCTTTTCGCGTTCCGCCAGCGTTTCCCCCACGCAAACGATCGGCGTGAGTCCAGCCGCGAGCGCCGTTTTCACTTTTTTGTTCACCTGCTCGTCGGTTTCGCCGCAGTCATGCCGGCGCTCGGAATGCCCGATGATCACGTGGGTGCATCCGGCGTCCCGGAGCATCCCCGTCGAGATGTCTCCGGTGTGCGCGCCTTCCTTGTCCCAGTGGCAGTTCTGAGCAGCCACCCACACCTTGCTGCCCTTGGCTGCGGCTGCGGCTGCGGCCAGCGCCGTGAAAGGCGGGGCAACGATCACTTCGCAATGGCCAGCCTGCGCCGCCACCGGCTTGATCTTCTCGACGAAATCCACCGCTTCCGCGATGGTCTTGTACATTTTCCAATTACCAGCGATTACAGGTTTGCGCATGTTTTCCGTCCTTGGTTAAAAGTAGGCAGTAGGCAGTAAGCAGTCCTCGGACTGGAGTTGGCAGTTGGCAGTCGGCAGTAAGCAGTCCGCAGTAAGCAGAAAGCGCCAAGCTGTATACACATGGTTAGCTGGCACATTTAAAGACTCCAGGCGTTCCACGCCTTTTTCCAACGGTCTCCTGCTCCCTTGACGTTGATGACCGGGAAAACGCCTCGCGTTCCCCTTCTCTTCCGCATTCTTTCCTCGGTGTTTCTTACTCGTTCCCATGCTTCCTTCCCAGTGACCAGGAAGCGCTCGATTTCGCCCCGCGCGAGGCCGCGAACAAGGACGTAGAAGTCATGGTGACCGCGCCGGATCTTCTCCGAACGTGGCATCGGCCAGAACCCGGGTCTTCTTTGAGCTGTCTTAACCTGTATATTTGCGTGCCGTGCACCGTCAGAACTGAGTGCGACGATGTCATAGCCAGCCGTATTTCGCGTTGTGGGGAGTGCAATCAATCCCCTGCGCGACAACTCGAAGGCCACCTAGTGTACTCGCGATATTCCTACCAGTGCATTCGGTATGTTTCTACTCTTCATGCCCAAGTTCCCTCCCACTTCTCTTGGCTCGAATACACGAGCTGCAAGAAATGAAAACGATTCTCACCTCGGGTCCTCAGCCTCCCCGAAGGGGAGGAATATCATTAGCCGCAGGTGAAACCTGCGGAAAGCGATGATCTCTCAAGAAACCTATCGACCCCGAATGGATCGCGGCAAGCAGGAAGTGAGTGGAAATCGCGCTCTCAGACGGTACAGGGGGAAAGGCACTGCCCTCTGATTTCCGTCCACCGGCAACCGCCTACTGCTGTCTGCCTACTGCGGACTGCCTGCTGCCTACTGCGTTGCTCCTTGGCACCAGTCACCGCGGGGCGAACTTCTCAGGATCGCTCATTACGGAGTGTGGCATTCTGCCGACCTCGTCGTAGGCTGTGGTTAACTCCCGGTGGACTTCCTGGGTTAGGTAACCACAATCCCGGGCAAAGTCGAGCCAAACCCCTGTTTCTGTCGCTTCAGCGTCCGCATCTGCTAGTTTGCTCGAAAACATGGCAGGATACTGTCTCTTCCGATATCCCTCGGCAATATTGGCGGCGACAGAGCGCGAAGACCTGCGAATCTGGCTGACCAGAGAGTAGCGTTCGTCCGCTGGGAACGACCGTGAATAGCGAAATATCTCCATCGCCGTCCTATAGGCCAACTGGTAGACCCGCAGGCTTTTTACCCCGCCGACTGACGCACCTCTTGTCCCGTCCACTGGCAACCGCCTACTGCTTTCTGCCTACTGCCGACTGCCAACTGCCGACTGCCTACTGCCTACTTGTCTGTCAACGCTTCCACCCCCGGGAGTTTCAGCCCAGAGAGAAACTCGAGCGACGCACCGCCGCCGGTTGAGATGTGGCTAATCTTATCCGCCACGCCCATCTTTTTCACGGCGGCCACGGAGTCGCCGCCGCCGACAATCGAGACTGCGGAAGAAGCGGCAACCGCCTTGGCGATGGCCAGGGTGCCTTCCGCGAACTGGCTCATCTCGAAGACGCCCATAGG
>Ga0116120_1002809_pt1 | contig 10150 bp, 9 predicted proteins | sample June2015DPH_11_1_3_FD_89724 | JGI IMG/M metagenome (GOLD analysis project Ga0116120, IMG submission 89724) | Peatland microbial communities from SPRUCE experiment site at the Marcell Experimental Forest, Minnesota, USA - June2015DPH_11_150 | ecosystem: Environmental > Terrestrial > Soil >... | reverse complement strand
GAGTTCGGGCTGGAATCAGCCCATCGCCTCATTACCGGTGATGATCTACACCTACGCGATTGCTCCCTACGACGATTGGCATCGGCAAGCCTGGGCGGCCGGGCTGGTTCTCTTGGCGTTGGTGCTGGTGGCTAATATTGGGGCGCGTCTGGTGGTTTCCAGGGGGATATCTTTCGGGAAGGCCTAAGCCGTGACTCCTGCATCGAGTGTTTCGACCATGGTGAAAACGACTGAAGAATCCCGCTCCACGGTGCGTGCCCCGGCAACAACCCCGGCATGGCCGAGCGACCTCAAGATGCGCGCGACCGGACTGGATTTCTATTACGGGGGCCGGCAGGCACTCTATTCGATCGGTTTGCAGATTTCCACTGGGCGCATCACTGCCCTCATCGGCCCCTCGGGGTGCGGCAAGACTACCTTTCTGAGAATTCTGAACCGGATGTACGAGACGGTGCCGCGCGCGCGCGCCGAGGGCGAGGTTCTCCTCGACGGCGAGGACATCTTTGCGCTGGATGTCGTCGGTCTGCGGCGAAGAGTGGGAATGGTCTTCCAGAAGCCCAACCCGTTTCCCAAGTCGATTTTCGACAACATTGCCTATGGGTTGCGCATCAATGGCTTGCACGGCCGCGGCACGCTGGCAGAAGCGGTGGAGCAAAGCCTGCGGCGGGCCGCCCTCTGGGAGGAAGTCAAGGACCAACTGCATAAGTCCGCCTATGCCCTCTCGGGAGGCCAGCAACAGCGCCTTTGCATCGCGCGGGCATTGGCGGTCGAGCCGGAAGTGCTGCTGCTCGATGAGCCCTGCTCAGCGCTCGATCCCATTGCGACGGCCAAGATTGAAGAGCTGCTGTTTAACCTAAAGGATCTCTGCACCATGGTGATCGTCACTCACAACATGCAGCAGGCGGCGCGGACCGCCGACTACACGGGCTTCTTCTTGATGGGGCGGCTGATCGAGTTCAACAAGACCGCGGTGATTTTCAAAACGCCGGCGCGGAAAGAAACAGAAGATTACATCACCGGCCGATTCGGCTAAGATTCGGCTTGCAGGATGAAAGGGGAACCCAAGCTTGCGCCACTTTGTTGAGGAACTCGACTACTTGCGAAGCCGCCTGCTGGAGATGAGCGGGTTGGTGGAAGACTCCGTTCACCGGAGTGTTCTCTCCCTTGCCGACAAGGATCCGCAGCAGGCCCAGCGGGTTCTCCAGAACGAAGCGGCGATCAACCGCATGGAGATCGAGATCGACGACCTCGCCACACGGCTCCTGGCCCTGCAGCAGCCGATGGCCACGGACCTCCGTTTCATTACGGCCGCCATCAAGATCAACAACGACCTCGAGCGCATGGGAGACCTGGCCGTCAATATCGTCGAGCGCTCTCTCTCCCTGATTCACGAGCCGTTGATGAAGCCTCTCATTGACATCCCCCTGATGGCGGAGCGTGTCCAGGCCATGATCCGCAAGAGCCTCGATGCCTTTGTGAAGAAAGACGCGGACCTGGCTCGTACCGTGCTGGTTTCCGACGACGCCGTGGATGAATTGCGCGACGCCGTTTACGAGGAACTGGTCAGCTACATGGAGCGCGACCCCAAGACGGTTCGCCAGGCGGTCAACCTGATGTTCGTGGCGCGCAACCTGGAACGGCTTGCCGACCACGCCACCAATATCGCCGAGGACGTCCTCTTCCTGGTGCAAGGCGTGGACGTCCGCCACCACGCCGAAACCCGCGAATAATCTTGGACTCGGGATTCGGGATTCGGGACTCGGGGTCCGGCGGACCCCAATGGACTCGGTTGCACTCCAGAGGTCGGAGCCTCATCCGAATTCCCAATCCCATATGCCTGACCCCGAATCCCGAGTCCCGAACCCCTAACCCCGATTGCCATCCAACCCTGGAGCTGAACCGGCATCGAAGAAGAATAGGGCCTCTCGTCCTGCGGGTGATTTTGTCTTTGACTGGATTGGCCTTTTGATGTTGAAATGGATGAACCAGCCTCGATCGTCCGTCTCGCTGGGACGGTGGGTCAACGCTTGGGGGAAATGGGAATGAAGCAGAGAATCCTGGCCATGCTGACGGCTTGCTCGCTTACGCTGGGCATGGCGTCACCGTTTTTTGCGCAGCAAGAGAGTTCCAACATCGACGAGATCACGGTCCCTGAAGGCACAGAATTCAAGCTGCAGTTGCACACCACCATTAATTCCAAAACCTCCAAGGCCGGCGACAGGGTTATGACCACGTTGATCGATCCGGTGGCCGTCGAGGACCGCGATGTGCTGTCCAAGGGCGTGCGCGTCGATGGCCACGTGGGCGAGGTCAGGCCGGCGGCACGAAAGGGCAAGGGTGGTTTTATCACGGTAGTTTTCGACACCGTCGAGCTTCCCAATGGCCAGAAAGTGGCGATCCTGGGCTCTTTGACCGAGGTCTTTTCCAGCGAAAGCGGCAGCGACCCCAACGTTGGCCCGGAGGGTGAACTCAAAGGGCACGGCGCCAATCGCAAGGAGCAGATCCTTGTCGCGGCGGCCCCGGCAGTCGTCGGCGCTGCGGTTGGTCCCGGTACTGCGATCATGCTGGGGACTGCCGGCGTTCTGACTGCGGTATTACTCCCCAGGGGCAAACAAGCTGCTTTGGCCGCGGGCTCGCTGGTGGGTATGCGCTTGGACCGCGACGTTACCCTGGAACTTCCTTCCGCCGGAAAGTAGCAGCTCGCTCCGCATTCCTTTCCACTGAACGCTCAGCTCAGGCGACGAGCGAAGTGAGTCCGCTGCAACGCCTGGTCAAACAACATCCTATATCCTCTGGCCCGCCTCGCCTCCGCCTCCGGGAGAGCGTGCTTAGCTCCTTGCTCATCAACTGTGATTCGGGGTTCTCCCGGCGGACGAGCACGAGACGTGCGCACGGTCAGATCCGAGCAGAAACTCAAGGGGTCTGACGCTTGGCATCAGGCGGGTGCTGTGTGCGTGGGCGGGTGGATAATGTTGTTAGAGAGCCCTATCTCTCCTGTCCCATTTCAGGAACTGACAGGTTGCGACAGATCTTGTTCGCAAGCAGGTTTGAGATCTCGGTGTGGCGTGGCACGGCTTCGACGGCGCCAGTTTGAGGGTTGCACCACAACGAGTGGCTACGACCTTCGCGCTTGAGATTGCAGCCGTGCTTGCGCAGGTGCTGGAGCAAGGTGCTTCTTCTCACTTGACGGTTACGGTTTCGAGTTCCGCTTCGGGCGGAATTCCGCGCAGAGCGTCTTGCCGCCTGTCCTCCAGAACGAGAGCAATTGCCTCTGCCAGGCTTGCACGAGCTTCATCCTTAGTCTTGCCCTGCCCGTTGGCTCCAGGAATCTCCGGGCAGTAAGCGATGTACCATTCCCCATCGCGTTCAAATACCGCGGTAAATTCGTTCGCCATCGAACCTCCTGGTGTTCCTCTTGCCTGCTACTATTATATCGCAGTTCGGCGCTGTTCAATGCGCCACGGTTCTCTAACGCCAAGTTCGAGCGGCGCGCTGTCTCGCGCGCAGTCGCTTCAGAGGGGACCTGTCCTGCGTGCCGCCTTGCGGCCAACGTTCCACGTCAGGAACCCGGTTTGGCGGGTGGGTGCAGGCGCGCGACCTCCGGCAGGCGGACGAGCTCGGAAGCCTCGACCAGCTCGATATCATCCCGCTCCAATTCGGGCAGGAATCTTGCCAGCGCCTCGATGGTCGTCAGGTGCGGGTGCCCGATTGCCAGGGCCACGCCTTGTTCTTCCACGACCCGGCGGAATTCCCGCAACTGCCCCAGCGTGTAGGGGACAGTCTCCGTGTCGTCCAGAAAAACCGCGCGGTAAAACGCCGGCAAGCCCTGGCGTCGCGCCGCGGCCAGCGCCACACTATCCGCTGTGGTGCGGCTGTCGATGAAATAGAGCTGACGTTCCGCCAGAATCCTCATCACGTCCGCCATCAGCGGCACGCTCTTCGTGGCGCGTGATCCCATGTGATTGTTCACGCCCACCGCGAAGGGAACCGAAGCCAGATCATCCTGGACAATCCGCTGCACTTTAGCGTCACTCAATCCCGTGCGGATGGCCCCTTCGCAAGGGGACGCGTGGGAGCCCGGTTCGGCCTCCATGGGCAGGTGCAGCATCACTTGGCGGCCCGCGCGGTGAATCTCCGCGGCGGTTGCCTCGGAGTAACGCAGGTGTGGCAGAACTGAGAAGGTGAGGGGATAGGGAAGGGCGAGGAGTTTGCGCGCTGCCTCCGCGTCCTGCCCCAGGTCGTCCATCACAATCGCGGCGCGCAGCAGGCGCGGCACCTCACGCAGGTGGATGCGACAGACGCGCTGCCCACGCCGGGTTACATAAAGGTCGAGGGCGCGCGGTCCGCCTCCGACGCTCCCCGGTATGCCCCGGATCTCCAGCCCGTCCTTTTCAGATTCGTGCTGAAGAGCCGAAAGCACCGAGGGGTAAACGCCCGAAGTCGCCAGCACTTGCAAGGAAGTATCGGCTTCTTGCCCATGGTGGGGGCCGGCCGGTCGCTTGATCCAGACCTGGAAGCCGCCGGCGTTCGTGATCGAGTCCATGAATCGCCCTGCCAGCTCGCGGCGCTCCGACTCGCTCAAAGAGTGGCGACGAAATCCATGGCAGCCGCTAGCGGTCAGTGCTAGAACCAGCGACAGAAGCAGAAGGAATGGGACAGCGACGCGGGCCGGGGCACGCTGCGCCAACGGCGACGGAGGCAGTTGGGAATCTCCAGGCTGCGGGGAGCGGTTAGCTTTCTTGTCGGGCAGAGAGTGCACTGATCAAGTGGCCTTGAGGGTCGTTGCGGGTTGGTTCAGAATCTCAATGGCTTTGCGAAGTTGCAGGTCATCCTTGCCGCCGAAGTGTTCAGGTCCTTCCGGCTGCCCTTCGTCCTCCGGACTTTCCGTGTCATTGGCGGCAGGCTGGACCACCGTGGGGGTGACGCCGTTGTCGTGAATGGCTTTGCCATCCGGCCCGTAGTATTTGGCCACGGAAAGCAGCAGGGCAGAGCCATCGCCGACCGGAATGGGTTTCTGAAAGACGCCCACGCCGAAGCTGCGCACTCCTATCACTTCACCGCGCTTGTTGCCTAGAACCGCTGAGGCCACGAGCTCCGAGGGGCCGGCAGTTGATTGATTGATCAACACCGCCAGCGGCAACTTCGAAACCGAGCCCCTCGGGTGGACTTCCAGATCCTGGCGGGGGAATCGTTGGCCCGAAATGTAGGTGACCAGACCTTTATCCAGGAAGAGGCTGGCTGTATCAACGGCCTCCTGCACATCGCCTCCAGCGCAGTTCCGCAAATCCAGAACAATCTTGCCGGCGCCCTGCGCTTCGAGCTCCTTGAGTTTGGCCGAAATCTCCTGGGCTTTGCCTTTGTTGAAGCTGGCGATGCGCAAGTAGCCGGTCCCCTCGTCCACTATCTTCGAGACTACGGGAGGGTAGTTCAGGATGGCACGCGTAGCACTGATGCTCTGAGGTTCACTCCGGGCTTCGCGAACCACCGAGACCGTCACGTTCGTACCTGCCTGCCCCGCCAGCAGGCGTTCAAGCTGCACGACTGAGAGTTCCCGGGCAGGAGTATTATCAACCTCATCAATAAGGTCGCCGGGCTTGATGCCGGCTTTCTCCGCCGGACTTCCGGGCAGCACGGCCACCACCGTGGCATATCCCATCCGCTTGGAGAGAAAAATCCCCACATCCGCAGGTCCCGGCTCGGGATGTTGCAAGTAGGCCTGATACTGCTCGGCGGTAAGGTATGTGCTGTAAGGGTCCAGCGACTCAAGCAGCCCGTGGATGGCGCCATCCGTGACTTTTTTCAAATCCGGCTCGGTGACGTACTCCTGCCGGATGCGATTCAGAACCTCGCTGTAGACGCCCAGGTCACGGTAGGTCTTTTCGGTGGAGTTATCGTTCTTGCCCAGCAGCCCCCCCACGAGGGCGTAAAGCATCACGATGAGGGAAACACTGATAAGCGTGGCGCGGATGCGGTTTGTCATGCTGGAAAAACTCCTCCACCCTGGGCTGACACTGCCCCGATTGCTAAGATTATAACACGTCATTTCCTTTGATGCACGGACGGCGCAGGGGGCTACTCAGACCGGGCAATTTCTCCAGGCTTCTCGGGTCCGCGGGCCGGCTGACGTATTTCCATCTGCGCATGGGCGGAGGCCCGTCCTGGCCATCGAGGGGGCTCTTCGGGGGGATCGTGTCGTGCCAGGTCTCAGGAGATGGGCGGCTTGCCTTCGCGTGAAATCCCTTTCTTGGGAAGCCGGAGATTCAGTGGGCTGGCCGACTTGCGTTGGGATCGGCCGGCCAGTTCGGACTTAAGCAAATCGAACTTGCGGCTCACGTGCTTGCCAAGCTTCTGGTTAACGAACCGTCCCTTTCCCATGGAGAAGCCTCACGACGACTAGCCGGCCCAGGCCGCGCGGCAAGACGGGCGCGGGCTACAGCTCAGTTTCCAGGGCCGGAGCCTCTTGCCCGGTCCTCGCCTCAGTGATGAAGGTCCCTGACATACGGTCATGCCAGGTTAGGCTATCACTATCCACCCATGCCCAGACGAAACCCAGCATAAGGGCTGAAAGTGAAACCAGCACGCCGAAGGCACGCCAGAGAGACTCCCGCGGGGTCGGACAGACTCCCTGCAGGTTGCGGATATCACACCCCATCCACAGCAATCCGGGCGTGGTGGAAGTGAGGGCAGTAAATAGCGCGAAGTAGGCAAAGATGAAAATGATGCCGACCACGCCCAAGACCGCGAAGCTGAGGGGATTGCGTGATAGGTGTCCCCCGGAACGCCAAAAGATGACCCCGAACAGGCCCGCACCTGCAACCAGCACGAGGGCGTCGGTCAAGCCGGCGAGGAACCGACGGCCCACCGGCGCCAGGAACATTCTTTGGGGCTCCTCTTTCTTCGCCGGCCTTGCCTCTTCCGGCAAACCCACCACAATTTCCATCGCACGGCTTTCGGGCGCCCCCAACAACATCTCCTCCCCGGGGGCGAGCACAGTTCCGCGCCCCGACACAGATTCTTCCGATTTCTCCAGGGGGATTGTCCCGAGGGCGGTTGCACTTGCCGGATGCGGCGCAGGGAAATCTTCGAGGTCCAGGTCGAAGGCCGGCGCGCTTTCTTCCGGCCTCCTTACGGTGTCATCGGTGAACACAGCCTCCTCAGTTTGGCCGGAGCCCTCGAAATCCAGTTCGAAACTCTCCCCGGATTCTGCGTTGCGCTGCAGCTTGGCCCGTTTCTTCCGAAAATCCTGGACCCGATTCGAGAGCACTTCTCTCCAGTCATGTGCAGGGTCTTCAGGCGGAGAGAGGCCTGCGGGGCGGGCGTCCTCTGTGGACGGAGAAGACGGCGCCGGGGCAAGCGAGGGCGCTTCCGGAGCTAGCCGCTCCGGTTCCGCCGGGACCGGCTCCTGCGGGAGTTTAGCCGGTGGGGCCGTTGAAGAAGGCGAAGGTGCGCTAATCCCGTCCGGGAACAAAGACGTGAAAGAGGACGAACGTCCCCTCCCGGCAGCCTTCGCATACTCGAAGCCGCACTTCTTACATTGCGCTAGCCCAGCGTAACTGACAAACCCACACTTGGGGCACTTCACAGCAGGTGTTGAATCCTCCAGGCAGCATCTACTGCAATCCGAGGCATCTTAGCAAAATCATGGGGAAGAACAAAGGGCTTTCGAGTAAAATGACCCGTCTGCGCGCGCTCATGGACCTTCCGCTTTATCGATTTCTGCCACGACGTGGTGGCTTGCGGCTTTCCGCCGCGTTGCTATTTACTGCCCATATGGTTTCAAATGTTGGTGCGCAGCAACCTCCCCCTGTGCCCGAACTCCAGGGCCCCGGGAAGGACGTCATCATCCACTCGGACACGCAACAGAAGGATAAAGATACCTACCATCTGCGCGGTCGCGTTGAAGTCGTTTACGAGGACATGCACGTGCATGCCGATGAGGCTTCCTTTGATATGGCTTCCGGCGAGGTGGTGGCTCGCGGGCACGTGGTCTTTGATGACCCGCAGAGTCATCTGGTGGCCGACGAAGTCCACTACAATGTCAAAACGAAGAAGGGCTGGTTTGCCAAGGGAACGGGCTTCGTCCATCCCAAGGTGCGTCCCCGGGCGCGCGTGCTGAAGACGGAGAACCCGTTCTATTTCTGGGGCTCGAGCGTGGACCGGGAGGACGAGGATACTTACATCGTCAATCACGGCCGCATAACCTCTTGCGAGTGTGAGAGCAAGGGCTGGTCGATTTCCGTGCGGGAGGCCCGCGTCACGGTGGGTGACAAGGCCGTCGCGCACGGCGCGCTCTTCCGCCTGCTGGGAATCCCCTTCTTCTATACTCCCTGGCTGGTGGACTCCATTGCGCGCGGACCCCGGCAAACCGGAATCCTGCTCCCCCATGTCGGGAATTCCACGCAGAAGGGCTATATCCTCGGCGAGGGTTTCTTCTGGGCCATTAATCCCAGCGCCGATCTCATGTTTGGCCTCGAGGACTATAGCAAGCGCGGAGTTGCCCAGCGCGGAGAATTTCGTGCCCGGCCCAGCCAGGACAGCGAGCTTACCGTCGACTACTTTGGTGTGAACGATAAGTTTGGTGTGACCCCTTCTGAACGGGCTCTGCGCGCCCCCGGCGAGAACCTGCGCGTCATCGGCAAAGCTGACAACCTGGGTTACGGTTTCCGCGGCGTGCTGAACGTGGACTACATCAACACGCTCGCTTTCCGCTTGACATGGTCCGATAACTTCACGCAAGCCGTCAACTCGGAAGCGCGACAATCCGGATTTCTGAGCAAGAATTTCGATGCCTACAGCATCAATGTCTCCGCCGAGCGTTACCAGAATTTCCTCTCCACGGCAATAGTGCCGGGGAACTCCGTCATCATTCGCGAGACTCCCAGCGTGGAGTTCGCGGGGATGGACAAACAAATCGGCCATTGGCCCGTCTATTTCTCCTTCGAATCCTCTGCCGGCGCCATGGGCCGCACGGAGCCGGGGCTGGTGATTCCGACCCTGAGTGACCGCTTGGATGTTCACCCGCAGATCCTCCTGCGTCCCAAGGAATTCTGGCATTTCCACTTCAGCCCCACGATCGGATTTCGGGCCACGCATTACGGCACCAGTTTGGAAACTCCCCAGAATGCCGTGGATCGTTTGCTCGTGGAACTTGGGTTTGATTTGCGCCCGCCCTCGCTCGAAAAGGTTTTGGCCAGGAGCTACGCGGGGCATCGCCTGAAGCACGTGATTGAGCCGGATATTCAATATCACCTGGTACGCACGCGCGACCCGGAGAATATTATGGATATTGTCCGGTTCGATAATATTGATATTCTTACGGAGACCAGTGAACTCGAGTATTCCCTGACCAATACTCTCCTGGCGCGTCCGGATGGGCCGGACAGCGCGCCCAACCGGCCGGCGGCGCGTGACATCTTCTCCTGGCGCCTGTCCCAGAAGTACTACTTCGATCCCACTTTTGGCGGCGCCTTGGCGCCCGGCCACAACAACGTCTTCGATTCGACTATTTCGCTCACAGGATTTGCGTTCGCACACGGCCAGCGGCTCTCGCCTGTGGTGTCCGTATTGAAATTCGCTCCCTTCTCGAGCTACGACACGGAAATCCGTACGGACCTGAGCCCCAACGGCGGCGTGCTGAATGCCGGGATCACTTCCCACGTGCGGCACGGTTTGTTCGGGCTTGCCTTCACGGATTTCTTCATCAACCGCACGGCGTCGTTCAATACGCCCATCGCGCCCACCACTCCCCTTTCGCTATTGCCCTCCTTCCACTTGCTCCGCAGCGTGGCGACTTACGGCGACGTGAATCGAAAGGGCTTCAGCGGGGCGTTCGGCCTCGACTATAACTTCGCGCAGAAGATAACCCAACAGGTGGTCGGGCAGCTCAGCTATAATTTCGGGTGTTTTGGAATCGACGTCGAGTACCGGCGCCTTGACCTGGGGCCGCTGCGGCGTGAGAACCAGTTCCGCGTGGCACTGGCGCTTGCCAACGTCGGAACCTTCGGCAACCTGAAACCGCGGGAAAGATTGTATTGAAGAACCGAGGTTCGGGACTCGGGACTCGGGGTTGGGAATTCGGGATTCGGATCGAATCCGCAATCCAGCGCCCAGAGGAGCGGGGCATCGGACTCCAAAGACATGGAATTCGCTC
>Ga0116120_1002747_pt1 | contig 10311 bp, 12 predicted proteins | sample June2015DPH_11_1_3_FD_89724 | JGI IMG/M metagenome (GOLD analysis project Ga0116120, IMG submission 89724) | Peatland microbial communities from SPRUCE experiment site at the Marcell Experimental Forest, Minnesota, USA - June2015DPH_11_150 | ecosystem: Environmental > Terrestrial > Soil >... | reverse complement strand
TGTAATAGAGCTGGAAGATGAGTATTCAATATCTATAGACGACAGCATGCTGGATACAAGGAAGACAACCAAGGACTTAATCGATTATATACGACGCGCGATAACGAACGCGGCCATACAAAATAAATAAATCCTTTCGCCGTCGTTTTGCTCTTTACATTCTGGAAACTCCTAAATAGCAAGGTTATATGGAATCACACATAACGCGGCGGCGGAAGATATAAAATATGAAAAGGTATAAAATATGAAGCGGAAGAGGGATAAATTGCTGACTTCGACTTTAAAGCCCGTAGGTTGTCTTATATGTTGGGTGGATACTCCCGGGAAGAAAGGTCACGTTACTCAACTTGCGCCCACGAAGAATGGCAAATTTAAAACAATTGAATGGGTGAATTACAATTGGAAGACCGGGAAAGGGCAGGAAATTCCGGTTAAAAAAGCATGAATAAATTTGAAGGTAGGGAAGTAAGCGAGCTTTGTTTAAAATGCCAAAAATATGTCAAAGGCAAGGCATACTGCAAGGGCGGGGGCAAGCAGTTTAAGCCTCTTCCCCACCACTTTCAAAAAGACACAAACATCATCAAAAGGTGCAAGATGTTCAGGGGGGCGAAGGATGAAGATTGAGAATTGCCTGATATGTGGGAGCAATTTTATCTACCATCCCCTGCGGGTGGAAGGGAAAAGCTAAATGTTTTTGCCATGGAGGAGAAAAGATAGACGAATGGCCAAAGGGAGTAGAGTTTAGAGCATGAACGATGACTGCCCATTTTTAGCCGACAGTGTATGTGTGGCGCCAGCTTGCCACAAGCCCGGCCCGTGTCTAGCGAAGGATCCTACAGGCCGGCCGCAAACGGCATTCGAGCTGATGGGCAGAAGGCACAACTCGATGCGCCGCAACCGTGTGCCTGATTCTCCTGCGCCGGGCCAGAAATACTGTCCCGCATGCGGCAAGCTTAAACAGCTGTCTGAATTTTGCAACGATGCTTGCGCGCCCAGCGGTAAAAATTCTTACTGCCGGGAATGCAAGCGGGCTAAAAGTAAAGCACGGTGGCAGAGAAGGGCAATGGAAATAGACAAGGCAAAAGGGTACCATGGGAGGCTAAACGACGACTTATGAAAAGGAGGCAGTATGGGAATTAAGAGGTTGGATGAGCCGGGCTATGCTGGAATATTTGGGGTGCTTACGGAAAAGATTAATGAGATCATCGACAAGCTAAACGAAGACAAGGTTAAATCTCCTTAAGGAATTGATAGACCTTGAAGGTCGTGAATCCATAAAGCTTGAATTGGAAAAGCGCGATAAAGGTAGCGGATTTATTAACTGCCAATCATCGGGTGATGTTTTTGAACAAGGCGAAGGTTGTTGCGGAAAGTTTAATTGTAAAGAGTATAGTCCGCGCAACGGTAAAAACGGGCGGTGCAAACACGCGGAGGTAGCCTTTACGGGAACAGGGAGATTTTTTATTTTAGATAAAAAGGGATTGAAGGAGGTCCAAGGCTACGATGAGATAGTAATAAACCGCGAGGCGGGAATATCAAGAAGCGCGGCGATAGCGGCCGCGCTATCCAAGATACTGACCGGTGACGACAAAGTATTCTTCGACCAGTTTATACCCAACAGGCATATCTACCGCACGATACTAACCGAATGGCAGAAGCAACAAGCTTAAATAGTACCTACCGCATCATCCTGATATAAACTTTTATACATTTTATAGTACGGATATATTTATTACCTCTCTGTAACTGCTTTCCTGCAACAACTATATTATATAATCCTTCTTTTCTGTTAAGGGGAAAGATAAAGACACCCCGAAAATCGCATAATGATATCAATGGGCGCGCTGATTACTATAGGCTAACAACAAAGAAAGGCAGTTGAATGGCAGCAATCATTGAAAAATCGTCCGCCGCTTCGTTGATGGCCCGCTTGATGGGCCGACCCGCATACGTACCCGCAGGAATTTTTAAGAGCGCCGCGCGCATAACCCAAGCCGATCGTGAGGCGCTAAAGAAGGCGGGGCTCACTCAGGGCGAACTATCGCAAATCCTAGCCGAACAACTCGTAGTTAACTTTGACAGGCACTCAATTTATCGTGAGTGCGATCGAGCCATTTGTTTTACAGGGGACACGCGGGTTAGGCTTTTAAACGGAACAACACCGACATTAAAAGAGATGGCCGAAAACGAAGTGTGCTTTGTAGGAAAATATGTTTTAAGCATCAACCCCCAGAATCTTCGCATGGAGCCGGATAAGATAATAGCCTGCCGCAAAACTAAAAGTAACGCTGACCTTTTAGAAATAGGCTTGGACAATGGCGAAAAGATTAGATGCACACCTGAGCATAGATTTATGTTGCGCGACGGGACATATTGCGAAGCGCAGAACCTACATGCTGGCACAAGCTTGATGCCTTTGTATATTAGCAAATCCTTGAATGGCCTTAAGGGGTACGATTTGGTTTATCTTCCTGATGGCAGCAGAACGTATGTACACCGGTTAGTCGGATCGTATTTCAGGAAAGAAAAGTTGCCCAGAAATATGGTAGTACATCATAAGGATTTTGATAAGAACAACAACGACCCCAGTAATTTTAGAATAATGTCATCCGAGAAACATAAAGAATATCATGCCCGGCTTAGTGTAAGTAGATGGGCCGGCAAGACCTTGGCAGAGCGCGTGGGCAAGGAAAGGGCACAGGAAATAGCAAAGAAGATCAGTACGGCTAATATGGGCAAGGTGGCATGGAACAAAGGGCGTACAAAGGAAACCGATGTCCGTGTAGCGAAGTACGCTCATAATTTAGAAGGCAAACAGCCCACCCTTGAAACGATTGAAAAGTTAAGGGTATCTCACACAGGGCACAAGCACTCAGACGCGACAAGGAAAAAACTATCCGAGCGGACGGGAATGGGGACCTACCAAAGAACAGCATATCACAAAGACATTTGCTCTAAAGCCATGGAACGTAGATGGGCGGATCCGGCTCAACGGGATAAGCTATTAAAGCATTTAGCAGAGATACGTCCTGCAGCGTTAGAGAAAGCGCACGCGGCCACGAAAGCAAAGAAAGTTTATCTAAACCACAAGATTGATTATATTAAATGGCTGGACTACACAGAAGATGTTTACGATATAACTACAGAGCGTAACCATAACTTTCCTTTAGCTGCTGGTGTGTTCGTCCATAACTGCCATTGGTTAATGGGCGGCGCGATGGGCCTCTACGCGGACGTAGCCACGGCATACAGCCGCCTGCACAATAGCTCAGTGTGGGTTACAAGCGAGAGCGAAGAATATGAAAAAGAGCTCAATGGGCTTTTAGAGCGCATCGGCACAGAAGAAAAAGTATACGACTGGGCATGGACGACCGGATCATACGGCGATCACTTTGTGCAAGTAAAGACACACCCGACACATGGTGTAATCGCCATCGACGACAACCTGCATCCCATAGCAATATCACGGGCCGACAAGGACGGCCGGCTGTTAGGCTTCTTCGATACGCCATTAGGCTACAACGTCGAAGAGCGCCAGCTTAAACCACCGTGGGAATATATCCATTTTAGGATCTTAGGTACAAAGAAACGCCGGCCTTTATACGGCGACCCTGCTTACAGCGAATACCGTTCAATTAACATCATGGCGCCGGAGACGCGGCGCATATCCAGCCAATACGGATCCAGTCTGATGACACAGGCTTTGCCATCGTATAAGCGGTTAAGGATGAGCGAGGACTGCTTGTTGATGGCCCGTGTGTCTAAAGGCGTGTTGAGATATCTTTATAAGCTCAAAGTCGACGGCAGCAACCAAGACCAGATCGCGGAACTCATCGAGGATATGGCGACTATATTAAAACGCGCGCGTGCACTAGATACATCCAGCACATCGACACACTACGAGGAAAAAGATAACTCTTTTTCAGTAATGGAAGACATCGTGATACCTGTATGGGGCGATGCCAAGAACGATTTAATCGTAGAGAAGCTAGGGGGTGAGTGCTTACGCGGCGATGTTAAGATCCGGCTGATGGATGGCACCGACCACGAGATTAAAGAGATGGCCGACAATAAAGAAAAGTACATCGGCAAAGATATATACGCATGCACCAAAGACGGTGAGGTAGTGGCGCGCAGGATAAATAATGTTTTAATGACCCGGCCACAGACTACTTTTGTGCGTGTGCACATCGACAACGGTGAGCATTTTGATGTTACACCGGATCATCCGTGTATGCTTAGGGATGGTACGTTTAAGATGGCAGAACTATTACAGGCGGGTGAAAGCTTAATGCCTTTGTACTTAAGGAAATCGGAAAGCAAAAAGACGCCGGGGTACGAAGAGGTTTACATACCGGCTACGGGTAAATATAAATTGACCCATCGAGTAGTAGCCGAGGATCTATTGAAGGACGAACGCGAGGGTAAAATTAAGGCGCTAATCCTTACTGGGATAGAACACAACAAGAAAGAAGTGGGCGTTTATCTTAACCATAAAGTAGTGAGTGTAGAGAAGCTGGATATTATTGAGGACGCATACGATTTGGTTATTGAAGGTGCGTATGATAAGAACGGCGGGCCCGAGCACTGCTTTGCTTTATCGTGTGGCGTGTTCGTTCACAACACTGATATTCGCTGGATCACCGACATCGTCGAGCAGCGCAACCAGACCGCGGCCGCACTAAGCGTACCATTACAGATGCTTGGCGGTTTCATGAACGAGATGCCGGATAACAGCGGAAGCCCGTCATTAGAGAAGTTAGACATACGCTTCGCGCGATCAGCCCGGCGCCTGCAACGCAGCCAGATTAACGGATACAAACGCATCTGCCAGATACACCTTGCCTCGATAGGCAAAGACCCCAACCCTAAACTATTTGAAGTAAACATGTCTGAAACATCCAGCGCCGAAGAAATAGAGCTCATGGAAAACTTGGATAAGGGCACCGACATCGTCGACAAGATGGCGGACATGTTCGATAAGCTATTAGGCGATAAGCTGGAAAAGGTAGAGCTGCTTGACTATCTAAACCAGAAGATATTAAAGCTTAACGATTTGGATATCCAAAACCTGATAAAGAATGTAGGCGAGGCGCCCGTGGGCCAAGAAGGCGAAGCAGTCCGGCAGGGCTTAGGCAAGCTAAGGGATAAGATCGAGAAGCGGCATAAAGAGGCCAAAAAGATGGCGGCGCCGCGTATCGAAAACACTGACTTGTTTGCGCATACGCCCGGAACCGGCACCGCGCATTTAGGCATGAACGAAAGCCACTGGATGAGAAATTATAAGGACTGCAAGATAACTGTTACGCCAGAGAAGTACGACAAGGATGGCAAACTTTTACCATTAACCAAGGCGAAATAATGGACGAGAGAGACAACAGCACGATGGACGCTTTACGCGAGAAAGTTATCCAAGCGACGATCGGCAAGAACGGGCCGGTAGGCAAGCGGGTAGGTATACCCGAGGCAGCGGGTAGGCAGCGGGTAGGCATACCCGAGGGCTATAAGATGACGACTAAGAGTATATTCAGTCTGGCACCGGGGGAAAGCGTATCCGTGCCGGCAGACTCGGCAGAGTTTAAAGCAATAGATTGCTTGGACAAAAGCATGTTTCTTGTTGAACCGAAAGATAAGTACTCAACGGTAGTAACGCGCAAGGCCGTCGGGGAATCGGCCGGGCCGAAGGTGGCAGGCGATATGACGATCGAGGATATCCTTGAGCACGTAACTCAAGAGCAGGCGAAGATCGATGAAGAGGCCGAAGCATCCGGCACAGAGTTGGTGAAGGGTGTAGCCACAAAGAAGAGTGTGGATATGGTAGCACAACTAATGGCAAAAATGTAGGAGAAGGTCAAAACAGAATTGAAGAGCGCGCTTTGGCTGATCGATCAGACGAAGAAAGGTGTGGAGCAGGCCCGGCAGAAAGCAACAAACGCATAAATAAACTATGGAAGACACCAAGGTACTTTTAGAGGAACTATTAAACAAGCTTACAGCGAAGCCGGTGTACAAAACTATCCACCGCATTATCGAGGGTAAAGCCAAAAGCCGTGGGGAGGAGCTTAAGGGGCTTTACTCATTAGCCGTTCATATATGCATCGAGCTGGAAAAAGGCAACAACAAGTTTGTGCCTTTGCTTAACGATGTGCAGGGCAAGATCAACAAGCTAAGGGCCGATGCCGTAACCAGCACTGAGCCCGCGGCGGGCAAGACGATATTTGGCTGGCACACCTCAATTGACTTGGCCGGGTGCAACGAGAATGTTTTATCCGCAATCAAGCTGAACGAATGGTGCGCCGGCCTAGTAAAGCAATTAGGCATGAAGACGTACGGCGAATGCATAACGCCATACTTTGGTGCCGAGAGCGAAATAACAAAAGGATACTCGCTTGTGCAGCTTATAGAGACTTCATTAATATCGGGCCACTTCTCCGATCATTACCGGTCGGCACACATAGATATATTTTCATGTAAGCCGTATGAAGGCAAGACCGCGTTGCTTTATACGTTTGAATTTTTTGGGGGAAGGATCGAGAACTACAGTAACATCGTCAGATATTGTAATTAACAGTTAGCAAGGAGGTTTGGTATGGATGGTCTTTTAAACGAAATGGTAAACAAGAACCGGGAACTTGAGAAAGGATTCGTTAAGGAACAGCTAGGCGATAAGGCGATCAAGGAAGACGACGAGATGGACATGATCACGGGTGAACCCGAAGAGCCGATCAAAGGCGAAGTTCCTCCGAAAGGGGAAAGCGAAAAGGTCTACCTTGGCCACAAAGGTGAAGTCAAGTACTTCATGCTTTTAGGCGGCGGGGATATCAAAGTCGAAGACGAAGAGGGCAAGGAAATATTAAGCGCGCAGGCGGAAGGAATAGCAACCGAGGATATCGGCCAAGCCGTGCGCGAGATCTTAAAGAGCGGCAAGCTTGAGCTGGACGAAGTCGATTACCCGCTTTACATGGAATACATCGAACCGATACTCGCGGCCGAGGCCGGGGAAGATAAAGGCAAAGAAGAGCCGGAACCGGGCGCCGAAGAGCCCGGCAAAGAGATCGCCGAAGAGCCCGCGCCGGAACAGACGGAAGGAAAGGCGCCTGCAATCCCGCCTAAAGACGAGCAGACACTGGTAAAAGAGCTGATGGAAAAAGGTAACTACGACGTGCTGGCGGCCGAGATCATGAGCCGGGATATCGCCGAAGAACTGGCCAAGGGTAAGGAAGCACACGTAGTCGAAGACGTCGACGGCGCATTCGGGGCCAAGGGAAAGTTTGTAGTGATCAAAGCCAAGGCCATCAAAGAAGCCGAGCAACCCGCGGTACCGCCCCAAAAGGGCGAGGATCCGCTACCGGGTGCCAAGCTGAACAAGACGGGCCAGACCGAGACCCAACCGGCCGTACCACCCCAGAAAGGCGACGACGTGATGAAAGGGGCCAAGACGGGCGCGACGGGCGAAGTAGCCAAGCAGACCGATATCCCCAAGCAAGAGGGCGAAGAGGTCACAAAGGGGCCTGAAACGACATCAGTCAAGGGTGCCGAGAAGCTGCCGCCGACCGACAAGCTGACCTTGGAAAAAAAGAAAAAAGAAGAAGACGACAAGAAAAAGAAAGCCAAAGCAGACGAGCTTAAGAAAAAGCACGGCTTGAAGAAATAGTATCGTAAACAATCCCAGCGCGGACTAAACATCTGCGCTGGGCGTTTTCACGTGAAAACTAAAAGGAGATTTGATGTTAAACAATTTACCGAGATGGGCGTGGTGGGTGATCGGTTGGTGTATCGTTTTGGTAGTCGTGGTCCTGTTAAAGGTTAACATGACTTTAGGATCCAACGGGTTTACGGTTACACAGGGGCTGGTTAAGTAGCATGGGCAAAACGACGCAAGGCGTATTTGATGGGAGTGAATTTTATACATGAGCATAGATGTTTGTGAAGCAATCGAATTTATTAAAGGCAGGGTGAATGAGATAGGCGCAACGGCAGACACGCAGGTCAACGTGCCGGGCGCCAAAGCACTAAGCCGTTTTTCTAGCCTGAAGCATTACAGCCCGGACGCGGAAGAGGCAGCAGTCATCAAGTTCAAAATGGAAAACGGCGCGCGGCTGAACTTAAACGACATCGCATGGATCCGCCGGCAGATCATATCGATAGAGCAGGAGCTGCGGGACCCGGAAACAGTAGCCACGCCGCCGCTGCACGCGGAACTGGTAAACGTAAAGAAAGACTTCGAGCTGCTTTTAAAGCTCGACAAGGAGAATAAATGAAAGAAGCGATCAGGCGCCTAAACGAAATAGAAAATCCATATGTGCATGGTGACGTGCCGAGCGATGCATTTGAGGATCGTTTTGTAGATATCCTTGCTTTGGATGATGCGTTTGGCACGCGAGAAATACTTACCGCGCTGGCGCAGGCCAACAAAGAGTTAGGAGGTGTGCCCGGGGAAGAACCGGACCTTCTTGCTTATGCTAAAGAGATACTGGCACAGATGGTAAAGAGCGGTGATCTATCACAGAACGGCGAAGTATACAAATGGGAATTTCAACACGAGCACAGAACGTCAACGCCGGAAAGAAAAGTAAGCGAAGACAACGAAGTCGCCAAGACTATCCTGCAACAATTGGGTGGCAACAAGTTTATCGCCATGACGGGCGCAAAACACTTTGTGGCGCGTAACGACGCCAACAGCCAAGGTATATCATTCAGGATCGGCCTGAACAAGTCACAAGCCAACTATGTAAAGATCGCGCTTAACTCAATGGATACATACGATATGGAATTTGGCCGGGTTATTATCAAGGGGCCCGATGTTATCCACAAGATTATTAAAACGGTGGATGGTGCATACGCGGAAGACTTGCAAAGAATCTTTACCGAAGTAACTGGGATGGCCACACATTTATGAAAGAGGCAATCAAGTTTATAAACGAGCACGTACAGGAAGCATGGAAAGACCATGCTGATCCCAGCGGGTTTATGGCGGCGGCGCACAGCGCGAATAACTGTTTATTGGTTTGGTGGTACAACATGCGTACCGCACAGTTTGTAAAAGACAAGGACCCCAATGCGAGGCACTCGGACAATCAAGATATTCTTACCAAGGAAAAACTATCCGAATGGATTAGAGGCCGCGTGTTCAAGTATCAGGACAAAACGTATTTAATTATTTATTTTCCTGAAAAGAAACGGCTTACATCGATTCAGCTGCGGGACATATACGATAAAGCAGAAAACAGCGTGGATGAGCCCATCACGCAAATCATAGATGATAACGGGAATGACCTGAAAGATTTATTCGAAGGCAAACAATATCAAGCCAACGCCAATACACAGGAGGGATGAAATGAAACTTATAGAGAGACTGGTGTCCAAAGTAGTCATTAAAGAGAACGACGCAAGTAAGCTGCCCAAAGGTGTTTTGTGCCGGGTAGTTTATCCGATCTGCAATATCGGTGTGAAGAATCATAACGAGCGCATCTATGAAGAAGCTTTATGGGACTTGGTAGAGAATGACACGGTAGTAAAAGAGAAGGTAACGAACCGCACGTTATATGGTCAGGCGGAACATCCTAAAGAAGACACGCAATCCAATCTGGAAAAGACCTCGCACATCGTAACCAAGCTATTCCGCGAGAGCGATATACTAGAAGGCAAGGAAGTCCTGAAAGAGAAAGCCGAGATCGATGTTTTGAATACCCCATTCGGTAAGATTATTCATACTTTATTCGAAGCTGGGTGCAACGTAGGCACCTCAACCCGTGCGGACGGCGAGCTCGAAGAAAAGACCGACGAAAGCGGCGCCACCTTCCAGCGCGTCATACCCGAGAAGTATCGTTTTATAACCGTGGACTTTACCGCGGACCCTTCAACCTTTGAGCCTTACGCCGAAAAGATTGAGCACAACATCGTGTGCGCCGTGCAGCGGGGCGTAGGCGAAAAGAAGATGAGCAAGAAGGAAGGTCTGTACATGATCGAAAGCTTTAAGAGCCCGGAAGCCAAAGAGATTAAAAAACGCATTAACGAGTGCGACGGTAAGTGCCCGGGGAAATGCAATATGGTTTTAACCGGTGTGTGCGCTTGCAAGACCGGGCCGGCTAAAGAAAAGATAACAGACCAAGGATCGCAGTCACGAGAGCCAATCGAAGATACCGATTATGAAATTGTTAAACATAAAGGTAACGAAATCGACGGCCACATCGAACCATCAGAAGGTGGCTACTTAGTATCTTACCGTTTAGACGGCGTGCACGTTAAGACGAAATGGTTTGCCACAAAGAAAGAAGCCGAAGACTTTTTGCAGGGCTTGAAGCCGGCGAC
>Ga0116120_1002746_pt1 | contig 10312 bp, 8 predicted proteins | sample June2015DPH_11_1_3_FD_89724 | JGI IMG/M metagenome (GOLD analysis project Ga0116120, IMG submission 89724) | Peatland microbial communities from SPRUCE experiment site at the Marcell Experimental Forest, Minnesota, USA - June2015DPH_11_150 | ecosystem: Environmental > Terrestrial > Soil >... | reverse complement strand
CGGCTTCGTGGTTGGTGATCCAGTGGCGGACTTCAAATTCCAGGAGCCGCTTTTTCCCGTCCGGCAGGGTGAATTCGTACGCAATGTTCAGCACGTTGGGAGTTTGCTGGTCATCCTCAAACATGACGTGCGCGCCAATGGCCCCGACTCGGGTCGGGAACTTCACGCCTAATCCCCAGCGCGCGGCGTCCAGCTCGTGGATGCCCTGGTTGCCGAAGTCGCCGTTGCCGGTGTCCCAGATCCAGTGCCAATTGTAATGAAAACGATTCTTGGTGAAAGGCTTGAGAGGCGCGGGGCCGGTCCAGAGGTCGTAGTGGACGCCAGCGGGCACGGCTTCTTCCGGAGCGTGCTCGATGGTCTTGCGCCACTTGTAGCAGAGACCGCGCGAGAGATAGACTTCACCAATCAGGCCGTCGCGCATTTTCTGAATGGCCTCGATGATGGCTTTGCCGGAGCGGCTGTTGGTGCCGTGCTGCACGATGCGGTTGTATTTTTCCACGGCGCGCACCACTTGGCGGCCTTCCCACCAGTTGTGGGACATGGGCTTCTCAACGTAAACATCCTTGCCGGCCTGACAGCCCCAGATGGCTTGCAGTGAGTGCCAGTGGTTGGGCGTGGCGATGGAAATCGCGTCGATGGACTTGTCTTCGAGAAGCTTGCGCAAGTCGATGAAGGTGGCCGGCTTCTTGAGCCCCATCTTTTCCATCTGGCCCAGGCGCTCGCTCAACACGTTCTCATCCACATCGCAGACGGCGGCGATCTCGACGGCGGGGATATGGGAATATTCTTGCACGTGCGCCCAGCCCTGACCGTGGAGGCCGATCACGGCCACGCGTACGCGGTCGTTCGCTCCGAAGATCCTTTCGGGGTTGGGGAAAAGGCTGATGCTACCCAGAGCCGCCAGCCCGGCGCCGGTGCGCGCGGTGCTTTTGAGGAATTCGCGGCGATTCAGTTCCGAATCTTGGGACATGAGAAAGACTCCTTTCAAGGTTTGGGGGAATTATATGCTTGAGGAGACGGAAATGGCGAACGGAGTGTAGGGGACGTCTGGCGATTTTGCATCTGCAATTTTAGATTCTGCATAGACGAGGCGGGGGGAAAACATGAGGGCGGCAGGCAGGTGGAACTGGTCAGTAGGCACTAGGCACGAGAACCGGCCCCTTCACCGGTCCCGACAAGCCTGCTTGGCCTGACTGCCGCAGGCAGGCGCAGGCAAGTCGAGACACCCTCTGTCGTCCGCCATTAGGATCGGCAGACGTTCGGCCGCGGCGGGCGACGGTTCAGATTGAAACTGAGTGGGAGCAGGCTGGGGCATGGGAACGACCACCTGGCGAAAAGTTCTTGTGGAGAGAAAAAGCGGTTGTGGTAGCATTTGCGGTCTGCGATCCTTGCTTACCGTCCGGGCGCGGAGGAGACCAGAAAAGAGTCAGTAGCATGGCGCACCGAAGAGCATTTGCTATCGCTGGCCCCCCCAGATTCTACGGGAAGTTTGTCCTCCGACTGACGCGCCGGATTCTCATCTTCCTAGTTGTGCTTTTCTTGGCTGTGGCGGGAGTGGGAGGTTGTCTGACTTACAACGTCATCACGCGACAAAACCTCCAGGAAGCCGTCACGCCACAGAGTTATCTCTTAAGTAGTTACATTTCCCTGAGCTTCACCGACCGCTCCGGTGGCGAGCATGAGGGTTGGCTGCTGCGGGGCCTGCGGGGCGCGCCCGTCATTATCCTCAGCCACGGGTACGACTCGAACCGAGCAGATTTGTTGTCTCTGGGCACCATCCTGTGCGACAACCATTTCAACGTGTACATTTTCAATTTTCATGGGCCGAAGGCCAAGGAGGCTTACTCGAACTTGGGACCTCGACAGGCCTCGGATTTGATGTCGGCCATTGAAACCGCCACCAAGCAACCCCACGTCAACCCCAACCGCATCGGATTATTCGGGACTTCCGTAGGCGGGTACGCCTCGTTGGTGGCCGCGCAGTCGAATCCCAAAGTCAAGGCGCTGGTGGTGGACACCACCTACGCGACCCCTGAACAGATGTTCGATACGCAAATCGATCGCATGTTGGGCGGCTCCAGCGGGCTCTTCCGAGCCCTCACCGAGGCCGAGTTTCATCTCGCCACACGGGGTACGGACTCCTCCCCGATGCTTGCCAATCTGCCCAAGCTGGCGGCGGTGCGCAAGCTCTTTATCTCGGGACGCGACAATCCTCCCTTGGCAAAGATGACGGAGGGAATTTACAGTCAGGCCCCGCCGCCCAAGCAGTTGCTGGTGCTGGAACACTCCCAGGCAGGCTTGGCGTCCGAGGGTGAGAAAAAAGAATACGAAGATCAGGTCCTCAATTTTTTCCTGCAGAATCTTTCTCTCCGCGCCGATTGAGGCGTGCAGGGCAAGGGCTCGTGGGCAATCAGGATGAGCGAAGCCTCACGGTGTTTCCTTTGTACCTGAGCAACGAATGAAACCAGCGGCGGTTGACAACGCTTCTCAGGGTCTGGCGTCCGCGGAGCGGGCCGGAATGCGCCCGCGCTTGAGTCTCGGTCAACGCCTGGAGTATTGGGCCGTGATTGTGGTGCTCAAGACGCTCGGCTGGCTTCCCCACAAGCTGGCACGCGGCGTGTGCGCCGTTCTGGCCACTCTAAGCTACGGGTTCTGGCCTCGCCTGCGGCGAGTGGGTCTGTTCAATCTGCGCTTTGCTTTCCCGGAATGGTCCGAGCGGCAACGGCGCCGCGTGATCTTCGGCCTCTTCCAGAATTTCGGCCGCATGCTGGCGGACTTTGCCCACTTCCCCCGCTGGAATCGCGAGAACATCGAGAGCCTGATCATTTACGACGGGTTTGAAAATTACGCGCGCGCCCAGAGCCAGGGCCGCGGCCTGTTCTTCTTGACGGCCCACTTCGGCAATTGGGAATTGGGCTCCTTTGCCCACGGTGTATATGGTTACCCCTGCCAGTTCGTTGTACGCGAACTCGATAATCCTCTCATCGATCGACTCATCAATCGGTACCGCTGCCTGAGTGGCGGCAAGGCGATTGACAAGAGCGAGTTTGCACGGGAAGTCCTGCGGGCCTTTTCGCAAGGCCACGCGGTGGGTGTGCTCACCGATCAGAACATGTCGTCGAGTGAGGGCGTGTTCGTCGACTTCTTCGGCCGGCCGGCCTGCACGACCACGGGTCCGGCGCGGGTAGCCCGGAAAACCGGCGTACCCATCGTCCTGGGCTTGGTCATCTGGGATGCGAAGCTGAAGAAATACCGCCTGCGGTTCGACCCCGTGGAATGGGTCAAGCGCGACGACCCCGAGGAAGAGATCCTGGCCAACACGGCGAACTTTACCCACCTGATCGAGCAGTACGCGCGCCGCTATCCGGACCAATGGCTCTGGGTGCATCGGCGTTGGAAGACCCGCCCGCCCGGGGAGCCGCCGCTTTATCCTTTCTGAACAGCGCGGGCGCAATGCGGGACGAGCCTTCTCCTGCCACTCAGGGTAATCGAGAGGCCAATCATGACAGTCTTCGAGATTTCCGAATTGCTGCGAGGAAAGCCTGAAGGTGACGGCAAGCGCGAGATTCACGGAGTGGCGGCCTTGGACGCCGCCGGGCCAGCGGAGCTTTCCTACGCCGAGGGTCCACGCGCCGTCGAGAGGGCCGCGGGCGCGCGCGCGGGATGCCTGCTGGTGCCGGAGGGTGTCTCCTTGCCCGGGCAGACCACGATCGCCGTGCGTAATCCCAAGCTGGCGCTGGTTCGAGCTGCTGAGGCACTTCATCCGGCTTCGCCTTTTTCCCCAGGCATTCATCCCATGGCCGTCGTCGCGCCGGACGCACAACTGGCCCCGGACGTTGCGGTGGGCGCGCACGTCGTGATCGAAAGCAGGGTCAGCGTAGGGCCGGGAACGCGGCTCGGCCCGGGGGTCTTTCTGGGCGAGGGCGTGCGGGTCGGCGCGCGTTGCCTCTTCTACCCACACGTGACCGTTTACCCCGGCGCGCAGATTGGTGACCGGGTCGTGCTCCACGCGGGCGTAGTGGTGGGTTCCGATGGTTTCGGGTACGTCTTCGCGGAAGGACGGCATGTGAAGTTCCCGCAGTTGGGAAAGATCGTGATTGAGGATGATGTCGAGATCGGAAGCAACAGCACACTGGACCGCGGCTCGCTGGGCACCACAGTGATCGGACAGGGCACCAAGATCGACAACCTGGTTCAGATCGCCCACAACGTAAAGATCGGCCGCCACTGCGTCATCGCCGCGCAGACGGGAATTTCCGGGAGTGTCGAAATCGGTGAGTACGTGGTAATGGCCGGACAGGTCGGTATCGGGGATCACGTGCGCATCGAGGACCGCGTCACGATCGGCGGCCAGGCAGGGATTCTCCCCGGCAAAATCGTTCGCAGTGGATCGATTATTTGGGGGACCCCCGGCCGGTCTCTCGATGAATTTAAGAAAACTCACGCGCGACTGGCGCTGCTCAATCGCCTGGCAGAAAAAGTGAAGGCATTGTCGCGGCAGATTGAACCCCGATCCTGAAGTTGCCCGGGTGGTGGCCCCTACCCGGCTTCCTGCTTCGGGATCGGGGTTGAAGGGCGAGCCGATTAGATCCCGGCAGGAACTCGCCAGCGGGAGCCATCTGCCGGGGCGGGGACTACAACCCAACAGCCTGATAGAACATCCACCTAGAAGCGTGTGAGAGAGATTCTTGGTCCGAGGATTCGCACGACCTCAGTGAATACGCCTGCAAACAGGGCGCGGCCAGCTTGCTGGATTTCCTCGACGTGGAGCGCAGCTTTCGCGCCTCGCAGCTTACCTATCGACCGGCATTCGCCAACTACATGCCTTCCATCGAGCAGGTAAGGGAGGCGCTAGGAACATGGGGTTTGCCATGAGAAGAGCTCCAACAAGCGGCGAGTGCGAGGTGGCAACCGCGCAAGGGAGGCACTTCACGGGCAACGCGAGCATTCCCTCCCACCAGGTAGTCAGCGGAAAGAGAAAATGTCTGCCACACGCCATGTGAGCTGCAACCTTCGGTCATTCTCAAATGCAAGGGGAGAGATTCACAATGCGGTACCTGATCATCTTCTGCGGCTGCTTTGTTTTGTCGTCCGGGATTCTCCTGGCGCAAGAAAGAGATAACACGCAGGACCGATTCACGGCGCTCGAAGAGCGCATTGCGGCGCTTGAGGCCGAGGTCCAGGCGCTTAAGGCTGCTCGCGGGGTGGGTCCTGGCACGCCGGGCGCGGCCGCACAACCCGCCGAGCGAGCTGCGGGACCCCCCGAAACGGCTTCAGCCGCAACACAGGCAGCTCCGCCCCCGACACCCGAGGCGCAGGCACCGCCTCCGCCTGCCCCGCAGACGGTGGCTGCAACTGCGGTCTTGCCGGGCGAGTCTCGAGGCCAGTTGCCGGTTTACGGCGGAGCCAGTGCCGCCGCCAAGGCTTTGAACCCTGACATCAGCGTGATTGGCGACTTTCTGGGGTCCGTTGGCAAGAATCCGTTCAACCCAGTGCCAGCATTGGCAATGCACGAATCAGAGGTGGGGTTGCAGGCGATCGTGGATCCTTACGCGCGCGCCGACTTCTTCCTATCGTTCGGCGAGGAAGGAGTGAACCTTGAAGAAGGCTTCATTACGTTTACGTCGCTACCGTGGGGATTCGTTGCCAAGGTCGGCAAGATGCGCGCCGCCTTTGGCAAGGTCAACACGCTTCACAATCACGTGCTCCCCTGGACCGATCGACCGCTGGTGACTGACAACCTGGTGGGCGGCGAAGACGGAATCGATGATGCCGGTATTTCACTGACCCGCATTCTACCGGCGCCCGATGGCATCTTCTTGGAAGCGACTGGTCAGGTCTTCCGTGGGGATTCGGCGGACGTCTTCAGGTCGAGCCAGAGCCGGGATGCCAGCTTGGTGGGGCACCTCCGCGGCTACAAGGACATTACCGACAATACGAACGTCGATCTTGGCTTCTCTTACGCGCGAGGGCACAACGACGCGGGTGCGGTGTTGGGGAGCAATGCTTTTCGCACTCAACTTTATGGTCTGGATGCCACCCTGCATTGGAAGCCTCTGCGCCGGTCGATCTATCACTCCTTCGTAGGCCGCAGCGAACTCATCTGGAGTAACCGCGAGGAGCCTGGGGTGCCTCAGCAGGCCTTTGGGTTCTATACCTCTGGGGACTATCAATTCGCCCGGCGCTGGTTTATCGGTGGCCGCTTTGACCGTTCCGACCGGGCGCGCGCTGCCAACTTGACCGACAGTGGCTTTTCCACCATCCTCACCTACTGGCCGAGTGAGTTCAGCCAAATCCGCGGACAGTATCGCTTTGCCAGATACGCCGACGGACGGGAAGGGAATGAGTTGCGCTTCCAATTCCAGTTTTCGCTGGGTGCGCACGGCGCGCATCCTTTTTAGGAGCTTCCATGAATCAACGACATCGCTCAGTTTGCATCAGCTTGTTGATATCCACATTCTTGGTCGGGCTGGCTGCGCTTTCTGCAGGCCCTGCCGAAGCCGCGTCGAAGCTGAAGGTGGTGACCGCGACCACCGACATGGCAGCGCTCGCCGCAGAAGTCGGCGGCGACCGCATCGAGGTAGAATCAATCGCCCGCGGCTATCAGGATCCGCACTTTGTGGAGGCCAAGCCCAGCTTCCTTCTCAAGCTTCGCAAGGCGGACTTGCTGATTGTGGTGGGGCTGCAACTGGAAATTGGCTGGCTGCCGCCGTTGATCACCCAATCTGGTAACCCGAAGATTCAGGTCGGGGCGTCAGGCTACCTCGACGCCTCGGACTTCGCGGAGATTTTGGAGAAGCCCACCGGCGTGGTTACGCGGGCGATGGGCGACGTGCACCCGTTGGGGAACCCGCATTATTGGCTGGACCCGGAAAACGGCCGTCGCGTCGCTCACGGCATCATGATGAAGCTGGCGGAGATGAGACCTCAGGACGCAGCTTACTTCCAGCAACGCTGGGAGGATTTCAGCCAGCGCCTGACGGCTGCGGAAAAAGTTTGGGACGAGGAGATGAGGCCCTTCCATGGCCGCCAGGTGGTCAGCTATCACAAATCGTGGCCGAACTTCGCCAAGCACTTTCAGCTTGACGTGGTCGGTTACGTCGAGCCGCGCCCGGGTATCCCGCCCAGCCCGGGTCATACCATCGAGCTCATCCAGCAAATGCGCCGCGATCACGTGAAGGTAGTGATGGTCGAGCCTTACTTCGACCTGAAAACCCCGAACAGCATCGGCAGTGCGACCGGAGCCCAGGTGATCGTCTTGCTCCCATCGGTGGCCGCCGAAAAAGAAGCTACAGACTACTTCAAGCTTTTTGACTACGATATTGCGTTGCTGACGAAGGCCTTCAAGGCCACGCAATAGGCAAGTCGAGGAGGTCGAATGGAAGTTCTGCCCTTTTTGCTCATGCCGTTCCTGGCCAGCTTGATCCTGACGGGGATCCACGCCTATCTGGGGGTACACGTGGTCGAGCGCGGCGTCATCTTCGTAGACCTCGCCCTGGCCCAGATCGCCGCGCTGGGCGCCACGGTGGCGATTCTGTTCGGCATGAACCCGCACGCCGGTAACACCTACTGGATCAGTCTGGCGTTCACGTTTCTGGGTGCGGCCATCTTCGCTCTGCTCCGCATACGACGGGCGCACATTCCGCAGGAGGCGATCATTGGAATTGCCTACGCCGTAGCCTCTGCCGCGGCGATTCTGGCCATGAGCAAAGCCACCAGTGAAACCGAGCACCTGAAAGACATGCTGGTGGGCAACATTCTGGCTGTCTCCGGACCGGAGGTGGCCAAGACCGCGGCGCTGTATGCGGCCATTGGCCTGTTCCACTTTGTCTTCCGCAAAAAGTTCCTTCTCATTTCCATCGATCGCAAGGCGGCCGAGGCCCAAGGCATCTCTGTACGTTTCTGGGACTTCCTGTTCTACGCTTCGTTCGGATTCGTCGTCACGTCGTCGGTCGCTATCGCCGGAGTCCTGCTGGTTTTCTGCTACTTGATCGTACCCTCCGTGGGCGCCATGCTGTTCGCGGATCGGATTGGGCGGCGCTTGGCCATCGGCTGGACAATGGGAACGCTGGTTTCAGCGCTTGGCGTGTATCTCTCCGTCATGCTGGACCTGCCCACTGGCGCCACCATCGTCTGCACATTCGGAGGTGTTCTCGCGCTAATGTTTCTTTTTCACCTCCTTCTCTATCACCACCGCGGGGAAACAGGGGCGGGACTATCCGATACAGAAGCGGCTGTGGAGGCGCCCGGCGGCACCCGGAAGCTGGGTGTTGGCTAGGGCAGTTCCTCCGTGCAGGTACGTTAACGAGCCACGGCAGGTTCTCCTGCTGCAAGGCCAACTTCTTCACGGCAGCCTTTTGCCATCGTGAGGGGGGCCGACTTGAGTTTGCGTCTGTTTCTGGGATTCTTCGTCAACCCTGTGCTCCAGGATATGGTGGCGTCCGAGGGTGAACTCCTGCAGGCTTAGAGGTGCTTGGAGAAATCGGGTTTGCTTTGTGTGCGCCAGGTTCACTAGAATTATCTTTGGGCCGTCAGAGAATCCATCTCTCAGGGAGGATAAGAGTTACTTGAACGGGAAACCTTGGAAGGTCTTGTTGGTGGGAGTAGCCCTTGTCTTTTGCCGTGGGACTTCTCTTCTGGGGGCCCAGGCGCACCAGTCCGCAGCACCCCCGGTTCTGAGTGAAGCCACGCGCGAGAAAGTATTGCGCTTCGTCCGTGAGCGCTTTGGCGTGCCCAATACGGTGCACCTTTCCCTCGGCGGGCTGCGCAGCTCGTTCGCCTCCGGCTTCTACGAAGCCTCCCTCACCGTGGACGAGGGCAAGAACAAGCACGACCAGGCGGTGTGGATCTCCAAGGACTCCCGCTACCTGATCCTGGGGGGCTTGGTCGATCTGGACCAGACTTCGAACCCCGAGATCATTCGCCACATCCGTGCGGCGTTCAAGGTCCCTGATAAGGTAGGGCTCTCGCTGGGAACTTTCCACCGTTCCGCTTCGGCCGACTTCCAGGAGGGGACGCTCATCGTTGAAGAAGGCAAGGTGAAGCAGGAGCGGCCCTTGCTTCTCTCCCGGGATGGCAAGCACCTGATCCTGGGCGAGATCTACACCTTGGGCGTCGACCTTCGGCAGCAGGCTCTGCGCGCCATTTCGCTTCACAATGCGCCCTCACAGGGGCCGGCCAGCGCTCCCGTCACCATTGTGGAGTACGCCGACCTGGAATGCCCGTCGTGCGCAGCAGTGCACGAGTTCTTCGAGACCCAACTGCTGCCTCGCTACGGCAACAAGGTGCGCGTGGTCTTCAAGGAATTTCCGCTGACGGGCATTCACGAGTGGTCCCTTACGGGGGCCATCGCTTGCCAGTGTGCTTATGAGATCAACCCTTCCGCTTACGTGCCCCTGCGCACGGCGCTCTTTCGCGCCCAGCAGCTCATCAACGCGGCCACTCTGCGGGACTTGCTGCTCACTTACGGCGAGCAAGCTGGAGTGGACCGCGTGAAACTGGCCGCATGCATCGATGCCAAGGCTTCGCTGCCGCGCGTGGAAGCTGATCTAGCGGAAGGCAAGCGTGTGAACGTTGATAGGACGCCCATCGCCTTTGTCAATGGGAAGATGATCATCGGCCTGCCCTCCCCCGAGACCTATTATCAGGCTGTGGATGAAGCCCTGCGCGGCGCGAAGTGAGGATTACTGCAGATTCGCCGAGCCGGACCCGGATGCGGACGATAAATTGCAGATGTACTGCCAGGACCTTCCGCGCGCCAAAGCAACCGGAATTGCTTTTGAACAGAAGCGTGGCTAGAATCGCTGTTTTCGCCTGCACGGTTTCGTGCTCGGGCTCAAGCGAAAGGAGTTTGCCGTTTCGATGAGACGCCTTGCTTCCTCCCTTCGAAGCTTCCTAGTTCTGGGTCTGCTGGTTGCGGCTCTCGCGGTGTCCGCGCCGACCGCGGCCGCGCAGGCGCCGAACCAAGCGGCGACCCGCGAGAAAATCGTTCGGTACATCCGCCAGCGCTTTCATATTCCCGACACGGTGAAGGTGACGGTAGGTGATTTCCGCGAAAGCGTCTACCCGGATTTCTACGCGCTCACGCTCACCCTCGACGACGGCAAGGACAAGCGAACGCAACCCTACTTTGTTTCGAAGGACGGGCGCTATTTGGTGGATGGGAGCATCTACACGCTCGGCGGCGATGCGCGGAAGGATATCGTGCAGCTCATTTCGCTCGAGGACGAGGCCACGCAGGGCCCGGCCACCGCCCCGGTCACGTTGGTTGAATACTCGGACATGGAGTGCCCCGTCTGTGCGCGTTTCCATG
>Ga0116120_1002730_pt1 | contig 10353 bp, 20 predicted proteins | sample June2015DPH_11_1_3_FD_89724 | JGI IMG/M metagenome (GOLD analysis project Ga0116120, IMG submission 89724) | Peatland microbial communities from SPRUCE experiment site at the Marcell Experimental Forest, Minnesota, USA - June2015DPH_11_150 | ecosystem: Environmental > Terrestrial > Soil >... | reverse complement strand
GATTTTTCAATTTTGGAGAATACGAAGAACTGACTTCCCAATTCAACTGGAACGATTTCTCTGCATGGGATAAGATTGATGGTAGCATGATCAAGATTCGTTGGTATAATGACGATTTCTTGATCACTACTCGATTCTCATTTGCTGATGCTGAATGTGGATTGTCTAGCAAAAGTTGGAGAGAACTTGTTCTTGAATGCTTAAATGATGTTCAGAAAGAAATCATCAAAAATAATTCTCATATTACATGGGTATTTGAATTCTGTTCGCCCTGGAATCAAGTAGTAAAATATCACGAAACAAATAAATTGGTTTTGTTGCTCATGACCGATAAAGGTAAAGAATATTCTCAATCGTTTGTAGATAATTCTGCTTATGTATGGGGATTTGTCCGTCCTAAAGAACATCATTTCAAGTCAGATGAAGAATGTTTTGCATACCTGGATAAACTGAACGAAGAACGTTCTACTGACGAAGGGTTTGTCTTGATCGATTCAAATGGTTTGAGGTTGAAGATTAAGAATAAGTATTATGTTCTGCTTCATTCGTTGAATGGTAATGGGGAAATGACTTCTTTGAAGAAACTGTTGCCGGTTATATTGAACGGCGAAATAGACGAAATCATTTCTTATTTTCCTCATTTGACAGACATTGTTTCTGATGTCAAAATGAGATTGGATTCCCTTATGGCAGAACTTTTGATCGTATGGGATTGTGCAAAAGACATCGAATCACAAAAGGATTTTGCTAATAAGATCATTCCTTTAACTAAAATGTCTTCTATCCTTTTCAAAGTTAGAAAAGCTGGCGGAGATATTAAGGATGTTGCAGCAGAATTCAAAAAATCAGAAGGACTGTTGATAAAAATAATTGACATTGATCTCTAAAGGTGGTAAGGTGATAATATGAAATTCATAGTTTTTAGAACAAAAGATCGAAATGCTGGAATAGCTCCTTGTATCGGAGCAGTTCTAAAAGAGATTTATAGATCTTCCTGGGAAGAGGAAGACGAAGGGTTTGCTGTATGGGAAGTAGAATTATCAACTATGGAAATTTTTCAACATTTTGTACAAATGTATAAAAAAATAGTTGTTCATAATGATATCAGTTGTTTTTATGAATTACCAGAAGACTATTCTGATCAACAAGTAATAGAAATCTATGATGGATATAGAGAATAGAGGAAGCTATGGCACTTAATACAAACAAAATGACAGCAGATGATCTAGCAGAAATCAGTAAGATGAAAACTGATACTCTACTAGAACTTTATGGAATCACTTTCGATATGATTCAGAAAATGCTTCTGGAAGAAATATTCAGATTAAGAGGAATAGAGATTCCAATAGAGATACTTGAACCACCGAAACAATGTGCGTAAACTAAAGTTGTGTTGTACATCGGCTTCATTGTTATACTAGTAGTTTCACTAATCGTAATATTCACGTTCTAGGAGGACTAAATGGATAAAATAAGAGAATGGACAGAAATTGGTAAGATGATGGAAGCATTGAAAAAGAATGCTCCGAAGAAATCGTTTTTGATGGATGAAGTTGATATGACTATATACGAAGAAGTAAAAGATTTATACTTCAGAAATATTCTCAATATCAACGATTATGTAAAAGTAGATTTGTCTCTTAAAGAAGATGTTTATGTAAATCTTATGTCACAAGCTGACGAACGAGAAATTCCTTTTGATGAAATTATAAACAAAGCTTTAGATCAAGTAATAGAAAAAGCTTCAGGCCATGCCGGATATCCACAATATGAATATCGTTATCTTGAGATTGGTGAATATATGGAAGAAGGGGATGAATTCTCTGAAAATGATAGTGAATGGATGCCAGTAAATATATTCCCCCAAAAAGAACGAAATATATTTACGAACGGTAATAGTATAGTAAGACGAAAGATTAAAGAACCACAATATCGTCTTTTGAATTATCGTGAAAAGGTAGAAGAAGGGGATGAATGGTTAAATACATGTTCTCATGAATGGATAAAAACCATTTGGCCTTTTCCTCCTGTGTATCAGATTGACAGATCAGCAACTTATCGTAGAAAAATTTAACTAACGAAAGGAAAACAAATGGGAAAGTTTAAAGCAACAATGGCAGTAGCACCGTTTGTCGCTGTTACTGCTATCGTTGTAGCTCTTAATCTCTTCGGTTAAAAGATTGTAAAAAGTATTAGACAAATTCCTAAACTTATGCTATTCTAAGTGTAAGTTTAGGAATTTTTATTTGGAGGATAAATGAATTATACAACTGTATGTAAACATGGAGTAGACGGATTTGAATTTCACTGTTCAGAATGTTGTGCAGACGAAATTCGTAATCTTGAAATGGAACTCGATTCTTTAAAGAATCCTGCATACTGTGAAAAGTGTGGTTCATGTGGGGAAGAAGGATGCTGTTCTCCAGGAAAATGTAAAACTGTACAAGGACTTTACTGTGATAGTAACGTCAAATCCTGGGAAGATATGAACAAAGAAGTTGATAAATATTATCAGCTAAAAGATAAACTAAAAGAATATCTTTCTCTTGCTTCCTGTGACGGCAGACCTATCAGAAAGCAATTAAGAAAAGAGTTACAGGAGTTGATTGATGAATGAAATCGGCAGCAAAGAATGGTTTAACAGTCTTCCTATAAAAGAACTAGAAGAAGGAAATGATCTAATAATGAACAAAGTAAAGTGTTATGTAGAAGAAGACGATGAAGGAGATTATGTAATCATATTTGAAGATACTTGTTTCTCTGGTGGATTTTCCGAATCATATCAGGAAGCATGTAAAATAGCTGAAAGATGGAATAAGAAAGCAATGAGAGGTTAAGATGCCGAGTGATATATTATAGCAAATGTTTAATTATATGATGTTTTCTTTTTAAGAAAAATAGAGCATCTTTATATAGATATTGAAGAAAAGCAACTTTATCTCCTAAAATAATAAAATTAGAACGACTTCCTTCTTTGTATGTTTTATTATGTATACTAAAAGGAAACTCTATTCTATTTGCTATAAAATTCCAATTTTGGTTGATATTGGACGTGATTTTTATTTCTGGAGATCGATTTTTTCTTATATAAAAACAACCATCACCATCGATTATACCACGTAAGAAATGATTGAATAGATAAGCAGAAACAGCAGACGAATCAATTCTAAACTTTAGATTGATAAAATTATCATAAACTTCTTTAGAATTTAGATTCCAATGTGCGGTTTTAGAAATTTTTTTGGTCTGTTTATTAAAAGTAGTATAGATTTTATACGATCCTCCAAAATAAGATACTATAAAATCTAAAATTTCTTTATCTTTTGGATGCATACTAATGACTAAACTTTTAATACTTGCAATATTTTTTCGTGGAGCATTCATCAAACAACCATCTGCCCACAAAAAACCAAAGATATATGCTTTTTCTTGTGTATCGATAGTTTCGAAATAATCTATTATAGGATGTTTTCTAGGAGAAAAATTTTGAAGTTTGTTTCGTTCAGTTAAAGTGCATTGTTTACATTTTGGTTTGTAATTATAAATTTTTTTAAGAGTTGTACTATACTTGAATTGTCGTTCTTTATTGCAAGTTTCACATAAACAAGTTTTCCATATCATCATTATAATTTCTCCTTTGTTTTATTTATACTTTTTGGAGATTTTATAAATAACTTTAGGAGAATATATGATTGCTTTTTTTACAGATGCTCACTTTGGTACTCAAAATTCTAATAAAGAAATATTTGAAACTATGATGAAATTTTACGAAACTCAGTTTTTTCCTTTTTTGATTTCTAAAAATATTAAAGAAGTTATCCATTTAGGAGACTTGATGAATGATAGAGCAAAAATAGATTTATATCTTCAACAAGAACTAAAACAAAGATTTTTTAATTGGTTTGAAAAAAACGAAACCAAACTTCATCTTCTAGTCGGTAATCATGATCTTTATTTTAAGAATACTCTTTCTCATCATTACTTTAAAGAGAATGTAAATGAATTCAAGTATATCAGATACTATGATGAGATTTCAGTGCTCGAAATCGATCCGTATATATTTGTTATGGTTCCCTGGATTACCGGCAGCATGACCGATGTTAAGCTTCCTACAGGAGATATTTGTTGTCTGCATGGAGAAATCAAAGGGTTCAATAAAGTAAAAGGATGCGAATGTACAGACGGAATCGAGCTATCTTTCTTCAAATCTTTTCAAAAGATTCTCTCTGGACATTTTCATAACTACCAGGAAAAAGAAAACTGTATGTATATCGGCAATCCATATCAGAAAGATTTCAATGATTTTGGTGAACAGAAAGGTTTCTGGACACTAGATGATTCGTATAGTTTTACATTTCATGAAAATACTATTTGCCCGAAGTTTGTAAAGATAGTATATTCTGATAATAAGATAGAAGTATCAGGAGAGTAAATGATAATCACAATCAGAAATCCAGACACATTAGAAATAGTTCAAACCTTAGACGATCATGATTATGCTTGTCCTGCTTCTAGAGGAGGACAACCGATCAACGAAGCGTGTGGTGGTTGTGTCGGCTGTTTGGAAATACAAGCTTGTCATTATGGATATCTTATAGAATATGACGGAGAACCTGCTGAAAAGTTTTTCGATGCAAAACTAATTGATGATTATTTTAAGGAGTAAACTATGGTAAAATATTACTGTGATTGTTGTTTGAAAGAAGCAAAGCATCTGAATTCATTTGAATATCTTTGTCATCTTGAGGATATATTTACAGGCAAAATGACTGGTTATGTTGATGGTGATATGACTCCGATTAGCGGAAGGGTAGTAGAAAAAAATTTTTGCCACAAATGTTATAACAAAATTGTGTCAAAAGCAGTGCAAGAATTTTATCTTCATAGGGTAATCAATAATGAATATTAAACGAGCCTGGACAACAGAAATGGGTAGAGATTTGTATTCTATCTCCATGAGAGTTGAAAAAGAAGATTTTTTCATTGGAGATGTAAAAACAATAAGAATGACAGATATGGAATTGCAAGATGAAATCCATTTGAATTTAGGATTGTTAAACTATAATTCTTTATTGAAGTTATATGATGCTATAGGAAATACTTTAAACGTGGAGGACAGGGATGCCTATTGAGTTTTGGACTTACAAATCGAATCCAGACTATTTCTGTTTCTCTAATTTTTATAGACGGAAAGTTATCATCGATGGAAAAGAATGGAGAACGACAGAACATTACTACCAAGCGACGAAATTCGAAGACGAATCGATCCAGGAAGCTGTCAGAGCTTGCAAAACTCCAAGAGAAGCTGCTGATATGGGCAGAGATAAAACTTTGCCTCTACGGGCAAATTGGGAAGAAATAAAGTATCGAGTAATGTATACAGCAGTATATGCTAAATTCGATCAACATAAAGATTTGAAACTCAAATTACTTAATACTCATAGTGAAGAAATAATCGAAGCTTCTTTGAAAGATTCTATATGGGGAACTGGACCAGACGGCAAAGGCGCAAATGCTCTAGGTAAAATTCTTATGAGAGTAAGAGATAAAATAATGGATTATTACTTAGATCATTGGTTAGAATATGTATTGATCAGAACACAGATACCAGAAATTCTAAAAGCACAACATGATGATATTGGACTGACTAAAGCAGTTCAACCTGCATATTTTCTTTATGGTATAGAGAAGAATGATAATGGTCTTGCTGCTGCTAGATATGCTGTTCATCTAGGAGACGAGTTAAAATTAGTGAGTAAGAAAGAAGCTGATCCTAATTTTGTACGATGGGCAACTCTTGTTGATCTTCAAAAATGGCACGAAGCTTGGAAACAACAACTTTTAAAATATCAAGGAACTGGTAACACTCCTCTTCCGATAGGAGTATACGATGAAAACAATAACTCCTGAACAAGCTATTGAAATAGCTAAGAATAATTACGTTAAGATTATTTTGAAAGATGTTTCTAATCAAAAAAAGTTTGACAAATTCTTACAAAGCATGTTACTATCTTCCAGGGATGGTTACAAAATTGAATGCATAGATCAGAATGAAATTCTGGATACCATCGACACAAAGAAATTAGAAGAGAACATAACAGAAAACTCTTCTGTGTTGGAAGTATCAAATTCTTATGTTGATGGATTAACCTTTGGAGATGGAATCGACCAAGAAAAGATTAGAGAATGTTTAAAAGAATTATACTTGGAAGCATTACAAGAATCGTAAGTATAAATAGAATATACCAAATAGAAAGAAGGTGATGCCTATAATCTATAGCCATTCGTAAACAACTAGATTGTATAGAGAAATTTAAAATACACACTCAAAGAGTTTGAATTTCTTGTAAAGGTTTGGTTGATAAGGGAGACTACAGATGAAATTAATTTTTCTTCTAACAGCATTAGCAATAACATTATCAATACCGGCAATAGCAAATGTGCCGACATATAACTTTAACGATTATTATCAATATGGAAAAGAAGCAACTAAGCTTGCTCAACGAGTAAAAAGATTTTCAGTAAAATACAAATATCCATTAGAATACAAAACAGATATGGATTTGGTTGAAACCTGTGGAATGTTATGTAAATATTCTAAATATTCACACTTTGACAAGTATGAGCTTACAACTACTGTTCTAAAAGAAAGTAGATTCAATCCAAAAGCTTTTAACAAAAAGGACGGTGGAATAGGACTAGGGCAGCTTACTAAAATAAAAACATGGCACAAAGATACATTGTTCTGGATGACAAAACCTTTCGACAAAGATCAAAATATCAAAGGAATGATATTCGTATTGGAGGATAATTTTAGAACATATAAACAAAAAGCAAAGGCAGTTCAGACATATAACGGATTTCATTACAGAAGTATTGTATACAGAAACGATTTCTATAGAATCAAAGAACGATTGAAATCAGTATAGTATGTATATAAAATTTAGACTTACTATGTATAAAAGTTCTTGACATTCAAATAGAAGTATGATAGACTTGCCCAAGATGTAAAATAAAACTAAGGAGAACGAAATGAGAGTGGGTGGTCTTTTGTATCTGTTGATATGTGCAGGAACTGGTATGATCGGTTATGAGAAATATCATAGTGTGGTTTGGGCGATTGTAGACTTTTTCTTCACTCCTCTTACTTGGCTTATATGGGTATGTTCTCATGGTGTTACCTTGACTTTGATCAAACACACCTTTGTATGGTTCTTCGTTTGAAAATAGTTGTTGACATTTGAATCAAAGTATGGTAGAGTTGATTCATAGGATAACAATAAAACTAAAAGGGAGAATTTATGGCAGCGTTTGATGCAGCGACTCGGAATGCTTTAACGAAGGAACTTGAAGAAGCAGCAAAGACAATTGCAGCAAAATATGGCATGGAAGCAGTTTATACAAATGGATCATATGGAGAAGTTGTTTTTTCTACAAAGATTGAATTTCGTGCTCCAGGATGGACAAATGCAGGGTTTGCTCCAGTACTCGGACTTCCTGCTGACATCATCGGCAAAACTTTTCGGTACAAGACAAAAATTTTCACTGTGAAAAGTCTGAATCCGAGCAAACCGAAGAACGCAGTAACGGTTGAAGATCAGAACGGGAAAGGATTTGTTTGTAGTCCTGATCAGTTGAAACGATTCATGAATCTATAATACGCAGAACGGTACTTGTTGATCACCGTGGGTAGTCCCTAAAGATCAACGATTACTTTGGTAGTGGGGGAGGTTAAAACTACCGACAACCTGGAACGAATGAACTAACGAACGTTCGTTCCAGCTTTCATTAACTAAAAGGATATCATGTATCATAAAGCAAAAGAATTTGATAAAGACCTCTTTGATGCAAACGATCCAAGAGGCAGAGCAAAAGCAATCCAGATAATTACTACTTATTATCCATCTCTAAAAGTAAAAGAAAATCTGGACCCATATGGAATTGATCTAATTTGTTATGGAAAAAAAGATACTGAAAGTATTCCTTTTTATTATGTTGAAGTTGAAGTTAGAGAAGCTTGGAACACTTCAAAATTTCCTTGGAATACTGCTCATATACCAGCAAGAAAAGAAAAGTATTTTCAAAAATACGATAACGTATTATATTTTCAGTTCAATAATAAGTTAGAATCTTTATTGATTTTTGACGGAACAGTTATTAGAAAAATGCCTATCTATACAAATAAAGTAAAAAACGAAGAATTGTTTCGATATTATGAAATACCATATCCTGATGGAGTATTGAAACGGATGTGGCAATTAGATAAGCTATAATTGATGCGGAATCTCCAGTGAGGAGCCGAGTCTCATAAGCTTGGATAGATCGGGGCAGCACCGTTTTCCGCTACCAGAAATAAAAATGAAGGAGTTTAACTAATGACAAAATAGTTGATATCATCAAAACCGTAGATGCTAAATCATTTAAACCACAAATTCTTATAACCTTTCAAGCTGATCTAGAACAACTACAAGACGATAAATCTACATATGGCGATAAAGCATATAACATGTTTGCTAAAGACCTCTTCAATAAAGTTGATCTTTTTGAACCTGAACGCACACCTGGAATTGCCCTATATCATGTTGATATGCCAATAACAAGAGTAGAATATTTTACAAAATCTAACGACTCTTTTACTATCAATTTACAAGCTGAGACTGCAAAATCAGACGATTTAAATCTGGAAAGGTTGTTCACTGAAATTGCTGGAGAGAATGCAGATATATTTTTGATGAGTATTCGATCTGCTATAACAATTGATAACGATACCTTGAAAAGAAAAATGTATTATCTAGTTCGGTTTGCTTCTGTATCAGAAGAATTTAGAAAAGAGAAGAATCTCAAAAAATGCATCAGCCACAGACAAAATGATTTTTTCTGAAAATAGTTGTTGACATTCAGCACGAAGTATGATAGACTTGTTTTAAGATGTAGATAATTCAGAGGGTAGCTTAGTTTGGCTTAAAGCACTCGTCTATGTTCAGGTAACTAAAGATCGTTAACAATCGATAGTCAAATGAACATGGGGAATAAGATTAGTAAGAAAGAAGAAGCGTCATTTAGCTAGTGATAGGGACTCTGACCGAAAACTTTATTTCAATGACATGCGAGAGATCGGGGGTTCGAATCCTTCCCCTCTGACCAAAAATTTAACGAAAGGATATTGTGAAAACCAAAATTACAAATCTGAAAGTTTTGAATGAAGCGTACAATTATAAGAAACCATCGTCATTCAGCAGAGGAGTAAAAGTTTTTGTATCTCGACAACATTTCCTTTTTATCTCTGGTACAGCAAGTATAGATGAAAATGGAGAAAGTCTATATGTTGACGATTTCAGAAAACAAACAGAACGAGTATTTTACAATATCAAAAAGTTGCTTGCTACATAAAAAGCAACCTGGAACAATGTAGTAAAGACAACGATCTATATAAAAGATATTGCAAAACATTATGATGAATTCAACATCATAAGGAATGAGTTTTTTAGTAAAGAAGATATTCGTGTATTGCCAGCTTCTGTATGTGTCCAGGCAGTTTTATGTAGGCCAGAATTGTTGATTGAAATGGAAGCAACGGCAATAGTATCATGAAACCTTACAACAAATTTGGAGGATGGTTTCAGATCAGATGGAAAGAAAAACTCGGATTGCCAGAGCATCCTTACTTGTTCAGATGGACATTGATATTGTTTGGATTCTCGATTCGGTTGCATCATTGGATTAAGTCTGATGATCGTAGATTCTTCCATGACCATTCATGTGACTTGATATCGATCATCATCAAGGGTAAGTATAAGAACGTGACTCCTGGAGGAACCTTCGAAGCTACAGCATGGCATCCTAGAAGGATGAATGCTCTCCAGAGACATTACTTGGATATACCGAAAGAAGGAGCATGGACAATTATTCTGTGCGGCAGACCGTATCATAAATGGGGATTCTATGTGAATGATCACAAATGGCGTCCGTTAAGATATTTCCATAAGTTCGGAATTATACAAACGGAAGATTATCAATGAGTATAGGAGATTTTATAGCAATAGTTATTATTGTAAGTGTATGTATCTTAGCTATCGGTTTTGGTAAATTCGAAGCAGATACAAATCATAGAGGATACTAAAAAGAAAGGAACACAATGTCAAGAACCAATCTGTGGATTAAGAGAGACGATAACAAAAGAAAAAGAACTGAAGCTGAAGAGAGAAATGCGAAGTATGCTGCATTGACTCCGATCCAGCAACTTGCGTCTCTTCAAGGATTTGTTGCTGCAAAGCAGAGAGCTAAGATTCAGAAACGAATTAAAGAAGCATAAGAGTTGCGCTCGACCCTGGTTTCCATAACTGTATGTGTGTC
>Ga0116120_1002723_pt1 | contig 10372 bp, 9 predicted proteins | sample June2015DPH_11_1_3_FD_89724 | JGI IMG/M metagenome (GOLD analysis project Ga0116120, IMG submission 89724) | Peatland microbial communities from SPRUCE experiment site at the Marcell Experimental Forest, Minnesota, USA - June2015DPH_11_150 | ecosystem: Environmental > Terrestrial > Soil >... | reverse complement strand
GTGAACGTCCGGCGGTACTGGCAGAATAGCTTAAATCTATCGTATCTAACCGATAGTCAATCTATAGCAAGTAAGGGCAGGTGGGAGTAAGAATGGGCCTTAAATATTTAAAATACGAGCAGTCGGGAAAAATCGGGGTGGTTACTTTAAACCGTCCGGAAGTCAGGAATGCTCTCAATGTGGAGTTACTTCTGGAGCTATATGACACTATACACGAGCTGGACTGGGCGGATGAAATCAGTGTACTTATCGTCAAAGGGGCGGACAAGGGGTTTTCATCGGGTTACGATGTAGATGAGATTGCCCTGCGTGATGAACTGCCGCCGCACCGGGATATCATGCGCGACTCCGATGTGCTGCGTATTTACGACGGAATCAGGAAGTGCACTCTAGCGACCATAGCGCAGTTGCACGGCTTCTGCCTGAACGGCGCCACCGACCTCTGCCACCAGCTTGACTTCACTATCGTTGCCGACGATTGTCTTGTCGGGTACCCGACCATGCGCTGCTGGGGCGCCAGTGTGGCCAATATGTGGCTCTACCATATGGGGCCGCAGTGGTCCAAGTACATGATGATGACCGGAGACAATATTTCCGGAGCATCTGCAGAGAAAATAGGTTTTGCCATCAAGTCGGTGCCGCCTGATGCTCGATTACGGGGCACAAAGCGATTGCCTGACAAATACTGCCGATATAGTTCAGAAGACATTCGATAGGACGGGCGGCCTCGGGCTTGAGGCACTGTTGAAAGAAGTAAACCGCGGCTTTAAACCGCAGAAGGCCCCCTTCGAGCCGTTGGATTCATAAGACCCCTTCACTTATTCCACGTGGGACTTAAGCAGGTTGCCAACCTCTTGAGGCAAAAGCTTTCTAAATTCTCCCTCTTTAAGGTTCTCCAGCTTTAAATTGCCTATCCTGACACGCTTGAGATCCCGGACAAGATGCCCCAGGTAAGCAAACATACGCCTGACCTGACGGGTACGCCCTTCGTGGATAATGATGCTGTAATTGTAGGGCGGTTCATAGCTGATTTCCCTGACGGCGGCCGGTGATGTGAGGCCGTCATCAAGCAGCAGCCCCTTTTCCAAGTCCTCTTTCTCATGCTGGCTGAGCATGCCATCGATGTGTACCAGGTATTCCTTACCCATCTCGAATTTGGGGTGCGTCAGCCGGTAAGTAAGGTTACCATCATTGGTGAGCAAAAGCAGGCCTGTAGTGTCCTGGTCCAATCTGCCCACGGGGTAAATGCCCAGGCCGCGATATTCGGCCGGCAATATATCCAGAACGGTCCTGCGGCCCCTGTCATCGATGGTAGTGGTGAGCAGACCGGCAGGCTTGTTGAGCATGAGCACGATCTTTGCCTGGTGATGTGATTTCAGGAGTTTGCCATCGCACAAGATTTCATCGAATTCGGGATAAACGGGCATGGTGTAGCTAGTCGCAGGCTTGCCGTTGACACTAACGCGCCCCAGCTTTACAGCAGCAACCGACTGTCGCCTGGCGCCCACGCCGGCTTCAACCAGGAACTTGTGCAGCGGGATAGATTCCATAGCAGGATAAATTGTAACACGGCCGGCAACGACCGTTCACCTGCTCTTGTCCTGCAGGTAGTCGATCATAGCTGGTGTGACCAATGGCACAACATCTCCGATCATGTGCGGCATGAGATTATCCATTACCTTGGGCATCATGATCGGCATCTGCTCCGACATATAGTCCGGCATGGGTATCATCTCGCCCACCAGGCCAAGCATTTTGGGCATCACCTTGGGCATCATCATGGGCAGCAGCAAGGGGAAGAGAATGGGGAATATGGGTTTCATCAGGTTGAACGCCCCGGGTATTTTGCCCATGAAGCGCATCATCGGTCCCATGCCGAAGGGCATGGCATCGATCAGTTCCGGCCACATCTTGCCCATAAGGTTAGCGAAGCCCTGCGGCGTCATCAATGCTATCATGGCTTCGAAAACGGCCCACTGCTTCCTGACCTCGGGATTGGGGTCGGGGAAATCAAAACCCATCCTCGAGCAGCAGAAGCGTGCCAGGTCCGTTATCTCCATGTCGATCTTCTTCTTATTTGCCGACACGCGCAGTTGAAACTCGCAACAGGGGCATAAGGCCAGAATCTTCTCTGCGCCCACCTCCTGTGCCTCGCTAATGCGGCACTCGCCTATATCGGCGGCCACAGGCGGGTCCTTGATCAGCGTGAGAACGCTGCCGCAGCAGTGCGCAGCCTCCCGGATATAGGGCATCTCCACAAATTCCACGCCGGGCAGGGCTTTTATCAGCTCGCGCGGCTCATCGTAGATGTGGGAGACACGGCCTATGTGGCATGAATCATGCCACGTGACTTTGACCGGCTCCTTGCCCCTGTCGGGGAACTTGAATTGACCTGACTTCAGCCTGTCTGCCACAACCTCACTGTAGTGCCTTACGGTAATCCCGAAATCTATGCCCAGCTTTTCGGCCCAGGCCGGGTAAACGTGCCTCCACATCATATCGCAGGCAGGGCAGGATGTGATGACTGAATCTGCTCCCGATGCCTTGACAGCGGCGATATTGTGCTTCATGGTCTCGGCGAATACGTCCCACTTGCCTGCCACCAGCATCGGTGTGCCGCAGCAGTTCTCCTTCTCGCCCAGGTAGGTGAAGTCCACCCCCGCCTCATCCAGCAATTTCACACTGGCCATGCCAATATCATGCTCCACATAACTGGCGGTGCAGCCGGCGAAATAAACATTTTTGGATTCCACACCGGCCCCGTGTTTGGCTTTGAGGTCCTCGGGGAACCAGCGGGAGCGATCGCGCCTGTAACCGGCCCAGATATCCCCTTCCTTAAGCGTGGCCTCTGCCATCATTTCAAAGGGTGGGAAGGTCATCCTCTTCTCTTCGTCTATAAGTTTGCCGCGCAGTTTCATCCAAGAGGGCTCAATGGGTAGGGATGCCGAACAGCGCAGGTTGCACAGCTCACAGGTGGTGCAGACCAACATCGTATCCACCATGAACTGGTCCCATTTTTGCCGGCCTTCCATGTATTCCCTCAGCCAGTACCACTTGCCGCGTGGCGACTGGCTCTCCCAGCCCCGCCCATAGAACTGGTCGCACTCTTCCACGCAGTAGCCGCATTGCGAGCAGGCGTAAGCGTACCAGGCTATATCAGCCGGGATGTCTTTTACCGCCTTCAGGGGCCGCTCGCTGACCTGGGTTATGACGCTATTGCCCAGCGGACGGATCAAAGGCTCCAGCTTTTCGGCCATTCCGATCAGGCTTCCGAGGGGATTGCCGCCCACTACCTTGCCGGGATTGAAAATATTCCGTGGATCCAGCTTCTTTTTTAATTCACGTATTTTGCGGGCGCGCTGAGTTCCCAGTACATCATTGGCCTTGGCGGCGAAATACAGGCCGGTGGCGTAAGGCCTGCCGCCATTTCTGACGGCGATATTCATGATGGTCAGCGCCAGGCTGAAGACGAAGTTATAGCTGAACTTGCGCTGGTCGCTGGGGATGAAGCCGAGTATGACGACCTCGGGCTTGCCATTCAGGCTTTCCCGTATGATAACGCCCTCTTTAACGACGGGCTGGTCCACCTTCTTTTCGATTTCGTCCATAACTGCCCCCAGTGAAGAGAGCGGCACTACGATCTCGGCCGGCACCAGGCTGGGGCCGAGGCGTTTGACCACCATCAGCTTATAGCGATTGGCCCATTCATGCTGTGCGATGCGGTCGCTGAGTATCTCGCCCTGGCAGGGTTTGAGCAGCACCGGCAGCCTGTCCACCACATCCCCGGCGTCTTTCTTACGGAAGGTAAGCGTTGCGATATACGATGCAGGGAGCAGCACGCGCTCCTCGGCCGGGTGGCCGTAATGCATCAGCAGCGGCGAGCGGTTCTTCAGCTCCGCCATCTTGGGGTTGATAAATAATATGGACCAGATGGGCAGCTTTTCATTTATCACCGACTGTACGAATTTCTGCAGATCGTCTGCGTCTGCGCAGCCTATGGAAACCACCTGCATGTCATCGTTGGGCTGGACTTTGACCGTCAACTCGCTGATGAAGCCGGTAGTACCCTCGGCATCGGAGATAAGGTCAAGCTCGTCTCCGCTGAACTCCTTCACTTCCCCGTCGGGAAGTACGACCCTGGCCTTAAGTACGTTGTCCCTGAACCATCCGGCTTCGAAGGAGCCAATGCCAGCCCCACCCTGCGCAAACCAGCCGCCGGCGGTGGATGAGGGGTAGCTGGTGGGATAGAGACGCAGGGTAAGCCCTTTTTTAGCAAGCTCCCTGTCCAGCTTCTCCCAGATAACGCCCGCCTGTACCCTGGCCGTGTTGGAGGCCGTGTCTATGTGGAGCACGCGGTTCATACGGTAAAAGTCGACCACGATGCCCTTTTTCCAAGGTATTACCCCTCCGTAGCCGGAGGAGGCCTTGCCGCGCGGCGTCAACGGTATCCGGTTCTTGGACGCCCAGCGCACAAGGTCAACCAGCTCGTCTTCGGAGATGGGCTGCACAACGGCCTCGGGTACCGTGTCCCCGATAAAAGGCTTAATGATATCAGGCATGGCAGCTATGTCATGCCCATATAAAATACGTTCTGTTTTATTGAAATTAACCCTGTTGCCGAACTGGCCCTGCAGGTATGCTTTTTGCGATGAACGAAGCTTACTCATTTTGTCCTCCCATCCTTATTTCCACTGAGTTATCTCTATTTTTAAATAATTGTTGACCTGTGATGCTAAAAATCGTGGCGCTACTCAGCCTTTTGTCAGCAGGTTTCTCCTGTTATCCAGGTTTTCCATTAGGGCTTGCCGTACGAGCTCGCAGCACTCGGCGATGATCGGGGTTGCCAGCCTATAATAAACGGCCTGACCGTCTCTGCGCGAGATGACGATGCCGTGAGCTTTCATGATACGCAGATGTTGCGAAGCGTTCTGCAGTTCAATGCCGACCTGCGAAGCTATCTCTCCAACCGTTTTTTCCTTTTTGCCCAACACTTTCAATATACCCAGCCTTTTGGGGTTGGAAAGTACACCCAGCATCTCGGCCTGCATCTCAAGGATAGGTCTATCTAATTCCATTTTTACGCCTTTATAAGTAAAAAATTTTACGCTCTATGATCTTACCAAAATATTATACTTGCAAACTATTGCAAGTATAGCATAACCAACTCGGAGGGCAAAGAAACGACGCTATAGGTATGCAATTTCATGCCTGTGTTAGAATATACAAAATATAGTTTCGGACGCAGGGAGAATATGTATCGGAAATATTTGCAGGTTATAGTACTGGCTTTATTGACGGTTGCACTGATTTTGCCCTCTATTGCCTGTCAGCAGGGAGGGAGCGGCGCCGACCTGGGCGCAACTTTGACAGGGGCTTACAACAATGTCCGTGAGTGGTTTATCATGCAGGGCGCCAAAGACCGCATTGAAAGCATCCGTAAAGGTGATGCTTCCATCACGGTCGTGGATGACAGCGGTGCACCTGTGAGGGATGCCCGCGTGTATTTCGAACAACAGAGCCATGACTTCCTCTTCGGCTCCAATCTGGCTCCATTGGGTGAGCCAACCAACGGGCCGAATGGCATCGACCAGGACTGGGCTAATGCCTATACGGCGCTTTTTAACTACGGTACGCTGCCCTTCAACTGGGACGTTTATGAGCCCAAGCAGGGCCAGACTGACGAGCAATCCCTGAGGGCCATGGCAGATTGGGCCAGGAAAAGGGGTATCGTTACCAAGGGTTCGCCCCTAATATCCGCTGACGCCGTGCCCTCCTGGGCGCCTCCGGCTGTAAACGATATGCAGGCCAGCCAGGAGAAACGTGTTAAGGAGGTCACCGGCGATTTATGCGGGCTGGTGGATTATTGGGATGTGGTAAATGAGCCGACATCAGGTACCAGTACTAAGACCTCTGTAGGCAACTGGATGAGCTCCCGCACGCCGGCGGTTGTATGCTCGGATGCCCTTAGCTGGGCCAGGTCAGCATGTCCCAAGGCGAATTTGATAATAAACGATTTCCATACAGACCAGGATTTCAAGGACATACTGGAAGGCATTCTGAGGGAGCATGCCAGCTATGATGCCATCGGCATAGAGACAGACATGCTGCGCGGTAATTGGCCTCTATACCAGGTTTGGGATATCTGTGACCGTTTTAAGGACCTCAACGTTCCCATACACTTTACGGACGTAACTGTACTCAGCGGCAGCCCTCTTACCGACCTTACAGCCGGGGCAGAAAGCTGGCCCAGCACGCCTGCCGGCGAGCTTGCGCAGGCCGACTACGCTGAGAAATTGTACACCATGCTTTTCAGCAACCCTTCGGTGCAGGCCATAACGTGGTGGAACTTCTCCGACAAGGATGCTGCGCAGGGAGCTCCATCCGGGCTTCTGCGTGCGGATATGAGCAAAAAGCCCGCTTATGACAGGTTGCTCAAACTTATACGTGATGATTGGTGGTCACGTGGCAATGCTTATACAGGCAACAGCGGGACAGCCGTTTTTCGCGGCTTTTTTGGTCAGTATGAGTTGATCGTTGAGAAAGACAATAAGAGGGTTGAATCGGCTATAGATATTTCACGGGGGCTGGATAATAAGGTAAAGGTACAGTTGACGGGCTATACCCAGTTGCCGCCCACTCCTCTGTACCTGTTGATCTGGCCCTACGTGGTGGCGTTGGTTGTCATAGCTATCATTGTGCTCATAGTAAGATGGATCGATAAAATGCAGCGCAGGATTTAAGTCCTGCGGGAGAGGTGGGAGACTATGGATGCGATAGAAGCTATAATGACGCGCCGCAGCATGCGAAAATATACTGCGCAGCAAGTAAGCGACGAGATCGTGACCCGTTTATTGCAGGCGGGCATGGCAGCGCCTTCGGCTGCCAATGAGCAGCCCTGGCACTTCGTGGTGATTAAAGAGCGCAGTATCTTAAATGAAGTGCCTTCTTTCCATCCCAACTCCCATATGCTTAAAGAAGCAGCGCTGGCCATACTGGTATGCGAGGACCCCAGTCTGGAAGTAGTCAAAGGCCGCGGCATGCTGGACTGCTCGGCTGCCACGCAGAATATCCTGCTGGCGGCCCATGCCCTGGGTTTGGGTGCTGTGTGGCTGGGGATCTATCCCGTTGAGGAGCGTATGAACGGCATGAGAAAGCTCCTGCATATCCCCTCTCAAGTCATTCCGGTGGCATTAGTCTCTATCGGATATCCCGATGAAAAGCTGCGCAAAGAGGACAGGTTCAAGCCGGAAAGGGTACATGATAACGTGTGGACGGTTTCTAAGGAGTAGAAAGATGGCCAAGAAAGAGATAATGAACGCCTGTCACCTGTATCCGATGCCGCTTGTTCTTATAGGCGCCAAGCACGAGGGCCGGGTCAATTTTATGCCGGCCGCCTTTTGCGGCATATTGAATATCAATCCGCCTATTGTTGCTCTTGGCCTTAGTAAGATGCACTTTACATCACGCGGCATCGAAGAAAATGGTGTTTTCAGCATCAACCTGCCTTCGGTGGAGATGGTAGAAGCGACCGACTACTGCGGCGTGGTATCCGGGCATAAGGTGGATAAGTCGGGCCTTTTCAAGGTCTTCTATGGCAAACTTGAGACCGCTCCTATGATCGAAGAATGCCGGCTCAATATGGAATGTAAACTTATTCAAAAGATCGTCCTGGGAGTCGACACCGCCTACGTAGGTGAGATCGTGGCAACCTATTGCGAAGATAAATATATGGACGGCAAAATGCCGGATATAGCCAAACTAAATCCTCTTATCTTCTCCATGGGAGATAATAGCTATTGGAGCATTGGAAAGAACGTTGGGAAGGCCTGGAGCATCGGCAAGAGCTATAAGTAGGCGGGTTGTTAACCGTGGGTAGCGGTTAGTATAATATAGGGTCTCGCGGGCCTGTAGCTCAATTGGGAGAGCGCCTGATTTGCATTCAGGAGGTCAGGGGTTCGAATCCCCTCAGGTCCACCAATTCGATTCAGCTTCTTGCTTCTTTTCACTTGCTCACTCTCCCCTTTTATATATTATTGATATTTGCTAAATGCTTTCGTAGCTAATTACGTTCAATATTTTTGCTAAATGGTTTTAGGCTTCTTTGGCTTCCTCTTATAGTCCAGGCTCAGTACAACCCAATTGTGGCCCAGCAACCCTATTCCCGTCAGTTGTACATAGGCGTATAATATCAAAGTCTACTTTACAAATGTAGCTAGGGGCAATAGGAGAATATGATGAGGTGGTTGTTTTTAGCTTTAATTCCTCTACTTTTCATGGCGTGTGCTCCTACCGAGAATGTGACCGCTATCAAAGAAAATGCTTACAAACAAGGTTATGACGAAGGCTACCAAGTTGGGTTAAAATTAAATCAATCCACATCGCCGCCCCTGTTTCAAGGGGAATCCACAAAATCCCCTTTACTATCAAACGGTCAAGAACAAGATTGTTCGTCTTGTTATGAGAAAGGTTGGTATGCAGGTCAAAAGAGTGTTCTTGATAGTCAATATACTGAGCATGGTGTGACATATACGCCGTTTCAGCCACCATATCCAGGATATCAGCCATAAAATAAATAAGAGTATCAAGTTATGTTTTATGTTGTACTTGTAATAACAAGTCTAGTGGAATCACCCGCTTAACGGCGACTTATAAATTTTCATACTATCCTGAAAGCTAAAAGACCGAGTATATCGCTGAACCATCTCCAGGCTTTCCCAGCTTCCTAATTCTTTTGCAGCGCTGGTTCATACGAAAGTACTTAGTACTAAAATGTATGAGCGATTAGTACCAATGGGTCTTTCGCAGACGGTCGTGCATATGTAGAATGCAAATAGTGGTGCATGATGTGTAGTATGTCGATTGATGTGAATTACTCAGCGCCTGAGTTCGCATATGAATAGCTTTGCAGAAGAGGTCTGGAAAATGCCTGGCCGAATCGCAATCGGGTTGTTTTGTCTGTTGTTGATTGGATTGACATTACCAGCCACTACGGTATCCGGAGACAATAATGGCAATTGGAGCAGAATACATGATATCGTCAGTACTACCATGGATTACATTGCGAAGTATCATCCTGATGCTCCCTCTGCCGTAAGTGATGGCGGTGCTTACTCCCTGGTAGCATCACCTGAAAGTGATTGCAGCAACGGCTTCAAGTATAGAAGCGGAGGTTGGCTGGTCACCATATGCAGTACGGAGGCAGCGGCTGACACTTTTAATGTCACGGCAGTGTACGCTGACCCCAACATCGTCTGGTCAGGGATTATCAAGAAGGGTAAGGTCACAGAGATTGAATACCGCAACCCATCGTTGAAACGCTAAAGCGGCGACTTATAAAACTTCATACTATCCTGGAAGCTGAATGACCTTGTGTATCTCTGAACCATCTCAAGGCTTTCCCAGCGGCCTAATTCTTTGATAGCCTTTTTATTTTTTACACAGATTTTTCATAAACTTAATTATCTGTTAACAATTTATCCTTATAATTCTCTTTAGAATAGTTTAAGGAGTAATAACATGGAAAAAACATGGATGCCCACAGTAGCCGGCATTCTCGATATAGTATCGGGTGCTTTCGGCCTATGCATGGGCTTATTTATGACCTTCGCAAGGCACGCCGCCAGCGCAGTTCCCAATGCAGCAAGGCAGGCTGCCGGAGCAATCCCCAATGCAGCAAGGCAGGCTGCCGGCGCAATCCCCAATGCCTCCAGGTTCGGGATGCATCCGCCGATACCGGCGGGTTTTCACCCCTGGATGGGAATAGCATTGATAGTGATCAGCATTCTGGCTGTAATCGGCGGTATATTTGCCCTGAGAGTCAAAAATTGGGGCCTGGCCCTGGCAGGATCCATAGCTGCTGTGATCAGCGGCCGCCTCCTGGGAGTCTTGGCGTTGATACTAATTGTGCTGGGCAAAAAAGACTTTGATTTGTCCGGGACAAAAGTATCGGTTTAACTTATACACGGACACACCAAATTGGCATATAGGCCCAAAGCCTTTCCTGACTGTGGAAGGCTTTGGGCCTGCTTGTTTTTGAATTTGCGAGTGGGTGGAGATGGAATTTATTGGACGACGGGTATAATATTAGTTGTCAAATCTTGATACCATAAGATCATAAATAAAAGAGAATTCGTACCAATTGCTTTTCAGAGGGGGTTACTATGAGCGATACACAACAATATGCCATTTCTAAATACCCTGATGTTGCTGACATTTATCGTCGACTGGAGGAGCTTGTCAGCCAGCCGATGCGACGGGTGCGCGAGGAGAGGATGCAGGAATATCTGGCCTATTTCGATACCAAATGTGCCCGCTCGAAGATTTTAACTGATAAAGCGAAGAAGTTTATCCCCGGAGGCGTCCAGCATAACCT
>Ga0116120_1002712_pt1 | contig 10429 bp, 8 predicted proteins | sample June2015DPH_11_1_3_FD_89724 | JGI IMG/M metagenome (GOLD analysis project Ga0116120, IMG submission 89724) | Peatland microbial communities from SPRUCE experiment site at the Marcell Experimental Forest, Minnesota, USA - June2015DPH_11_150 | ecosystem: Environmental > Terrestrial > Soil >... | reverse complement strand
CCGCTACCGTCACCGGTATGCCCGACAAAAGTCCGCCTGAGGGGTTCACAGGCAGTTCACCCTTAATCTGTGTCTTACCGCTGTCTATCAGTTTTCCACCATCACCCTTGCCGCAAAGACCCAACCCCTCGGTCCAGAGCATTTCCTGGTACGCGTAGTTCTCTGAAAGCTCTACCAGATCGATGTCTTTGGCCGGGTTTCCTATTCCAGCCATTTTGTAGGCTTTCTTAGCTGCTTTGACCAGGGCATCACATTCTGCCAGGTCGCGGTCACCCGGGTTATGGAATTCATAACAATTCCCTGCCCCAGTAATCCACACAGGGTTTGGAGTCAATTTCTTAGCCACTTCTTCCGAGGCAATGATCAGGGCACAGGCACCGTCGGAAACCGGCTTTTTCTGGAGTTCGGTAATCGGATCGGCCAGCATCCTTGATTTGAGGACCTGGTCGACCGTGAGTTCCATGGCTTCCTGCGCATAAACGTTCTTACGGGCATTTCCCTTATTTTTAACTACTATTTTGGCAAATTGCTCCGGCGTTACCTTGTATTTGTCCATGTAACGCCTTGCCTGCATGGCTCCGCCAATCGTGTAATCCAATCCAAGCATGCGGTGGAAAATATGATCGATTGACCAGTTCTCGATCATTGTCCCGTCAGTGTGCGATTCGGCACAGTGACTGACAACGAGAACAAGCTTGTTGTCTCCGGACAGTATGTGCATCGCACCGTATAACGCTGCATATGCTCCGTCACCTGCCACCTTGGATTCATCTTTAAGGTGTGAGCAGACGATATCAGGTATAGGCATGGAAGATATTGTCCTGCCGTCCCAGTGATCCTGAGAACAGCTGATTACGGCTTCCACGTCATCCTTAAGAGAGATACCAGCGGCTTCGACGACTTTGTCTGTGACCTCCAGCACGAGGTCCATCAAGTGTTGGTAGGGTTTGGCGGCTTCGAACTTGGTCATCGAAGCAGCCACTATTCCAGCTCTGCCAGCCATTCTTTTTTGCCTCCTTTATCTATAAATTTTCTAAATTATTGGCCTTTAATGCTGCCCTTCAGCCTTGCATGCTGCGGCTATGTACCCAGCCTTCACAGCCTTTACTTAAAGCAACCCCGGGGAAATTGCCGTTTCCGCTTTTCCAGCCGGGAAGTATACCCTTGAAAACCAGTTCACATGCATAGCCATTTTTCGGTCAGCAAATAAAATCGTTTAATATGGCTTAACCCTTTGGCTTTTTCGCCACTGCTACCTTGGTAATCAGGATGGCCACGTCCTCATCGCGCTGGTTCTTGATATGCCACTGACTTGAGACTACGCCCAGGTCGCCCTTATCCTGAACCTCGATTACCTCTGTGACCAGGTGGATCGTGTCCCCCAACTTTGTGGGTGCGGTGAATCTGACCTTGTCCATGCCGTAAAAAGCGATCACGGCGATATCATAAGGTGTGACAAAACCGGATGCGATGGAAAGCACGAGGAAGCCATGGGCGATACGCCCCCCAAAGATTGTTTTTTTGGCAAGCTCTTCATTGACATGGATGCCGTACCAGTCGCCACTCAGGGCTGCGAACATGGTTATGTCCGCCTCGGTTACCGTCCGCCCTCTCGTTACAACTTTCTGCCCTACCTGGAAGTCCTCAAAATATAGCATGCCGCTCTCCTTATTTATTTAATGGTGTTTGGTGGACTTTGTTTTTCACATCGAAGTTAAAGACTTAAGTACTTCGTGAAGTCATTGAAGCTATATATAGAGAGAAAGCTAACGCTGAATTCCCGATGCACTGTCCACGACATCTCTGGATACACAAATTGGCTTCACTGCTGCCCAAACCTCCAATTGAATATTGTCTTACATTGCCTCGGTACGAAGCGATTTGCGCCTATTTTATAACAATTATGCAATCATGTAAATAACCTTTTCTGTAAAAATTAAAAAATATATTTGTATTTATATCATAGCTTTTAAACCATGTTGATTGATTGCTTAATTAATCTTGATTACCCTTTTTTATTTTGGTAAAATTTCCGGTAAACTGGGGTAGTTTGTGGATCCGCCATTTGGTGTACCATAAAGCATGGGCATGTAGATATAAGGAGGCTGCTGATATGGATTTCAAGTTCACTGCTGAAGAAGAGGCGTTTCGACAGGAGGTAAAGGACTGGTTAAAAGCTGCGATACCGCCTCGCTGGAGGGAACTGCCGACAGGATTCTGGCAGGAAACAGAGGAGTCGTGGAAATTGTCCCGCCAGTTCCAGAGGAACCTGGGCTCAAAGGGTTGGCTGGCGCCGGCTTACCCCGTTGAATTAGGTGGAGCAGGATTAGGACATATCAAGCGCCTTATCCTTGCGGAAGAATTAACTTACCATGACGCGCCGGTCAGCATTGAAACAGAAATTACAGTCAACTGGGTAGGTATGGCGCTGCAGCACTTCGGCAGCGAGCAGCAGAAAAAGGATTACATACCGCGTATAGCTAAAGGCGATATTATATTTTGTCTTGGCTACAGCGAACCCAACGCAGGTTCTGACCTGGCTTCCCTTCAGACACGCGCCGTTGAACAGGGAGATACTTATGTTATCAATGGACAGAAGACATGGTGCAGTTACGCTCATTATGCCGATTATTGCTGGCTGGGCGCTATAACTGACCCCGATGCCCCCAAGCACCACAACATGAGTATGTTCGTGGTCGACATGAAGAACCCGGGTATCACGATACGCCCGCTAATAAACGTGATTGGCTGCCATTCATTCAACGAGGTGTTTTTCGATGACGTTCGTATCCCCAAAGACAGCCTGGTTGGCGTTAAAAATAACGGTTGGTTTCAGCTTGCCATGGCACTCGACTTCGAACGCTCGGGAGTACAGACAGCTGCAGTCAATAAACTGCTGCTCGACCACATGGTCAACTATGCCAGAACAAATAAGAGGGGAGGTAAACTGCTGTCTAAAGATCCCATTCTGCGTAATTTGATGGCGGAGATGGCTATCGAGATAGAGGTAGCTCGCATGCTCTGTTACCGCATCGCCTGGATTTATAGCAAAGGTGGTCATTCCAATTACGAGTCCTCCCAAGCTATGATTTTTGGCAGCGAATTGCTGCGCAGGATATCAGATGCCGGCATGCAGGTGCTGGGTCAGTACGGCCAACTGGCCTACGGATCACACCGGGCGGTAGCGAGAGCTGAAATGTGTAGGAGCTACCTGGCTTCTCTGTCAATAGGTGTTGGGGGAGGAACAAACGAGATACAGCGTAACATTATCGCCATGCGCGGGCTCGGATTGCCACGGAAATAACTTAAGACTGTTATGTTGATAATATAGCGCAGATATAATCATGGACTTTCGTTTTAGCGAAGCTGAAAAAAGATTCAGGGCCGAGGTTGAAGAGTTTATCCTCCAGGAGATGCCGCCCGGCTATGCAGAAAAGGATCTTTACTGGCCGGGCGGTTACGGTGCCATAGGTGAGTTTGAGGTTCGCGACCCGGCGGTAGAGAAGTTCCGGGAGAAAATGGGGGAGAGGGGTTGGCTGACTATGGCATGGCCTAAGGAATATGGGGGTGGAGGGCATTCTTTCATAGAGCAGGCGATATTTTTTGAAAGGATTAGCTATCACGGTGCACCGGGCATGGATGTGTCCGCCTTGATATCCGGACCCACCATCTTACGTTTTGGAAGTGAAGAACTGAAACGGGAATGGATACCAAGAATTGTTAAAGGTAATCTTAAATTCTGGCTGGCTTATAGTGAACCCAATGCCGGTTCAGACCTTGCTGCAATACAGACAAAGGCAACTATAGATGGCGATGACCTAGTGGTAAACGGCCAGAAAATATGGAGCAGCGGGGCTCACGTATCGGATTGCGGTTGGATGGTGGCAAGGACAGATATGTCCGCCCCGCCATATAAGGGCACTGCTTTATTTATCGTGGATAACAAGACCCCGGGCATTACTATCAGGCCGATTGTAAATATAAACGGCTTTCATTCGTTTAACGAGGTTTTTTTTGACAACGTCAGGGTGCCGAGGAAGAATGTAGTAGGCGACATGAACATGGGTTTTTATTACCTGATGGTGGCACTGGATTTCGAAAGGCTGGTGATCTCAATGGGAAGTTTCCGACGCAGGTTCGAAGACCTGCTGAAGTATGCTCACAATACCAGGCGGAACGGCAAATTACTGTGCGAAGATGTCAGGGTAAGGTCTAAGCTTGCGCAGCTTGCAACCGAGATCGAGATTGCGTATTTGCTTTACTATAAGACTGCATGGATGATGGATAATAACCTTTTCCCCAATATAGAAGCATCTGAAATAAAGCTGATAACCACGCTGCTCAGCAGGAAACTGGCCGATGCCGGCATGGAGATCATGGGGCAACAGTCACAATTATGGCCCGGTTCCCGCCATGCGCCGATAAGAGGAAGATTTGCTGTCGGCTATCTTGATTCCATCTCGGCGGTGATCGGCGCTGGAACATCGGAAATACAGCGCAATATCCTGGCCCAACGCGGCCTGGGATTAAAACGTGCATAGATGAATATACTCACTATTATAAATAATGACCGGGAGGTACAAAGATGGATCTGGGCTTGAATGAAGAACAGGAAATGTTAAGAAAATCAGCGCGTGAGTTTCTAAGCAAGGAGTGTCCCAAGAAGCTGGTCAGGGAATTGGACGAAAGCGATACTGGCTTTTCGAGGGATCTATGGAAGAAGATGGCGGAGTTGGGCTGGATTGGATTGCCCTTTCCTGAGAAATTTGGGGGGAATGGGGGAACCTTATTTGATTTGATCGTTCTCCTGGATGAAATGGGTTATAACATTGTTCCAGGTCCTTTCTTTTCAACAGTCGTATTATCAGGATTCACGCTTTTGGAAGCGGGCTCCGATGAGCAGAAGCAGTCATATCTCAGCAAGATATGCAGCGGGGAAATGGTTATGACCTTTGCTCTAACGGAATTGGACGGCACTTATCTGCCGAAATCTATCGAAACGGCAGCAAAAAACAAAGGTAATCATTATGTGCTGAACGGTACCAAGCTATTCGTCCCGGATGCCAATATTGCTGATTTCATGCTTGTTGCGGCGCGTACAAAGAGCAGTTCTAATCCGGAGGAGGGTATAAGTATTTTCTTGGTTGATGCGAAAAGCCCGGGCGTGCGTGTTACCCTGCTTAAAACCCTGGGCAGGGATAAGCTCTGCGAGGTTGTTTTCGAGGATGTCAAGGTTCCCGAAAAGAGCCTGGTGGGAAAATTAGACAGCGGCTGGCCAATAATCAAGTCTATTTTGAGGAAAGCCACTGTCGCCAAATGCGCGGAGATGGTGGGTGGTGCGCAGGCCTCGCTAGATATGGCCGTTAACTATGCCAAGGAAAGGGTCCAGTTCAATCGCCCTATTGGCAGCTTCCAGGCCATCCAGCATTATTGCGCCAACATGGTAACGGATGTGGACGGGTCGCGCTTTATCACGTACAAAGCTGCCTGGACTGAAAGCGAAGGCCTTCCCTCGGACATGGAAGTATCAATGGCTAAGGCCTGGACAAGCGAGGCATATAAACGGGTTGCCGTGCTGGCGCACCAGATATTCGGCGCTATCGGTTTCACTATGGATCACGATATGCACCTGTATTTCCGGCGGGCCAAGGCCGGGGAACTGGCCTATGGCGATGCTGATTTCCACCGGGAGATCGTGGCCGCACAGTTGGGACTGTAGGCCTTTCACGAGAATTATCACGCATAGCGTTTTGAAGAGGCAATTGAATTGTCACGACATGAGGGAACCCAAGCAGGGTTAGACTATATCTTCCATCCGCGTTCCACTGCCGTAGTTGGCATTATCCCTGATGCGCAGAAAAGGTTTAAGTTAGGCAACCAGTTTATCAGGGTACTGCAAGATTTTGGATATAAAGGCCCTTTATATGCTGTTGGGTCAGGAGAAGGAGAGGTCAGTGGGCTAAAGGTCTTCCAAAATATAGGGGATATCCCCGGGGTGGTGGACTATGTAATAACAGCTATCCCCAACCGCGAAGTACCGCAATTAGTAGAGGAATGCGGTAAAAAAGGGGTCAGGGTAATGAACCTCTTCGTTTCAGGGTTCGGGGAGATTGAAGGCGACGTTGGGTTGGAACTTCAGCAGGAGATTTTACACACCGCAAGAACATACGGTATACGTATCATTGGCCCGAATTGCATGGGGATTTACTGCCCTGAATCCCGCCTTGCTTTCGGCCTGGATTTCTCGCGCACGGCAGGCAAAATAGGCTATTTGTCCCAGAGCGGAGGCCAGTGTATCCTAGGTATAAAAGAAGCTAACCGGCGCGGCATTTATTTCAGCAAGGTTGTGAGCTACGGCAACGCTGCCGATATTAACGAGTGCGACCTGCTGGAATATTTTACCCAGGATGCCGAGACTGACATAATTACTGCCGATATAGAAGGTACTAACCAAGGGCCGCGTCTGCTCCGGGTACTTGGTAAGGCAGCAGCTGAGAAACCGGTGATTGTCTTCAAGTGTGCAGCTACTGAAGGGGGGTCACAGGCGGCCGTTTCACATACCAGCTCTATCGCCGGCTCCGGCTTAATCTGGGAAACGCTGCTGCGACAGGCCGGCGCTATCAGGGTTTACAGCGTTAAGGAGATGTTCGACGTGGTTACCGTGCTGCAGCGGTGCCCGGAAATAAAGGGATTAAATACCTTAGTTTTAGGGCATGGTGGTGGGTCGTGTGTGCAGGCGTCCGACGACTGCTGCAGGGTCGGGCTGAAGATGCCGATATTGCCGGTTGAGCTCAGGCAGGCCCTTATGAAGGTTTATAAAACGAATGCAGGGAATATATTCAAAAACCCTCTTGATATTAATCCTTACTTGGGGATAGATAAGGCACGGGAGGCATTCAACGCCGTAGCAGGCTGGAATGGAGTGGACCTGATATTACTTCACACCACACCTGAACAGGACCCGTTTGAACCGCGCGATTTTCAATATCAGATTCATACGGATACACTCATTGAATGGGCTAAATTATCACCCAAACCGGTCGTCCTGGTCATGAACACTAACACAGCGCCGAGAGATGACAGATTGCCGGAAAAGTCATTTAACCGTGTTCTGGAGGCCGGTTTTGCTGTTTTCCCTTCAGTCAAACGGGCCGCTACAGCAGTTTTTCGGGTTTACAAGTATTACCAATGGAAGTCTAATTTATCTAAAAGGCGATAACTTTAGTATTCCATCAAATGACGGGTTTCGCCGGTGCAAAGTGGCAACGCAAGAGTAGCCGTTATCAAACCTGGCATCGAAACACCACCACTCATAGTATTCAGGGTTTTCATACGGATGCAGAGTATCATCGCTATCATGCCACTGCGGAATTGACATGCGGGACATGCTATGCTTTCCCCTTTAACTGGGATACCGTTGTTATCAATTCACCTGTATTTAACCCTGGGGACGTTGGTCAATAATACGGGTTGCCTTCAAGGTATCACCAGGGTTAAATATTTCAGAGAGTTGTACGAATTCCACCTTGGGAGTTATCTCAACGGCCCTCCTGACCTTATCCCTTAATTCACCCTCGAGTTTATTCTGGTCTGCGCCCTTGTCGGCACCAACAAGAAGCTTAATAACATCCGTGGAATATGGATCATCCAGTTTTTCCTTGGTGATAATGAACTGGTATTCGATTACCCCGGCGGTATTGGCAACAGCATCACGCATAATCTCCGGATTGATCAAAGTTCCTTTTACCTTGAGGAGTTCTTTTGTACGTGTTCCGTAGGTGCTGCCAACGGTCGTTACGATTCTCTGATCGTTTCTGCCGCAATGCGGGCATTGCTGGTCTGTAATGGCGACTATATCGCCGACAAGGTAGCGCAACAGGCAAGTTCCACGGCGATCAAGGTGAGTTATACATAATAAGCCTGGTTCACCATCGGGCTTGCGTTTGCCTTTTTCATCAACTACCTCGAAGTAATACATTTGAGGCACACCCTGGTGGGCGCCTCCCAATTCTTGGCATTCCTGGAAAGCCGTCTGCGATTCTGTAAAGCCAAAGGCATTGGTGATGAATACCTCTTTAGCACCCATTTTCTGCAGCCGCTTGCGCATATCGTCCCTCATTCCCTTGGGGACAGCCTCGCCCAGAGCCTGGACTTTGTTAACACGCGAGAAATCCCTGCCCTGTTCTTCAGCAACCATAATCAGCCTTCGAATGTAGGAACCGATCCCGCTGAACACGTTGACATTCTTTTTCTCGATGTCTTCAATTGCCTGCTGCATTGGGCGGTGTATATTATATGGGAAGCCGGGAAGCTGGGCCCCGGTGAAGCCGAAGCATATTGTCATACCAGTGGCCGCCGCGAAATGCATCGTCTTGTAATATCCTATATGAGGTATGAAATGGAAGGGGAAAAGGTTCATCACTACGTCAGTAGGCTCCAGGTAACCAATTTTGCAACCCATTCTGAACATCCAGGATTGCATGAACATATCATAGGTAGTGTTGTAAAATCGTGTCGGCATACCGCTGGTAGTGCCGGTGGTATAAGTTATCTCGTAGAGTATATACTCCATTATGTTATTAAAATCCATATCCAACTTAAAAGATTCGCCCCTGTCCTTCATATAATCTTCTTTGGTAGTAACAGGTATCTTTTCAAGGTCATCGATTGTTTTAATTGACTTTGGATCCAGGCCCCATTCCTTGAATTTTTCCCGGTAATACGGGCTGAACTTCTCGAGGCGCTCCATCTGCTTGATGAGATTGGCATCCTGGGCCACCCGTATCTCAACTTTGCTCTTAAAGGAAAGGTCCAGGGGTTGGTCTTCTTTGTACATGGGAATGCTATTGATCCATTCCATAACCTCTTTTGGATTCTTAGGTACTCTAAACTGCTTTGACAAAATCTTACCTCCCCATAGATAAATTATTCCTGCGGCTATGCTACAAGTCGATTATGCTTCTACCATATTCTGCAAATCGCACTATACTGCAATTTTATTATATCGTAGGTCAACTGGGCAGACAATGTACTGAACCAGTACACCCTCTTGACAGCCGTAACCCCGTGGGTTGTATAGTGAACATCCCCACTCAAATTCAAAATTAGGTATAATGATATAACAATCTAATCATAACTGACCCTGAATCATGATTGAACATATATTACCCGGTCTCTGGCGGATCGAAGTGCCGCTTCCTGAAAATCCTTTGCAGGCCGTCAACTCTTACCTGCTGAAAGGCGATGGCCGTTTCCTTATTATCGATACTGGCATGAACATGGAGGTCTGTGCGAAGGCGTTGAACGCCGGTCTGCAGCAATTGAATGTCGACCTGAAGAAAACCGACTTTTTCGTCACGCACCTTCATCACGACCATATGGGACTGGTATCAGCACTGGCCACGGAGGGGGCCAAGGTCTATTTCAACCAGCCGGAAATTCCTATCATGCGACAATTTACGAGCAACACGCGCTGGGCCACCCTCCTTAACTTCAATGTTGCCAACGGCTTTTCGGAAAAAGAGCTGATCAATTCAATGCCGAATCTCTCATATCTTTACGGAACCAAACAGCTCCCCTTTATTGCACTGCACGATGGAGACGGGTTTGAAATTGGCGAATATTGCTTCACCTGTATCGAAACTCCCGGGCATTCTCCCGGCCACATTTGTCTTTACGAGAAAGATAAGAAATTATTGGTTTCCGGCGATCATATCTTGTTCGATATTACGCCCAACATTACATGGTACCCGGAGATGCCAAATTCGCTTGAGCGCTACCTGCATAGTCTCGATAAAGTATACCCTCTGGACGTAGAACTCGTTCTTCCCGGCCACAGGAAGCATCAGAATAACCACAGGGCCCGGATCAGGGAGATTCAAGAGCACCATAATATCAGACTGAAAGAGACCGCAGCCGCGCTGGAGAGCGGCGAAAAGACCGCCTACGACGTGGCTGCCAATATATCCTGGGATATCACATATACAAGCTGGGAGGATTTTCCGGTCACTCAAAAGTATTTTGCTGTCGGAGAGACGATCGCCCACCTGCAGTACCTGGCTGACGCAAAAAGGATTAGGAAATACGCGGCTGACGGCAAAACCCTGTACAGTCTTGCCTGAAATATGATCGAGCGCCAGCGCCACATAATAATATATGAGCGTATCGCAAATAACGATTGATCACAGAGGAGTGGAAAGTGATGAACGTATGGTGGTAGCTTCAGTTAGCTTCGAATAATTTCTCAACGATTTACCATTGTACGAACATAAGGATGTCTATCCGGCCATATAACCATAAAATGGCAACAATGAACCTCCGCCCGTGCAGTTAGCTGCTTATATTTTTCAGAAGTGGTGGTTCTCGGGAAATAGTATGTCTGCTTCTTAAAGACTTGGTCACAATACACGTATTTTAGCCTTCCGTGTAT
>Ga0116120_1002709_pt1 | contig 10445 bp, 10 predicted proteins | sample June2015DPH_11_1_3_FD_89724 | JGI IMG/M metagenome (GOLD analysis project Ga0116120, IMG submission 89724) | Peatland microbial communities from SPRUCE experiment site at the Marcell Experimental Forest, Minnesota, USA - June2015DPH_11_150 | ecosystem: Environmental > Terrestrial > Soil >... | reverse complement strand
CATACTTGCCTTGAATGCCGTCACAGAAAATGGCATTGCCGCAGTTGCCTTGAGTAGAAAAGAGGTGGACAGACAAAACTTCACCTTTAGCGATCTTATCGAATCTCCAGATGCTACCAATCAAGAAAAATCGGGAAGATGCTGGTTATTTTCTGGACTAAGTACACTGGCTCTTGAAGCCATGAAGAAGCTAAATCTAAAGACATTTGAGCTTTCTGAAATATACCAGATGTTTTGGGACAAACTAGAGAAAGCCAACTATTTCCTTGAAAACATGATTGAAACAAAGGAAGAACCATTGAATGACAGGCTAGTTAATTCGCTTCTTTCAGATCCAATATCAGATGGCGGCCAATGGAATATGTTTGCGAATCTCATACAGAAGTACGGAGTTATACCAAAAACGTTCATGCCAGAAACAGAGAACAGCAACAATTCTGATCCGATGAATGCTATATTTGTCACGAAACTGAGAGAGTATGCTAAGGTACTCCGAGAGATGAACGAGCATGGGGCTTCTACAACGGAGCTAAGAGAGAAAAAAGGAGAATTAATGGAAGAATTCTACAAGTTGCTGTGCATCAACCTTGGCGTTCCTCCAGAGACATTTTACTGGGAGTGGCGGGATAAGGATGGCATTTTCCATAGAAGGGGGGACATTACCCCAGCTGAGTTCTATAATGAATATGTCGGGCTAGATCTTGATGATTTGGTGAGTCTTATCAATGCCCCAACAAAAGACAAACCCTTCAATAAATTGTACACTGTCAAGTATCTCGGCAACGTGATCGGTGGACAAGATACTCGTTACCTCAATGTCGACTTGAAGACGCTGAAGAAAGCAACTATAGACATGATCAAAGGTAATCATGCTGTATGGTTCGGATGTGACGTAGCTAAGATGCTGCAGACGCAGATGGGCGCAATGGATCTAAGCATCTATGACTACGAATTAGTCTATGGTGCGAAGTTCCAACTCGATAAGGCTGCAAGGTTGGATTATGGAGATAGTGAGATCACTCACGCCATGGTGATTACAGGCGTTGACCTCGATGAGCTAGGCAACCCTAAGAAATGGCGAGTTGAAAACAGTTGGGGAGCCTCCATAGGGGATCAAGGATACATGTACATGATGGATGAATGGTTCGACGAGTATCTCTACGAGGTTGTTGTGAGGAAAGAGTATCTGCCTCCAGAACTCACGAAAATCCTTGACACTGAGCCAGTAGTTGTGCCTTTCTGGGACTCGATTGGTACAATGGCAAGAAACTAATGTGAAACCTCCATCTTTCCTCCGCTGCTGACCCTTAGTATCTCCCCGGTCGAAAAATCCCATAACCTACTCGATCGAAGTTATGTAATGCAAGCCGAATTCCTTTACGACCCGATGACTAAGCAACCATATCTCAATGCCAAAAATGTTCTTGCGACTACGTCAGTTAGTCAGTCAGTTCGTATGTGTGAGTCTAATGGTTCGCGGGCGGGGATTCTTACCCCAACTTACCCGTAAATTCTTCCTTGCGTACACGGAGATGGCGCGTGTTAGCCGACTATTTGTGTTATCTTTTTGACGATCTCATTTTCAACGTGACGGGTCCACAGCATTTCAGGAACATCGACTGCAAGGAATAGAACGGACAGCAACAAGGTTTCGACGGCTGCTACTGCAAGGTTCTGAATGAATTTTCCGATCCCGACGTGCACCGTGAAATCGTTTGGTTGGCCTGAGATAGTTATTGTGAACGCTCGGTCAGCGGTAATAATGTCTCTTAGTATTCCAGCCTTCTGAGCTTGAATCACCTGTCCTAACGGAGCCGTGGCCGACTGGACCTTGTATCCATCAACCTGTAGCTGTTGAACTATTTGTTGAGATAGTTGGGTTAAATCCTTATTCTTCCCTTGGAAACGCAATACTTTCTCTGAAACCATTCAAAACTCCCATCAACTACAACTACGATACCGCTTAATTAACGATTGGCGTCGCGAACTGAAAGTAAATTCGATCCTACTCTTGGGATTCAAGTTAGGGTCCTTTTCTTGCCCTTCGGTACATAGTCGAAGAAACGTTCTGTGACGCCGTCCGCAGTCCATTCTGCACGCAGTCTCGTACGGCGTTCAACTTTACGCATCCGTGATAGGAGCATGCGGTTGAGATCGCGTGCACTCTCCCCCGTCAGCTCAGCTTCAACTTCGAATCCCTCTTCTGTAGCTTTGACCGAACCCTTGCCGGCCGAAAATTCTTGAAGTATAGTTTTGATGGCGGATGGATTATCGCTGCTTATGCGTGCCGAAAGCTTGAACCTTCTTTGAACCAAAGCTTCACCCACGACAGGAGTGAGCTCATGCGATATGCGTCTCCTATTTCTAGATGGCTTCGTTATGCTCCGTCATGACTTCACCCGCTCTGCCACTATGTCATCTATCACGCTTATCGCTCTGGCAATCGACTTCACCATTATCCCAGAGCGACCAAAGAATACCTTCACAGCATTGGCAACATAGCGAAAATCGCCACCTTCTCGGAGACGTTGATAGAGAGCTACTAGAGTGGTTGGGTCTTCTTCGACCATGCCCAAGACTTCGAGATGTGTGTCAATCTCTTTAGGCCAAGAGGCTTTCAAGTTCCCACTTGACTCGATGAAAACAGCCCCCCACTTTGACTGATATTCCATTCTTGACCACATCAGAGCTTCCCGGCACCACACCGGTTCTTTCCCTTGCATATTGCACGAGGGCTTGAAGCGTACCAAAATCACGGAAGATTGAACTAATCAATCGATTGCGTTTCGCACTTGACGCTCTGTTGATGGCGTTCGAGATCTTTGCTTCTATAGCAGATGCACGTGTCGCTGAATATACTTGCAGAACAAAATTGCCAGACCTCCTCCAATGGTAGTGCGTGAAGGTGAAGTCACTGTTTGACGCTTTTCGAAGTTCTTCAAAGATCAATCTAAGAGTAATGTTGTTCCCGCAAAAGCTATCCAGATCGACGATGAAGGCGCAATATCTTCCAGGGGTCAGAAGGTTCAATGCCAGACCCAGATTACCAGTTTGCTTTGAATAATGTGCAGCCTAAAAGCTCAGAGATGGGGCAGGGCATTTTGACCCCAATTTACCACTCCGGACGGCCTAGGTTTTGGTTGGCTCCACTGTCGACGAAGCAAGGAGTTCTGGGAATCTGGACTTTATCTTCTGCTCAGCAAGCGTGTCAGCCTCTTGCATTATGCGTTCAGCTTCAGGCGAATGGGAACTTGCAGGCCCGAGGCCTTCGGAAACGTCGCCAGCATTGACAACTAACCCTTCTAGGCTTTCGTTGATTTGACCCAGTTCGAAGGAAACGTCAGGCATCATGTGTTGAATTTGCTGCCCAACTGTAGCTACTACGCTCTTGATTGGGTGGACTAGGTAGGCGATGTCGCCCATCATTTCAGCTGTCTCAAGCTTGAAAATCAATTGCTCCAAGGCTAGCTCAGAGTTTAAGGCGATTTTGGCCAGCTTCCTGACTTCAGCGCATTCCTCCGCGTAAAGGTTGGCGCGTGGCATATCGCCTGCGGCGCGGGCTGCGACGCATTTGTCGAAGAAGTCCTTGTCGCGCCGTTGCATCATGAGGCTCATGGATTCAATCTTGTTGCGTTGAGTGCGGATCCGGTAGATTACAACGGCCAATTGCTCTTTGAGGGGCCGCTGGTGAATACCCAGCCTACCCTCCAGTTTAGAAGCGAATGAAGATGACACCTGACACCATTAAACTACTCATCGAAGATGAATACCAACTTTGCTCGCACGTTCAATACTAAACTGCCCCTCGACACGATATCGGTGTGGCGTAATCCTGTCAGGCCGCCTGACATGACCGAGTCAAGCCGCGCTCAGATCGGAGGGACTATTGAACATGGGTTCGATAGATTATCTGGCACTCAACAGCTCATGTTCTTGGACTAACTGAATCGGAACCGCTGCAAAACGGATGAAGTCAATGGAAGAAGCGAGCGTCATGATGAGGTAGTCGCCCGCACCATTAGACCCCACAAAGCGACGGTTCAATCTTTTTTCAAGTCTCAGCTTCGTGCCGGAAACGATCGGAGTGCGAATGTCTAAGCCGCTTACCTAAACCGCATACCGCACATCGCGCAGAAGCTTGCACCATTTTGCAGCGGCGAACCACACGATGGACATACGCCCGCTCCCCAACCAACGAGCTGTTGGCTCGGGGGTTGTGACCCAGGATAGTATGGTTGCTGAAGTGCCGAACCATATGCTGGCCTACCATACGCAGGGGCCACAGAAGGAAGTGGCGCAGCGGACCACGGACCAGGAACAGGCGAAACGATGAAGCCTCTCGGGAAGTAAGTTCGCCCGCAGAACATTCGGACAGAAGATAAGCTAAGGAAGATTATAATTAGTGCATAGATTGCGATCGAAAGCGCGCTAGCTAAAGCACCTATCAGCACACTAAAACCACCCACCACCAACGCGGCGGTTGCTAGGATTAAGCTCAAGAGCCAAGCCCACCCTAGCCCCTTCCAGATCCAGTAAGTGAGAATCAACGCGAGAATTCCTAGCGTAAAATACGCCATCGCAATCGGCACCAAGAAGAAACTGTACGCCACGGGGACACCAATGAAGGACGCCACGAAAGATCCGGGCTGCTGGTATGCTAGAAACAAGAGAAAACCTAGCATGATGTCGATTATGCCAATTATGACGTGTAACATCGTCAGTATTGTCGCGCTGGCCGGGCGGTTGCGAGCCGGTGTTAAGAACGCCATACGTAGCCCCAAAGGAGGAGCCAATGCTGTGGTTAAGAAACCTTCGCAAACCTATTGACGCATTGTTCTCCATATGGCACACTTGCAGAACTCTTTTTCTGCGCGTTTGTAGATGGCCATAGGAGTGCACACGCCAACAATTTCTTATCTGCAAGAGTGGTGCGGGAGAGGAGATTCTGACCCCAATTTACCGGTACATATATGCGAAGTCCCAATGGGCCAATGGGATTTGAACCCACCAATACCTAAGAGGCTAAAGGTTCATCGGTAGGAGACCATGCGTATGTTGCATGCATGAAGGTCGGAGTAGGGTTTGAGCGAACATGAGTGGAAACCCAGAAGACCTGTGTGGGTTGGGTTGCTCATCGTGGTTGCGGTGTTGATTGTGGTTCCAATCGTGGTGTCCGCGGTATTCTACGTTCTTAGGCCGATGGGACATGCTTACTTTCCGTTTATGGGGTATTATCCGTTCTTCTTCTTTCCGTTCGGTTGGGTCTTCGGATTTCTGATACTGTTCTTCCTGTTGCGATGGATATTCTGGCCTTGGGGATGGGGTTCGCGTAGGAGATATCGAGGACACCTAGACGAGTATCATATCCTACGCGTCAGGTACGCTAGAGGAGATATCACGAAGGAGCAGTTCGACCAAATAACCCGCGACCTACAAGAATCAAACCAGAAAACACAAAAGCCAACTTGACTATCCTTTCATGATCGCGCGGCGAAGGTGTTTGGTTCTCATATGGTGCGCACACACATCACTTTGACGCGTTTGAGCCACAACAATGATTGCGCCGTTGCGTGCCATATCAGCCGACCCTGTTCGCTGAGCATGCAAATTTGAAAGCGGTTGTGGAAGGCGACGGTTTTGGAGCGGCGGGAATTGACCAGTGGATTCGTTAATATCGGACTCTTTGAGGCGTACGCTTTTGGATAAGTCGGTGGGATAGGAGTGAAAGCGATTAGGGTTCGGGCGTTCGGTGGCCCGGAGGTTATGGTGTTGGAGGATATGCCAGATCTCCATGCCGGCCCGAAGCAGGTTTTGGTTCGTGTGAAAGCTGCAGGTGTCAACCCCACAGATACTTACACTCGCTCCGGCACCTCAAGGAGACCCCCTTTACCGTACACGCCTGGTATAGATGCGGCGGGCATCGTAGAAGCCGTAGCCGAAGGTGTCACCCGCGTGAAAGTTGGTGCACGCGTTTACATCTCAGGTAGCATAAGTGGCGCGTATGCTGAGCAGGCCCTCTGCGACGAACACCAAGTACACCCCTTACCTGACAAGGTAACGTTCGGGCAGGGTGCTGGAGTTAACATCCCTTACGCTACTGCCTACCGGGCGCTGTTCCAACTCGCTAAAACAACTCCAGGAGAGATTGTTCTAGTTCACGGCGCATCGGGCGGGGTCGGCGTCGCGGCGGTACAGTTGGCGCGCGCCTCTGGCATGGAGGTTATTGGAACAGGCGGCAGTGAACGAGGAAGAAAGTTAGCGATCGAACAAGGCGCCCATCATGTGTTAGACCATAATGCGCCCAACTATCTCGATCAAATTCAACCATTGACCCAAGGTCACGGTGTTGACGTGATTCTAGAGATGCTTGCCAACGTCAACCTTGACAAGGATCTGAAGACGCTAGCGAGGGGTGGCCGCATTGTAGTGATCGGCAGTAGAGGTAGAGCTGAGATTGACCCGAGGGATGCTATGATGCGGGACGCGTCGATTCTCGGCATGCTCCTGTTTAACGCCACGCCTGAGGAAGCATTCATCATTCACTCTGCCCTTTACGCGGGATTAGAAGACGGCACGCTACGACCCGTTGTAGGGAAGGAGATTCCGCTAGCAGAAGCGACGCGTGCACACCTCGAAGTAATGGAGCCTAACGCTTACGGCAAGATAGTCCTCATTCCCTGAAGATGGTCGCGTCGAAACACAAGAACTAGATGTAAGTCAGAGACGCCGAAAGGGATTCTGACCCCAATTTACGGGGACATATAAGCCGGTCATGTGTGGGCTGCTAGTTTGGCTTCAGCTTTTTCTAGATCACATTTTGCGCCTAGTTTCCTGAAGATTTCTGCAGCTTGCTGCAGGCGTTTCTTCGATTCCTTAGGGGGGTTTGTTTGCGCGATGCCTCCGAGTAGGCAACAACGCCCTTAGCCTTCTAGTAAGGCCAACCAGCCTTCTCCCATAATCCGATTGATCTTAGGAAAGTTTCTTGAGCTCGCTCTAAATCTCCAGAGGCAGTTGGTACACGTGCTCGAACTTGAGAGGCCATTGATATGAGCGTCAAGCTAGTCCGAAGTCCCAAGAATCCCATCATTGAACCAAGACCCGAGATAGCATGGGAAGTCATGGCCACCTTCAATCCCGGAGCTGCAAAAAACGGTGAGGTCATTCACATACTGTACAGGGCGGTCAACGAACACAACATTTCGTCCCTTGGCCATGCAACAACGACGGACGGCGAAACGATTGTTGACCGATCTCTGGAACCTGCCCTCGCCCCGGTTGACGCTTGGGAAGAACTGGGCTGTGAAGATCCACGCATAACAGCCTTCGATGCCGGATTCTACGTTTTCTATACGGCGTATTCGCGACGGGGCCCACGAATTGCCTTGGCCTCGACATATGACTTTTGGAGCTACGAACGCTATGGGTTGGTAGGTCCGGACTACAACGACAAGGACGCCGCCCTCTTTCCTCAACTCATCAGCGGAAAATTCGCCGTAGTACACAGAATAGAACCAAACATCGAATTGGCTTTCTATGATAGTATCAAGCAGATGGAGAGGGTTTCGCAAAACCCATACTCAAAGAACTACCTCAAACGCATAGAAGCAAACACTATCATAAAACCAAAGTGGAAGTGGGAAGAGAAGAAGGTTGGAATTGGCCCACCGCCGATCCGAACCAACGCTGGATGGATAGTCATCTATCACGGCGTGGATTCTAACACTGTATATCGCGCAGGGGCAGCCCTCCTTGATCTTGAAAACCCATTCCGAGTAATCGCCCGAACTCCGGAACCCATCCTCGAACCGGAAGAAGACTTCGAAAGGGTCGGAGTCGTACCTAATGTTGTTTTCCCGGAAGGTGCAGTCGTGGTAAAGGATGACCTCAAGGTCTTCTACGGCGGAGCAGACAGAATCTGTTGCGTCGCGAGTGTCCCAATGAAATTGCTGATAGAAGCCTTAGAAAGCTACAGCTAGAATCCGGTCTATCAAAGCTTGTGAATTCGGTTCTGTTAACTTGTCGGCTCATGAAGCCTCGACTCGTTAACTCGCTTCCATCGACTTTCAGGATTACCTACTGAGGGTTCCTGTACCATCGCTTCAACTGGAAGCGCGACTGGCGCGAACCTCACGCCTCTCGCCAGGATATTCCTGGCCGCGTTTACGTCTCTGTCCACGGTGAATCCGCAGGAACGGCACTTGAGTTGTCGGTTCTCTTCGGGTTTCATTCTTGACCCACATATCGAACACTTCACCGAAGTGCCATTCGGATTCACGTAGATTACTGGAATGCCTTCCCATTGGGATTTGTATTCGATTTGGCGCTGAAGCTCATGGTAACTCCAACTGTTCATCATCCCACGGTAGCCTCTTCCCTGCCAGTTACCTTTACGGTAAAGCTTCCGTATCCCCGTCAGTTTCTCCATTACGATGCCGAACTGTCTACTTTGCGCATCCTGAACGATCTGTTTTGAGGCGTGGTGAAGTATTTGCTTCACATTCTCGCGTTGTTTCTGACCATACTTTTCAGCTACCCTTCGACTTATGCGTACGTCGCTTCGCTGCATATGCGAGCGAATCTCACGGTAAATGGCCTTAATTTTCGTCGCCTTCGCCAAATTCTGCCTCGTCACCTGTCCGTCTGAGTCTGCCGTCATCAAATTGTCAAGGTTTCGATCGATGGCGACTAGGCCGCGCGGTCGAATTAGTTCCACCTCCTTCGCGTAGGAGATGCTCAACTGTCTCTCCGTCAATGTGACGGAGCGAACTTGGATACCCGGTTCAGAGAGGACGCGTAGCACATGGGCATTCAGCGGGACGGGAAACGGTTGCTTAGGTTTGAATGGCAGCAAGAGCACTCCTGCTTTCGCGCTAATTTTGAAACCGTAACAGGTTGTCAATTGCGGGCGCCGTACGTAAGGTTCCCTTGTTTCCGGATTCTTTCTTCTTGCTTTACGATAGTTCCGTAAGACGCCGGTGGCTTTGCTGATTGCACAAAGCTTGTAGTAGCTCATGGCATCGTAGGTCACGAGTTGATGGTAGGTTTTCGTGGAGAGTACTTTGAGGCTGGTCACGTTTTCAGCAAGTCCTATCCTTACGCAGTCGTTCATCATTTGACGGAACTGCTCCAGCACCTGAAGAATCTCAGGCCCGGGCGCGTAGTGCTGTTGAACTGATTTGACCGCCCGCATAACTCAACCTCAACTCTCAGCCTCTTTTTAGGCATGAGAGGTCAGTGAAAGCCATAAGCCGACAAGTTAACGGTGCTGTGAATTCCATGGCGCAGAAGAAAATCATCATCTTCGATCTTGACGGTACTCTGACAAAGAGCAAGTCAGACCTCGATCATGAAATGGCTTCGCTGATTTGCGAACTGCTCCGGCTAAGATACGTTGCAGTGACCTCGGGCTGTTCTTTTCAACAGTTTGAGAGCCAATTCCTGAGTAAACTGCCAGGCAGCAGCAACCTATGCAACTTGTTCCTGTTTCCAACCTGCTCGGCGAGTGGTCACTATTTTGACAGAAAACGACATCGTTTCTTTCAAGCTTACACTAATCTCCTGTCCGTACAGGACATCAAGAAAATACTCAGATCATTCCAAAGAGTCTTCGCGGAAACCGAATATGTTCACCCAGCAAAGACATACGGACCAGTTTTTGAGAACAGGGGGAGTCAGCTAACCTTCTCAGCCTTGGGTCAGAAGGCTCCGCTGCGTTTCAAGCGTCAATGGGATCCCGATCAGCAGAAGCGTCTCAGGATCAGAAAGCTCCTGAGAACGCAGCTGCCCAACTTCGAGATATCTATTGGCGGAACCACCTCCATCGACGTCACGAGAAAAGGCGTTGACAAGACATTATGCGTAAAGAAGTTGAAAAAACGCCTCGGTGTGGAACGGAAGGGTATGTTGTTTGTCGGGGATGCTTTGTTCAGAGGTGGGAACGACTACATCATGAAGAGCACGGGTATTAAGTGCATATCAGTCTCGGGCCCGAAGGAAACAAAGGAACTGATAAGAAGGATAATTCAGAATGTCAAAGTCTGACATAGCTTCGCTATCGCACCAAAGACCCCACGCGAAGACGTTGTTGTGTTTTCATGTTGCAAGTAAATTCGCCAGTCTAAGTAGGTCTGGATCCAAAACCTTCTTCGTATTACATGATTTCTGAAGCTCGACACTTCCAATCTCGCCATCTTGCAATCCGACTACTCTGTCACCGTCTTTCTGTGACAATAGCTGGATCGCTTTGTATGCGAACAAGCTCGCCAAGAGCCTGCTCCTCGCCGTGGGATTGCCGCCTCTTTGAGCGTAGCCTATGATGCTCAATCTGACCTCTGCCTTTGTGTTTCGCTGAATCTGTCCCGCAAGAAGACGAGTGTCTCCTATTCCTTCCGCCGCCACGATCAGGCCTGACTTTTTTCCTTTGGCCATGTTTTCTCTTATGGTCT
>Ga0116120_1002708_pt1 | contig 10445 bp, 9 predicted proteins | sample June2015DPH_11_1_3_FD_89724 | JGI IMG/M metagenome (GOLD analysis project Ga0116120, IMG submission 89724) | Peatland microbial communities from SPRUCE experiment site at the Marcell Experimental Forest, Minnesota, USA - June2015DPH_11_150 | ecosystem: Environmental > Terrestrial > Soil >... | reverse complement strand
CTCGGCCTCCAACAGCGCGGCGAGCACCTACTTGAGGCTGGCTTCGCCGGAGATTTCCACCGCGAGGATGTCGCTTTCGCTGTAGGCAAAATCATTGTTCACCAGGAGTTCGCGGGTGCGGTCGGGATCGTCGACGATCAGGCGCACGATCGCGTTCTCGGTGGTGTCGAGCACATTCAGCGCCATGATGTGGACGTTGTGCATCGTGAACAGCGACGTGAGGTCGAACAGGCGGCCGACGCGGTTCTCGGTGAACACGGAGAACTGTTTGACGGGATCGGTGGAGATGGTGGTGTCGGCCATGAACGGAGCCGGAGCGGAGGTCAGCGTGGGCTAGGCGGCGCGCTGGGTCAATCTTGCGCGGGAGGGAAATCATCGTCCGCCCGGCAGGCAGAGTGATGGGGCGATCAGCGCAGACGCTGGGCAAGCTTCCAGCCGGCGTAGACCCCGGCCAGCGAAGCCAGTCCGCTAAGCACGATGGCCGTCCCGAGCCCGAACCGCATTCCCAGGAACCAGCCCGCATAGCTGCCAAGGATCGCGCCGCCAAAGGTGCAGAGTTTGTTCATGGCCGGATGAAGTCCCGGCAGGATAGGACGGTCCGGCGATAATACACACGGCTAATATACGGCGAAATTTGGCTTTCTTCATAAGGACCCTCGGCTTTCCTGTTTACTCGCTCCCGGACGCTTCCTACCGTCCCCGCGCCATGAAAACGAGGAACCCGGAAAAACCACTCAGCACGAATCCGCATCTCGTCACGTGGATTGATAAAATGGTGGCCCTGTGCAAACCCGATCGCGTCCACTGGGTCGACGGTTCGCCGGAAGAGAACGACGAGCTTTGTCAATTGCTCATCGTGGGAGGAACCTATATCAAACTCAATGCGCAGCAATGGCCCGGCTGCTATTACGCCCGCTCCGATCCGGGCGACGTCGCCCGGGTCGAGGAACGCACGTTCATTTGCAGCCGGACCCGGGAGGACGCCGGGCCGACCAACAACTGGGCCGACCCGGTCGGGATGAAAGCCACCCTCACCAGGCTGTTCGACGGTTCGATGCGCGGCCGCACGCTGTACGTGCTGCCCTACAGCATGGGTCCGATCGGTTCACCCATCAGCAAGATCGGCGTCGAACTCACCGACTCCGCCTATGTGGTGACCAACATGCGCATCATGGCGCGGGTGGGCCGGCCGGTGTTCAAGGAAATCGACCAGGGCTCGCCGTATGTTCCCTGCATGCACACGGTGGGCGCGCCACTGGCCCCTGGTCAGAAGGATGTCGCCTGGCCCTGCAACCAGGAGAAGTACATCGTCCATTTCCCCGAGACCCGGGAGATCTGGTCGTTCGGATCCGGCTACGGCGGCAATGCCCTGCTCGGGAAGAAATGCTATGCGCTGCGCATCGCCTCCACCATGGCCCGCGACGAGGGCTGGATGGCCGAGCACATGCTCATCCTCGGCGTGGAGAATCCGCAGGGCGAGAAAACCTACGTCGCGGCGGCGTTCCCGAGCGCCTGTGGCAAAACCAATTTTGCCATGCTCATCCCCCCTGCCGGCTTCGCGGGCTGGAAAGTGCGAACCGTCGGCGACGACATCGCGTGGATCAAGCCCGGCAAGGATAGGCGCCTCTACGCCATCAACCCCGAGGCCGGTTTCTTCGGGGTGGCCCCCGGCACGTCCGACAAGACGAACCCGAACGCGATGAGGTCGCTCGCCAGGAACAGCATCTTCACCAACGTCGCGCTCACGCCCGGTGGCGGGGTGTGGTGGGAGGGCATGACCGATGAACCGCCCGCCGAGTGCCTCGACTGGCAGGGCCGGAAGTGGACGCCCGCCATCGCCAGGGAAACCGGCGCCAAGGCGGCGCATCCGAACGCCCGCTTCACCGCGCCCGCATCGCAGTGTCCGACCATCGATCCCGACTGGGAGAAACCCGAGGGCGTCCCGATCAGCGCCTTCATCTTTGGCGGCCGCCGCGCCACCACCATGCCGCTGGTGTTCCAGGCCTTTAATTGGACGCACGGCGTGTACGTCGCCGCCACCATGGGCTCGGAAATGACCGCCGCCGCCGCCGGCACCGTCGGCAAGGTGCGGCGCGACCCGATGGCCATGCTGCCCTTCTGCGGCTACCACATGGGCGACTACTTCCGCCACTGGATCACGATGCAGCGCCGGCTCAGCGAGACGCCGGGCATTTTTCATGTGAACTGGTTCCGCAAAGACCAGGACGGCAAATTCCTCTGGCCCGGCTTCGGCGAGAACATGCGCGTGCTCAAGTGGATCGTCGACCGCGTCCGCGGCCGTGCCGCCGCCCTCAAGTCACCGATCGGCTGGGTGCCCGGCTATGAGGACGTCGAATGGAACGGGCTCGATTTCACCCGGGAGCGGTTCGCGCAGGTCATGGCTTTTGATCACGAGGCCTGGACGAAGGAACTCGCCGATCAGGAGGAATTCTTCCAGACCCTGCGCGACCGCCTGCCTCAGGAGTTGGTCGACGAGCGCGCGTCGCTGATCGGCCGGCTGTAAACCGCCCGGGATTTCTCAAGAACCATGCGCCGGTGGATTCTGGCTCTTTCGGTGCTCGCCGTCGCCAGCCCGACGAGGGCGGAGATGCCTGCGTTGATGCAGGACGCGATGCAGAAGCTGAGGGCGGAGGCCGGCCACTGGGCCTACACGGAGACCTCCATCGTCAGGGACAACCGGGGCCGGGTCCGGAAAGAGACCGTCATGCGCCACGATCCTTCGCTGCCGTACGCGGAGCAGGCGCGGCTGCTGAAAATCAACGGTCGCGAACCGACCAAGCTGGAGGCCAAACGGCACCGCGAGGCGGAGGAAAAGAGGAGGAGGGCGGATCGGGTCACGCTGGACGATGTGGCCGACCTGGACCATGTGACCGTCGCGGAGGAGACGCCGACCTCGGTCACCTATGACGTCCCGCTGCGCAAGATCGACGGCGCGCGCTTCCCGGCCGACAACGCCGACCGATTCCGCATGACCATAACCGTGAACAAGGAGCGTCGCGTTTTTGAGCATGTGGCCGTGCAGCTGCGTCGGCCCTTGTACGTGGGGCCCGTGAAGATCAGCGCCTTTGCTCTCGACCTCACCTTCGCGACGGTCGATCCGAAATACGGCCCGGTGCTCGTTGGCGGCCGCGGCACCGGCACCGGGGCGCTTCTATTTCTGAAGGCGAATGTCAGCAATGAAAGAACCTGCACCGACTTCCAGCATGTGACGCCCTACGACGAGCGCTTCGGCGTAAAGATCGGCAAATTGAAGGTGCTTGATTTCTGATCGCGGCGGGAGTCAGAGGTCATTCTTCCGGCGGCGTGAATCCCCTTCGCAGGGTGTTTTCGGCCACCGCCCGGGAGAACAGGAAGTTCTGCAGATACTCCCGGCCGCCGGCCTTGGTACCGCCGCCCGACATTTTGAAACCGCCGAACGGATGCCGCTCGACGATGGCACCGGTGATGCCCCGGTTGAGGTAGAGATTGCCAACCAGGAACTCGCGTCGCGCCCGTTCGAGCGCGCTGGGGCTGCGGGAGAAAAGACCGCCGGTCAGCGCGTAGTCCGCGCCGTTCGCGAGGCTGAACGCCTCGTCGAGGTCCCGGGCCTTCATCACGGCGACCACCGGCCCGAAGATTTCCTCGCGCGCGATGACGTGCTCGGGCTTGACGTCGACGAACACGGTCGGCGGCACGTAGTAGCCGCCGGTGGCCGTCAGTGCGGGCGCGAGCCGGGCCTGCCACGCCAGGGTCGCCTCCTTTTTCCCCTGCTCGATGTAGCCGAGGATCTTCTGCTGCGCATCAGCGTCGATCACCGGACCGACGACGGTGCCGGGCTGCGCGGGATCACCGATGGGCACGCTCGGGCACGCGGCGAGGAAACGTTCCAGGAAGCGCTCATACCCGTCCGCCAGCACGATGAGCCGCGAGAGCGCGGAGCATTTCTGGCCGCTGTAGCCGAACGCGCTGGAAAGGGCGGCGGGGATGGCTTCATCGAGGTCGGCATCGTGGTCGATGATGAGCGCGTTCTTGCCACCCATCTCGCAGACGACTTTCTTGAGGTTCGCCTGCCCCGGGAGCGTCCGGCCGGCGGTCTCCCAGATTTTGCAGCCGACGGCGCGCGAACCGGTGAAGGCGATGGCGTCGATCTGGGGATGGGCGACCAGGTGCCCGCCGACCTCCGAACCGATGCACGGCAGGTAATTCAGCGCGCCCGGCGGCACGCCCGCCTCCGTGAGGACGTCCATCAGCACGGCGCCGATGATCGAGGTCTGTTTGGCGGGCTTCATGATGACCGTGTTGCCGGCGACGAGCGGTGCGACCGTGAGGCCGGTGAGAATCGCCAACGGAAAGTTCCAAGGGGCGATCGACACGGCGACGCCGCGCGGCGTCCATACCTGCGTGCAATACTCGCCGGGGATGTGCTGGGTGACTTCAGGCCGGGCGAGCCGGCGCATTTCGGAGGCGTAGAAACGGCAGAAGTCGATGGCCTCGGAGATGTCGGCATCGGCCTCCATCCAGGGCTTGCCGGCTTCGAGGATGAGAAGGGCGTTGAGCTCCATGCGACGCGACTCCATGAGGTCGGCGGCCCGCTCGAGGATCCCGGCGCGCGTGTCGGCGGAGGTGGCCCGCCACGCGGGGGACGCCGCGCGCGCCGCGGCGACAGCCGTCTCGGCGTCGGCGACGGTGCCCTTGGCCCAGTAACCCACGATCTGGGCGGGCCGCGCGGGATTCACGGACGGCACGTACTCGCGGTCGGCGATCTTCCGGCCGCCGATGACGAGCGGCCAGCGGCGGCCAAGTTGCGCGCCGACGGAGGTGAGGGCGGCGCGGAGTTGGTCGCGGTTTTGAGCGAGCGTGAAATCGGTGTTGGCGGCATTGTGAAAGGCGGTGGAACCCGCACTCCGCTGCGGGTTCAAGCCCGCCCGGAGGTCGGGCTCCACCCGTTTTTCGCCGGCTGCCAGCAGCTCGACCGGATTGCGCAGGAGCTGTTCTTGCGTCGCTTCACCGGTGTTCCGGGCGCGGAGGAAGCCTTCGTTGGACGTGTTCTCGAGGAGGCGGCGCACAAGGTAGCCCATGCCGGGCAGCAGGGCGCCGACGGCGCAGTACTCGCGGACGCGATGGCCCGCCTGGAGGAGCGCCGACTTGAGTTCGTCGGCCATGCCGTAGAGCGCCTGGAATTCGTAGGCGCGCGGATCGATGCCGCGACGCCCGGCCTGCACGATGGCGTGGGCACAGGAACGCACGTTGTGCGAGGCAAACGCCGGCGTGACGACGTCGAGCTGGTCGAAAAGGAACGCGGTGAGTTTTTCGTAGTTCGCATCGCTCTCGGGCTTGCGCGACCAGACCGGCACCGGCCACTCGCGCTGCCGGGCAAGGACGGTTTCGTAATCCCAGTAGGCGCCTTTCACGAGGCGGACGGAGATGGGGCGGTTGACGCGACGCACCCAGGCGACGAGTTCGCGCAGGTCGTGCTCGCAGTCGCGCAGGTAGGCCTGGAGGGCGATGCCGACCAGCGGTTGCTGGCGGAACTCCTCCTCCTCGAGGATCGACTTGAAGAGCGCCAGGGTGAGGTCCTTGAACTTGTAACTCTCCATGTCGAAGTTGATGAAGGCGCCGACTTCGGCGGCGCGGCGGAGGATCGGGCGCAAACGCTGCTTCAGCGCCACGATGCTGTTTTCCGGATCGGCCGGATGAACGTCGGGCGTGAGCGCGGAGATTTTGACCGAGAGGTTGAGGCGCGGGAGCGGCCCGTTCGGGCCGACATCGCTGAAGGCCGGCTCGGCGTCCTTCGCGAGCGCGGCGGCGACGGTGTTGAGCACGGCGAGGTTGCGCTGAAGAAACTCGTCGGCCTCGGCGGCGCTGACCACGGTTTCGCCGAGCAGGTCGATGGTGGTGGCGAGGCCGGTCCTGGCGTTTTTGCGGAGCTGTTTGACGAGGTCGTCGGGGCCTTCGCCGGCGACAAACTGCCGCGCCATGTCCACGACCTGCGCTTTCACGGGATTGGCGACGAGCGCGGGTGCGAGCGACGCCGCGGCGAGACCGGCCTTGAGGGCGGGGTGGAGTTCGACGGCCTTGTCGCCGAGATATTCCTGGAGATGGCGGATGATTTCAGCCGAGGAGCTGAGCGAGGGCAGCACGTCCACGAAGCGGAAGAGCTGCGTTTTGAACGCCGGATCCTTCATCGACCACTCCATGAGACGCGCGTAGGCGCCTTTTTTGGAGAAAATGCCCGGGGCCGGGTGGGCGTCCATGAGCGCGAAGAGCTTCTCGCCCAAGGCGCGCACGGCGGTCTCGATGGCCGGATCGACGGGCAGGAATCCTGTTGGGGGGATGACAGTAGGTTGGGAGACAGTGGGAGTTACCATGTTGGTGGTGGCTCCGGCGGGGACGCGGAGCCGTTGCTTTTCCACCATTGTGCCGGAATCTTGGCCGTGGGCAAGACCCGGCAGAGCGTTGATGAAGGGCGGGTTATCACCTTGCAGCCGCGGCCATCTGTGGCAGGAATCGCATGCCGCCCCCCATACCCACGCCCCAGGCTGCCAGATCCTGCACATTCCTGCGACTTTGCGCCGTCGGGCCGTGTTCTGCGCATGAACGATGACATTCCAGTGCAAGCCACCGAAGAGGGGATGACAGCCCCGATCGATTTCACTACGTTCATGCACAACTATCAGGACATGGTCTACACGACGGCGGTGCGCCTCCTCGGCAACGAGACGCAGGCCGAGGACATCTCCCAAGAGGTGTTCCTGAAGGCCTTCGAGCACTGGGACAACCTGAGCAACAGCGCCTCGGCCGGCGGCTGGCTGAAGACCGTCACGACCAACCTCAGCATCAATCACCTGCAGCGCTATCGAAAACGCTGGCGTTTCTTCTCCGAATTCACCCGCCATGGCGACGATGACGGCGACGAGCAGACGGTCGAGTTTGCCTCGCCCGAAAACTTCCTCGAAGGACTCAATCAGGCCGACCGCCGCGCCTGGGTGGAGCGCGCACTCGAACAACTTCCGGAGCACCAGCGCGTGCCGCTCGTGCTTTATCACTTCGAGGACCTGTCTTATGAGGACATCGCCCAAAGGCTCGGCGTGTCGCTCAGCAAGGTGAAGACCGACATCATGCGCGCGCGGGAGGCGCTGGCCAAGGTGCTGGTGCGCAGCGGCGCGAGCCACGAGAAATTTGAAAACCTGAACCCCGGGATCACGGAAAGGATTTGATATGGAACGCCTGAATCCAGAGCAGCTTGAAAAGATGGTGCACGCCGCCCTGCGCTCGCTGCCCGACCGCCGCGCGCCGGCTTCGCTCGAGGCGCGGGTGCTCGCGGCCGTGGAGGCGCGCGCCGCCATCCCGTGGTGGCACAAGTCTTGGAGCTACTGGCCGCAGTGGGTGCGCGCTCTGTTCCTTGTGTTCTGCGGCGGTCTCGCCGGTCTCCTGGTTTTCACCGGCATTTACGTCCAAGCGGGCTTCGACACCGCGCAAGCCGGCGGAACCCTGGCCCCGGCGCTCGAATTTGCGAACCGTGTGCTGGGCATCGGACGCAGCCTCGCCGATTTCGTCGCGCTGGTCATGCGCCACATCCCGTCGCTGTGGCTCTACGGCGCCATCGCATTCATCGCCGGCCTGTATGCCATGCTCTTCGGCCTTGGCGCGGCCGCCTACCGCACCCTTTGGGTCCATCGTTAATGCCCGAACCTCCATGTCTTAAACCTGCTTCCAACCATGAAACGCCATTATCTCCTTGGTTTACTGGGCGCCGTCATCGCCATCGCGCTGACCCTGGCGCCCGCCACTCGCGGCGAGGATTCGCCTGCGCCCGCCGCCCCTGCGACCAACAAGCCGGCACCGCCTCCGGCGGTCGAACCGGCGAAGCCCGAAACGCCGCCCGCCCCGGTTGCAGCCGAGACCCCGGCGGCGCCATCTGCGGCGCCGGCTCCCGCGCCCCCAGCCGCCGAGCCAGCCAAGGAACCCGAGACCGCCCAACCGCCATCCACGGGACTGCGCCGGCTCGACACCGAGGTGGAGCCAACCGCCGGTGACGTTCACCAAAAGGTCAGGAAAGCAATCGAGAAGGCGGTGCGGAAGCACGCCGCGTCGCCTCAAACGGGCAACGAGCGGGTGTCGATTGGTCATGACACCTATGTGGGCAAAGATGAAAAGGCCGAGACAGCGGTTTCGATTCTGGGCAGTACGACGGTCGATGGAGAGGTCAGCGATGCGGCGGTGTCGGTTTTAGGGAGCACCACGGTCAACGGCTCGGTGGGCGATGCGGCCGTGGCGGTCATGGGCAGCGTGCGGGTTAACGGCCACGTCGGTGGCGAGGTCGTGGCGGTCGGAGGCAACATTGAACTCGGACCCAACGCCGAGGTGGGTGGCGAAGTCGTCGTGGTCGGAGGTACTCTGCAAAAGGACCCGGCCGCCGTGGTCCATGGACAAATCCAGCAGGTCTCGATCGCGCAGCACTTCCCGAAATTCGACTGGTTGTTTGCCTGGGTCAAATCCGCGCTCTTTAAAGGTCGCCTGCTCTCCTTTGCCAGCGGCACGGGGTGGGCGTGGATGGTGGCCGGTGCGTTTCTGGGTCTTTATGTGCTGCTCGCCCTGATTTTCCCCCGCGGCATCGAGAAATGTGCCGAGACGCTCGAGCAGCGGCCGGGGTTCACGATTCTGACCGCGCTGCTGGCCATGCTGGCGATGCCGCTGGTCTTCCTCCTGCTCGCGATCACCGGCATCGGGATTCTGGTCATTCCCTTCCTCGCCACCGGCCTGTTCGCGGCCAAGCTCTTCGGGCGTGCCGTCATGCTCGCCTGGTTCGGCCGGCGGTTCACCGGCTTGTTCGGCGGCGGTTTGTTCTCGCACGCCGCAGTGGCCGTGCTCGTCGGCGGCATCCTCGTCGCGCTGCTCTACACCGTGCCCATCCTGGCGTTCATCGTCTCGATGCTTATCGGCATCCTCGGGCTGGGCGCGGTGATTTACGCGCTCATCCTGTCCATGCGCCGCAACGGCGCCAAGCCCGCGCCCGCAGCGATCGCCGCCGCACCGATGGCCGGCCTGCCGCCGCCGGTTTCCGGGGTGGCTTTCGCAGCCGGTGGCGCCGGCGAGTCAGTCGCGGGCGCGGCGGTGCCCCCCGTCGTGCCGGTGGTCTCTCCGCCAGCGATCGTTTCCGCCGCCACGCTGCCGCGGGCCGGCTTCTGGATCCGGCTGGGCGCACTGCTCATTGATCTCATTTTGTGCGGTCTCATCATCAAGCTGGCTCCGTGGGTGCATTTCAGGATGAGCCTGTGTCTGCTCCTGCTCGCGGCCTACGGCGCCGTCATGTGGAAGCTGCGCGGGACCACCGTCGGCGGCAGCATCTGCCACCTGAAGGTCGTCCGCCTTGACGACCGTCCGCTGGATTGGACCGCCTCGGTCGTGCGGGCGCTCAGCTGCTTCCTTTCGCTGGTCGTCGTTGGACTGGGTTTCCTCTGGGTGGCCTTTGACGAGGAGAAGCAGTCGTGGCACGACAAGATTGCCGGCACGACCGTCGTGAAGGTGCCGAAGGGCGTGTCGCTGATCTGAATCAAGCTTTAAGCTGTAAGCGAGAAGCTATAAGCAAGGTCCACCTCCTTTTCGTTTGCCGCGCTTAGAGCTTACAGCTTACAGCTTTCAGCCTATGGCCGTCGCACAGGTTGGCATCATCATGGGCAGCACGTCGGACTGGGGGACGATGCAGCATGCGGCGCAGACGCTCAAGGCGCTCGGCATTCCTTACGAGAAACGCGTGATCAGCGCGCACCGCACGCCGAAGCTGATGTACGATTGGGGTACGTCGGCGCGCGACCGCGGCTTGAAGGTGATCATCGCCGGCGCGGGCGGCGCGGCGCATCTCGCGGGGGTGGCGGCGGCCCTCACGCCGCTGCCGGTGCTCGGTGTCCCGGTGGAATCGGCGGCGCTCAAGGGGCTCGATTCACTGCTTTCCATGGTGCAGATGCCCGGCGGAATCCCGGTGGCGACATTTGCCATCGGCAAACCCGGCGCCATCAATGCCGCGCTATTTGCAGCGGCGGTACTCGCGCTCAGCGACGCCAGAATCAAAAAGGCCCTCGACGACTATCGCGCGGCCCAGGCGAAAAAGGTCGAGGATACCCGGCTGCCGTAGGCATTTCCCGGCATCGAAGGTCGAGAGTCGAAGGTCGAAGGGCAAAAGCCGGGAGTTAGTTTCCCTTGGGTGCTTCGGATTTCGGCGCAGGCCGGTCGGGCGCGCCGTTATCCATGACATAACGCCAGGTTCCGTCAGGCTGGCGTTTCCAGATGGTGAGGAAAAAACCGGTCCTGACTCTTTCCTTCCCGTCAGCGCCCGGGCTGCGCCACTCGTAGTGCCCCCAGTTGTAACCGAGCGTGCCATCATCGGAAACGTCGGTAAACATGGCTGACCAGGTCACCGAGATGCCCGGCTGGTCCGGTCCCATCCG
>Ga0116120_1002702_pt1 | contig 10458 bp, 10 predicted proteins | sample June2015DPH_11_1_3_FD_89724 | JGI IMG/M metagenome (GOLD analysis project Ga0116120, IMG submission 89724) | Peatland microbial communities from SPRUCE experiment site at the Marcell Experimental Forest, Minnesota, USA - June2015DPH_11_150 | ecosystem: Environmental > Terrestrial > Soil >... | reverse complement strand
TGGAGGCCCACCTTCTTGCCTGTAACCCAAATAACCCAGAATACGTCTTTCCAATAAGGAAGCGAGCATGAGGTGATGCCTGACTATTCCGGAAGTGGCCAGCACGGGCACAACCCCGACGCACAAGACCCCTTCACCGCGGTTGGCAACATTTCCGACCCGGGGTACAAGCGCGTGGGGCAACTCGAGAAGGAAGACATCGTTATTCTCGTCCTTTCGGCAATATTGGTTGTCGCCACGTTCTGGCTTGCCACAAGGATTCTGTAATCCCCGATTAGGTCCGCCCTGCCGAAGCGGCGTGCGCTTGGGGGGCGCCCGCGAATTCTACGTTTTTCCAGGCACCGCCAGCAGATTGATCAACCCAGCGAATGTGGACAAAGCAATCCTAACCCAAAGCCCTACGGGTGCCGGACAATCCCTTTAAGCACCTCCTCTGAAGCCCCGAGCAAGCGGTCGATATGCTCCTGCGTGTGCGCGAAGCTTAAATGGCAACGCCTCAGGTTAGCCGGCATCTCAAAGATGCCACGATCCAACAGGCGTCGTCGATACTCGACGAAGAGCCCGGCATCATTCCTCAACAAATCGCTGTAACTCTCAATCGGACCTTCCATAAAGTAAGTCGTAAATATGGACCCAAAACCTGCCACGACGGCCGGGATGCCCAGCCGCTCGTGTATTTCGGTTAACCCTTTGCGAACCCGCTCCCCCAGCTTGAACAGGTATTCGTGAACGGATTCCCGCTCCAGTGTCTCCAGCGTGGCAAGCGCCGCGGCACACCCGACGGCGTTGCCGTTGAAGGTTCCGCCGAAGAAGGTGTCGCCACCCGGCCGGGTATTGAAGTGGTCCATGATCTCTGCCTTCCCGCAGACGGCGGCCAGCGGAAAGCCATTGGCCACAGCTTTTGCTAGCGTCGTCAAGTCAGGCGTCACTCCGCAGATTTTCTGGTAACCGCCGAGGTGGTGGCGAAAACCTGTGATGACCTCGTCGAAGATCAAGATCGCGCCGTGAGCAGTACAAAGCTGCCGCAAGCCTTCGAGAAAACCTCGGCACGGAAGGATACACCCCACGTTGTGGGCGATGGGCTCGACGATCATCGCGGCTACCTGCCCGCGATGCTGATGGAGTGTCGTCTCCACTTGATCGAGGTGGTTGAACTCGCAGACCAGCGTATTCTCGAGAGCCTCAGGGAGGATCCCCGCCGAGCCCGGATCGAGCTTCCCCACACGATCCGCGGGGCTCGCCACATTCCGCAGGACGTAATCATGAACCCCGTGATAGCAACCCTGAAACTTGATGATCTTCTTTCGGCCCGTGACCGCGCGAGCCACACGCAGAGCATGGAACGTTGCCTCGGACCCGGTATTGCAGAGCAGCACCCTCTCCGCCGAGGGGACATGTTGGGTGATCTTGCGGGCCACCTGGATCTCCAGTTCTGTGGCGCCTACTCCGGGCAGTATGCCTGCTTGCAGGGCTTCGATCACCCGGTGCCTGACGCCGGGATGATTATGGCCGAGTAACGGCGGACCGAACGCGCCATGAAAGTCCAGGTACTCATTGTCATCGACGTCCCACAGCTTCGCGCCCTCCGCGCGCTTGATCACTAGGGGCGGCATGAGGTTACGGACGGCACTGTTCACGCCGCCGGGAATGACTCGACAAGCCTGCTCGTAGAGTTTCGAGCTGTAATCCGACCGGCGCTCGCGAGTGAGCATGCCACTTCCTCCTCAAACTCAGACCCTGCAGCGGGTATCTTGAGCCGCGAAACTTGCTCTAGACAAGCGGAGTCCTTCCCCTTCTGGAAGGCGAGCGCGGAACCTGTCCCGATGCCTTTTATCGGGAGCCTTGCCGGAACAGCCCCCTCACCCGTCCTTCAGACTGCCCGCTCCCCTGCGCTCCCGGCGAACCGACACGCCCGTCTACCTGAGGCGAAGCCTCGTAAGGCATAAAGACGGCGAGAATCGCAGATTTAACGGTCCGCATGCGGTGCGGAGTCACGTCGAGCAGTATAACTCAGGAAAGGCGAGCTATCCGAGGTCTCCGCCCAGCGAGGACGACCAGGCATTTTACCTTTCCGCTATGTCAAGGAGTGCTTCCCGCCGCCCGCGCCTCTTGACCCTCTCCGCGTGCAGTGTGAGAATGCAGGTGATTGGGTTCCTTGCTGCGCGAGGTGTGGATGGTCAATGGCCTGCCGTGGGGTTTGGCGCTATCGAGTGGCGTCAACACGTACCTGCCGCTCTTCCTCCTTGCCCTGTTCGCGCGTTATGGCCACGTGATTCAGGTCTCTGCGCGGTTCGAGTGGCTGGTCTCCGATCAGGCCGTTTTCATCCTGGGACTCCTGGCCTTCTCGGAAATCCTCGCGCAGAAATTTCCGCTGCTTGACAATGTCTGGGATTTCCTCCACACCTTCCTGCGGCCCCTTGCCGGAGCCGTAGCCACCGGCGCCACGCTCACCACGAACAACGCCTTTGAAACCGCAGTCGCCATGCTGATGGGCGGCACGCTGGCTGCCGCCGCGCACTCCACCAAGTCCAGCTTGCGGCTGATGAGCACGACCAAGAGCCTGGGCGCCGCGAACTTCGTCTTAAGCCTCGGGGAAGATGCCGCCGTTCTCACCGCAACGCTCCTCTCAGTTTACGCGCCCTGGGTGATGTTGGCCATCGTCATCCTGTTCGTCCTTCTGTTTGCCCTGGTGGGACCGCGCATCCTGAGGACCCTGGCGTTTGACCTTCACATCGCCGGCTCAGCACTCGGGTGGCTTTTCCGTTGGGTCTTTCGAAGGAAGTTCCCGACGGGCCTCAAGGAAAGCTTGTTGGACATCGCCCCGGGACGGCTCGAGAAGTTGACCGCGCAGCTGGAACCCAGCGAGGAGTTGCACGGGGCCTTGCACGGCTGGAAGCGGTCCGCCGGGGGACCACGCCGAACCTGGGTTTTGCTGACCTCTCGACGCCTTCTCTGGATTGAATCCCGCCTCTTCCGCAAGCCGAAAGTGCAATCCCTGAGCTACGGCGAAATCTCTTTGGGTAGGGATCGCAATATGATCCTTTTCTCCCGAGTCGAGGTCTTGACGCAGCGAAACGAAACGTTAAGCCTTACGGTCGAAAAGGGTCAGATCAGATATGCTGAGATGGCCGTGCAGATGATTTCCCACCTCGCCCGCCTGGACATTCACAACGATCACCCGACCACACAGGCCGCGACGCTGGCCGGGATGGGTTCGTTGCCGGTCAGCATAAACAAAAGCTAAGGTGCAAGGAGTAATGTCACATGTTTGAACCGACGAATTTCGAGGAACTGAACGAGACGGATGTGCGGGAAGAAATCCTCGCGCCACTTTTGCGAGGGCTCGGCTATCGTTCTGGCACCCATCACAACGTCATCCGCGAACAATGGTTGCGTTATCCACATTCCCTTCTGGGCCGGCAGGACTCAAAGAAGGATCCGTTCCTGCGCGGAAAAGCGGATTACATCCTGGTGGCTGGGGAAAAGGTCAGGTGGGTGATCGAGGCGAAAGCGCCAGACACTGATCTTGGCCATGACGAGATAGAACAGGCCTGGACATATGCCAACCATCCCGAGGTGCGAGCCGTTTATTTTGCGTTGTGTAATGGAAGACGAATCGACGTGTTTCAAACAAATATGGGGCCGACTGCGAGCCCTATCTTGCACCTTGATTACGAGGCACTCTGTAGGTCCGATGGCTATCAAAGAATTGAAGATCTGCTCAGTCCTGCGGCGGTCCTCAGGGATCACCCCGAACAGAGATTAGATACTGGCCCGCCGCTGGGACCTGGGCTTCGGTCGGTCGCGCGAATTGCCAACGGCCTGATCCGGTACGAATCGAACTCATTGAATCATCCAGCGCTGAATGAAATACAAAACGGAATTGCTGATGGTGCACTCTGGCGCGATGAGCAAGGCCGGTTAGTCGCTTATCTCTGTACCATTGGCCCCAGCAGGTCACTTCAGGAGTTGAACGAACGGTTTGGGCTCTCGTCATTTGAAATGATCAGTGACGATAGCGCACTCTCAACCGTTCCGGACCGACCAAGCGTTTTTGTGTATGACCATGCGAGCACACTTCCGGCAGGGGAGGAATTTCTAGATCTAAGCACCTGGCGGCGCATCAGATTGCCGGTCAACATTCACAGTCACGTTGTCGCAAGGGCAGCAGGTGTGCTTAATGGTCGGCAGTTTGTTGGCACATTCAACACTGAATTAGACTTTGAACAGCAAATGAAGGTGCGTATGACCGGATCTTTTGCTGTGCACCTGGCGTGAGCGGGACAAGAACCTAACTCACCCCTTTCTTGGGCACCCAGTAAGTCTCTTCGCGGATGAACTCCTTGGCAAATCCCCGGCGGCGGAGAATGCCCTTGGCGTTTTCAATCATCTGCGGGTGACCACAGAGATAGACGGTAGTTTCATGAGGCCCTAGCCCGAGTTCATCGCTGTACTTTCGCAGCACATCCTCGACACGTCCGACGTCCCCTTTCCATTCCAGGTCCTCCCACGGCCGGCTGATGAGGGGAATGTAGGTGAGCCAGGGGAACTCCCGGACGAGGGCGTCCAGCTCTTCCCGGTAGGCAAATTCCCACGAGTGGCTGGCGGCATGCAGCACCACGAGCCGTGCATCGATCCGGCGCCCTTGCCGGGCCTCATGCGCCAGCGTGCGCGCCATGCTAACGTAGGGAGCGACTCCCGTCACCGTACAAATTAGGAGATGCTGCTTGTGGCCGCTGTTCCCGTCCAGGGTGAAAACTCCCTTGGCGTGATGTCGCATCAGAAGCAGGTCGCCCACTTGCCGATGATAAAGTGGGGGAGTCAATCGACCTTTCATCAGCAGCTCGAAGAAGAACTCCACTTCATGTTCATAGGGACTCGAGCAGACGGAGTAGGCTCGCTCGACTACTTTGCCCTCCTCCTCAATTCCCAGGGTGAGATACTGACCCGGCTTGAAGGGGATGGGGCGCTCGGGGCGAACCCGGATAGACCACAGATCTTCAGTATGATCTTTTCGAAATGTGATCGTCGCTTTCTGGAATTTCTCGGCGGAGACTGTCATGCAGCCTGACGTTGCTCCCTTCGATCAATTTGAGGGCGCCGCGCACACCATCCCGCCGGCGGTCTTGAAACCAGACCGCGGACACAAAACTGCTAACCTCGGGATGGATAGCCCACCGCTCCAGAATCTCAGAACTCCGAGCGTGGGTCAACGGGCGAAGGAGCTGTGACCACGACACGACGGGTCGGCGCGGCGCTGCAGGATTATTGCGGTCGCGCGCCAGAGGACATCATGTGGAACTCCCAACCCGCAAGAAGTCCGATCCAGATCAACGCCACAATCAACGCGGTGGCAAAGGTCTTACCCAGGAACTTGTCTGTAACCTGTTTCCGCCAAGCGCGGGCCGAGAAGATGAGAAGCACGACGGCCATGAGAAGGGCAACGCCGTGCAGCGGCGTGTCGAGGGGACGAGTGGGTTCAAAACTCAGAAATCTGAACAGCACTCTGAAGTCTCGAAACTTTTCGACCAGCAGGTCGAAAATAAGCCAAAGGACGGGCGCAATCATCCCTAACATGTAGGGAAACTTATCTCCGCCGAAGAAGACCATGACGGCGACAACGACGAAGATTGTAGCAGTCAGGAGTTCGTAAAAGAAAAACTCGGGAATGGCAAATGCACCGGCAACGACCAGAACCAAGGTCACAAAGGCAGCAAGAAACACCCATCGGTCAGACATAGTCGCACTCCTTGTTAGCGCTTAGGTCGAGTCAGACTACCGTCGGTCGGCGCCAGTATACCACACGCCATTAAGCGTGGAGAGGAAAGCAGGAGGGAATTCTTGGGCGGGCAAACACCGAGACTTGCTTCTCGGAATCCCCGAGTTAGGGTAAACTCAAGGTGCGCGCCTGTAGCTCAGTTGGATAGAGCGGCAGACTTCGAATCTGTAGGCCGGGAGTTCGAGTCTCCCCAGGCGCGCCAGAAACACTTAACCCTCTGCACAGTTCTTCCCGGCGCGGGCTCGTCGATCCGACGGCAAACGCAGGGACACCCCACCCTTCGACCCCGTGAGGGATCGGTGCAGGTCACTAGAACAACCGCACAAAACAGCCTAGGGTGCTCTCAGTGTTTGGCGAGCTTCTCCGCCATCGACATCAGGAGCCTGCGGTTTGTGGTCGACATGCTCTCAAAGCACTTGACCAACCGCTTGACGGGCTTTCCCAGGTTCACCTGCTCAGGGACCTTGGGCGCGGCCGGCTTTCCCTCACCCTGGAAGAGCAGTTGGTACGTCTCGACCTCCAACGCCTTGGAGAACTTTTCCAGAGTCGCGAGCGAGGGTGCTGTATATCCACCCTCCACGCGAGAGATGTATGACCGCAGAAGACCCGATCGCCGTTCGATGTCGCCTTGAGAGAGACCTTTAGCTTCCCGTAACTGTCTTAATCGTTTTCCAACGTCCATAGTTCAATTAGAGCAGAACCGGAACTCGGTGTCAACAGTATTAACTTGTAACCTTTACGCCTTACTAAACTCAGCAAGATATCATTTTGCGCTTTTCGATAAAGATAGTCCCAGAGTTCCGATTCTCACCCCCTAAAACATAGTCGGCCGATACCGCCTGCAAGTCTTACACAGGCCTTGACCCAAGCGCGACCCAGCCTGTTACGGCCTGCGCTTTTTGTCAGGGGGGTTCGAGGTGCCGAGGTCGTGCGGAAGCTGCGGAGAAGCAGGGGGTTGGTTCACCGTGCGTGCAGCTTCGACCGCCAGCCACTCCACCAGGGACAGGCTCAGCGTGCACCCCGTCGCCTCCATCAAGGCCGGAATCAAGATTCCGAGATCCGACCGTTCTACGAGTTCCCGATCCTGGCTGTCCGTAACGGAGAGCACTCGTGCGCCATTCACGCGGGCCTGTGCGGCCGAGCGATAGGTGAGTTTGTTGATCTTGGAACGCGAGCCCGAAAGAAACAGTACGGCTTCGTCACGCCGGACGCCCGCCAGCCCACTCGAGAATTCCGAGGCTTCCATCCCTTCCGCCGAAAGGCCCGCAAGGACTCGCAGGCGTCGGGCGGCTCGCCAAGCTGGAAAGTGATAAAAGCCTCCCCCCACGATACGAAGGCGCGGAAAACGTATCACCTCCGCTGCCATCGAACGGACCGCGACTGGAAGTTGCGTGAGCACCCAATCGACCTGGGCCGGAAGCCGTTCAAATTCCCTCTCGAGGGAGTCCCACGGGGACTCATGACGCTTCAGAAGGCGGGCTGCCGCGAGCGCCAGGTAATTCAGGGCGGCGTGCAGACAAACGGTTACAGAGGGAACGTCTCCTTCACCCTCGGCGCGGACGAGGAGAACTTGATCGGCTATTTTCGCCAGCGAGCTGTCAGGGGCATTGGTCAGCACGACCAGCGTGGATCCGCGCTGGCGCGCAACGCGCAAAAGCTCCTGGGCTTCCGCCCCTTCGCCCCCGGCGGAGATCATCACCAGCACCGACCTCGGCCGCAAAAGGGAGAGCGCGTAGGTCCGCAGGACCTCCACCGGCCGCGCCACCACGGGCCAGCCGAGGAACATTTCGAACGCATAGCCAGCCGCCACGCCGAGGGCGGCGCAACTTCCCGTCCCGCTGACATAAACTGGGCCGTCTCCCCACCGAACCTGGCGTACGGCGGTCTCATACTCGGTGCGGGCCTTTTCCAGAGTCACCCGAAGGGCGCTCGGGATGTCCTGAATCTGCTGTCGGCTTCCCATGAATCTCCGTCCGCGGTTAACTCCCGCTCTGCAGGCTCGCAATCGGTGCGTTGTTCGGCGCGGGGGCATCTCGGGAGAACACTTTCTGCCCAAACCCGCGCGCCGAAAGATGCGCCCCGAAGAGCAGGATCAGGGCACCCGCATACGCCCAGAAAAGTAAAGTCACGGACAAGGCGTAGGGTCCGTACACCTCACGAAAACGAAACATCGGAAGAGTCAAGAAGTAAATGCCCTTGCCCGCCTCGGTCAGAATTCCCGTGACAACGGCGGCCGGAAGGACGCGAGCGACGGGGACTTTGCCGTTCGGCAGGAAGCGGTAGATCACAAAAAAGATCGACACCGCGAGCACGACTGAAGCTGTTTCCAGGACAATGCGGGAGAGTCCCGCCAGAAGAATCTTGGAAGGAATCCACCCGATCAGGAAGGTGATGATCCATTCCACCACAGCGATCGTGCATATGGAGCAGAGAGCGAGCAGGCCGGATACAAAAGCCAGAACAAAGGAGACGGCTTGGTTCTTCAGAAAACTGCGATTGCTTTGGAACCCCCACACTTTGTTCAGAGCAATCTCGAGCGGTAGGAACACGCCTGAGGTCGTGAAGAAGAGCATGAACACCGACATCAGTTGCAGGCGTGGCCGCCCCTGAACCAGAACGATCAGATTGCGAACCACCGAATCCGCTCCGATGGGAAGGTGAACTCGCAGAAGTTGGAGAACCATCTGGTAAGCCCCTTCCCAGTGCAACCAACGCCGGCAAACGGCCAGCAAGATCAGAGTGAAGGGGAAAAAAGAAAGGTAGGCGTTGGCCGCGATGGAAAAGGCATAGGCATGAACTTCCGTCGAGAAGATGTATCGCAGGCTGGGAAGAAGCAGATCCGCCGCGCGGCCGCGCGCGATACCGGCACGTCGTAATTTTTCCAGTTCAGACGCCAGCTTTTCGTGCCACACAGGATGGGGTTCTCCTGGAGGATTGGACGGTGATCGTAGCATTGTTCATCGGACCACGGCTGCCGGGGCACCGGAAACACGCTGGGGCCGGCCTCTCGCCTCTACAGAAAGGAGGCGCAGTATAATTCATCACGTTGCGGGTTGCCAGAGGTGAATCTTCTCAGGCGCGGGCGCATCTTTACGGGCTGTCACAAAATGACTGTTAGATCGTCTGCTGATTGACCCCCTCACCCGTCCCGATGCATCGGGACGCCCTCTCCCCCAGGAGGCGAGGGCAGGAAATTCGAATGGGCTCTCCCCTCGGCCCCGCAGAGCCGGACAGAGGAACAGGGGTAAGGGGGGCTCTTAGGTTGAACACGGAACAGTTATTCCATGACAACACCCTAGCTCTCTACGGCTCTGTAATCTCTTTTTTCAAGCCCTGAAAAATCCGGCCGTGCTTGAGGCACTCTAAACCTTGCCCTTGAGAGCACTCTTTGGTGATATAATGACAGACTTCGGGCAAGCGACCAAGGTCAGGATAGCATTCGTACGCAGGCGCCAAGCGGCGTCCTGCCCATAACTCCGATTACTCACGTGCCGTTCAGCAACCAGAGGAGCCAAACATGAGACGGAAGAAGGGGAAGTTGCGGGAACTCCACAAGGAAGGCTTTTCACGGCGTGACTTCTTGAAGGGCGCCAGCATGGCCGTGTCCACCGGACTGCTGGCCACCCCGAAGGCCGGGGCCACCGCGCCAGAACAAGAGCCCGGCGTCCTGGGCCCGGGTGCGGTTCCGATTACTCTCGAGATCAACGGCAAACCCCACAGCCTGAAGGTCGAGCCCCGCGTGACGTTGCTGGACGCCCTACGCAATCGGCTTGACCTGACGGGCGCCAAGAAGGTGTGCGACCGCGGAGTCTGCGGCGCCTGCACGGTCATCATGGATGGACGGCCGGTGTACGCCTGTAACCTGCTGGCCATCGAGGCGGAAGGCCACAACCTTGTGACCATTGAAGGTCTCTCGACCGAGGACAAACTCCACCCCGTCATGACCGCGTTCATCAACCACGACGCGCAACAGTGCGGCTTCTGCACGCCCGGATTCGTGGTGGCGTGCAAAGCCTTCCTGGACAAGCACCCCGATCCGACGCGGGAAGATGTCGAGCACGGACTGGGTGGCAACCTCTGCCGCTGCGGCACCTATGCGGGGGTTCGCGAGGCTGTCCTCGAGGCGGCAAAAACCCTGAAGGGAGGGCGCGCAAATGGCTAAGTGCAAATATGACTGGCCAGAGGCCAGTGATCGCAGACTCATCGGAAAGCGCATCAACCGCATCGACGGGCCCGCCAAATCGAGTGGCCGCGCGAAGTACACTTACGACATCGACCTCCCCGGCCTGCTGGTCGCCAAGATTTATCGCTCGCCTTACGCCCACGCCAAGATCACCGCGATTGACACTTCCGAGGCGGAGAAGCTGCCCGGGGTGAAAACGGTGCGCGTGATTCAAGGCGTCGGAAAAGAAATCCAATGGGCAGGCGATGAAATTGTGGCCGTGGCCGCAGTGAGTGAAGATATCGCCGACGATGCCGTCCGCAAGATCAAGGTGGAGTTCGAGCAACTCCCCCATTTCGTCCTCGAAGAGGACCTGCAGCAGGCGGGCGACCACGCCAAGGAGGCTGGCGGGGAGAAGAGCGGAGATCCGGACAAGGCCTTCAGCGATTCCGACGTGGTGATTTCGGAGGGCTTTTACGGCATCCCTACGATCACTCATTGTTGCCTGGAAGCGCAC
>Ga0116120_1002698_pt1 | contig 10460 bp, 9 predicted proteins | sample June2015DPH_11_1_3_FD_89724 | JGI IMG/M metagenome (GOLD analysis project Ga0116120, IMG submission 89724) | Peatland microbial communities from SPRUCE experiment site at the Marcell Experimental Forest, Minnesota, USA - June2015DPH_11_150 | ecosystem: Environmental > Terrestrial > Soil >... | reverse complement strand
CGCAAGATATGACGAAGAAGGAATGGCGCAGCTGAAGCTTGCGGCTGTTGCTCTCCATCAGTTCGCCGGCCGCGATCGCGCGGCTCATTGCCTGTTGGAAGGCGAGCAGGCTCTTTTCGAAGCACCTGAGGTAAACCAGGCGATGAGGAGAGTAGCGCAATCCGTCCAGCAGAGTTGGCTCCTTCAAATACACCGAAGGCACTCCCTTGAGCTGTGTGATTGCATCGGGCTCGGTGAGCTCCTCGCCGTCCAGGAGGATGGGATCCTGATTGTGCAGCTGATGGGACAAGTAGTTGGTTATCTCCCGCAAAAGCCAGTCTTGCTGGCTGACCAGGACAAGCACCCCCGGCAGGCGCAGCTGTAGGAGATAGCCAGAAAGCGCCAATAGGATGTCTGAAGCCGGCTGCTTGCACTCGAACATCCTGGCGAGCCATTCGTCGGCCTCGGCCGTCACCTGTGCGCTCTCCTTGAAATCTTTGGCTCGGAGGCTTGCGTTTACGGCCTTGGTGTTCACGATGCTCTGGCCGAGCCGGTTTTTTGTGTAGCTGCCGACGGCATCGGCCAGAGTCAATGACTTGTCCGGATTGAACTGGTGAGGGTAATAGTCGTTGGCTGCGTCCAGGATGCGCTTGATTCCTCCGATGGTGTAGGTGATGCCGTAGTGCTGCTCGAGCCGCTTGGCCTCGGCTCGGAGCGCCTCAAGGGTCTCCCCGCTGGTGAGGGCGTCAAGCCAGCGGAACTGGAACCTCCTCTTGAACGCCGGATCGCTTTCAAGCGGGCCGACGTCATCGGGGGTGGTTGCTCCGATGCATGTTATCTCTCCGCGGCTCAGGGCCGGCTTGAGCATGTTCGCTGCGTTGAGCGAGCTGCCCCTCGTGTTCCCGGCCCCCATGATCGCATGTATCTCGTCGATGAAGAGGATGATGTTCCGGTGCTTCTTGAGAAATCGTGTCAGGTTCCGCATTCGCTCCTCGAACTGCCCCCTGAGCTTCGTTCCCGCAACCATGGCGCCCACGTCGAGCGAATACACCGTGCTGCCCTTGAGCTGCTCCGGCACGGTTCCCTCCTCGATCTGAAGCGCAAGTTCTTCGATCAGCGCGGTTTTGCCCACCCCAGGCGGCCCGATCAGGATGGCGTTCTTCTTCTTATACTGGCAGAGCGTGTGTTGCAGCCACTGCATGTCGTTCTGGCGCCCTTGAATGTGGTGCATCTCCCCCGCCTTGGCCTTCGCATTCATGTCCACCACGTAGTCGCTGAAGGCTTGCTTTGGAGCCTCGGAATCCTGGCCTGCCTCTTCCTCCTGCGCCCTCGTGAGATGAGCGACGAATTCCAGGCGGTCGAGCTTGAGAGCTCCCAGGTACTTGTCGATTCGCCTGTCAGGATCGCGCAGCAGGTGCAGCATCAAGTTGCGCTCCGCAAGCAGGCCCTTGCTCCGCCCCTCCTGAACGAATCGAGTCAGCAGGCTCTGAAGCTCCGGGCTGGGTTCTGGCGCGCAGTCCTCCAGGGTCAGCAGGGGCTCCTGCAGCTTGTGATGCCACAGCTCGAAAGGCTTGCTGGATACCTTCCGGCTCCGGAGGAAAGCTTGGTTTTGCTCCGAATAGATCAGCAGGCCAAGCATCAGGTGGATAACCTGAGTGCGATTCGCCTCCTGAAAAACTGCAATGGCGGCGGCCGCGCGCATGGCCTGCGCAACGGTCGTATCCATTCGGGTGAGCGTCATTTCAGCAACCCCTCCTTTCTGAGATTTTGCAGGAAGTTGCTGCGATGCACCCCGGGGATGGGCCCGTATTTCAGGATGGCCTCTTTGTGCTTCTCGGTGCCGTAACCCATGTGGGAGGCGAAATCGTACTGCGGGTGCTGCTTGTGCAGCTCATGCATCTGCCGGTCTCGGTGGACCTTTGCAAAAATCGAGGCGGTCGCAACGGTGATGCTCTTTTCGTCACCTCTAACGAGGGTCATTCCGGTCCACGGCAAACCGTCGCAGTTCATGTCGCCATCGATGATGACCTTGTCGAAGCGCGCGACCTTTTGCAGCGCCTCGAATCCCGCGCAGAAAGCTTGGCGGTTCAAGTCGTTGAGGTTTCCCTTTTCGATGGTTGGAGCGTCAATCCGGGAATAGGTGACGTGCAGCAGGCCCTTTTCAATGTAATCCCTGGTAAACACTTCGACGAGCCGTTCCCGCTCCTCCTCGTTATACTTCTTGCTGTCGCGCAGCGGGAACGGCAGTTCCACCTTCGGGTCAAACACGCAACAGGCGCATGTCAAGTCGAACGACCACGCGCCGCGGCCGACCTCGTCCGTTCCTGCGACGTACAAACCTTCCCGGCGGCCTAAGTAATCTTCATAGAACCAACTGGCTGTCGGACCTTTTTTGCCTTTCATGGAATGGGGAGTTTGGCGGTGTTTCAGTTCAGCACTGGTTCCTCGGGGACGGGCGGCGGCGCCACCGCGCTCGGGGCCAGCCCTATCCACTGCATAAACTGGTCATGGGTGGGGAGCGGGTAGCCGGGGTCGTCCAGGTGGGTGGCTTTTGCGCCGGCCGGCAGCGCCTTGATGAATGTCTTTCCGTAACTCGCCGTGTTCAGCTTTGGATCCAACATGACGAGGAGCCCCTTTTGATCCTCCTCCCGGATGAGGCGCCCCCACCACTGCTTCCACTTCCGGACGGTGTCAGGAAGGGTATCCTCGTAGAAAGGGTTGACTCCTTTGGATTGGAGAAACTTCTGGCGGGCATCCTTGTAAGGCGACTGCTGTTCAAATGGAATCTTCGTGACTACCAGGCCGCGGATGCGGATATCCACACCCGTGCCCATGGATTGGTTGCCCAAGATGATGGCCTTGGGGTTGTGCTTGTACAGGCTGACCAACTTGTCCGGGCTGAGGTTCCGCTCTTGGGCGTAAATCTGCATGTCATGGGCCTTGCACCACCCTGTCATCAGCTGTGTCACCTCGGCAATGGTCTGGTAGTTCGTGAAGAGCGCGAGGACCCGCCCATCCGTGATTTGTGCAATCTGCGTTATCTTCTCCGCAATCGCCGGCGCCGTGGTAATCTCGGAGTTCTTTGGCGGCAGAAAGACCCGCATCTGCTTGCTGTACTGGAAGGGGGAGGGAAAGTTGGCGGTGTTCCAGTCATTGGCGTTAAACGTTTTCTTCGTCTCGGCGATGGAGGTTCCCACCAGGGTGGCCGAGACGAGGGTCACCTGCCTGAAGTTGTTCCAGATCTTTTCCATCGCCTCAGCCAACTCGAACGGCTTCAGCTCCAGGTTGAGGGATGTGGCTCCGCTGGTGCTGGTACTGCGGTTGAGCAGCATCACGTAATTGTCCACCTTGCCGCCCAGGTAGTTGTCCAGCGTCGTGCAGGCGAAGGCCAGGCGGTTCTCCATCTCCTGGTAGTCCCTCTTCACCTCATCGTTTGGCGCCTCGGCAACTTGCGCGATCGCAAGCAGTTTGATGTCTCGGATTACCCTGACGAGATCTTTGCATGATTGGCCGATGGGGTCGCCGGGCTGAACGACCTGCTGCCCCTCGGGTCCTGCCAACACCCGCCGCCTGACGCCGTCCAGCTCGTCGGTAATCTTTTGCACCTTCATCTTCATGGAGTTGTCCCCCGATGCATCCCGCGTCAGCATGGTGACCGCGGACTCAAGGGACTTGAACGACAGGTCTGCGCTTTCCACTTCGGTCAGCCTGTTGGGAAGCGTGTGGGCCTCGTCCATGATCAGGATGGGGGGCTGCTCCTCCGCCTTCCCGGGAACAGGCTTCCCCGTGTATTTCACGTTGTAGCCAAGGAGGTCAGAGTTGACGACCACAATTCCCGCTTCGGCTGCGATCTTCTTGGCCTGCTTCCGGTAACAGCCAAAGCTCATTTTGCAGCAGGTCCCTTCCCCGTTGATCAAAGCCCACGACTGGTCATTGATCTTGAATGGCAGCTCCTCGCGCCATCCATGCGGCATCTTCTCCAGGTAGTCGAGGCTCTGGATGAGCGCGGCCAGATCCTGATCGACCTGCTTGTTGTTTGGTTTGCGGGAAGCCCGCTTCAACCTGTTCAAGCAGAGGTAATTGCTGGCTCCCTTCAAGACGGCGCTTTGCTTCAGCTCGGGGAACTCTTCTGAAAATCTGGCCAAATCCTTTTCGATCTGGGCTTGGAGGTGTTTTGTCGATACTGAGATGACGAACCTCTGCGTCGGGTTCTCACGACGAAAGCAGGCCATTGGAATCAGGTACGCCAGGGTCTTGCCGGTGCCAGTTGGCGCCTCCACCAGCAGCGACTTGCCCTCATAAAACCCCTTGTTGATGACCTGCGCCATCTCTGCCTGGCTCCAGCGGGCTTTTCCTCCGAACTTGACGGTAATATCCCCGCCCGGACTGAAAAATCCTTCCAGTGCGCTGGCTGATCTTGTTTGCTCTTCAGATAATTGTATCATCGACAACCTTATTATGCGGCCCGGCAGCCTCTTCCTGTGGCAACAGCCCCCTTTTAAGCAGGAGGCGCGCGAGCAGGATGTGCCTGCACGGCTCCTGGTTCACAGGATGCGGGCCCGCCCGCTGGGAATCCGGTTTGAACATGAAGGAATCGCACGTGCAGCTCATCCTTCCTCCGTTGTCCTCTATATCCACCAGGTACGTGATCTCCGGGCTGCGCTTTGGAACGACCGCAACGACTCTTCCCGGATTGTACCACGAGAGGTGGTACTGCAGCATCTGGCTGTGTATTACTGTCCGGGTTGCCTCGTCGAACAGGAATTCAAACTTGGGATTGACCGGAACCGGCGGCATTTATCTCGTTGTTCGCCTCCGCGTCTGGCATGCCTTCCACCATGGCCTCCAGTTGGAAGCTTTGGACGGGCTTGCAGCCAAATATGTTGGCGCTCGACACCAACAGAACCTGCTTGGGCTTTGTCAGTTTCTTTTCCGCGTAAGCGTTGTTGAACATGACCGTGGCCTGAGCGGGGCTTTTGCAGCCGCCGAGGAACTTGGCCGTGATCTTCCCATCCTCGACTTCATCGAGGATGAATAACTGGTAGCGACTTTTCTTCATTGGGACGATCCGTTGTCCCGGGCAACGTCAGCCCGATTTGCTTTGATGTTTGGCGCTGATCATTCCTGCGGAATGTTCCTCGGCATGAAGAAGCTGCCGCCCGGTTTTGCCGGCCCGGGTTCTGCCGCGGGTTCGCCCGTCTCCTCTGCAGGCGCCCCCTCCTCCCTTCCCAGCATTTGCACTGGCTCCCTCGGAGGCTCCAGAATCTGCACGGCCGGGACGTGTGGAATGATCCGCGGGGCCGGCGGCGGTGCAACCCGCGATGTTTGCGCTGGCGGCGGCGGTGGCTGTGGGGGCGGCGGAATGGGGTTGGAAGGGGCGGCGAGCGCCTGCATCTTGGTGTGATCGAGCAGCTGGTCAAATACGATATCCGCGACAGCCTTGCGCGCGTCGTCTTCGGTCATCCCCTTCTGGCTGGCTATAAGTTTTACGACTTCCTCAAACGGCATGCCATGCACCTGCTCTCGCCGGAGGTTTTCTTCAAGCCGGTGGCACTCCTCTGGATTGACGATGCGCATGGTCTGGAGCAACATGCTGCGCTCCGACTGGGTGGCCGCTTGATGATAGAGGGCCTCCAGCTGCTTCAGAGTGTCACTTTTGCTTTCCATATTAAATCAACCGCATTATAAGATGAATTCCCTCGACATCTGCAGGATATCTGCTGCCCGGCACATGTAATTGTGCCTGTGGATGTCCCGCTCGATCTGCCCGCTGGCTGTTCCACACGGTTTCCACGCAGCCATTAAGCGCTCCAGAAACGGGATGGTACCAGCCGGTGTATGCAGTTCGCCATTGTTTGGCCTGTGCCGTCCTGTCTCTCTTGCATACAGCGGCTTTATGTTGTGCTTGAAGCGCGGGACCCCCAGTATGGCGCCCGGGATCCAGTTCCGAAGGGCTGCGTCTCCTGGCAGTGGCCGGCCGATTCATCGAAGGGCATGGCGATTTACCTTCTTTTGTCGGAAACAACCCGATTGAAGGGGAGAGGCGCGGATGGAGGATGGTGGATGGAAGATGGTGGATGGAAGATGATGGAGCCGTGTCATCTGCTGGGTTGTGATGTTTTTCATAGGGCGGGAAGTGAACACCCAGCTCAACACAGTCGAATAAAAATAGATGTCCAGTTTGCTCTTTGGGCGGGCAATAATAAGTAGATGCCCGACATGAACGACATGGCCTTGATTCAGGAATACGCCGACCGCGATTCAGAGCCGGCTTTTGCCAGCTTGGTTCATCGGCATATCCACCTGGTCTATTCAGTCGCGTTCCGATATGTCGGCAACGAGCCCGACGCCCAGGACGTGACCCAGGCGGTATTCCTCATTCTTGCCAAGAAAGCCGCGAGCCTGCGTCAAAGGACCACGCTCACTGGCTGGCTCTATGAAACAACACGGTTTGCCGCCGCCGCCCTCCTGCGAACCAAAGTCAGGCGACAAAACCGCGAGCAGGAAGCCTATATGCAATCCACGTTGAATGATTCAGGCCCCAACGAGCTTTGGCGGCAAATCGCTCCGATTCTGGAAGAAGCGATGAACCACCTGAGTGAAAAAGAACGCGCACTGCTGGCCCTCCGCTTTTTTGACAACAAAACCGCCGCGGAGACGGCCGCCCTGCTGGGCATCCGGGAAGGCGCCGCCCACAAACGCGCGGCGCGCGGCCTGAGCAAATTGCGCCGGTTTTTTTTCAAACGCGGCATTGATTCCACGACGGCCATGATTGCCGGAGCGATTTCGGCCAATTCGATTCAAGCCGCGCCAGTGGCGCTGGCAAATGCGGTGACGGCCGTGGCGGCGGCCAAAGGCGCGGCGGTGAGCGGTTCAACCTTGATTCTAGTGAAAGGAGCATTGCAACTTATGGCGTGGACAAAGACAAAAATGGCAATCGTGATGGGAACAGCAGCAGTGTTAGCAGCGGGCACAACCGCCGCAGTTTGGAATCTCCGTTCAGAGAACTGGCTCAAAGCGCCTCCTACGCTTATTCTCCGGCCAACTGAATTTTCCAGAGGCGGTGGCGCGGTGTTCGGGGCTGACCAGAAAGTAATCGCACGACACGAAACCTTGGACACTGTGATCATGGCGGCCTATGGCTTCCAGCCACATCGCCTCATCCTTCCAAAGAACCTGATGGTTCCGGGTCCTAACGGTCCTAAATTGTATGATGTGATGCTCACCCTTACAAATCATCCTCAAGAGGCGTTGCAGGAGGAGATCAAGAAGCAATTGGGACTGGTGGCAAAGCGCGAAATCCGTGAAACGGATGTCATGCTGCTCAAAGTGAAGAATCCCAATGCCGCCGGGCTTAGGGTGAGCGAACGCAAGGATGACAAGGGCTTCACGCCCTATTCTTCGGGAAAATTGTTTTTCACGAATCAACCGATTTCCGCATTGGTGATGGCTCTTGACGGCATGGTTGATGGCAAACCGGTTTTGGATCGAACGGGATTGACCAACCGTTATACGTTTGTTTTTCCGTGGAAAGTGGAAGGTCGTCAACGGGAAAGTTTTATCAAGAATGAACTGCAGGACAATCTTGCGAACCAACTCGGCCTTGAACTGGTGCCCAGCCGCGAACCCATCGAAATGTTGGTGGTGGAGAAAGCGCAGTAAGCGGGTTACGGCCTTGCTCTTTCTTGGCGGCGATGTTAAATTCTTTGCATGAGCAAAGAGCACTTGGCTGAAGTCTTCCATTCCGATCCGGAAATCATGGGTGGCACTCCCGTTTTCACCGGGACCCGGGTGCCGGTGCAAAACTTGGTGGACTACCTTGAAGGCGGCGAGTCCATTGACGATTTTCTGGCCGGCTTCCCCACAGTCAAGCGCGGGCAAATCATTGCCTTCATCGAGGCCGCGCGGGACAACCTGCTCGCGCCAGCCTGAAATGAAGGTGCTGCTGGACGAGTGTTTGGATTGGCGGCTGCGGCGCGACTTGCCGGGCCATGAGGTCAAGACTGTCCAGGAAATGGGCTGGGACGGGATCAAGAACGGACGCTTGCTGGCGCTGGCGCAGGCGGAGTTTCAAGTCTTTATCACCGGCGACCGCAATCTGTCCTTCCAGCAAAACCTGTCCGGCTTCTCCATCGCGGTGCTGGTGCTCAAGGCCGGGAGCATTCGGTTGGTCCACACCCGGCCCCTAATGCCCAAGGTGCTCGCCCTGTTGCCTTCGGTCCAGCCCGGCCAAGTCATCGTTGTCGATTGAAAAGATAACATGGGGTCGTCAGGTGCGGAAAAATCCAGTACACCTGACGCCCTATGATTAACAAAAATACAAATAGCAAAAAGCAGCCGCAACCGCAATCACCAACTCTTGGCGGACCAGATCCGGCTCCGCGCAAAGCCCGCACGATCAAGCTGGGGGTGGATGTCCACCTGGACGTTTATGTGGTGGTACGTATTATTGACGGCGGCACGCCCCAGCCGCCGCAACGTTTCAAGCCCAAGGACTTTGTCGTCTGGTGCGCCAAGCAACTGACTCTGGCTGAGAAAGTGTTCAGTTGTTACGAGGCCGGCCCGTTCGGTTACAACTTGCACCGCCAGTTGGAGAAACTGGGATTGACTAACTATGTCATGCGTCCGCGCGACTGGGACGAATACGGCAAGAAGGTCAAGACCGACAAGCGCGACGCGCTGGCCATGGCCCTGTGCCTGGATCGCTACGTCGGCGGCAACCGTGAGGCTTTTTGCGTCGTGCGTGTTCCCACCGAGGTGGAGGAGCAGAAGCGCAGCGTCTCCCGCCAGCGGGAGAGTTTGCAGCAGGAGAAGCAACGGCTGGCCGCGCAGGGACGCAGTCATGCCCTCTACTACGGCGGCCATTTGCAAGGGGCGTGGTGGCAGGAAGCGGCCTGGCAAAGGACGCTGCCGGAGTTGCCGTCCATTGTGGTCAATTTGTTGGAGCCGTTGCGCCGGATGATCGCGGCAGTGGAGGCGGAGTTGAAAATCCGAACCCGGGAACTGGAGGCGGCCGCCCCGGACCGATTGCCGGTGGGCCTGGGCGGGATGACCAGCGAAATCCTGGAGCGCGAAGTGGCCGATTGGGACCGATTCCAGAACCGGCGCCAGGTGGCCAGCTACACCGGACTGTGTCCCCGCGAGGACAGCTCCAGCGATCGGCGCTTTCAGGGCTCCATCAACAAGCACGGCAACCGCCGCTTGCGCCCTGTGCTGGTGGAGGGAGCCTGGCGGCTGGTGACCTTCCAGCCCGAATACCGCCCTGTCAAGAAGTGGCGGGCGGCTTTGCTGGACAGGAAATGCGGATCCTCCCGGCGCAAGAAGATCATCATCGCCATTGCCCGGATATTCGCGGTGGACTGGTGGCGGGTGCGCACCGGACGCTGTCAAGCACAAGACTTGGGACTCAAACTCCAACCCCTCCCGGCGCCCAAGACCGCGGCCGCATGAACCAGTCCCTTTTCCTGAGGAACGAGTAACGTAATGAATTTGCCGCCCACAATTTTGGAGCGTAGCGGAACCGCACTGACCCCTGGGTCTTTGATGACCCGTTTTAAAGATTGGTTTCCGCGCGCTCCTCTGGATTTGGAAATGATAAAGTGTACGCCTTTTGGTTGTACGGATAGCAGGTTAAGCCAGGCCTCTCGGCCGGCGCTCCACCAGAGGAGACGATCCAATTAGTGGCGGCAGAAAGACAAAGAGAAAGAAGAAAACAAAGAGAAGAGCATTTAATAAAAAGACATTCTTTTCGGACGCGCTTGACAATTCACCCCATAGCAGGGGTCAATAAAAGAAAAACGACTGCCCGCCCCATCTTTCCTTTCCGTCACCGATGCATTAATTCACTTTGACAGATGCCCTTGACTTGGATTCCCAAACAGTTCAGCATGTGCCTGCCGTGTCAAAGGGCAGGCGACGGCGGCTGCCGCTGGTTTCCTGCCGAAACCTGCCGCGCCATGCCGGAAGAAAACAACAACATGCGATTATGCGGGACCGATCCCATGTCAAAGCGGCGATTGCGGCGGAAGTGAGGGGAAATGAAACTTAACCCTAGCCCAGCCATTATAATTCTAATTTCCATCATTCTTCTTGGATTAATCGCCGTGCCGAACGCCCTTATGGGTGGGCCTCACGATAGAGGTTTCTTACCGATTTACCCCATCATCATCGGAATTTCCGCCATTCTCGTGTTTCTCAGTAGAAATCGGATAAAACCAAATTAGGACACTACCCCTTGTGGCGGCGTATAATATGATATGATTGCCACAGAACCAGAGCAGAAACGTCCCGGCCTCCAGGTTGGTGAGCTGCCTTTTATGGATCCGCGGGGGTCCGTGCTCTCCCTGACGGGGCCATTGGCCATTGGGGATCCGAGGGTGATTTGTCGGCCGCTTGCCCGGTTGTGCGAAAAGGCGGCCAAGCTGCAGCGCCTGGACCTTGACAAGCTCAAGTACGACGGCATCTATGCTCTCCTTGGGATT
>Ga0116120_1002694_pt1 | contig 10475 bp, 10 predicted proteins | sample June2015DPH_11_1_3_FD_89724 | JGI IMG/M metagenome (GOLD analysis project Ga0116120, IMG submission 89724) | Peatland microbial communities from SPRUCE experiment site at the Marcell Experimental Forest, Minnesota, USA - June2015DPH_11_150 | ecosystem: Environmental > Terrestrial > Soil >... | reverse complement strand
TTTTTCCGTCAGCATTTATGGTGACGAGGGGATCAAGACTCGCTTCGATAAGGCTTCTTGCATAGAGAGAGGCGGCGCGGAGTTTGTCTTCAACGTGCTTTTGCTCGGTAATGTCCCGTGCAGTCTCGAGAATTGCCTCCGGTACATTCCGTGCGCCGTACTGTAACGTCCAGTGACTCTTGACCGTCACCGCGACGCCGGAGCGAGTGGTATGTCGCAGCTCTCCCTCCCATCGTCCCACGCGGAAGAGGTGGTCAGTGACGTCCTCAAGCGGGGATGGAAAGACGGTCTGCAGTAACGAATGGATCAGTTCCCCTCGTACGTCGTCTTGCTTCCACCCGTACTGCCGTTCCGCACCCTTATTCCAATACTTGATATGCCCATCGAGATCAAAGATGATGATCGCATCATTTGCCGCGTCAAGCAGGGCGAGGCGCTGTCGTTCGTCAATGACATCGCGTTCCTCCGTCACGTCGTGCTTAAGCATGAGCACGCGCGTGACTGAGCCGTTTCTCGTTGCCACAGGATAGAGGGATACTCGAAAACGCCGTCCTTCGTATAGTTCCTGAGCGTGCATTGGCGCGCCTGAGGAGACTACCTCTGTTATCCACTTCCGGCGTGCATGCAGTGCATCGGCAGGCGGAATATCGTACGCGAAGGTGCCGATGAGTGCGGCGGCGCTGGTGCTAAACCGCTCGACGGTTATATCATTAACAGCGAGGATGATGCCGTCAGCATCCAAGAGCAGCGCCGCGTCAGAAAAAGCGTTGAGAAAGGCTGACACCATCTCGAAGCGCTCTGTTGATCCATCGCTGCGCGGTTCGTTCACTTCCTTATCCCCAGCAACAACAGTCGGAATCGAATGTCTAGTCGCCAACAAACGTTAGCTTTCGCAAATATAAGGTTTCACCCGTGAAAAACTGCCGCAGCCTGCTGTTTCTGCAACTTACAACGCTAAGGCTGCTTAGTTTGCTCCTTATCGCCCTTTTTTAACTGCTCGTAGAGTTCAGGGCCAACGCACTCTTTCGCGTAGGCGCACCAATGAATGCACAAGTTTATGTCATTAAACACTGTGAGCCCACACTTGCTGCATTTGACTTTAACGTCTGAAGAAAAAATCTCCACGTCTTCTCCACACCGCGGGCACTTCTTGATTGTTAGGGTTGGCGTTCGTAAGTGCGACGTCCCAGGACAACTACCGAACAACGCCATCTCCCCTTTTAAACAAGCACACCTTGGTTCTCGCCTGCAAAGTGTGGGCCATGAACGCAAAAAAAGAGCGCTTCAGCCGATTTGTATGCGCGTACATGCGCATAAAGTACTCCATCGTGATTGCTAAAGAGACTAGGATCGCCGAGCGCATCAACATTCACCAATATCTCTTTCCCGTGAGGAACGCATCGACCCCGCGCTTCTTGATTGTTCCGAGGTTCTTTATATGGGCATCTCCGTGCGTCGCCGTTAGCAAATTAAGTTTCTCGCAAGTCTCAAAATCAGCGCACTGCCAGCAGCCGTCAAAGTCACGCTTCCTGCAACAATTCCTAATCTTGCACTGCGGTGGCCCGCCATTGTCACGGCACCCGCGTTTACACCGAAGCTTCACCATCGCCCCTAGGGTCTCGTAACACGGCTCATAGTTGGCGAATGGCTTGAAGAACGTGGCAAGCCCCGGAGCTACCTGCTCGAAATGATACTCGCGCAGCTTCTTACGCAAATCGCGCGCTAAATCAGCAATCTCTCCGGAGTGATTTGGACAGTCACCGCAGTGAAGACCACAGTATGCTAACGAGCTTGCGTTTGCTTTGTTCGTACTCACGGTTCCAATCCTCTATCTCAATTCGTGCGTTTCCGATTCTATAAACGTGTTTCCTTGTTTTACGCTTCAGCGGTGAACGCCGATAGCACCGGTCATATCGAGCATTACAGCCCGATAGCGCTCGCTTCCCAAGATAAGCTTAACCAGCTTTTCATCCGTCTCCATACCGGCAATTCGGCTAGCATAGCATCACAAAGGTTGTAGTGCGAGGCGAATATGAGCTTTCTGGAAGCGTTTCGAAAGCAATGCTTTGGCAGGAACTTATGAATATAGATAGCAGATAAGAGGATGTCAACCGTGGGTTTTAACACGGACAGGTGATTAAGATGGAAACCGCAAAGCAGACCTCTTTTCCGGACGTCACGAAGTTCCACGGGCACGTTTGTCCTGGGACAGTCATAGGATACCGTGCTGCAAAGATAGCGACACGGGAGTTTTCCTCTGAAAAGTCAGTCGACGAGGAATTGGTAGCCATAGTCGAAAACGACAGCTGTAGCGTCGATGCCATACAGGTTGTGACAGGCTGCACCTTCGGAAAGGGTAACCTTATTTTTAAAGACCACGGGAAGCACGTGTATACGTTTATAAACAGGAAGACGGGAGAAGCGCTGCGAATTTCGCTGAAAAGTTCAGTTGATCTCGAGCACATGGATCCAGCGTGGAGCCAGCTGCGCACAAAGGTTACAGCCGGATCTGCCACGCCGGAAGAAGAACAAGACTTCAGGAAGCGTGCAGATCGGATCGCCGAAAAACTCATGAATATGCCAGAGGAAGATTTGTTTAACGTCACGCACGTCGAGATCGCCGATGTTCCTAGAAAAGCGCGCATATTTCGCTCGGTAACGTGTCACAAATGCGGAGAGCTGGTTTCAGAGCACAGAGTGCGACTCAAAAACGGAGAGACAGTATGTATTCCCTGCTCCGTGGGATGATGCTACCACATTTTCTGTGGAGCGAATGGTCGCTCACGGCCGCCGAAATTGACTGACTAGAATGCGCACTAAGGCAGCCCGCCTATGACGCCCCCACCCCCCAGCGCAACCAAAAAGCGCAATCGTACCACACAACCGCCCTGACAAGGGTATGGCGTTCGCAAAGGCTTTAAGGCTGCAAACTCAAACTTACTTTTATGAGCGACAAACACCTCACCACGAATCAAGGCGTTCCTGTCACAGACAACCAGAGTTCGCTAACCGTCGGTGAGCGCGGACCAGTCTTGCTGCAAGACGTACATCTCATCGAAAAGCTTGCACACTTCGACCGTGAGCGCATCCCAGAGCGCGTCGTACACGCCAAAGGGGCCGGTGCTCACGGCTACTTCCAAGTGTACAAGAGTATGGCACCGTACACCTGTGCGAAGTTCCTCCAAGAGCCAGAAAAGCAAACACCCGTCTTCGTCCGTTTTTCAACGGTCGTCGGCGCTCGAGGCTCCGCCGACACGGCACGCGACCCGCGTGGCTTTGCGGTCAAGTTCTACACTGAAGAGGGAAACTACGACCTCGTGGGAAACAACCTGCCCGTCTTCTTCATCCGCGACGCTCTCAAGTTTCCTGATATGGTACACTCCTTCAAGCCTTCACCAGATTCCAACATTCCAACGAGCTCCTCAGCAAATAGCCGTTTTTGGGATTTTATCTCCTTGACGCCTGAATCGACCCATATGATCGTCTGGCTGTTCTCGGACCGTGGGACCCCTAAGAGCTACCGGATGATGGAAGGATTTGGCGTCAACACCTATAAGTGGGTAAACACGGCAAGGGAAGCTCGCTACGTCAAGTACCACTGGAAACCGAAGCTGGGCGTCCATTCCCTCGACCGTAATGAAGCTACGAAATTGGCGGGGACCGACCCGGACTACCTAACCCGGGACCTTTGGGATACGATCGCTAGAGGCGGAGAAGTTGAGTATGAACTCAACGTTCAGATGATGGACATCGCGAAAGAGCTCGAACAGGACTTCGATCCCCTCGACGCTACCAAGACGTGGCCCGAGGACAAATTCCCGCTGATGCCGATCGGTAAGATGGTGCTGAATCGCAACCCAGAGAACTATTTCGCTGAAACGGAGCAGGCCGCGTTCTGCCCCGCCAACATCGTTCCAGGAATCGAGTTGTCCGCCGACAAGCTCCTGCAAGGCCGCGTTTTCTCCTATGCAGATACACAGCGGCATCGGCTTGGGCCGAACTACTTGCAGCTCGCCATCAACCGACCGCACGTACAGGTCAACAACAACCAACGCGACGCAGCCATGCAATCAGGGTCGTTCAGCGGAACGGTCAACTACGAACCGAACAGTCTTGGTGGCGGTATGCCAAACGAAGCGCCTCCCAGCCCAACGTCCCCCTATCGGGTCGACGGGGAAATCACTCGACGAAAGATTAGCCTCACAAATGACTTTGCGCAGGCGGGTGCTAGGTATCGATCACTCGACTCGATCAACCAAGACCACCTGATTGACAATATTGTCGACTCACTAGAGAATGCCGACAAGCCAATACAAGAGCGGATGGTAGATAACTTTACTAACGCAGATCGCGAATTAGGTGCTCGCGTGACTCAAGGGCTTCACCCCTAACCAGTCGCCTACGCCACAGATGCACAGCTCTCCGAAGATGAGCTTTGCTTTCGTCAGCCTGCTGGCTAATATCACGTAGTTTGTATCCGGCTGAGGGGACCTTTCGCGAGGGCAGACCGCTAGATGTTGCAGTCTTACGGCTCGCACTCGACTTGACAACCGCAGTTGTGGAGTTTTCGCTGCGGCGTTTTCCTTTCTTAGTTGCTCGCGCGAGAATTCACTCACCCGACATGTCGCACTAAGAAGTGAGCGTTATTTGAGCAGAACCACGTTGCCCATCCCTCGCCGCCTGCGCTCGATGAGGCCTCTGCTTTCCAGCCCGTAGAGCGCTCTGCTGACATTCGATTTCGGGAGACCGGTCTTTTCGACGAGTGCACTCTGATTGACGATGCCCTCGTCGATAATCGCCTTATAGAGGGTCTGCTCATCGTTTTTGAGAGTTTTTGCAATCTCTTCCCATTGCTGTCGGCGTTCCTCGAGGATGATACTCCCGGCGGAAGCGGACGCGGGCGCTGCAGCACCAATCGAATCGTGCAATAAGAGATAAGTGCCGCTCACGCTCATCAGGATTGACGAGACAGCGATCTCAAACACATCGGCATAGGTGAATAACCCCGGGACCTGACTGATAATGGCTGTATCGCCTTCAACGAGGATTTGCACCGGCGTGGGGTTAAGCAGCTTGAACGCGAGTACGAGGACTGAAGCGACAAAAACGACTGCTGCAAAAAGCGTCTTTCCGCTAATTCCCCCCGTAGCCATATGTGCTCCTCGCTCAAAGCGTGCGGCTGTCGGTCACTCGTTGCAAGCCGGACCGTAACACACGCGCTGCTCTATCGAGATGACCTGCTCATGCGTTATATCAATAGTGATCTTGTAAAACTTGCCCTCGACTCTCAACACCAAGGCACCGTAGTTGCTGGGGTTTGTCCCCGGTGGCACTGTTGGCCCTCCTATTAGGGCAATAGCCAATACGGTGTAGTTCTTTCCTACGACGAGTCTCTGCACGCTTTCGTCCTTGTTCGCGATTGCGAGAAAGCTCTGCAAACGGGCTTCATACTGCGCCTGCTGCGTAGCTCGCTGGTCGGGCGATTGTGCCGTCTGGGGCGGCTTGACTACACTAATGTAATCACTGCTGGTCCCTGTTATCGCCTTTTCTGCTCCGAGGGCGATGATGGCAGCCCCGGCAATGACCCCTAAAATGAGCAAAATGCTGAGCAACGCCAATCGTCGCCTTAGCGCAGCTTCCATTGTCTTTTTACCTCAATGCAATGTGTTTAAAAAACTGGCCACTCCCTAGCATAAAGCGCGATTTGATTCAAGATTACTTTCGCTAGTCGGTCTCATCTTCGCTTTTTCAAGCTCCGCATCCTAAGAGGCTGCTCCCTCTGTCTAGGCCCCTTGACTTCAATCACGCTTGACCTCATGCTTCCTCAACAGGTGCCTACGAGCGGATTTTTACGGTTTGCCAGACCACTCTTAAGGCTGCCTTAGGTGAAGTAGTAGGGCAACGCGTCGTCAAATGTCTTGACGCCGACGACAGTCACGTTATAGCCATCCTTTTGAAGCTGTGCCTGCAAGTTTACGTTCGCTATTGCGTTTTCAGAGAGCGGAGAAGTCGTGCTTACAAAAGTCTCACCGCTCGGAACAACGATGACCCGAGCACCGCTTTGTGCTGCTGCTAGTGCTTTCAAGTAAACACCACTGACGTTGCTCACCGTTCCGTTGCTCTCAATAGCACCTGTGCCGTAGACGTAAGGGCTGGTCGGCTTCTTTGTCAGAGCGGAATATGCCGCGATGGTCATAGGAAGACCAGCGCTCGGCCCATCGACCGCATCCACACCCGTAGGCACATGCAACACGAATTCGAAGTCTCGTTGGCTTGCGTCGACCTTTGCCCGTTCAGCTGCAACGTTTACAGCAGTTCTCGCCGTCTCCTGAAAATCAACACCAGTCAGTGGCGCAGTTTCCACGAATACGTGACCAGCTCCGGGTTGCGTGTAGACTGTGACGTCAGACAAAGCGCCCTGGTAGCTGTTATTGTCATCCGCTTGCTCCACCGCGAGCATATGCGCCGTGCCATTGCTTGTTCCGCTCGAGTTGGTCCCTAATGGAGCCTGAGAAGAGCTGGATTGCACATTGGCGGGGTTTAAGTTAACGGTGCATCCCGCAGTAGCGACCGAAAATAGCAGAAGAATGCACAGAATAGGCAGCACACGTTGTGGTCTCATAAGGTCAAGTCCTATCGAACAATCACGTAGCACTCTTGCGTCGCTTATAATAACTTTTTGCCCAAGATCTCAGCTCATGAGCACGAAGGCAGACCGTCGTGCCTGCGACGTTTCTCTGCAGTTTCAAGCGCATGCTGACCTGTCCCTCTCATCTGCTTTCACGTGACTGTTTTCGCGGATCGAAAGCCGTTATGGGACATCCGTTTCACACCAACCCTGTTTCACACCTGTTATACTCACTTCATTGCTTAGCGTTCGCTAAAAAAAGAGGGAATAAAGTGAGGTGAGGAGCCTTCTAAGGAGCTCAAGGGGGGAGGTATGGCACTGAAGCTTCCTCACCTCGCCATTTCTCTACGCAGTTTCGTTTGTTTGGCTCAATATGCTCTGAAGGTTGTCCTTCTGGTCCTGTGGTAACTGATTGTACCAGTTGGTAATCGCTTCCTTCAGGTTGTTCTGCAAGGCGTTTTTCTGGTCGGTCGGAAGTTGCTGGTACCAATTGATGACTTCATGCCTCACAGCTCTGTCTTGACAAACAGTGTTCAGGTTCTGATTCTGATTCGTCTTGCCGAGCAATGACCCGAAGAATGGCACGAGCCCGTTTTCGGCGGTTGCGCTGTTGGCAGTCGTGGTGGTAGCCGTTGAACTGCTCGTTCCGGAAGTCGTCGAAGTCGTCGAAGTCGTCGAAGTCGTCGTCTGTGCGTAGACCGCGCCTGCAAATGCTACTGACGCGATGAGCACAACGAGAACGCTCACAACTAATGTGCGTTTCTTCGTGTGTTTTCACCTCCATTCCCTCATCTGCGCAGAAGCGACTCACATCACTTCTGCTGCGGCACCGCAGAGCAACTCACCCCTGTTCTGCGTCAGGAGCAAACCCATCTGCACTGCCTTGGACGAATATCGGCGTTCTACCTTATCTTCGATACGTGTGAAACCAGTTTCCAACTCGAACAATGGTCATTCACCTTGTCGTACGAGAATTTTTGTGGCTAAGGCACCGTTGTTGAAAGAACGCCACAAGTCAGCGACCGTCGGTGAGATCCCTTTCCAGTCGGCGGGGAAAACGATAAGCGAGCCTGATAGCAAAAAAAATAGATGTAGCACGGCGCGGAATTGACCCTAACGTCAGCTTTAGCTACAAGAAGTAATTGTCACGGACGCACAGCGCGCAACACTTACGTCTGAAGCTTCACGCAGGGCGGGCCGGTTCAAGGTCAAAGACGTCGTATACCCATTGGGTCCGTTTCTGCCAGTCCATGCACAGTGCCCGTTTGGATACGCGATACTTTGAAGAAAGCTTCTCGAGGATGTCGGACATGTTTAACCGAGCGATGTACAACCGATACATCTCCCTTCTCCTCGAGTACAGTTCGGCTTTTTTCGTCATGATCAACCTTATTTAGAATTTCCTATTTCTCCACGATGAACTTATACTTTTTCTGGAAATCAAGGTCATGGACGCGTAAGCTTAGGCCGTTCAGCGTAGTCCAAGTAGGACGAGAGAGTCACATCCAGCCCTTTTCCATCCAATAGTCGTATTGATGACTCCAAGCCTCTTTATTTGCTTTCACTAATTGCCTGAAAAACGCAGCTCTCTCGGCAATCGCGCTTTCCTGATCGGCGTAGTGACGCTTGCTCTGTATTGCGTCCGCTAGAGTTTGCCCGAGATTGCGCGCTTCGATAATCGCCGCATCGAGCGCTGCAGGATTCCTGCCAATGGCTACGCCGACCTCTCCAACCGTCACTGCACCTAACTCGTTCAGCCAAAGTTTCATATAGCCAAGCACTTCGCTGATGCCCGAACTCCCTGCCGTGGTCACAGCGCAACCATATTTCCCCACGAGCATCTGGCAATGGATTGCGTCAGCCAGGCGGTCGATCACCGTCTTGAGTTGAGCAGTGACGCCATTGATGTACACCGGTGAGCCGATAACGATCCCGTCGGCGCGCATCATTTTTTCCCACAAGTCAGAGAGATCGTCCTCCTGAACGCACTCGCCTTCAGCGTAACAAACCTGACACCCTAGACAATACCGTATGTCCAGTGCGCCGATATCAACTAGTTCCGTTTCTGCCCCACGCTGCCTCGCGCCATCTAGGACTGCGTCTACTAGCGCACGCGTCCGACTGTTCTTCCCACGGGGACTGCTGTTTATGCCGAGTATTTTCATCGTTGCACCTCGATTACGTACGATATGCGCCTCGTGCTATAATTAATGTTTCAGACTTGCAGCAAACATACTTTTATCGTGTTCCTGGAAAGACCGTGTCTGCGTGGTTGACTTTAATTCGGTGTACCAAGGTGACCCGCCTTGGGATATTAGCCGTCCGCAGAAAGAGTTCGTACAGCTAGAAAAGGCCGGTGAAATCGTCGGATCCGTCCTCGACGTCGGAAGCGGAACCGGAGAGAACGCGCTGTTTCTTGCGGCACAAGGACACGAGGTGTGGGGCGTTGACTTCTCTCCTAATGCGATCAAGAGAGCACGAGACAACCGACGGAGCGTAACCTCAACGTTACATTTCTCACGCAGAACGTGCTGGACCTGCATACCCTTGGCAGGACTTTCGATACCATCATCGACTCAGGGTTGTTTCACGTGTTGAGCGATGAAGAGCGTTCCCCCTTTGTTACCAGTCTTGCGAGCGTTCTTTGCCGCTACGGAACCTACTTCATGCTTTGTTTCAGCGAGCTCGAACCTGGCTCATACGGTCCGCGGCGGGTTACGCAGGCTGAGATCAGGAACGCGTTCAACCGCACGTGGCACATCAATTACATTCGACCGGCGCACATGGAAAGTCGACGATTGCCAGACGGCATCCAAGCGTGGCTCTCGTCCATCTCGAAGGAGTAACAGGCTGGCGATTGCAAAGAAAGGAAGCCCAGAAGCCCGCGCTGTCAACGTGTAGCGCACTTGCGTCTGGTCAACACCTGTCAGTAATTTCGCGTGAAAAGCTTATACGTCTAGACAGCAACCCCGTCAATAATTGAGGAATGAGTGTATGGACAGTAAAATCGCTGACGCCATCAAGTTGCACCGCGGACCGGTCGCCATTCTGCTAACCGATCACAAACCCGAAAATGCGTTGGAGTTCACGGAAGAGGACGGAAAAAAGAACCGCTGCATCATTCCGTTGTTTGTTGCCGCCGTGAACGGGCGCACCGCGGTTCTCGAAAAAGAGACTGTTCTCTGTCCGGGCGGGCAGGTGGGGCTCTGCTTTGGCCCCTACCAGCTGGGCTGGATCGACTACTTCCTCTCAACGGGAAAGGAGGGAAAATTTGAGGGCGAATACCGAAAGAAAACACCTGAGCTCGTACGACAATTCATAAAAAACCTCCCCGATATCGCCCTTCCGACGCGCTACGTAGTAATGAAGCCGCTTGGTGAAGTCACCGACAATGAAATTGATGAGATGGCAATCGTCGTCTTCGTCGTGAACGCCGACCAGCTATCCGCGCTCGCGACTCTGGCGAACTTCGACCGGCCGACCAACGATAACGTCTCGACGCTTTTTGGTTCTGGATGCGGAAGTCTGGTCATGCAAGTGCTCGATCAAGGCCGGGCCGAAATGCCAAAGGCAGTGATTGGCCTCACGGATATAACCGCGCGCAAGTACCTCGATAAAAATGAGCTTTCCTTTAGCGTGCCCTTCAAACGGTTCCTCGAGATGGAAGCGAACGTCGACGAGAGCTTTCTTACCAAGGGGAAGGATTGGCCTGAAATTGCAAAGCGGCTCTGAAAGCCTCAGCAAATGCAAAAAAACCTCAATCGGGCTTTAATTTCATCGCAGGTTGTGGCTGCCCGATCAAGGTAGTCGCCGACGTATGCCACCGAGACGACTGACGCTATTGAGT
>Ga0116120_1002679_pt1 | contig 10521 bp, 7 predicted proteins | sample June2015DPH_11_1_3_FD_89724 | JGI IMG/M metagenome (GOLD analysis project Ga0116120, IMG submission 89724) | Peatland microbial communities from SPRUCE experiment site at the Marcell Experimental Forest, Minnesota, USA - June2015DPH_11_150 | ecosystem: Environmental > Terrestrial > Soil >... | reverse complement strand
GGACAGTGAGGTCAGCTTCGAACTTCGCCTGAGAAAGAGAGACGGACGGGGCGGCGGACGAGGGTTGCGCGATGAGGGTGATCTCCCGCGCGATGCAGGCGGATTTTTCGGTTAGGGTCAGGCGATAAAGGAGCTCGACCCGCAGCCGTGGCGTCGTCGGGAGATCGTAGACAAAACGCAGGCCGTCGGGCAGTTTCTCGGTTGCGGACGGCGCCGTCAGAGGGAAGGATTTGTCACCGAGCAGGATCTCGCCGGCGATATCCTCACCGCCTCGGCTTGGCTGCTGGCCGGTCTGCCGACCGGGCTGACTTCCGCTCTTCAAGAGCCAGGCTGTCTTTCCTTTCTCCCCCGGCCCGGCGCTCTTTTTTTCGATGGAGGCGACCGCGCCGTTCGAGGAGAAAGAGACAGAATAATCGCCCGCCGTCAACCGGCGCTCATTCCGGCCCGCGTCCCGGGCTGTGTATGCGGCCAGGATCAAGGCCAGGACCGCGAGAAAGATCATGTCTGCGCGAAGGCTGCGGAGCCTTGCTCTCCTCATCTCATTCTCCTTAATTATTCAGAAAGAAATCACCTCACGGCCACATCTTTTGCGCCCTCGAGCTTGAGACCCATCTTGCCGTCGGGAGTTTTTTCGAAATGGACCGCTTTGGGAGGCCTTATCCCTCCGTCCCAAGTGAAGAAATCCCGCTCGCCTGAAGCATAGAGGCGCATTCGCACGGCGAGGCCGCGCACCGACATGCCCAGGAGCCGGCCCTCTTCCTTGAGGTCCCAGACATAGGTCCTGTCGGCTGATCCCTTCTCGCAGTGGAAGCGGACGACGGTCTCGTCCCTATCCTGGGTCCTGGCCGTGCCGAGGACTTCGTGGCGCAGGATGCGGCCGCGGCCCTCCTCGATTTCCTTGGTGCGTTCACCCCAATGAGTCTTCAGGAGCTCAATCGGACTGCGCCCTCCGTAGGCCTTGAAGAGCGGGGCGAAATCGCCTTTTCTGTTGGCGGTGATGATCTTATCCATGAGACGGTTGAGCTTTTCGAAGCGCCCCGGCTCGGCCTCCCGGACGGAATTGAGAAGGGCGAACGCTTTGGGGCCCTCGGCTTCGATGAAGAGGGCCTTGCCGTCAATCGTCAGGCGGTACCCTCCCCCATCGCCGGGCAGGCGGTACGACCCGGCGAATGCCGCCAGAGCGGCTTCGTCCAGGCCCACGATCTCGGGGATCGAGGGATAGGGGTGGCCGGCGAGGAAGCGCATGCCGAGCTGTTCGAGCAGGGAATTCGCGACGCGGCTCTCGGCGATGACGTTGGTCATGAGGAAGACGACGAGCCCCGCGTCCGGGACGATGGCCAGGTCGGCGAAGAAGATGCCGTTGCCGCCGTTGTGGGTGACGATCTTCGTCCCGTCCGGGGCCTTGGCGATGGACCAGCCGTAGCCGTAGAAGGTATCGCCGCCCTCGCTGACGTGAGGCGCCCAGTATTTCTTCATGGACTCGGGCGAGAGGACCCGCCCCTCGAGCAGCGCCTGGGCCCAGCGGAGCATGTCGTAGGCGGTCGTGTGGATGCCGCCGTTGGCCCGGAGCGCCCAGTGCGGGCCGTCCGCGGCCATGGGGTGCCCCAGGACAGTGCCCCAACGCTCCCCGGCGCGGTAGCCCTGGGCCATGCGTCCGTCTCCCCATTGCGGCAGGAGATAACCCGTCTCGTACATCCCATTCGGGAGAAACAGGCGCTCCCGGACGAAGGCCTCGTAACTCATGCCCGAGAGCTTCTCGATGATCGCGCCGAGGAGGCTGAAGTTCGCGTTGGCGTAGGTGTATCCCGCCCCGGGAGCGAAGAGGAGGGGCTGGGCGAGGACCTTGCGCACGTAATCGGCGAGAGGGACCGGGTCATAGTCGCCGATGTCCTCCGGGTCGGACAGGCCCGAGGAATGGGTCAGGAGGTGGTGGAGTGTGATCTGCGCTTTGTCTGCCGGGACGTCCTTGAAGTAAAGGGTGATAGGGTCGGTGACGCTCAGCTTCTTGTCCTCCTCGAGTTTGAGAATGGCCGCGCCCGTGAATTGTTTGGTGATCGAACCGGTGCAGGAGACTGTGGCCGGCGTCCAGCGCAGGCCGCGCTCGCGGTCGGCCAGGCCGAAGCCCTCGGCGAAGAGGGGTGTCCCGCCCTTGGCGACAAGGACCACCCCGGCAAATCCGAGCTTCTCGAGGCGCCGGAGGTAGGTCTTGGTATCGGCTATGGCGGCTTTATCCGGTTCCGAGGCCGAGGCGGCTTTTTGGAGAGGCGGCGGACCCGGGGAAGCCGCCTGGGAAACGGCCATGGCTGCAAGAGCCGCAAAGACGATTAATCCTATGAGAGAGCCGCGGGAGCGTTGTTCCTTCATCTTATTCTCCTTACGCTTTTCTGTAGTGGACATAGCGGGATAGGCACATACTATTAACACAAATCGCCCGATCTTCCGACACATTCTCCAGGTGCTCTGTCGGGCTAACTCGGTGACGCCTCATAATTCGGTGACACACAACTAATTACCGAAATTCTGAGAGAGTCACGGCCATCGCCAGGGGGGCGGCATGAATTAAGGGATTTAGTTGTGTGTCACCGAATTACCCGGGCGCCGCTCGTCTCCCAATACGCGAGCGGCGTTGGCCGATGTCAACCCGAGGATGAGGCCCAGCGCGACCGACCAGAGCGCCGCCAGGCCGATCTGGTATTCCGCCGGGAGCGAGAAGGTGACGGTGTGGGCCGGGATCCAGAACCAGAGCAGGGTCAGCCAGGCCTTTTTCAGGCCGGCCAGGTCCCACTTCCAGGCGATCAGGCAATCTTCCAGGCGGTGGAAGAACATCATCTGCGGCCCGAAAAAAACGTTGGTAAAGACGGAAACCAGGAAGGCCCAGAGGACGGACCCGTGCGCGGCCGGCGGGAGCAGGCTCTTGGAGATGAGCGCGTCCACGAAGCCCTTCATGCCGGTGAATCCGTACTTGATGACGACCCCCAACACGGCCCAGGCCGCGACCTTCAGGAGCCCCTGCCACCAGCCGCCGAGCGCGGCGAGCGGCTTCCGGCGGACGATGAGCGACAGGACCTCTCCCGCCGTGCCCAGGAGGCCGAACTGCACCGCGGCGGACCAGAGGGGATGGCCGGTGACCCAGGCAATATACCCTTTCATGGAGTTTTGTTGATTTATAACACGGAGCGAAATCCGAAGTCAAAATTCCTTGCTGACGGGCGGCGGGAGTGAAGCGCTGGGTGTCAATTCGGTTACTAATTCGGTGACACACAACTAATTACCAAAATTCTGAGAGAGTCGCGACGATCGCCGCCAACAGGAATTAAGGGATTTAGTTGTGTGTCACCGAAATAAGAGGGAAGCGCGGGTTGACCGCGGCCTGCTGTTGGGTTATCATCCGGCCTCGCGGTATCCATCAGGCGAGGGCAGATCAGCATGAAAGGCAGCTTAGGGCCATCGCATAGAATTGCAACCGGCTTCCTCTTTCCTCCCGTCGCCCACTTTATCTCTATTGCCTCCGTTGCCTTTGTCCTTGTCCTCTTCGTCACCCCGGTCCGGCCGTCTCAGCGCGTCCAGGACGGCCGCGAAAGACCGCTCGGCGTCTTCGACGGCCATGGCGACATCGGACCGGTCGAACGCCCCGGCTCCGTGACCTACGACCCGCAGAAGCAGGAGTATGTCATCGCGGGCGCGGGGCTGAACATTTGGTTCGCGAGCGACGAGGGCCATTTCCTGTGGAAGCGCCTGAAGGGAGATTTCATCCTCAGCGCCAGGGTCGAGTTCATCGGCGCGGGCTCGGCCGCCCACCGCAAGATCGGCTGGATGGCGCGCTCCTCCCTCGACGCCGACTCGGCCCACGTGAGCGCGGTCGTCCACGGCGACGGCCTGACCTCTCTCCAGTACCGGAAGACCCGCGGCGAGGGGAGCGCCGAAGACGAGATCGGAGTCACGGGCCCCAACCAGATCCAGCTCGAGCGCCGGGGCAGCTCCTTTATCATGTCCGTGGCCCATTTCGGCGAAGCCCCCATCACCGATATGCTCGAGGGGGTCGCTCTGGGCGACGAGGTCCTTTGCGGTCTCTTCATCTGCTCGCACAGCCCGCAGGTCGTCGAGCAGGCGCGCTTCTCGAATGTCCGCATTACCATCCCCGCGAAGACGGGGTTCGTCCCCTATCGCGATTACCTCGGGAGCCGGCTGGAAATCCTGGAGGTCGCGACCAAGACGAGGACGATCGTCTATGAGTCGCCCAAAACGATCCAGGCCCCGAATTGGACGAAGGACGGCCGGGCGCTCATCTATAACTGCGAGGGCCTTCTCTACCGGTTCGACCTGGCCACGGGGTTGCCGGCGGTGCTGGACACAGGGTTCGCGAAAAACAACAACAACGACCACGTCCTGTCGTTCAACGGAAAAAGGCTCGGCATCAGCAACCACCTTCCGGGCGCCGAGGAGACGTCCATCATCTACACGCTGCCGGCCGAGGGCGGGAAGCCGGTGAGGGTAACGCCGCGGGGCCCCTCCTATCTCCACAGCTGGTCGCCGGACGGGCGGACCCTCCTTTACACGGGCGAGCGCAATGGCAATTTCGACATTTATAAGATCCCGGTGCGGGGCGTCAAGGAAACGCGACTGACCAAGTCGAAGGCGCTCGACGACGGCCCGGAGTTCACTCCGAACGGGCGGTACATTTTCTTCAACTCCAATCGGACGGGCGGGATGCGGATCTGGCAGATGAGGGCGAACGGGAAGGGACAGCGGCAGGTCACGTTCGACAGCTTCCAGGATTGGTTCCCCCACGTCTCGCCCGACGGGCGATGGGTCGTGTTCCTGTCGTTCGATAAGGACGTCGACCCTTCGGACCACCCGTTCTACAAGCAGGTCTACATCCGGATCATGCCGGTCGAGGGCGGCGAGGCGCGCGTGCTCGCGTACGCCTACGGCGGGCAGGGAACGATCAACGCGCCGTCGTGGTCGCCCGACGGAAAAAAGCTCGCCTTCGTCAGCTACTCCGACCAATTTCGGTGACACACAACTAAATACCGAATTAGTCTGAATCCCCGATGAGAATTAAGGTAATTAGTTGTATGTCACCGAATTAAAACTCCTGTTTTCCACCCCCGAAACCAGGGAATTAAGGGAAATGCGGATCTGGTTGCTGCTCGGAGATGGGGCGAATTGACAGCCCATCACCCCTTCGTCTAGAATGGGCGCCTAAGAAGCCGCCCCGTTTCTGCCGGACGCGGGGCAGGAAACGCCGAGGCTGATCATGGAAAAGAAGCCGATGCCGGACCTCAAGGCCATTTGCGAGGCCTTCGCCGTCGAGGGCCGCTGGGTCTCGTCCTGCCCCATTCCGTCCGGGCATATCAACGACACGTACTGTTCCAAGTTCGAGGCCGACGGGCGGCTGATCAAGTACGTCAACCAGCGGATCAACCATCTGGTCTTCCGGGAGCCCGAGAAGCTCATGGAGAACATCGAGCGGGTGACCCGTTTCGCCCGCGAGCAGATCGTCGCCGTGAGCGGAGACCCGCTCAGGGAAACCCTCAACATCGTCCCCGCCCGCGACGGCAAGTCCTTCCACGTGACCCCGGAGGGTAACTATTGGAGGATGTTCCGCTTCATCGACGGCGCCCGGACCTACGACAAGGTCGAGGACCTCCGGCACGTCTATTCGGCCTCGCGCGCCTTCGGGGCCTTCCAGAGAATGCTGAGCCGGCTTCCGGGCGGGCGCCTCCACGAGACCATCCCCAATTTCCACCATACCCGGAAGCGGTACGAGGCGTTCCTCGCGGCGGTCGGGAAAGACGCCGCCCGGCGGGCCGGCGGCGTCAAGCCCGAGATCGCCTTCGTTCTCGAGCGGGAGAAGGACGCCGGCGTCGTCGTGGACGGGCTGGCCGCCGGCCGGATCCCCGAGCGCGTCACCCACAACGACACCAAGCTCAACAACGTCATGATCGACGACCGGACGGGCGAGGGGATCTGCGTCATCGACCTCGACACGGTGATGCCGGGTTCCGTCCTTTACGACTTCGGCGACTCGGTCCGGCTCGGGGCCGCGACGGCCGCCGAGGACGAGCGCGACCTCTCGCAAGTCGGGTTCGACCTCAGGCTCTTCGACCGGCTGGCCGAAGGCTACCTGGACGCGGCGCGCGAATTCCTGACGGACGAGGAGGTCCGGCTCCTCGCCTTCTCCGCGAAGCTCCTGACCCTCGAGTGCGGCGTCCGCTTCCTGACCGACCACCTCAACGGCGACGTCTATTTCAAGATCCACCGCGACGGCCACAACCTGGACCGCTGCCGGACCCAGTTCAAGATGGTCGCCGAGATGGAGCGCCGGATGGACGAGATGCAGGACGTCGTCGACAAGTACCGCTGAGCGGCCGAACAGGAGGTGAGGAGCCATGGCGGCGGACTACAAGACGCTCATCGCCAACCTGCTGGCCTTCTATGATCTCGCGGACAAGACGGTCATCGCGGTCGGGGCCGGCGGCGGCCAGCTCGCCGAGTACGGCCGGGCCGCGGGCAACGTCCTGGCCGTGGACAACAGCGCCCCGGCCCTGGAGAAGCTCCGGGAGAGCTTGAAAGCCGCGGGGCTCGAGGACAAGTTCACCCCCGTCCTGGGCGATTTCTACGATCTCGATCTCAAGGCCGATGTCGTCCTCTTCGAGTTCAGCCTGCACGAGATGCGGGACCCCGGGGCTGCCGTCGAACGGGCCCGCCGCATGGCCCCCGCCGTCGTCATCTTCGACCATTGGCCTGGTTCGGAATGGTCATACATCGTCGCCGAGGAAAAGAAGGTGGCGGCCGGCTGGGCGGCCCTCGGCCGTTTCCCGGTGAAGAAAAAACAGATGCACGAGGCTGTCCAATTTTTCAAGGACTACGAGGAGCTCACCCAGAAGGTGAAGGACCAGGGCGAGACGAGCCTCGCCCGGATCGAGAAATTCAAGGGGATGAAGGATATCCGGATCCCCATGCTTTACGGATTCGCCCTGATCTGAGGGGCAGGAAACGAGAGGACGTCATGAAAACTATCGGACTCGTCGGCGGGATGAGCTGGGAATCGACCCTGGAGTACTACCGGATCATCAACGAGACGGTCAAGAAAAGGCTCGGCGGCTTCCACTCGGCCAAGCTGGTCCTGTATTCGGTCGATTTCGCGGAGGTCGAGCCGCTCCAGCACCGGGGGGAATGGGACCGGGCGGCGGCGCTGCTCGGCCAGGCCCTCCTCAGCGTCGAAAAGGCCGGGGCCGACTTCGCCCTCCTCTGCACCAACACGATGCACAAGGTCTTCGACGAGGCCCAGGAGGGCCTTCACATCCCGCTCATCCATATCGCCGACGTCACGGGCCGGGAGATCAGAGCCCGGGGAATGACGCGCGTCGGCCTGCTCGGCACCCGCTTCACCATGGAGCAGGAGTTTTACAAGGGAAAGCTCACCTCGGACTACGGCGTCGACGTCCTCATCCCGGACGAGGAGGAGCGGCAGGCCATCCACGCCATCCTTTATAACGAGCTCTGCCTCGGCACGGTGAAGGACGCCTCCAGGGACGTTTTCGGGGAGATCATCGCCCGCCTGGAAGGCCGCGGCGCGCAGGGCATCGTCCTCGGCTGCACCGAAATCCCGCTCCTCGTCAAGCAGAAGGACCACAGGCTGCCGCTTTTCGACACGACGGACCTTCACGCCCGGGCCGCGGTCGACCTCGCCCTCCGGGATTGAATTTCGGTGACACACAACTAATTACCGAAATAGGGTGCCCCCGCGCAGCCTGATGTCATGAAATCTGCATCTCTAAAAATTCATCCGATTAATTTCGGTAATTAGTTGTGTGTCACCGAAATAGGTTGCTGTATAATCCCGCCTGAAGGACGGAGGTGACCATGACCAAGCGCCTGCTGATGACCGTGTTCGTCCTGGCCGCAGCGGCCGTCGCCGCGCAGGCCCAGACCCAGGTCGTTTTCGACGATTACTTCCTGGACAAAGCCCTTCGGTTCGATCTCTACCAGGCCGGCGACGCCAAGGACGAGATCGTGACGATCGACCAGATCTACCAGGAAGGGATCTGGCCCGAGACCCGGACCCATCTCATCGACCCCTTCACCTACGGGCACTATGTCGTCAAGCTCTACGACATCGCCTCGAACCGGATGATCTACAGCCGGGGCTTCGACTCGACCCTCGCCGAATACAGGACGACGACCCCCGCCCTGAACGGCGTCAAGCGCGTCTTCCAGCGGTCCCTCCGCGTCCCCTACCCCAAGCGCCCCGCCCTTTTCGTGATCGAGGCCCGGGACAAGCTCCACCTCCTCCATCCCCTCTTCAGCCAGGCCGTCGACCCCTCGGACTATCACATCATCCACGAGACGACGTCCGCCGGGGATTTCATCTTTGTGGCGCAGAAGCGCGGCGACCCCCCCGGGAAGGTCGACCTGGCCTTCATCGCCGAGGGCTACACGGCCGAGGACAGGGACAAGTTCAAGGCCGACGTCGACCGGTTCTCCGCCTACCTTTTCACGGTCGAGCCCTACAAGAGCTCCCGCGACCGCTTCAACATCACCGGCATCTTCCGTCCCTCACCGGAGAGGGCCATGGACGAGCCGCGCCAGCGGGCCTACAGGAAAACGACGCTCAACGCCTCGTTCAACGCCTTCGACCTCGACCGCTACATGCTCATCGAGGAGGACCACCGGATGCACGAGATCGCGGCCCAGGTGCCCTGCGACGTCATCGTCGTCCTCGTCAACAGCAAGCGCTACGGCGGCGGCAGCATCGCCTTCGACTACTGCGTGAGCACGGTCGACAATCCGGCGAGCCCCCAGGTCTTCGTCCACGAGCTCGGACATTCCTTCGGCGGTCTGGCCGACGAGTATTACACCTCCGAGGTTTCCTACAACGATTTCTATCCCAAGGGCGTCGAACCCCTCGAGCCCAACATCACGGCCCTCCTCGACCCGGCCAACATCAAGTGGAAGGACCTCCTCTCGCCCGGCATCACCATCCCCACGGAGTACGGGAAGGAGAAGCGCGAGGCCCTCGCCGCCGACCGCCGGAAGCTCCGGGAGGAGCAGGCCCGGGCGGTCGAGGAGGCGAAGAAAAAGGGCGCGAACGAGGCCGGCCTCAAGAAGATCGAGGCCAGATACCGGGAGGCCGACAAGGCCATCGCCGGGAAGATGGACGCGGTCCTCAAGCAATACGCTCCGCTTGAGGACAAGGTCGGGGCCTTCGAAGGCGCCGGGTACGCGTCCACCGGGCTCTACCGGCCCATGGTGTTTTGCATCATGGGCTCGGGCGCGAAGGGCGAGTTCTGCCGCGTCTGCCAGCAGGCCATTTCCCGGATGATCGACTATTTCACGGAATCCAAATAAATAGATAATATCCAAAATTTTGTATTTTAGGGCAGCAAGCGCCCTCCGCGCCTTCCTTGAGTGTCGTTTATCTTATTGAATTCAGGCCATCTTCGAAACTCTGGCGATTCCCTGGGGTTGGCACTTTTTATGCAGTTATGAAAAATAGTACCCGGTGTTGTAGTGTCCATAAACACGGTTTATGATCGGTCAATTCCCCGAAATTCCCTTGAACGTAGAGGAGTCTGGAGAGAGAAAAACCCCTTATGGACAATGGCATGGGGGGCGAAGGCCGCTTCGCCCAGGTCATCGTTGGATTCTCATCCGAGAACAAAAGGAGGAGCGAATCGTTCCGTGCTCAACACATTTAGAATGGAAGGGCGGGAGTGGCCGGCCACTCCATGGTCAAGTGGACAATCTCCCCACAAGGAGGGAACGTGAAGAAAAGCCTCATCTTACTTTCTGTCCTGCTGCTTTCTGTAACTCTCATGGCTCAGGTGAGGACCGGGACCATCTGGGGGCATATCACTGATACGCAGGGCTCGCCTCTTCCGGGCGTCTCCGTGACATTGAAGTCCCCGTTTTCGGCCCAGATGGTTTCCGTCACCGACGAGCAGGGCATTTTCCGCTTCGTCTCTCTCGAGCCAAGCACTAAATACGCCCTGACGGCGGAGCTCCAGGGATTCAAGAAGCAGGAAAAAACAGGCATCATCGTCGTCATCGGCACGCAGTCCAGGATCGACCTGACGCTGGACCAGGGCAAAATCGAAGAGCAGGTGACGGTCATCGCCGTCACGCCGACGATCGACGCCAAGAAGACCTCGGTCGGCAAGAACGTCACCCAGGAGATCCTGCAGGACCTGCCGACGGCCAGAGACCCCTGGAACGTCATGCAGATGGTGCCCTCGATCCAGATGGACCGCGAGAACGTCGGCGGCAGCGAGTCCGGCCAGCAGGCGAGCTACTATGCCAAGGGCGACCCGACCGGCGGCGGCAACAACGTCTGGTCGCTTGACGGCGTCGTCGTCACCGACACGGCCGCCACCGGCGCCTCCCCGGCGTACTGGGACTTCGACTCGTTCGAGGAAATGAACGTCGTCACCGGCGGCGCGGATGTCACCATCCAGACGGGCGGCATCGCTTTGAACATGGTCACCAAACGCGGCGGCAACAAGGTCACCTTCGGCG
>Ga0116120_1002654_pt1 | contig 10581 bp, 7 predicted proteins | sample June2015DPH_11_1_3_FD_89724 | JGI IMG/M metagenome (GOLD analysis project Ga0116120, IMG submission 89724) | Peatland microbial communities from SPRUCE experiment site at the Marcell Experimental Forest, Minnesota, USA - June2015DPH_11_150 | ecosystem: Environmental > Terrestrial > Soil >... | reverse complement strand
GCTGCGAGCCTGCCGGAGGGAACTCGGGTGTATTACTTTAACCTCTTTGACCAACGGGACTGCGTAGTGAGCACAGAACACGAGCAATGCGGGTCGCCATAAGCCTGCGCTGGAGCATCCGCTGAAAAAAGACTATGAACACAGCAAAAGAATGAAAACAGCTATACTCGGATCACTGAGCGCGCTCTTGCTCGCGCTGACCTGCAGCACGCAAGCGGAACTCTCCAATCCAAACACCGACTGGTTCAGCCAGGCGAAATACGGTGTCTTCGTCCATTTCCTCCCCTCCGGCAAAGCGGGCCTCAAACAGGTTGAGCAATTTGACGTGAAGGCCCTGGCCGGCCAGTTGGAAGAGATGGGGCCCGGGTATTTGGTGCTTACCCTGGGCCAGAACTCCGGCTATTTCAACTCACCCAACGCCGCCTACGAAGGGCGAACCGGCTACGCGCCCGGCGAGCGCTGCGCCACGCGCGATTTGCCGCGCGACCTCTCCCAGGCGCTGCAGCCAAAGGGCATCCGTTTGATGCTCTATCTGCCCTGCCAGACGCCCAACCAGGACCGGCGCGCCCAGGCAGCCTTCGGTTTGACCCAAGGCGCGCAGGATCAGCCCATTGATCTGGTCTTTGCCGAAAAGTGGAGCGCGGTCATCCAGGAATGGGCGGACCGGTATGGCGACAAGGTGTCCGGCTGGTGGTTCGACGGTGGCTACGAGCACATTCGCTTCAACGATGCCATCGCCGACCGTTACGCGGCGGCCGTCAAACACGGCAACCCCAAAGCCATCGTCACCTTCAATCCCGGCGTCAAAGTCATGCGCTGGACGAAGGCGGAAGACTACACGGCGGGCGAACTTAATGAACCGCGGCAAGTCATCCCCGCGGAACGCTGGTTGCAGGGGTCCCAATGGCATGCTTTGACCTATCTGGGCGACACTTGGGGGCGGCGGAACACGCGGTTCAGCGATGAACAGTGGGTTGAATGGGGCCGGAAAGTCGCCGCCCGGCGGGGCGTGTTCACCCTCGACATGGGGCCCAATTACGATCCCGCCGCCGGGCCGGTGGGACAGTTGGCATCCGCCCAGGTGAAACAGGTCAAAGCGATCCAGGCGGCCCTCCGTCAGGAGACGAACGCGGCCATGCCCAAACGGCTCAAGCGGGCGGAAAGCTTTTTTGGCATCCACTTCGACTTTCACGCCGGACCGGACTGCAACGAGATTGGCCGGAACACGACGCCGGCGATGGTGGAAAGGATCATCGAGGCGGCGCATCCCGACTACCTCCAGATTGACTGCAAGGGGCATCCCGGCCTGTCGAGCTATCCGACGAAAGCGGGCAATCCGGCGCCGGGATTCGTCGGCGATCCGTTGCGCGTGTGGCGCGAGGCCACCGCCCGGCACGGGGTGGCCCTCTACATGCACTATTCCGGCGTCTGGGATTCCGAGGCCATCCGCCAGCATCCGGAGTGGGCCGCGGTCAACGCCGACGGCACGACCAACCGTAATGCGACCTCCTTCTTCGGCCCGTACGCGGACCGCTTGTTGATCCCACAGCTCCGGGAACTGGCCCGTGAGTATGGCGTGGACGGGGCGTGGGTGGACGGCGAGTGCTGGGCGTCCGTGCCGGATTACAGCGGGTCCGCGCTCAAGGCCTTTCGCGCAGCCACGGGGATCCAGGAGATTCCGCGCCGTCCGGGCGAACCGCACTGGCATGAGTTCCTCCAGTTCAACCGGGAGGCCTTTCGTAATCATCTGCGCCATTACCTCGCCGAGGTGAAGAAAACCGATCCCGCCATGCAACTCTGCAGCAATTGGGCCTTCACCGACCACATGCCCGAGGCGGTCGGCGCCCCGGTGGACTGGATTTCAGGAGATTTCTCGCCGGAGGACAGCGTGAATTCCGCCCGCTTTTCCGGCCGTTACCTGGCGCATCAGGGGAAGCCTTGGGATCTTATGGCCTGGAGCTTCACCACCACGGGGGAACGGCGAAACGGTTCCCGGCAGAAATCGGCCGTTCAACTGGAGCGCGAGGCCGCGGTGGTGCTGGCCCAGGGCGGCGGCTTTCAACCCTATTACAACCAGCGGCGCGACGGTTCGGTGCCCGAGGAACATCTGCCGGTCATTGCCGAAGTGGCGAAGTTCTGCCGCGCCCGGCAACCCTATTGCCAGGGAGCCACGCCCGTGCCACAAATCGCGCTGCTCTACTCGACGGCTTCCCATTACCGCGAAATCAACGGCCTGTTCAATCGTGACCTGTCCCGCATCAGCGGCACGCTGCAAGCCCTGGTGGAAAGCCAGCAGGTCGTGGATGTCGTGAGCGAACATCACCTCGAAGGGCGGATGGCGGACTACCCGCTCATCGTGGTCGCCGAATGCGACTACTTGGAGCCGGCCTTCAAACAGGAGCTTGTCCGTTACGTGGAAAACGGCGGCAATCTCCTGCTCATCGGACCCCAGGCAGCGTCCCTCTTCGTCGCCGAGCTGGGTGTCTCGCTGGAAGCAGCCAGGTCTGAACCGCGCTATCTGGCCTGGGGCGATGCCCTGATCCCGACCTGGGACGAAACGCGAACGCCCCAACTCGAAGCCAGGGCGCAGGCCTTTGGCCAGTTGCACGCCGCCAACGACCGCAATTCCGCCTCGCAACCGGCGGCATCCGTCGCCGCACTGGGCAAGGGGAGGATCGCGGCCACCTATTTTTCCGTCAGCCGCGGCTACCTCGGCACTCGTTCTCCCCAGGCCAGGGCGTTCCTCAATGAGTTGACGCACCGGCTGTTTCCCGCGCCGATGGTGGAAGTCAAGGGATCGTCCGATGTGGATGTATCGGTTAATCGCCTTCCGGGCAAACTCGCGGTCAACCTGGTCAACACCGCGGGACCGCATTGGGATACGAAGAAACCGCTGAGCGATTCCATTGTGCCGGTCGGCCCGCTGGAGATCGCCATTCGCACATCGGCGCAGCCCGCGAAAATCACTCTGCAGCCCGCCGGGCAGCGGCTGGCCTTCGAGTATCGGGAGGGCGTGGCGCGCTTCACCGTGCCGCGGCTGGAAATCCACAGCGTCATCGTGGTCGAATAGCCCTCCACTGTTGTCAACCCGGGAAGCCAATCCGTTGCGTTCAGTGGCGGGGCAAGCGCCTTCGGTTCCATGACAGCCTGATCATCGCCTGCCGTGGGTGGAGCGGGGCAGCAGCCCAACCGTGCTTGCGACCTGCTCTCCCGGGGCTTCTGCGAGGGGACTGGCCGGGAATGGATTCATTCCGTCAGGCGCTCCAGCCGACATCCAGGGTCAGGGTGATGCCCGGACGAGCTTTCCATTGAGGCCGGGGACGATTGGAGCGCGCGGGTGTGGTGTGTGGCGATTGGCGGAGCAGGGGGCAGCCTCACGAGCCCGTCGTCGCTGGCGGCATCGTCCTTACGTGGGCAAAGCGTCGGTCTGCCTCAAACGCGAGGCAAGACCCGATGCGGTCATGGATCACTTGTTCGGCAGCGGTCAAGCGCCTGGATAACGCCGCCACCGTACTCGACAGGGGCGAGACAGCGCGGCCGTTGGACAAGGAGGAATTGAGCTCGAACCACCCTGGCATCGCCAGGTCCAGGGGGCGTTCACCACCCTCAGAAATAGTCAATCAACGGCTTGTTTTGCAGGATGCTGTTAAGCCCCATCAAGGGTAACGCGACGCTGCCCAGGAACTTCATTGCGCCATTCGGTTGGCCGGCCCCGTCAAGCCACTCGGCAAAGTCGCTCTTCGATAAATGAGCGGTCAGATCCCCGAGGAGTTCCATGGCAAGTGCGGGATCCTGTTCGACCAGGGCCGGCAGTACATACCCGGTGCCGGTGGCCCAGAAGCCGCCATTCTGGTATTGGCCGGCGTTGGCGTTGCCCTGCCACCCGGGCTCGGCAATCTGCCGGGTGCAGCCGCGAAGGAAAATCTTTTCACGGTTGTCCCGATAAAACCGGACGATTGACTGTTTCTCCGCATCCCCACAGAGCGGGTAAATGAGGCCGTTGCCCCAAACACTGAACTGATGACCTTGCCTCGACCCGCCGCAATAGCCTCCGATCTTCGGGTCAAAGAGCCGGTGAAGGTTGGCGCGAATGCCCTTGGCCAGGCGCGCCCAGCGGTGGAGGGTGGAGGGTTCAATTACCCCGGCGAACAAGACCGTCGCGCGTTGCAGGCCACGGTAGAGTGCCAGGCTGCTCATGAGTTCCCAGCCGGATATTTTGATGCTGTCCTGAAATCCGAAGCCGATCGGCGGGTGCTGTGGGTCCGCGTAGGCCAACCCGTTCGCAAAAGGCACCCGGTCAATGCTCCGGGCGATCAGCTGCGCCCACTCGTCCTTGCGCGGGATCTTGACGCCAAAGTGCTGGTAATAATCCAATAAACGGACCCAGGCTGCCGGCAGGTGCAGAGGCATACAGTCCGTCATCGGCGGCATGTTCGAGTGGCCGGGAGAGAGAATGGGCAGGCCGTCGGGTTCGACCCGGTCAGGCACATATTGCAGGTCCAACATGCTTTCGGTCAGGAACGACAATACGCCTGCCAGTTCATCCGTCCGGGCGAGACTGGGTAGCGCTATCAACGGATAAAGGCTGTCATCAGGCCACACGCCGCTGTAAGCGCTGGTGACGCACGGCATGAGCAGCGTTGGGCCCTTGCCGACCTGGCGCCTGGCCCCGGCGGCCAGTTCGGTCATATAACCGGCCAGCAATTTGGAGGCGGCCCGACACTGGTCGGTAAGCTCCGGTGGAATGCGCGGCGCGGCGGTGGTGCCGTAGCCTGGGAGTGCCACGCTCGCCGCGGCGCCGGTGGCGCACAGCGTGAGCATCCGGCGGCGGGTCAGAAGGTTTGGATTCATAATACAATCCGAGATTTAACGGTGGAAGACGAACAGGATTTGTCCTATTTCCACAGCCCGGTTAATTCGTCGGCTTCCGTCTTGGACAAGTCCGGAACGCGGAAATAGCAGGCTCGGCCGTTTGGATCCGCGAATTCGGTGAGCGTGAGCCTGACATCCCCCTCGTTACCCATCGCTCCGGGAAAGGTGCCCGCTTTCAGACGGCATCCAATTCCATCGGGTCGCACCGCGTTACTGGGTACTGGATTCGGTTCGATGGAGGCCAGGTCAATCATGATCCGGCCGAGATCGGCAGCATCTTTCTGAGCCAATGATTTATCCTGCCCGGGATCGAGGCAGAACACCAAGGGCCCGCGCATGACCGCCGCGCGGCCCGCCTGCCTCTGCCGGCCCTGCACCAGCCGCCACTCCATCGGCATGTCAAGTACGACTTGATCGCCGGTGTTCCAGCGTCGCTCAATGACCGCGAAGGTTCCAGCGACACAGGCCGTTTCCGACGGCTTCCCATTGACTGAAATCGTCGCGCGCTTGCTCCAGGACGGAATCCTCAGCTTCAAGGGGAATGAGGCGGGTTGTGAAGGATCAACCCGGATGAGCACGTGACCCGAATTGGGGTAATCGGTTTCCTGCTGCACGGCAATCGAAAGCCCCCCCTCCATGGCAAGGGTGGCGTTGGAGGCGGAATACAAGTTGATGGCCACTCCCTTTCCGGCCCGGTAGTAAACCATGGTAGGAAGCTCCGCAATGATGCGCCGGTAGTTGCCTGGGCAGCAAACGTCATCGGCCCGATTGTACACGCGTTCTCCCTCGAAGGGCGTAAAGTAACGGATCTGTCGCCCATCCGGCGACTGCGCGCCAAACAACGTGTTGAATAGGGTCCGCTCCATGAGGTCCCCGTAACGCGCATCGCCCTGGAGTCGGAGGAGGCTCTCATAGACGCGGATCTGGTAAGCGGTGGAGCAGGTTTCGGCGTGGTCCCTGCCCCCGTCCTGATCGTCCGTCCAGATTTCCGCCTGCCCCACTCCACCCGTGATCGTCATTCCCTCCTTCGCGGTCAAGAACTCCAGGGCTTTCATGGTTGGACCCAGCAGCTTCTCCTCCGGCTTGATGCGGTACAACTCGAGTTGGGCAAGGCAGGCGGCCAGGTAGGCATAGGTGTGCCCCTCGACCAGGGGGCGTCGGCCGATCACAATGCCGGGGTCCCAATTCTCCAGGCCACGCTGATTCAACTCGAATCCCAAATAACGCCGGTCGCCCGTGACGCCATAAAGCGCGAGCATCGTTCGATCCAGGCCGGTCACACTGACGAACGCCGCAATCCGCGTTGTCTTTTCCCAATCCGCCGGGATTTTCGACCAATGGTTGAGGATATAGTCCGCGGCTTTCCTGGCAGCGACCAGCGACCGTTGTTCGCCGAAGAGTTTGTAATCGGTGAGGAGCCCCCAAACGATGTAGTTCAACTCGTGAATATCCCAGACCTGCCCCATTCGGCTCGCCGGAATCATGTTTCCAATATAGCCGTCCGCTTCCTGCCATTCGATAATCCGCCGAATCAGATGCTCTTTCAGGGAGATTAAGCTCGGGTTGCGAGTGTAGCAACTGAGCTTCACCACCGCATCGATCAACTTGCCCAGGGCAACATAATGGTTGTGCGGGTCGTTCTTCTTTTCGAAGGACGCCAGGAAGACCCCGTCCACATCAAGCCGAAGAACATTGTTCGTCGCGGTCACATCAAGGCGCCGGCCGATTTCACCCCCAACCTTCACCTTCGCCAAGTCCAGCGGAGTCAACGGATCCCGGCGCGCCTGGACGGTGTTTTCGTTCTGAGCCTGACCACCTAAAGTTGCGGCTGCCAGCATCAGCGGAATGACGGACAGCGCGAGCAATGGGGCGAAGTTCTGCGGGTTCAAGAGGAGCTGCCCGGTATTGCGAGTTTTCACCGCCGGTGGCGGGGCAGCCAGCTCGTCGCCACCGGTCAACCGGTGGCAACTCGGTGGCGAAACCGGCGGCGGCGTGCCGCCCGCCCTTGCTGGCACCGGTGGTACTCCAACTGCCAGCCGCCTGCCATTGAGCCTGCTCATGGAATGACCGGAATTCGCCGCCGATGAACCTGCACTCCGTCCACATCAAAAGACCATCGCTTTTCCGACCCGAGAATGAGGAACTGGAATTGCTTTCCCCGCCGGTTCATTTTCGTCCAAGAATAGCCCGGCAAAAGTGGGTGAAAAGCCTTTTTGCGGGATCGTTCGCTGCTTGGATCGTTCGCTCAGTCGAACGTGGCATGGGAGTGGAACCTTGCTGGCGACTTGCGCTCCGCAGGCGTGCGCCTGAGAACCTGGTTTGCGCGCAGGCACGTGCTCATGGATGCAGCAGGCCGCTTCCACCTCTGCCAGCGTTCCTGCCATCGGCCAGCCGGAGCCTTGCGGATCAAACCCGATCCGATCATGCGGCGAACTCGATGATTCAAGCATCGGGATTGCTCCAGTCTTCAGGGTCTTGTGGCCGGACCGGAGCGGCTCCGGGAGCCGGGGCGCGGCGGACGCGAAACGGCGTGACCACAGTCGCGGGGCTTTACTCGCAGCGGGCCGGCCGATACGATTCGCGGCTGACTTTGTCCAAGAAAACATCCGGAGCCGCCTATGATCGAGGTTGAGGGACTCACCAAACTCTATGGTGATTTTGTCGCGGTGAACGACCTGTCGTTCACGGTGCGGGCGGGCGAGGTGCTGGGGTTGGTGGGGCCCAACGGCGCCGGCAAAACGACCACGCTTCGGTGCCTGGCGGGGGTCATTCCCGCCGCGCGCGGCACCATCCGCGTGGTCGGGCACGACCTGCGCGTGGCCGCGGTGGCCGCCAAGCAGGAACTGGCGTACTTCCCGGATGAGCCGCGGTTGTTCGATTACCTCACGGTCCGGCAGCATCTGAATTTCACGGCGAGGTTGTACCACGTGCGGGATGACGAGCGGCTGGCGGAGCAGTTGCTGGCGGAACTCGATCTCACCGACAAGGCGGACAGCCTGCCGACCGAGCTGTCGCGGGGGATGAAACAAAAGCTGGCGATTGCCTGTGGGTTGCTGCACTCGCCCAAGGTGATTTTCTTCGATGAACCCTTGACCGGGCTCGACCCGTACGGGATCCGCGGCATGAAAGATGCGATCCTGCGGCGGGCAAAGGAGGGGATCGCCATCATCATCAGTTCACACCTGTTGCACCTGGTGGACGAGATTTGTTCGCACCTGCTGATCCTGAAGCAGGGGCGAAAGGTGGCCGGTGAGACCCTGGAGGAAGTGCGGCGCCAGTTCGCCGAGTCGGCCCCGGACGCGAGCCTCGAGGAGGTCTTTTTCCGCGCCACCGCGGAGGCGAAACCCGCGGCCGAGGAGGTCAAGGCGTGAAAGGGGCCCTGGTCTATCTGCAGTTGTGTCTTTTGTGGAATCGGCAGCGGGTCTGGTTCCGCCGGCTGCGGAAGCCGAAGTACTTGCTCGGCACGCTGGCGGGCGGCGCCTATTGCTTTTTCTTCTTCCTTGGACCCATGTTGGGGATGGGAATCCGGGGCAACCGGATCCCGGTGACACCGCTGGTGGCGGATTTCCGGCCGCTGGTGGAGATGTTGGGGGCGGTTCTGCTGGCCGGCGTGGTCCTGCTGGTCTGGCTGGTGCCCTCGCGCCGCGTGGCGCTGGATTTCAGCGAGGCGGAGATTGCGTTTCTTTTCCCGGCGCCGCTCGAACGGCGGACGCTGATTCATTATCGGATTCTGCGGTCGCAGATTCCGATTTTCTTCAGTTCACTCTTGATGATGGTGTTTACCGGCCGGTTCGCCAGCACCGGGCATTGGTGGTGGCACTGGGTGGGCTGGTGGCTGCTGGTGACGGCCCTCGAATTGCACCGGTTGGGGGCGGCGTTTACGACGACGCGGCTGTTGGATTCGGGGCTGACGACGACGCGGCGACGGCTGGCGGTGCTGGGTACGGCGGTGGTGCTGGCCGGTCTGTTTGCGGGCTGGGTATCGCTGTCGGTCCCGGTGCCGACGCTCGACATGCTGGGTCATTTCACGTCGGTGCGGGATTATCTGCAGCAGGTGGCGGCAAGCGGGCCGGCGGTGTGGCTGCTGCTGCCCTTCCGGCTGCTGGTTCGGCCGATGCTCGCGGCGGACGGTGTCGCCTTTACGCTGGCCTTGCTGCCGGCGCTGGCCTTGGTGGCGGCGCTGTATGCCTGGGTGGTTCGCTCAGACGCCTCCTTCGAGGAAGCTTCGATCGAACTCGCCCACCGGAAGGTGAAGATGCTGGCCGCGATTCGATCCGGCAACTGGCACCTGGCGCGGGGCCGGCAAAAGCAGATTCGCGCCCCGTTCCGGCTGGGGGCGCGCGGGCCGCGGGCGGTGGCGCTGCTGTGGAAGAACCTGATCGCCGCCGGCGCGATCTTCACGCCGCGGCTGTGGCTGGGCGCGGGGGGGGCGCTCGTGGTGATGGCGGTGGTGTTTACGACTATGATGCCGGGTGCGCTCGCGCCCAAAATCATGGGCGGGATGCTGATGGGGCTGACGCCGATGTTGCTTGTGATGGGTCCTCAGATGATGGTGATGGACCTGCGCCAGGATCTGGCGGTGGTGGACGTGTTGAAGACCCTGCCCTTGCCTGGACGGCAGGTGGTGCTGGGCGAGGTGCTGGCGCCGCTGACGATCCTGACGGTGGCACAATGGCTCCTCATCGCCCTGGCGGTGGTGTTGTTCAACCCGGAGAACGCGAATGTGAGCAGCGTGCCGTTGGCGCTGCGGCTGGCCGTGGGGCTCGCGGCGGCGATGGTGGCGCCGGGGGCGAACCTCGTTTCCCTGCTGTTGATCAACGGCGCGGTGCTGTTGTTTCCCGCCTGGGTGAAGACGGCGGGTCTGGGGCGGTCGCAGGGGTTTGAGGCGATCGGGCAGCAGATGGTGATGATGGTGGGGCAACTCCTGGCGCTGGCGGTGGCCTTGCTGATTCCGGCGGGATTGTTCGCGCTGGTTTACTTCGCGGGGCGCTCGTGGTTGCCGTTGCTGGTGGTCCTGCCTCTGGCCGCGTTGGCGGCGCTGGCGGCCCTGCTGGCGGAAAGTTACGCCGGGTTGTTGATGCTGGGCGATTTGTTCGAGCGGATGGACGTGTCAGATGAACCGGCAGCCTGAGAATTTGGTTGAGCCTCCTTGCGGCGCTGGTGTTTCATGAGGTGCAGATGAGCGAGTCGTCTGTTCCAGCGTCTCCGGTCGCGCCGCGCGGTTGGAAATCCTTCACGGAGGAATTGAGCCTGATCTGGCGCCGGATGCCGAACCGGGCGGTCTTCCTTGGACTGCTGGGGGCGTGGGTGGTCCTGTTCGTGTATCTGGGGAATTCCACGCTGGGCTACGAACACTCGCCGTCCCTGCTGTGGTGGCTCTACCGGACCTACACCGTTCCGAATTCGGAGGATTCGCACGGCTTGCTGGTGCCGCTCATCGTGCTGGCCCTGTTCTGGTGGAAACGCAAGGCGCTGCTGGAAGTAGTGGGCGACGTATGGGGGCCGGGGTTGGGCTTGTTGGCGGCGGCGACCGCGTTGCACGTCATTGGGTATATGATCCAGCAACCGCGAGTGTCGGTTGTGGCGTTCTTGGGCGGCGTGTGGGCATTGCTGGCGACGGCGTGGGGCCGGCGGTTCGCGGTGGCGAGCCTGTTTCCCTTTGGCCTGCTCATTTTCTGCATTCCGGTGGGGACGATCTCGGACCCGATC
>Ga0116120_1002616_pt1 | contig 10683 bp, 8 predicted proteins | sample June2015DPH_11_1_3_FD_89724 | JGI IMG/M metagenome (GOLD analysis project Ga0116120, IMG submission 89724) | Peatland microbial communities from SPRUCE experiment site at the Marcell Experimental Forest, Minnesota, USA - June2015DPH_11_150 | ecosystem: Environmental > Terrestrial > Soil >... | reverse complement strand
ATTACGTCCTCCGGCCCTGCAAAGTTCCATCCCCCGCGGCGGGCCCGCCCCTCCGCGGCCCGATAGCGCAGGAAAACATTAAACCCTTAATACAAGGGCCGCAGAACTTGAGCTACATAAGTTGTGCGCAACCCGCCGGGTTAGGTATGTGTCGGCATGGAGTCAAGCACGGGAGGGATTACGCGTGGGGGCAAGGATATCAATCTCGCCCGAAGTTCGCGTTCGCACGACCCTATACCCGACCAACTCTTCAGGACAATCCCCTGATTTGCATTTGAGATAGAAGTGTCCGTCCTTCTCCTCTAACTCATTTCTCACACTAGGATCAGGCGGGCACTCTCGCACCGAAAAGACAGGTTTTCTCTGGAAGTCTCGTCGCACATACCGCAGGCCTGCGAGGTAGTCCACATACGCTTGGAGATTCGATAGTCCTGGGTCGGCGATTTCTTTCAGAGCGCTCGTAAGTAGGTCCGCGTCTACCATGAGCGAGTCCTTCTCCCTGGAGCGAGAAGCTATCCGAGAAGCAAGTTCATCGATCTGATCCCAACGAAGCAGAACTAATTTTGCGAGCTGCGCGTCTGGCGGCAATTCCTCGTCCCCCGGCCAGGGCTTCTCCTCGGTCCCGGACCGGCGGTTCCTGCTCAATTCCGAAATCTCATCCAGCTTGGCCGCGACTTGTTCTGGCGTTACATTGATCGAAACATTCCGGACATCGATCTTACCGAGGCGCTCTTTGAGTCGCTCGACCTTCTTTTCGAATGAGGGCGGTGGGACGGACACGACTAAGTCGAACCTTTCGCTGCGAATGATAGCCGCGTCGAAATAACTGATGTGGTTCGTGGCTACGAAATAGATGATGCGCCTCTGCTTCCAAAGCTCTGCCAGTTTCGGCAGCATGCTGGTCGTAAGGAACCTTCCGAAGGCATCTGGAGATCCTTCCCGCTCGCGGACAAGCTCGTCAGGCTCGTCAAATAGTACGACGGCGTGATCCAACTCCATGAGAAGTGCGAAAATACGGTCGGCCGCGCGCTGAATCGCGTTAATGCCTTCCGCTACGAAGTGGCTCGAATAGAGCTCGACATATTTCCACCCTAGTGCGGCCGCAACACACCTTGCGAGCGTGGTCTTGCTCGTTCCGGGAGGTCCGAATAAAATTGCGGAGCGCGCTTGCCATTCTTGGATGGGCTGATCGTCCGGTTCCGGCTCTGTCAGACTTGGGTCCCGGCCCAGGAGGGGATTAATGAAAAGCGTGACCAGCTCCTCTACAACAGAGCTGGGCTTTCCGGGTGCCGACCATGTGTCGCCGCGCTGTGCAAGCACTCCAATTGAGTATTGGGATTTTGAGAGCGGCAGGGCCGGAAGCGAACGCAGCGCATCGCGACGCGCTAGCACCCCGAGAAGGCGACGGTAGGCCTGAAGAAACGAGAATACGGTGGCTGTTGCCCACCCCTCCGGCTCAGATTCCGCAGGTCTATGGCCGGAGGACCACCCCACAGCGTCAGGTTCTTCCCCGAGCCGGACCTGCGTCATCTCCGCGTATTCCCTGAGTTTTTGCAGTCTGTCTACGAAGCCGCGCATCACATCCTGAAGGAACTCCTCTTTCTCAAGCTTTCCCAAGACTGCCTTTAGAAGATATGTGAAACTCTCGTACACGTAGCAGTACGCGTTCCCCACGTCGCTGTACACGAACAGGGGCGCATAATGACGCCAAGAGCCGATGTTTTGTTGGGTGCTCCCGAGGGCTTCAAAACCTTTGCGGATAAGGGTCTGTGCACGGAGGTTTGAGGAAAGGTCGCCCTCGAACTCGATGAAGGTAGTCAGCGCCCATGTTAGCTGGTCTGAGTCTAGCGTGGCGCTCTCAGCCCAGTGTAACCCCATTTCCTCAGCCAACTTGGCCCGCGCCCAAAGGCGCATCCCCTGTTTTTGAGATTCGAGATCCGAGCCAAGTGCCTCCCGGGCCTGGTCCGGGAATCGAGCGCTTACAATGCGGTGGACCACAAGAGCCCAGTACGTATGGTAAGCATTCTCGGGGTACCACTTTGGGTCGTTCTTCTTCTTGTTCTTCTTGAGATTCTTCTCGCCAATTCCGAAGCGATCAGTTGCGGCGAGTTGCTTATAGACAGACTTAACTAGGTTGGCATGTTTAGAAGTCCATTCGTTTTTTGCGTTGAGGAAAAGCGGAAGCGCCCGGCTCGCACAGTAGACCGGGGCTGAGCCTTCCGAGAGCCACTTTTTTCGTTTGAATGCCTCCGCGTAGAAGGATGTCGTCAACTGTTCAATTGCCTTCTCTTCTTCAGGGGCATGCACACTCTTACCAATAATCCCCAGCATGCCTTTTTGCTGGAATATCTGGTGACAGTCCTGCAAGGATTCAATGCAGGTTGCGGTGTTCGTCAGATGATGAAGCTTGGTCTCGCTAGGTTCGTCAATGGGCTCATTGCAGGTCAGCTTGAAGCTGGGTCCTTCAGCGTACTTGAATGCGGAAAGACTAGGGATGTGTCTGCGGCATAGCTCTCGAAACCTCCGGCGCTCTTCGGCCAGCTTCTTGAAGTCCATACTCGATCACTGGGGGCGAACGAACTTTTCGATGTTGATCCGCTCCTTGCCGCGCACGGCAGAACTGAGGTCCATCCCAAGGATGTTCGCCATGTGGATCACGTAGAGGAAAACATCAGCAAGTTCATGCGCCTCGTTGGTTTGATCGGTCGAGCCATGCCGAACCAGACTCTCACGCCTTCGTATGGCGCGTGCCAGCTCGCCAACCTCCTCGACCATCAGTAGCAGACAGTCACGTGCGTTTTCCCGTTCGTAACCCCGCTGGCTTGCTACACGCTTGTAGTATTTCTGGAAGGCAACGAGATTGGGTGCAGGCACGGACAGCTTCTGGGTTTGAATCAGACGTAAAGCATCCGCCGGCGAGGCGACGGTAATCACAAAGTTCCGCAGGGTTGTATCGGAAAGCTGCGTTTCGCAAAATACAGGGATGCCCTGGGCGTGAGCAAATCCAACCTCAAGAGCTGCGCTGAGGCCCGTGTAGCCCTCAGGAGCGTAAAGCCAAACGAAAGCTGCCTGTTGAATGGCTTCCAAGTGCCTCAGCTCAATTTGTTCCGGAGTCCCCGTTTCCTCTCCTTTCATGAAGACGAATCCGTTCGCCTCACGAGAAGGATCAACCCGACTAGGTGAAAGAACGGTGCAACCAAGATCTCTGAGCTGTTCGTATACCCGCCGCAGTCCTTCAGTGTCGCGGCGATACGAACCCGACAGCACCACTTCGCATTGGAGCAGTCGATCAGGACCAGTCGCTGCGGCGTCGTTGACCAACACCATTGTCTCGACGGAGCTCGGCACCTCAATCTTGCCTAGGCCCAATGCCTCTCCGCCTGGGAACAGCCAGGTCTGCGCGCCGTTCGATCGTCGCTTCTTGGGCATGGAGACAGCCTGTTTCGGGCGGCGATTATAGGATGTTCCGTCGGCGGGGGGAAGCCCAAAAACAGCATCGGTTGTGGATACGCTGTGCATAAACCTGTGGAAATCAGCCCGTAAGCGGCTGGTACCGCAACCTTTCCACAAGAATTCCTAGGGCCATTCTACCTCGGGGCATCACGAGATTCCACCTGTTACACAGCATACTACCCATCGCATGTGGGTGCCTTGTTTTGATGTCTTAAGCCAACCCAGCGAGGCCGAGTCTGCGGCTGCTCAGCCCTCGGCAGGTGAGTTCCCTGACAACAAGGCGCCACGCCGGTGCGTTTTCGGCCGGCCGGCAGCCCGCAGGCGACGCACCCTCCCTACGACATGCCACCTACCACCTACGGCTGGTGGCGATCCCGCCATGCGGGGCGCCGCTACGGAATTCTTCGGCTACCGGTAGCCAAAATCGTATTGTGCCCTCTTGACATTTCACCGGCGCTTATTGCTACACTAAAGCAGGGGCTACGTGTCAGGGGCTCGGGACATCAAGGGCAGGTCCTGGGTCCGAAGTCCGAGGTGCGAAGTGCAGGGGACAGGTGACGGCGAAGAAACACGAACAAGGCCGGGGTACGAAGTCGAAGCCTGCGGCGCTCGACGCAATACTCCGGACGCCGGACGTCGGACTTTCTTCCGAGTGGACCCCCGCTGGAGCTTGCCCCGATCGCATCGGGGCGGGGGTGACATTTCTCGCGGCGGTGACTCCGCAGAGCCTGCGGGCGTACCTGCTCAGAATGAACTTCTATCTGGAAATGTTCATGAAGAATAAGGTGCTTAGCGATGAAGCGCGGGGTTTTTCCATCACCTGGGTTCAAAACCAACCTGTTGAAACGCAAGCATTTAGTCGGATTGAGGTTCGGCTGGGCTCGCAGAAGCAAAAAGATGTTAAAAATGAAGGTCGATCCGGATATATCTATGAAAACAAAGGATGGAGAAAATCCCCGGCAGGTCGATCCGGATATGTTGGTGAAAACAAGCTAGTTAATGGGTTAACGAAAGGATGTTGATGGAAACACAGGAGTTAGGATTCAGGGGTCTGGAGTTAGGAGTCGGGACTCAGGAGTCAGGACTCAGGACTCAGGAAACAGACGGACTCCGGGTTTAGTGACGTTTCGCGCAATACCTTTTTGACTTCTACTCTGCTCAGGGCTACCATGGCTTTCCAAGGAGTGCCGGCTCCCTATGATCGGAAAGACGCTGGCACATTACGAGATTGAAGACCGTTTAGGCGAAGGCGGCTCGGGCGTAGTCTATCGCGGGCGGGACCTGCGCCTGGAACGGCTGGTGGCGATCAAGGTCCTGGCTGACCAGCTTCGCGACGACGAGCTGGCCTGGGCGCGCCTGCTGCGCGAAGCGCGCCTGGCTTCCCACCTGAACCATCCGCATATCGGCGCCATCTACGATCTGGGTGAAGAAGACGAGCGCGCTTACATCGCCATGGAATACATCGAGGGCCTGCCGCTCTCGGACCTGATCCCCGAGGGCGGCCTGCCGCTCGAGCAGGTGCGGCGCTACGGCGCGCAGATCGCGGATGCGCTGGCTTACGCCCACGAGCGAGGGGTCATTCACGGAGATCTGAAGGGTTCTAACATCCTCGTTACTTCCGAAGGCAATATCAAGTTGCTGGACTTTGGCCTGGGCCGGCGCATTCCCCGCAGGGGCAGGGCGGAGGTCACGAGCTCGCGCCTGCCGCTGGCGGAGGCCGGCGCGACGGCGGGAACGCTGCCCTATCTCGCCCCGGAAGTCTTGCGCGGCAACGCCACCAGCCCGCAGAGCGACGCCTGGGCGCTGGGCGTGCTGCTCTACCAAATGGCGACCGGCGAGTTGCCCTTCCAGGGCGCGACCGCCTTCGAGCTATGCTTGGAGATCATGGTCGGCACACCGCCCAGGCTGGCGCAGGTGGCGGAACCGCTGCAGTCCATCCTGCGGCGTTGCCTGGAGAAAGACCCCGCGGCGCGTTGCGCCCAAGTGTGCGAGGTGATGACCGCGCTGGCGAGTGGTGTGCCCCTGGCTGAGCCCCTCGCGCCGCCCCCGACCGCTTCTGCGGCGGTGACGCCCACGACGGCTAGCGGGCAGCCGGCCAGGGCCGCCGCGCCCCGCGGCCGCCGCCCATGGCTCGTGGCGGGCGGAGCGGCCGCGCTCGTGGTGGTGCTGGCCGCCGTCTTGGCGTGGCACGGGGTTTTCTCGCATCACTTCCCTGCGAGGAGCCCGGAGTCCGAGGTTCACAAAGCCTTCGCCACAGGCAACCCCGAGGTGAAGGTTTGGGTCAACACCCGCTCCAGGACTTACCACTGCCCCGGCACGACTTGGTATGGGAACACCCAGGAAGGCGAGTACATGACGCAGAAGGAGGCCCAGGACAAAGGCTACCGCCCCGCCGCCGACCGTGCGTGCCTGTGATGCGAGGGAGTGTCATCCGGCATCGCCGGGCCGCCTCCCGCAGCGCCGGAAATTCCTGAGGCGAGGAGTTGGGAAGAGTTGCAGCGGCAGACCCGCCGGGGGCGGTCTCCAGATCCGGCAATCCCCGCTTTGAGACCAAACAATCCATTCCATAGATAGTACGGTAACGTGTAATATCCTTAACTATAACAGCCTTCTGCGGGCAGAGAAGTTTGGAGGGTGCGATGGGATCGGGGGTGAAAAGGGGGCCGCGCCAGACCTGCTGTCGTTCGAACTTCTTGGGTCAAAACTCCGGAGCGACGACCACAAGGAACATTGTCGCTCCGTTCAAGGGGCGTTTGGGCCCGACAAGTTGGAACGGCGCTAGTTGCCCACCGCGTTGTCAGTCGAGGCGGCCTGGGTCGTGGCGTTTCCGCGAATCACGCTGCTTTGGTCGGCGAAGTAGTACATGTCGCCAGTCCGGCCAACGGCAGAAGGATCGCCATTCAGGTTGTATCCATACCACTGGTTGCTGGGAGGATCATAGTGCGAGGGGTTGTAGAAGAAGCTGTAACCACTCTTATAGCCACTCGCCAAGATTTCGTCAAGCAGGCCGGCTGCGGTGGATGACACTCCCTGACCGGTAGCGGGAGGGCCCAACGCTGAGAGAGTCGTCGAGAACCCAGGGCCAAAAGTCGTGGAGTAACTCACCTCAGCGGTGGTAACCATGCGCATACTCTGAAGGGCCGAGGCTTGATTGGCGGCGATGCGACTGCGCACAAAGTTGGGGATAGCGATGGCAGCGATGATCAAGATAATAGCGACGACAATCAGCAGCTCAATAAGTGAGAAACCCCGGTGGTCACGACGCATGGCCTGTTGTCCTCCCCCCGACGAGCGCACCCTGGAACAGCGCAGGTGCCAAGGGCATCGAACCCGTGCTGACGGACGAGATGCACGTCAGATACCAACCCGCAATCTCTGCTGCGTACCTGGGAGTCTGAAAATAGAGAGGTTGTGCACCTCTGCTGCTCATATCTTGCCACATCTGGACACAGAGTGGAATAGCCGCTGACAAAAATTGTCGGAGGGGCAGGCTTCTTGAAGTGTCAACCATGACAGAAAGACCGTCTCGTTCCAACCTAGCCCAGCGTGATGCCCGGGAGGCAGCCTGTCGAGGGGTGGTTGCGAATCCAATCTCGACCACCCGTGTGGGGCGCGCCCCGGCCCGTGGTTGGCTGAGTAAGGCGCTACTGGGGAATTTCCACCTCTGCCCCGCGATACTCCGCAGAGAGGTAGGCGCTGTAAAGCACCGCAATCGTATCGCGCGCGAGTTCGCCGCCGGAAAGCGGGGGGTGGTTGGCCGCGATGCTCTCCATGAAATCCTGGAACTCGTGGGGGTAACCGTGCTGCCAGTCTTCATCCGGCGCCGGATGGTTCCAGCCCTGCTTGGTGCCGATCTTTTCCGTCACATAGACGTCCTTCAAGATATCCTCGCGCGGGTTGTAAGTTTCGAGCGCATTCACCGGATTCAGATTGCAGCGCGTGCGATGATTGTTCGCGAAAACTTCCAGCCAGTTGTGCACACCCCCCAGGACAAGCTCCGAGGAAAAGACGTCGGCGACCGTGCCGTCGGCAAACGTGATATGCACCTGGCAGTAGTCTTCGATGTCGTGGTACGTGGTGCGCAGGAATCCCGCGTCGCGAAAGGTCCCGAGCCGGGTGATTTCGTGCGTGCGCGCGGAGACGGCCGCCGGGCGTATGGCCTTGCGGTCACGTGCTTCGCCTTCCACACGCTTCAGGTGGAGCGCCGCCGTCAGTGGGTGGCAGCCTTTGCCCACCAGCGACCCGCCACCGGAAAATTCCCAGATGCCGTAGTACGGCGAGTGCGAGCCGCTGTGCGATTCATCTCCGATAATCCACAGAATCTGCCCGCCGCTCTTCGCCAGGATCTCCCGCTCCTTGGCAATCGCCGGCGCATACACCCAGTTCTCGGCATAGCAGAGCTGCGTTCCTGCGGCGTCTGCCGCGCCCAGGATGCGGTCGCAGCTCGCCAGCGCTTCGCGCAGCATCACTTCCTTGCTGAAGGTGTTCCCGCGGAAATCCTCCGTCCCCGGCCCGTAATAGCCCGTGAACGGCTTCTCGATGATCACGTGCTTGCCGCGCTGGAAGGCTCGAACTGCCAGGGGCTCATGCGTCGAGCCTGGCGTGCAGAGGTCCACGACATCCACTGCGTCGCACAACTCGTCAAAGGAGGCGAAGGGTTTCACGCCGCGCTCACGCGCGAAGGCTTGGCGCGACTCTGCGGATTTCGCCGTCACGCCCACGACTTCCACCGGGACGCCGTAGACGCGCCGATACCCTTCCCAATGAAATCGCGCCGCAAACCGCGCCCCCACGATTCCGATTCTGATTGCTTCTGCCATCAGAGACCTCTCGTTGGTTCTTGCCACTTGGGGCGCCAGTCCAGTGACCGCCTGACGAAGTCCCGAGCGCATTCCGCCGAGGCGACGCCCTGGTTGGCTGCGGATGCTTCCGTGAGGCACCTAACCAAGCGGGCACGGGACCAGCCCGAGTTTACCTTGACGCCGCCGGAAAGAGGGAGGATTCTATCACCTCGCTCCTATCACGGAGCGAATGCATTGGCACGAAAAGGACGTTGAGGAGAAGAACCTCATGGAGACGAACTCGCGTCGGCAGTTTCTCAAGACGTCGGCCGTCCTGGCCGCAGGCGCGGCCGCGCTGGCCTGGAAGGGGAATCTCGGGTCGGCCACCGAGCCGCGTTTGACGTTCCCCACCCAACCCGGCGAGCGCCTTGCCGTGGCTTCCTGGCCGTTCCGCATGTTCATCGAAGCTCCCACCAACAAGTGGGCCCGCGATCCCAAGCTGCCCGGAATGGATCTGACGGATTTTCCCGCCATGGTGGTGAAGCGTTTTGGCGTTCACAACATCGAGCCGCTGGACCAGCACTTCTATTCGACTGACGCGGCTTACCTCAGAAAGCTCCGCGCGGCCGTGGAAAAGGCGGGTTGCCACGTGGTGGATCTCCCCTGTGATGTGCACGCCAGCTTCTACGATACCGACCCCACCAAGCGCCAAGTGGCGGTTGAGAACGGCAAGAAATGGGTGAACATCGCGCTGGAGCTCGGCTCGCCCAGCATTCGCGCTCACATCGACGGTCCCCCTAAGCTCACCCCGGACGTTGATCGCACGGCAGAGAGCCTGAAGCAACTCGCCGAGTACGGCGCCGCGAAGAATGTCATCGTCGCGCTCGAGAACGACGACAACCGCACCGAGGACCCCTTCTTCATCGTCAAGGTCCTTGAAAAGGTGAACAACCCTTACCTGCGCGCTTTGCCGGATTTCTGCAATTCCATGATGACCCACGACCAGGAATTCAACGATCGCGCCATGGAAGCCCTGTTCAAGCACGCTTACAGCATTGCCCACGTGAAGGATTCGGAAGGCGACGACGCAGGAAAATTCCACACCGTGGATGTGGCGAAGTGTTTCGAGATCGCCAAGGCGCAAGGCTACCACGGGTACTTCTCCATGGAATGGGAAGGCAACGGCGAGCCCTACGCTGGCACGCAGCGCCTCATCGATGAAACCCTGAAGTACCTCAGCTAACTCGCCTCAGCCCGGATCATTCATGAGAGGCGGGCCGCCAACTCCTAATCCCCAGCCTCCTCCAAGGGGAAAGCGTGGTCCCGCCCTGCGGGATCGGGTGAGGGGTCAAGCCGCTCATCCCGCCACGGCAGGTCGTCGGCAACCGTGGGCTTTTTCATATCAAAGGCTCCTCGCCTGGCTGTCATTCCCGCGAAAGCGGGAATCCAGGAGGGCGGAGTGGACCCCCGCTTGCGCGGGGGTGACCCGGCAGAGCATACGGGCCTACGGTCAATCCGAAAAACGGACTGTGCGAGGCTCCGCTCCCCTCTTCTCTCCGGCGCCGACCCGCCACACTTCCCCTGAATTCTGGAAGTGTCAAGAACGGGGCTCTAGGAGTATGATATTTAGTGTGAGGTAACATCCTGAGGAATGCTGCCGCGGCGCAAACCGCGGCGGGCGGCTCGGGTGAAAGAAGGAAACGTGGTTGAAGAAAGGCTGAAGTTAGCGGTTTTTATCGACTTTGACAACATTCAGATCGGCGTCAAGGACACGCTGGGGAAAGACTTTGACGTCTCGATCGTCCTGGAGGCGCTGAAAGAGCGCGGTGAGGTGGTGAGCAAGATTGCCTACGGCGACTGGCCGCGCGCCGGCGAATACAGCCGCCTGATGACCCAACACGCCGTGCAGATGGTGCAGCGCAGCGTGACACCGCGTGGCGACAAGAACGGCGCGGACATTAATCTGGCGCTCGACGCGCTGGAAATGGCTTTCACGCGGGACCACATCAACACCTTCGTGATCGTCGGCGGCGACAGCGACTTCATCGCCCTGGTCGAGAAGCTGAAGCAGTATGGCAAGCGGGTGTTTGTGGTCGGCGGACGCCAGTTCACGAGCGGCATTCTGCAGCGGAACTGCCACGAGTTTATTTCCTATGAGAACCTGCTCAAGACCGGCGGCGACGGCTCGCGCACCGCGCGCTCGCAGCGGGCAGCAGCAAAAAGCGCGGAAAGCCGCCCGCTTTCCAAGGCGATGCCGAATATCCGCCGGGTGCTGGAGATTCTGGCCGAACGCGAAGTTGCCCCTCAACTCGGCCTGTTGAAAAGCACCCTGCTGCAACTCGACCCCACGTTCAGCGAGCGGGACTTCGGCGCCGGCTCCTTTCTGGAATTCATTCAGAAACTTCGCAAGGCGGGACTGGTGGAGATGCGCCGCACGGAGCGCGGCTAT
>Ga0116120_1002615_pt1 | contig 10684 bp, 7 predicted proteins | sample June2015DPH_11_1_3_FD_89724 | JGI IMG/M metagenome (GOLD analysis project Ga0116120, IMG submission 89724) | Peatland microbial communities from SPRUCE experiment site at the Marcell Experimental Forest, Minnesota, USA - June2015DPH_11_150 | ecosystem: Environmental > Terrestrial > Soil >... | reverse complement strand
TGAAGGAAACGGGCCTGGCCATTGCCATGGGTTTGCTCTGGCTTTCGGGCATGGTGGGCTACGGCATTGGCGCGACCCTGGTTGGAAGCTACGGAACTTCGCTGGGCTTTGCCTTGTTCATAGCGGCGATGATTCTTTCCTCAAATCTGCTCGGCATCCTCGCGGGGGAATGGAAGGCCACGTCGCAGAGAACCCGGAGAGTGTTGACGGGGGCTGTCGCCGTAATCCTGCTTTCGGTGCTGGTCTTGAACCTGGGGGGCCTCTTCCACTGAATAGGCTAGATAAGGGAATCAGAATAAGAATACCAGCTCCAATTCGGAGTGCCGACCATGACATCACGCGAAAGAGTTCTTACTGCCTGCAATCATCGTGAGCCCGACCGGGTGCCGATTGATTTTTCCGGCCATCCATCCTCCGGGATAGCGGCCCTCGCTTACGCCAAACTGCGCGACTATCTGGGACTCCCCAAGCAGATCCTGCGCGTTTACGATCCGATCCAGCAGTTGGCTATTGTGGATGATGACGTCCTGGAGAAATTCGGAGTCGATACCATCAATATGGCGCGCGGCTTCGCCCTGGCGGAAGAATCCTGGGCTGACTGGATCTTGCCGGACGGCACTGCCTGCAAGATCCCCGCCTGGGCTTTGCCCGAAAAGGAGGACGGGAGGTGGGTCTTCCGCTCCCGGAGCGGGCGGGTGATTGGCCAGATGCCGAAGGGCGCCCTCTATTTCGAACAAACCTATTTCCCCTTTGCGGATGAAACCGGCCCCCGGACCATCCCTGAGGCCCTCGAAGAATCGATGTGGCACGTCATGACTTGTCCTCCCGGCCCCGGGGTTGACCTGGCGCAACTCCGCGAAGGCGCCAGGAGACTTCGGCAGAACACCGACAAGGCGATCCTGGGTGGATTCGGAGGCAACCTGCTGGAGGTGGGACAGTTCCTCTATCGCAACGACAACTTCTTCATGCTGCTGGGCAGCGAGCCGGAGCAGGCGCACAAATTCCTCGATGGGCTCGTGGAGATCTACCTGCCGAGACTGGAGAAATTCCTGGAGGCGGTGGGGGAATACATCGACATCATCAGGTTCGGAGATGATCTCGGGATGCAGAGCGGACCGCAAATCTCTCCCCGCATGTACCGCGAGTTCTTCAAACCCCGCCATCAGCTCATGTGGGAACGCGCCAAGCAATTGGCCAACGTGAAAGTCATGCTCCATTGTTGTGGCGGGGTCCGGGAGTTGTTCCCGGACTTGATTGATGCCGGCTTGGATGCCATCAACCCGGTGCAGATTTCCTGCGCGGGTATGGATGCCCGGGAGCTCAAGGCGGAATTCGGGAAGGAGATGGTTCTCTGGGGTGGGGGTTGCGATACGCAGACGATCCTGCCCGACGCGACGCCGGACGCCGTCGGCCGGCACGTCCGGGAACAGGTTGGAATCCTTCGTCCCGGCGGGGGATTTGTATTTCAGCAGGTCCACAATATCCTGGCCAATGTCCCTCCAGAAAATATCGTCGCTATGTTCGAGGCTATACAGGAAGGCGGGCACCGCAACGTAAAGCGGTACAACCCTCCCTCCCAATGAGGAGAAAAATATGCATAAGCACCATTCAAACACCACCCTTTTGAATCTGTCCGGGATCCTGGGAATGACGGTCGTACTCCTAACGAGCACACTGGTGGCTGCCGCCGGGCAGGGTGCGAGTCAGGCCGCGAAGCCAGAGGTGAAGGGCCCGTGGCTGGACAGAAGTTCGTCACCCGACCGGCGGGCCGGCCTGCTCGTCGAGCAGATGACACTGGATGAGAAGATCACCCTCGTTCACGGTGTGGAGGGGCCAGCGGCGCAGCAGCATTCACTGGGCGGCGCCGGCTACGTGCCGGGAGTCCCGCGACTCGGAATCCCCGCGCTGCAGATGACCGACGGGAGATCGGGCGTCGTGGATACAGCCTCGCGCGGCCGTTACTCGACCGCCTTGCCCTGCGCCCTCGCGAACGCGGCAAGTTGGGACCTGAAAAGTGCGTACGAGTACGGAGCGTTGCTGGGCAAGGAGGTCCGTGACTTGGGCTTCAACGTGTCGCTCGGCGGGACCGCAAATATCATTCGCGAGCCGCGCAACGGGCGGAACTTCGAGTGTCTCGGCGAGGATCCCCTCCTGGTGGGAAAGATGCTCGGCCAGGAGTTGAAAGGCACGCAGGGCCAGCAGGTCATCGGCAACATCAACCGCTATGCCGTCAACGACCAGGAAACGGGTCGCACCATCGGCAGCGCGGTTATCGACAAGCGCGCCATGCAGGAAACCGACCTACTGGCGTTCGGGATCGCCATCCAGGAATCGGATGTCGGGACCGTGATGTGCGCCTATAACCGGGTTAACAGTGTCTATGCCTGCGAAAGCCCTTACCTGCTGGGCGACGTCCTGAAGAAGGATTGGGACTACAAGGGCTGGGTCATGACGGACTGGGGCGCCGCGCACAGTGCGGTTCCCTCTGCGCTTGCCGGCATGGATCAGGAAATGCCCACCGGCCGGTATTTCGGCGACCCGCTCAAGGAAGCAGTCACGGAGGGCAAGGTGCCGCTGGCGCGCCTCAATGATATGGTCCATCGCATTCTGCGCACGGAGATCGCGCTGGGAGTCTTCGATAACCCGCCCGTCCCCCGGCCGGTCAACCCATTTACCGGCGGGGAAGTGGCGCAGCGGGTGGCAGAACGGGGCATGGTGCTGCTCAAGAACGGCAATGGCCAGTTGCCCCTGGAGGCGTCCAGCGTCAAATCGATCGCGGTCATAGGCGCGCACGCGGATGCCGGCGTACTCTCCGGCGCGGGCTCGGACCAGGTTAATGCGGCGGGCGGGAACGCGGTTCCAGGGAGCCGCGACGCAGTGTGGCACCCCTCTTCGCCCCTCCGGGCGATTCGCGCCAAAGCCCCGAACGCCCAGGTGACGTTTGACCCGGGAACCGACCCCGCGGCGGCGGCGAAACTGGCCGCGGCTTCCGAGGTTGCCATCGTGTTCGTCCATCAACACACGAGCGAAGGTCTCGATGTGCCGAATCTTTCCTTGCCCAACCACCAGGACGAACTCGTCAGCCAGGTGGCGGCGGCCAATCCGCACTGCATCGTGGTGCTGGAGACCGGCGGGCCCGTGACGATGCCGTGGCTCGACCAGGTGAACGCCATCCTGGAAGCCTGGTATCCTGGGATTCGTGGTGGCGAGGTGATCGCGAGCATTCTCTTCGGTGACGTGAACCCGTCGGCCAAGCTGCCTGTGACCTTCCCCAAGAGCGAGGCTGACCTCCCCCACCTCACGGTGCCCGGAATGCTTCCTGCAACGGGCGAGGGAAAACCGGCGAAGATGTCGCCAAGACCCTTCGATATCAATTACACCGAAGGGCTGAAGGTTGGTTACAAGTGGTACGATACGGAGGGCAAGGAACCGCTCTTCCCCTTTGGTTTTGGCCTTTCCTACACGACCTATTCCTACTCGGGACTCGAAGTGACGGCGGGGAAGGAAGTGAAGGTGAGCTTCCACGTTACCAACACCGGCCCACGTGCCGGTGAGGAGGTTGCGCAGGTCTATGCATCCTTGCCGCCGAGCGCGGGTGAGCCGCCTCGACGCCTGGTGGGTTGGGAAAGAATCCCGTTGGCGCCCGGTGAAACCAAAGCCGTCACCCTGGAGATCAATCCGCAGTTCCTGTCCATTTTCAACGTTGATGGGGAACGCTGGGAACTTGTGCCGGGCGACTACGCAATTCATGTGGGAGGATCTGCGCGGAGCACGCCTCTCACTGAGACCGTGCGCATCACCCGCGGCCGCTAACGCTGGGGGTCAGCCGCGCCCGGGCTCGGGCGCGGCTGAAGCTCCATGGTTGGGCGTCCATGAACCAGAATCCTTCACTGCCTATGCCTTTTTCGAGCGCAACGTCTTAACCGCCTTTTCGATGCGCTCCCCATAATCAGCATCTGCTTTCCGGAAGTAGCTAATGCTGCGCTCAACTACGTCATTCCGGCTTACACAGGCAAGCTGTCCCGCAATATTGTCAATGAGGCGGTTCTTTTCTTCCTCGCTCATCAATCGATAGAGACTCCCGGCCTGGACGAAGTCGTCATCCGCGGCGTGCCGCTCCTGCGGTTGGCTGCCCGTGAGCCCGTGGACCTCGAGCGGCGCGTACACAAGCTCGTTGGTCTGCGCAGGCCCGCCAAAGCTATTGGGCTCGTAGTTCTTGGAACGCCCGCCGTTATCATCGAAACGCATGTATCCATCGCGTCCATAGTTTTGGGTTTTAGTGGCATGCGTACAATTGACCGGTAGCTGCGTGTGGTTGATGCCAAGACGATAGCGATGGGCGTCTCCGTAAGCAAACAAGCGCCCCTGTAACATCTTGTCGGGCGAAGGCCCGATGCCGGGAACAAAGTTAGCCGGGTTGAATGCCGACTGCTCGACTTCAGCAAAGTAGTTCTCGGGGTTTCGATTGAGGACCAGCTTGCCCACCTCAATCAGCGGATAGTCCTTATAGGGCCAAACCTTGGTCAGGTCAAAGGGATTGAAGCGGTACTTGGCTGCATCGGCCATTGGCATGATCTGCATCTTCAGCGTCCAGGAAGGGAACTCACCGCGGTCAATGGCCTGCAGCAAGTCAAGGTGGTGGTGGTTCGGGTTCTCACCGGCAATACGCGCTGCCTCAGCGGAAGGCAGGCACTTGATACCCTGATCAGTTTTGAAGTGGTACTTCACCCAGAACGCTTTGCCCTCGGCGTTCACCCACTGGAATGTGTGCGATCCAAACCCATCCATGTTGCGATACGAGTAGGGTATGCCGCGGTCACCGAAAAGCCACGTGAACTGGTGCGTGGCTTCAGGCGAGTGCGAGAAGAAGTCCCACGCGTTGTCAGGCTCCTGCACGTGAGTATGCGGGTCGCGCTTCTGCGAATGGATGAAGTCTGGAAACTTCAGGGGATCGCGAATGAAAAAGATCGGCGTGTTGTTCCCGACCAAGTCGTAATTGCCGTCCTCGGTGTAAAACTTCATCGCGAACCCTCGGGGATCGCGCACGGTGTCTGCCGAGCCCCGTTCCAAGGCCACGGTCGAGAACCGCACAAATACCTCGGTCCGCTTGCCGACCTCGCTCAGGAACTTTGCTTTGGTCCAACCGGCAACATTCTTAGTGACCTCGAAGTAGCCATAAGCGCCTGATCCACGGGCGTGGACCACGCGCTCCGGGATACGTTCGCGGTCGAATCGGGCGAGCTTCTCTAACAAATGATGATCCTGCAACAGCACCGGCCCATTCGGCCCCGCCGTCTGGGAATTCTGGTTGTCGGTAACCGGAGCACCTGCTTCGGTGGTCAGATTCTTGTCCTCTTTCATGATGCTCTCCTCCTAAAGATGTTTCCAAACGTTGTGGATGAATTTCTCGCGATACCCTTTCTGGTGCCGGCTAGTCAGACCGCTTAGACCGCGTGTTCTCATTGTATCTGCTGACCTTGGTGGCGTTCGGCGGTCAGGGCAGAGCCAGTGAGGCATTTCTTACTCGTACGGACTGCGAAGGTGCTGGGCTGTAGAGGCTGAGGAAAAACGCTTCCCCGCTGTCATTTTGAGTCCTTCGCTGTCATCCTGAGCGAAGCGAAGGATCTCGCCCTGCCCGCTCAGGATAAACTGCGCGAAGTCCGGTCTCTGGACCCCGAGGGGTCCACCGGACCCCAGAAATCGGGGAATCTCGCCCTGCGCATTTTCATGAACCTACGAGATTCTTCGTCGGCTGCGGCTCCTCAGAATGACAGCGCCTATGAGTTTTTCCGAAGCCTGTGTATCCCCTGAACGCCCAACTCCTGTTTGTGCCAACCCACTTCGGGTCCGGCCCAGTCGGTATTAGTCGGGATTTTCTTTATCGTCTCCCGGCAGCAATGAGTATACACTTGATTGTCTCCCTTCGAGCCACTCCGGTGCAACCTTCTCCCGAGTGCAGAGCCAGCGGCTCCGAACAGTTTCCCGTCTGCCCTCGCGCGAATCCCGAAACCTGAATCCGCCACGTGTCCAATTGGTTTTCTCGGACACCTTTCCGTCTTTGGGATCTCCCTGGATCGGTTTCTCTGCGGCCAAAGCTTTCGCGACTCTCGAACCAGAATCAGACCACCGTCCGAGGTTACCAGCAATCCTTGGAAACCCACTCTCCCGTGCTGTTGCCGTTCCCCGTAAAGCGGGCGTCCTCGCCCGTCACCGTTAGGGGCTCTGCTTGCTGCGCCCCCTGCTGCCGTGCCCATGTCCCTGCTCATGCGACTCGCTCTGTGGCTGGCGTTGCGAGTGCTCCACGGCCTGGCTTTGGTGTTGGCCAGAGAGTTCGGGGTCGCTTCCCAAAGTTGCCAAAGTGGTTTTGAAGGGAAGAAAGGAAAAGGGGCCGTTTCCGGCCCCGCTTGCACCAAGTTGTACTCAGAGGTTCTTGCTTATGACCCGTAACTTAATGATGACTTTGGTTGCGGGGGCTGGATTTGAACCAGCGACCTTTGGGTTATGAGCCCAACGAGCTACCAGACTGCTCCACCCCGCGCTGTATTTATATCATTGATTCCCAAAAACTGTCAATGGCGCTTTGCGTGGCAGTCTAAGATCCGCGCACGATCCGTTCAATTTGCATGTTGCTGCACGCGGAGGCCACCAAACAGGAGAAGCGGTGCGGGCTGGCCATTGATCGCGTGCGTTTGCCAGCCGATGAGAAGGCGAGGATTTGAAGCTGAAAGCCGCGGACCTGCGAGACAGGTCCGCGCTACGGTTGCTTCCAACGCCGACGGGAAGCACTTTGCCAACCCCTTCTGCCCGGCGACGATGGTCCTCGCTGTCTGCGTAGATGTAGTGACTCAGCGTGACCTCGTCACTGACATGCCCCAGCGTGTCCCGGAACCACACGGAGCGAGACCAGCCGCGCCGACTCCGAGGCACAGAAGCGCCGGAATCCGGCACGGTTTGGAACGCGCAGAGTATGTCTATGCTTCTCGCAGAACCTCCAGCAGCCGGACCATCGCCAGCGTGTCCTGTTTACAGTAGGCCAGCAGTGCCTCGCGCAGCCTCTTCCTTTCTGCGCTATCGACCTCACCGTCAATCATCTTCTCCCAGGCCAGGCCTGCCTCGGTGCCTTCCGCAACCTCCATGCCATCATAGGACATATTGGGAATCAGCGCCGGTAGCACCCTCTTCAGAGAGAATGAGCCCGCGAAGCCTGGGTGATAAACGTTGGCGCGCATGACCGCAAGCAAATCCCACAGTCTGTCTTGAATTCCCGTTATCGTGTCCTCGTACTTGGGAAGCCAGCTCGCCAAGTTCTTCAGGCGACCAGACTCGAAGCCCTGGTTATAAACGACGATGCTCCCTTTCCGGCCGATCGCTTGGCACAGCGACTTCAGGAATGACGGTCGAGGATCGTCCTTATTGTCGGCGAGGAACCCATAGTGCTCCAGCGCGGCATCAGGCTTTCGGTGGATGTGCATGGACCATTGAAAAGGGAGCTGGTCATACGGCCGCATGCCGGGAAATCTTGGGAGCGCCAGCCCCAGGGTCTCGAAATCCATGAAGTGGACTGGATACTCAAGCTCGGCCAGCGTCTCCTTGAGTCCCTTCCCGAACCAGGGCTTTCCGCTTTGGACACATTCCCATGCCCGCTTCTGCCGCTCGGTGAGCGGGAAGTTTCGGGGGATGTCGCCAATCAGCTCAACCCCCAAATCTTTCAGCTTGTCCAATTTCGTGGACGAGAGGCCCGGAAGGTTTCTGACATGGCCATCGGGAAGCGGCTTGTTGCAGACTTTATAAAATTCACAGGTCACGGGATCCGTGCATTGTCGGCCTGCTTCGATATCCGGCGGCTGGGCCTGGGCCAGCATCTTCCGCTGCTCGCGAATCAGTGCTCGCACGTCCTTCGTCAGCGCCGCAGTTTCGTCAGTCACGTCGCGAATTCGGAACAGCTTCTCCAATTCGTACTGCTTCCCATCGTAGACGTACTCACGGTTAAGGTGCATCAGGCAGGGAACGACTTTGAACCCACACGCTTCCAGCACGAGTCGTTGGATGGCCACGTCGTAAACGTAGCGGTCTTTGATATCCGTCGCTGACTTCACCTCAATCAGCCGCCAATTGCCCTTGGCGTGCCGCTCCAGGATGTCGGCCCTTACCAGGACGTGGTCGTGCTGAAAGGTCGCCTCGAAGAGCGCCGGAACTTGGCCCTTCGCGACAACCTGCGTGGTCAGCGCCAGGGCCTTATCCAATTCCTCATGCCCGGCCTCGATCAGCACTCCGCCGGGGAACATCTTCTGCGCCACCCGGCCTACCTCCTGGCCCTGTTCGATGACCGCCAAGGAGCTCTCATCGAGCTCGCCCGCCAAATCGGGTTCGTGAACCCGGAGGTACAGGCGCTTCACGCACTGCAAGCCAGCCATGATTCTGGACTTGGAAAGATTCATAATGCGGGACTCCCTGTTCGCCATCTTAACTCTCCCCGCCAAGATGCGCGAGATTCCTTTTGATGATGCTGTCATAGGCCTCGCGGAACTCCGGGTCGTGAGGCCAAGACGTTGCCATGAGCAGGGACTCCTCAGATTCTACTAAACCTTCTTCTCCACATGCAAAAACGATCCAAAAATGCGGCTCCGGCACGGGTGCCTGGAAAAAGCTTGCTAAAAAAACAAGAAATCAAGATATTGCAATGCTGTGGCATCAGGTCAGTGTTCTTAAGCGCAAGAATGCATGGCCGAGACTGAGCCCATGGGATCGGGTGCTCTGGGCTTTTCTGCGCCGGGTCTGGACACCTTCGCAATCAGATTTGGGAGGTAACCGCTTTATGCTGAGAATCACGATGGGGCTGTTACTTAGCGCTAGCGTGTTGACGGCTGCCGACCGCAAGCAGGAACTCGCGGATCTGCAAAGAATCCTCCCGCCGGCGGGCACGCAGATCACGGGCCGGATCAGTGCCCAGGACAAGTCCTGGGAAGACTGGGTGCGCCGAACGGGCGAACTTCCGCCCGACTTCGACAGTATGCCCTCTGTCCCGGAGCTTCCCGAACCTCGCCTGACCACGCGCGAGGCCTGGCCGCGCGAACGACAGCGCATCCGCGCGCTCTTCGAGCAGTGGATCTACGGGAAAATGCCCCCGCCACCGGATAACCTCCGCGCCGTGGTCACTGGGACCCACGACGAAGGCGGCGTTACGGTCCGCGATGTGAGACTGGAATTCGGGCCCGGCCACCGTGCGACTCTTCGCGTGCAGCTCATGATTCCCCCGGGTAAGGGACCGTTTCCCGTTTTTCTTACGAACCATCCGCGCACGCGCCCCTGGGTTGCCACGGCGGTTCGGCGGGGGTACATCGGGTGCATTTACTTTGCCGCTGACCCGATTTACGGCCACAGCGACGATTCCGATGCCTTCATTGACATCTACCCGGAATACGATTTTTCCTGCCTGGCGCGATGGGCGTGGGCCGCCATGCGTGCGGTGGATTACCTCTACACCCTGCCCGAGGTGGACAAAGCCAGGATTGCCATCAGTGGTCATTCCCGCAACGGCAAGCAGGCGCTGCTTGCGGCGGCGTTCGACGAGCGCATTGCTGCTGTTATTCCCTCCAGCGGCAATACCGGAGAAGGTAATCCGTGGCGCTATACCAGCGAGATGTTCGTCAATGAGAGCATCGAAGAAATCACGCGGGGTTTCCCACATTGGTTCCATCCGCGGCTGCGCTTTTTTGCTGGCCGCGAAGACAAGTTGCCCGTTGACGAGAACTTGCTCATGGCGCTCGTGGCGCCGCGTGGGCTTTTCATGTACTCGGCGTTTGCCGAGACGGAGGGTGGCCCGTTTGGCTTTGAACAGGCATATCGGTCGGTGCTGAAGGTGTACAAATACTTCGGTGCAGAGGACAAGCTGTGGCTGCACCTGCGCGACGGAGAGCACCCGACCACCGCAGAGGACATCGAACTATTTATCGATTTCCTGGATTCGGTCTTCGGTCGCAAGCAATTTCCGAAGCGTGAGACGTGGGTCAACGGATACACGTTTGAAGCTTGGAAAAGGATTTCAGGCGAGTCGATCGATCCGATGCAGAGTCCCCGGAGGACACCGGGGGACTTCAACCAAGGCAACTGGGACGAAAAAAAGGCCGCCATCCGGCAGCACATCCGCTGGGCGCTGGGCGAAGAGCCGGCCGGACTCCGGTTTCCCGCAGCCCGGAAACTGACCGAGGAGACACTCACGAGCGATGGTTGGATGACGCTGCTGTTCGAGCGTCCGCTGAAGTCGCCCGGCATGGCGTCCGCGCCGCTGGCCTTTGGCGACGACCTTAAAGCCGACCTCTATTACCCTGCAAGCATTCCGCAAGGCCACAGGTTACCCCTCGTGCTGTGGCTGCACCCCTTTTCATATTGCACGGGCTACTCGCGGGAAGCGGGGCCGGCGTTTGCCTCGCTCATCAAGCGCGGCTTCGCGGTCCTGGCGTTCGATCAGATCGGCTTTGGGACCCGCGTGCGCAGTGCCCGCGAGTTTTACGAACGCTATCCCCAGTGGAGTCTGATGGGCAAGATGGTGACAGACACAAGGGCCGCGCTGGAGGCGGGGGCTGCCCTCGCCACCATCGATCCGGAACGGATCTACATCGTAGGATACGCTCTGGGCGGCAAAGTCGGCCTGCTGACCGCTGCCCTGGACGAGCGCGTCAAGGCG
>Ga0116120_1002579_pt1 | contig 10788 bp, 12 predicted proteins | sample June2015DPH_11_1_3_FD_89724 | JGI IMG/M metagenome (GOLD analysis project Ga0116120, IMG submission 89724) | Peatland microbial communities from SPRUCE experiment site at the Marcell Experimental Forest, Minnesota, USA - June2015DPH_11_150 | ecosystem: Environmental > Terrestrial > Soil >... | reverse complement strand
TGGTGAGATCGCCGTCATGGAGTTGAAACTGGCTGTAAAACTGTGCGTTGTCGTGGGCCTGGTCGAGCATCCGGCCATTGAGGACCAGCGGGCCTTGCGAGGGGTCGATTGACCAACCCACCTTGCCATCGAACCCGCCGGCCACGACGCCGACGTCCGGGATGGTGCTGTGGAACACCTGCTTGTTCGGCTTGGCGCCCATAATCTCGATCTCCGCGTTCATGTTCGCGGAGGCGATGCTGAACCGGCCTTTGGCCCGGACGCCAGGGACCTTCAGCACGGCCGCCTTGCCGCCAATGGCTTTGACATGACCGGCGAAAACTGTCTGGGCGGACGGCAGCTTGGCATCGGCGGCGACGGCGAATCGGGCCGGCAGAAGCACTGTGACCGCTAGGAGCAACAGCGAACTGATAAGAAATTGCTTTTTTGCCGTCCCGCCGGTTATTGCCGCTGCGCGGGTGATCGGCAATCGGCTCTTTGTCCTCATAATTGTTTGATTCATCGATAAACGATAACAGTTTATCGAAAAGCGTCAACAAAAATTATTGATGTTCGATAAATCTCAGTTCGCCAAGTACTTGCGCTGGCCCGAGCCGTCGCTTCCGCGGGGTAAACCACGCCACAACCCGGTATCACGTCCAAGAACTGCGCGGGGTTTTGAACTGTGATGGGGGTGGGTACCGCGGCGGGTAAAACTCCGCCTTGTTGGGAGGCTGCCGATTGCGTCCGAGGATCGAGCAACCACGGGGGATCAGGCCGCGGAATCAAGAACCGGGCCACGGTAGCGGATGGGCAGACAACCCGGTTCACCCGTCCGCCGGCGGCCGCCGGCCGTCCACGGCCCGGTCCACCGGCCATCGGCATTCTTACCTCATCCTTGCCGGCGGATCAACCGATCAACCGACCCAAGCGTACTTCCCAGGGCCGAGCTTTTTGATCTCCTTGACCGTCTTGCCCGTGGACGAAAACCACACATGAATATTGCTGGGCTTCGCCTTGAGCTTGGCGGCGATCTCCTGCACCGTGAGGCCAGATGCTCCGGCGGCCGTGAGCAATTCGATGATCGCGGCCTTCAGGGCACCTCTTCCGCCTGTCTTGGCTTTCGCTGGGCGCCCCGGTTTGCGTCCCGGCTTGCCCTTGGCCGGTGCGGCAGGGGCAAACGGCTCACCAGATTGGAAACTGGCCAGTTCAGCGTCGAGTTTGGCGACCTGGGCCAGGAGTGTTTCTTTTTGTTCCACCAGCGTGACGACCCGTTTGAGGTCCGCGGAGGCGATTTGTGCAAAGTTCATGTTGGCGAAGGATAAGCACGGTTGCTGCTTGAAGGCAAGAATTCAGATTTCCGTCTGATCTTGACCATGCCCCCACGGATGTCATACCTGTTGGCGCACACCGACCAGCATGAAAATGAAGCGGATGCTGGAACTCCTGCGGCCGCAGGAGGAGTTGATCGCCTCGTTTGGTCAGGCGCAACTGGTCCGGACGCTGGACGGCAAGACCGAGTTCCGGGGCGGAACGGCCGAAGATCGGCAGAAGGCAAAGGAGTGGATCTCGATGTTCTGGCAGGAGAGCATGCGGGCCGGGCGTTCGCGCTCACCATGGCGCTGTGACGCCATGCCCGGTTGGCCCACCGTAAGGCGCATGATCCGTACTCGCATTCCTCTTTTGCGCGTTTCCTCCCGTTTTGTCTGGCCTGATCGGACAGACTTTGGTATCCGGTACGGCCATGACAACCCGAGCGGCTTGCCAAGCGGGCAGCGAGTGCAACCCCTGAACATTGGAGGGGGAGGAAAAACATGGATGATCGTTGGCTGTCGGTGGAGGAGATCGCGGCTTATCTGGGCGTGAACCGCGACATAGTTTACAACTGGATTGAGCGGAAGCAACTGCCCGCCCACAAAATGGGTCGGCTCGCCGTCCATTCCAACGTGAACCGGATTTCGGCGTGACGAGTGTCAACTACAGCTTTACGGACCTGCTGGCGCGGGCGAAGAGACTAAAATGACTGATCCTACCGCTGAACTGATGAAAGGAACGAATCATGGCTGAAGGGACAAGCTTTTTTGCTCATGGCAGCCGCTGGGTTCGGGCGGACTTCCATCTGCACACCCGCCGCGACCGGGAGTTCACCGACACCGGGGAGGAACGTGATTTTGTGTCCCGGTATGTAGCCGCCCTGGAGCAGGCGGATATTCGCGTTGGCGTCATCACGAACCACAACAAGTTCGACCAGGATGAGTTCATGGCGTTACAAAAGGCGGCCATGAAGGAGAACATCTATCTCCTGCCCGGCGTGGAGCTTTCCGTCAAGGACGGGGCTAATGGCATTCACACACTGATTGTCTTCCGCGAAGACTGGGTCACGAATCAGGAGCAGACGGACTACGTCAACGGCTTCCTTAGTGTTACGTTCGGCGGACAGGCAAATTACGACAACAGCAATGTCCGGTCGAATCATGACCTGCTGGAGACGATCCGGGAGTTGGACAAGTTCCAGAGAGATTACTTGCTGATCTTCGCGCACGTCGAAGCTGAGAACGGCCTTTGGGGCGGACTCAAAGGCGGACGGATTCAGGAGTTGGGCAAGAGCGAGTTGTTCGCTGTCAAGACAGCGGGCTTCCAGAAGGTGCGGACGAGGGATTTACGCCAGAAGGTTCAGGGCTGGTTGGGAGGATGGTATCCCGCAGAGGTCGAAGGTTCCGACCCAAAAGCCATGGCCGAGGTCGGGCGCGGCGAGAAGACGTTCATCAAGATCGGAGCTTTCACATTCGAGGCGGTTCAGTTTGCCCTAAAGCCGGGCGCGGATCGGGTTGCCCCGAGTGAGCCAAGTAGCCAACCCCATTCATGGGTACGTTCCATTCGATTCGAGGGCGGAATCCTGGATGGGAAACGCTTCGATTTCTCCGATCAACTCAACTGCCTGATCGGCATCCGGGGTAGCGGGAAGTCCGCTGTTTTGGAGGCACTGCGCTACGCATTGGAGTTGCCTTGTGACGAAACGGTTGCTGACTGGAAGTACAAGCAAGACTTGGTACGTTTCGCGTTACAAAGTGGTGGGAAGGTGGTCGTGGAATCCGAGGACGCCCAAGGCAGGATTTGCGAGGTTCGTCGTATCTTGAATGATAGGGCAAGTGTGTATGTCGGAGACCAATTACGACCCGGCGTCAGCACGCAATCCGCGGTCAACAAACCGCTATTCTTTGGTCAGAAGGAACTGGTTCCCAAAGGTGAAGGCTTCGAGCGGGAACTAATCGAGAAACTGCTCGGTGCGCGACTGGACTCCACGCGTCGAGAAATCGCGGTGCAGAAGCAACGAGTACTCGACATACTCGCGAACATGGACAAGTTGAAGGATCTGGATGCCTTGGAACAGGAATACCAGACCAAGCGCAAAGACGCAGAGTTCAAACTGGAATTGTTCCGTCAGCACGGGGTAGAGGAGCAATTGCGGCGGCAGGTGGATTTTAATGCTGATGTCACCCATGCGCGCCGCGCTGTCGATGCGGCCGACTCGTTCTTTCGTGCGCTGGAAGGCTTTCTAAGCGTTCAGGAAGCCGAGTTGTCTGCGCACGGACGGATTGAATCGCGGGGCAACGCGGATTTGATGAACGAGTTCAACGACATTTTCGCGCGTATGCGCCGACTGCCGGAGAAGGGCCGGCAACTTCTGGCGGAATTGCGGCAGGAGGTCCAGGCGTTACACGCGAAGTTTAGCGAGTTGGAGCACCGCCGCGATGCGCTGAAGGAAGAATTTGCCGCAACAGAACGACAGTTGAGCGCCCACTTGCAGCAACAGGGAAGCGTCTCCGTCCGCCCCGATGACTTCGTCCGTCTCAACAACGACCTACAGAAGGCTAAATTAACTATTGAAGAGATTACGAAGAGCAAGACGCGCAAGGCGGCCATGCAGGACGATCTCACAAAGGAACTGAAGGGGCTGTCGGACCTTTGGCACCGCGAGTTCAAGCAGATCGAAGCTGAAATCAAGAAACTCAATGACGGCCAATCAGCCCTGCGCATCACGGCAGAATACAAGGGCGACAAAGGCGCATTCCTGGAGCAACTCAAGGCAAACGTGCGGGGGAGCCGCTTGCGGGAGGTTACGTTGGAGGCCATAGTGCAGCAGCACGCCGATTTTGCGTCCGTCCAGGCGTCACTCGCCGCCCTTTGCGGCGGCATGGGCGACTCAGGCGAGGTCTTCAGGAAGTACTTCAACGAGGCCAAAGCGGCCTTGCTCACGTGGCAGGTCCCAAACCGCTTTACCATCGAGTATCACGGCATGGCGCTTCGCGACCACTCCCTTGGCCAACGCGCATCGGCGCTTATCCTCTTCATCCTGAGCCAGCGCGACAACGACGTGATCATCATTGACCAGCCGGAGGACGATCTGGACAACCAGACGATCTTCGAGGACGTCATCAAACTTGTCCGGATCCTGAAGAAGGACGTTCAGTTTATTTTCGCCACCCACAATGCGAACTTCCCTGTCTTGGGCGATGCCGAACAAGTGGGCGCATGCTCTTTTGCCGCCGGGCATGGGGATGTCAAGGTGGGCAGCATCGACGATCCGGACATCCAGAAAGCGATCGTGTCCATCATGGAGGGCGGGCACGAAGCCTTTGCCCGACGAAAGGAGATTTACCAACTATGGAAGCAATAGAACTCGTCGAGTTGACAAATCGCGGCGAAGACAGCCGGACCCAGTTTAAGCAGACAATTACGAATGCTGAGTCCTTGGCGGGTGAACTTGTTGCGTTCTCCAACAGCAAAGGCGGGAGGATTCTAATCGGGGTCAATGATCAGGGAGTGGTAATAGGGCTTTCCGCAGACGACATCCGACGGATAAATCAACTGGTCTCCAACACGGCCACCGATCTCGTCCGTCCCTCGATCAACCCCGCAACCGAGAACGTTTCTGTCGGCGGGTTTTTGGTCATGGTCGTCACCGTGCAGGAGGGCATCTCCAAGCCTTACGCCGACAACAAGGGCGTGTACTGGGTGAAGTCGGGAGCGGACAAACGACGGACCTCGCGAGAGGAAATCCAGCGGATGTTTCAGAGCGCCGATCTCGTTCACGCGGACGAAGTGCCCGTCGAGGGAACCTCAACTGGGGACATCGACTTGGAGCACTTCGGGGCTTTTTACGAGAAGCAGTTTGGAGAGCCGCTTGACAAGGCGCTCGATAAAGCTGGGATTTCGTTTGGCCAGTTGTTGAACAATGTCCGTCTGGCACGGGAAGCGACGCTAAGTCTCGCCGGACTCATGATCTTCGGTCGCCACCCACAGCGGCATCGTCCCGCCTTTGTCGTCAAGGCTGTTGCCTTCGTCGGCAACGATCCTACCGGCAATAAGTACCGGGACAGCGAGGACATTGAAGGGTGTCTGCGGGACTTGCACAAGGGAACCATGTCCTTTTTCACCCGCAATCTGCGGCGATTGCAGGGCGATAAAGGGATCAACACGGAAGGGGACTTGGAAGTGCCGCCGGCGGCCTTGGAGGAACTGGTCGTCAACATGCTGCTGCACCGGGACTACTTCATCTCCGCGCCGTGGAGGGTCATGCTGTTCGACAATCGCATCGAGTTGATCAGTCCGGGCGCACTGCCGAACAATCTCACCGTCGAGAATATCCGCAATGGCGTGTCGGTCATCCGCAATCCCTTGATCGCCTCATTTGCGACCAAAGGAGACGAACTGCCCTATCGGGGCATCGGCACCGGCATTCGACGCGCGTTGGCTGCGGTTCCAGCTCTGGAATTGGAATCGGACCAAGCGCGCAACCTGTTTACGGCGCGCATACCACGGAGAGCGCAGTGATGAGGGTCCGCCTGCTGAGTCTGGATACCCTCAGAGCTAAACAACAAGCAGCACGATGCCCCCCACTGCCTCCACCCCCACCAGCAGCCCGGTGATTCCAGGCCGCAGGCAGGGGTGGAGGAGCAATTCCAGCGTTCAGTGGGTCTGCCAGTTTCTTTCGCAGCGGCAGGCCAAGTGTTCTTTCATGGCCCGCAGATCGTTGTACCAGTGCGGTGACGGGCACACCTCAGCGATCACACCGTCGCCGAAGAACAGCTTGAAGGCGGTGCGCAGTTGATCCGTGCGGCGCCGAACGGCGAGGCGGGTCAATTTCAACTTGCCGGCGATCTCGGCTGGTGCTTTGACCCTCGGCGATGCAGGTGAGCAGCCTGCGGCCGTTGCGTGCGATTCCGGCGCTGTCGGACACCGATTCCGGCGCTGTCGGACACGCATTCCGATTTCTACCGGACAGCTCGCCACGAGGCCGGCCATGAAAAACAGCGTCAAGCCGCGGATGCGACGGAGTGTCCGCCGGTCGTCTTGCAGGCACTTCGCGCCAGGGTCATTCATTTCAGGCATTCGAGCCAGTGTTGCAGGAAGAACTGCTTGGTCGCCGGCAGGAAGCTGTCGGCGGACCCAATTAGGGGGCGCAGGGCCGTGGTCATTTGGAGCATGACCGTGACCCAAATCAGCATCCAGATCCGCAGCCCGCCTTTCGACCGGGCGTTCAGATGACCGAACGCGTTCGCGAGAAAGCGCAGGCTAAAACCCGTGGCGATGAGCCCAAACGCCAGATGCAGCACCCCCATGGCCGCCACCGACTCCGTGGACTGGCCAAAGACCCAGGCGACCGGCGCAAAACCGACCAGCAAGACCGCCATCAGCGCCAGTTGGGCCGCCACCAGGCCGGCCAGTTCTCCAGGACGCACTTCGGCCCCGCTCAGGCAGGCGAACACGTAGAGGCTGGGCAGGCAGATGAGCGCCGACGCGAGCAGCACCAGCATCGCTTTCACCGCCGCGGCCCAGACCTGGCCGCCGCCGGAAAAAGTTCCGATCACGACGCCGTAGAGCAGGCTGCAAACCGCCGCGATCAACAGGAGGACCAGCGCCAGTCGGCCCGCAGGCGCCTGATGCAACTGAGTCATCACCCGGCGCGGCTGGCGCAGGATGGCTGTCACCGCGTCGAGCGGCCCGCGAATGGGCGCCCGCTCGGCGGCGGAGCCGGGATCGTTGGGGTTGGGCGCGGTGATGGGCGGCGAGGGCACAACCGGCGGCGTCAAGTTCGGTTCGTTCATTGTCTGCATGGGTTTCCTTGGGATTGAGTTCAACCGGCAAGAAGCTGTTTCAGCGCGTGGAAAATGGTTTCGTAGAAGTTGCCTTGAAAGGCGTTGGGTCGGAGAAACTCGAGCGGCAAATCCGGGGAACCGATGAACGGGCGGAGAATCCACGCAAGCTGGCTTCCCAGCAGGAGGTTGCCGGCCAGCCAGGCGAACAGCACCCGTCGCGCGGCGCTGGCACTGCCGCTCCACTGGCGCAGCAACTGCACGAGCCGCACGTTGGCAGCCACGCCCGCCAGCGCAATGATCGCCACCTGGGTCAGTTGAATGAAACTGTACGTCGTCGAGCGGTTGGCCGCCGCGGTGGCCAGCGGGGGCGCGTTCCACTCCAGAAACCACATCAAGGGGCTGAAGGATCCGAGAATCACCGCGGCCGTCGTGAAACTGAGGAGCATGGCCAGCAGCGACTGACGGAACCGGAGGTTGAGCCCGAGCAACGGGGCGAGCATCCCGTTCAGCAGGGCGTTGCCGAGTACGGTCAGCAGGACGATCGTCGGAAGCTTTGCGGCGGTGTAAACCGCCTGGAGCGGCGCGCGCCACCAGCCCACCGCGGCGCCAAACAGTCCCGCTCCCACGACGATGGTCCCCACGTGGAACAGCGCCCGATGCCAGCCCCATTCCGCAATCCAGGCGTTGATCGCCTCGCTCTCGCCGCGCAGCAGCACGGACACCTGCCGGAGGTCGTAGGACGCGAAACCGGCTCTCATGGCGACTTCAGATTGCGGGTTCATTGACCAGCCGCTTCTCCCGGCTCATCCAAGCCTGCAGGGCGATGTCGAACCCTGCCGCCGACATCAGCAGCCAGGCAATTCCGAAAAGTCCCCAGTGAAACTCCGTCGGCAGCAGGTTGCGCAAGGCTTCTCCGCCTTGACCGGCGACCCGCAGGGCGTCGGCCATGAAGACGTAAAGCGCCAGCAGGCCACCGAGCAGGTTCAGGACCACGCTCAGGCGTCCGGGCCAGAGCGGGCGGTCCGGCGCGTCGGCCAAGGCCACCAAGCTGCCGACCATCACCATCAGTCCCGCAATCAGCACCGGCGCCAGCACCGGCCCCCACCACGGCAGTGGAATCAGGAAAAGAATGTCCCAGTCCAGCCACGAGCGCGGCCAGCCGGTGAGCGGGATGAGGAATGAATAGTAGAAAATGTCCCAAATGCCGAAACCCACCAACGCGTAGGCAATGCGGCTTCGCCAGGTACGACCGGCGAGCCAACCGACGGTCGTCAGCATCACCAGCGTGGCCGCCTCGCGGGCGAGTTCGGCCTCACCCAGCCCGCTGGCCATCGGCAATGGATGGGGTTGATAGGGATCCAGCCGGCTCACCAGGGTCCTCAAATACAGGACCACGGCGGCTTCGACCCATGCCATCGCGATGGCAAAGACAATGACGACTGTCCAACGGGACCATTCGCGGCTTGGTTTCATGACCGCTCGCTCACCGGGTTTGCAATTCGCCGCGCGCCAATGCCGGGGCGGCGAAGCGCGTCTCCGCCTCGACCGCCCACTGACGGAGGCAGTTTTCCACGGCGGCGATCACCGGGTCGGGCGTGGACGTGCCGGCGGTGATGCCCACCGTGCCGACGAAGGCAAACCATTCCCGGCACAGGTCCGCCGCCGTTTGCACGTGATGCACCTGCGCGCAAAACCGGCGGCACGTGGCGACGAGTTCGCGGGTGTTGTTGCTCTGCGCGCCGCCAATCACCACGACCACATCGCATCGCTGCGCCAGCTCGATCGCGGCCGCCTGCCGCTGCCTGGTCGGCTGGCACACGGTGTCGGCAAACCGCACCTCGGACTGCGGGAAGCGGGCGCGCAGCCGCGCCACCAGCCGGTGCACGCGTTCGACCGGCTGCGTCGTCTGCGCCGCCACGCCGAACCGCGACCGCTCGGACAGCCGGTCCACGTCCGCGTCGGTCAGCACGACGTCGAATTCGGCCAGGTCCTCCGTCAGGCCACGCACCTCGACATGCTCCTGCTGGCCCACAATGACCGGGTGAAAGCCGTTTCGCACGAGTTCCGCCACGGCGCGATGGGCCACGTGAACCAGTGGACAGGTGGCTTCGAGCACCGTTAGCCCGCGATCACGGACCCGGCGGATGGCCCGGTCCGATGCGCCATGGGCGGTGATCATGACGGTGGGGGTGGTCACGCTGGCGGCATCCGTCACCGTCCGGATGCCCCGCGCGCGCAAGGCGGCGGCGACGTTTTCGTTATGCACGAGTTCGCCGAGGACGGACAGCGGTTGGGCCTGGGAAACGTCAAGGGCCAGCGCGATGGCATCGCGGACGCCAAAGCACATGCCGAGGTGAGTGGCACGGAGGATGTTCATGGCAGTAATTCGCCGGAGTGCGCGGTTAGTGACGGAATTGACTTTGCATTACAAAGTGAATTGGCAGTTTGGACCGGTGGCAACGGGCCGTGTTCAAAGGTTCCTAGTTTGACGAACGATTTGTTCGAGCAGGTTGATGTAGTTGGCGAAGGCCTTGCGACCCGCGGGTGTGAGCGAGCAGGTCGTCAGCGGCTTGCGTTCCCAGAAGCTCTTCGTCAGGGCCACGTAACCCGCCTCCTGCAGCGTCCGCAGGTGCATGCTGAGGTTGCCATCGGTCATCTTCAAGGTGTCGCGAACCTCGGTGAACGACAGCGACGGACTGGCGGCCAGCAGCGAGACAATGGGCAGCCGGCCCTTCTCGTGGATGACGCGGTCGAGCTGGAGGAACGGTTCCGGGTTCACGCCGCATGCTTTCGCGCTTCGGTGGCGAACAGATACGCCCCATACAAAAGGTGCAGAATGCCGAAGACTGCGCCCATGGCGAGATGGGCCATCCGCCACTGCTCACGGTCCGGCACCCTCCAGAACAGCAGTCCCAGCCCGGCCAGCAGGAGCAGCCACCCAAACCACCCCAGCCCGCGCGGCGTGAAGAAACCGGCGGCATGCAACGCGGCGCCGTAACAGAGGGCCCAAAGCGCCGGCAACGTGGTCGTCACGCTCACCACGGGCCGACACATGGCCGCAAGGCCAAGCCCGAGCCCCGCCACCAAGGCGGGCGCGACCGCCCGGACCACCCGACCCGCCGGCGGCGACCACAGCGGCTCCCCCGCGCGGAGCGCCTGCCGGCGCACGATCAGGAAGGCGCCGAGCCCCGGCACCAAGCTCACAGCCAGCCAGTAACCCACGAAGGCGCGCAGGGTGTCGAGGTGCCACGCCAGACCGCCGGCCGCTCCCACCACGCCGATCGTGCCCGCCAGCAGCATCACCGGCGCCAGCGCCCGCCGGTACAGCGCAGTCCGCTCCATCAATGTGCGGATCACCTGCAGGTTGTCCGCCGCCCAGTTGGGTTCCATGACGTTAACTTTGCAACACAAAGTTGATTCGTCAAGCCCTAAAACCCGGCCGCGCCAACGAATCCGCCCACCGTCACCGCCGGCCCATCGCGCGGCCGCCCGAACGAACCAGCCGCGCTCCGCCCGGCCAGGCCGCCAGCTCCTCCCGCAACCGTTCAAGCGGCAGACCGACCACATTCGAGTACGACCCCGAAATGCCGGCGATGATCGCCTCGCCATGCTCCTGGATGGCATAGGCGCCGGCCTTGTCGAGCGGGTTCACCATGTCCAGGTAGGCGCGGATCTGCCCCCGCGAGAGCGGCCGGAACGTCACCGTGGT
>Ga0116120_1002565_pt1 | contig 10829 bp, 9 predicted proteins | sample June2015DPH_11_1_3_FD_89724 | JGI IMG/M metagenome (GOLD analysis project Ga0116120, IMG submission 89724) | Peatland microbial communities from SPRUCE experiment site at the Marcell Experimental Forest, Minnesota, USA - June2015DPH_11_150 | ecosystem: Environmental > Terrestrial > Soil >... | reverse complement strand
GTCTCCAGACTTTATCGCAAGGGCCAAAGCAGTTGCGTCAGAATAGAACCTGATGACGATGTGTGGCGTCTTCGGGTACCCGTCTGCGATGCCCCAGTAGTTCGGGTTGGCGTCGTATCTCATCTCGTAGTCTTTTCCGGCCTTCCTCGTCCAGGAACTAAGTAGGTATGGTCCCAGATCATTGGGGTTGCTGGCACGGGCGTCGCCTTCCACATAATTGACTGCCGCGTCCTTTGGTGCGAGTTTTGGATTCACGATGAATGAGCCTTGGAACGCCATCAGTGAGAGGAACGGTGCGAACGGGATCTTGAGGTGGAACACCACTTGATACTTGGAGGTAGCTTCCACGCTGTCAATGATGTCCTTGTATCCTATGCCGGCTTGAGAACTATCATCGAGATACAGACTCAGAGATCTATCGAAACTGTACTTCACAGCGCTCGAATCGAACTCCGTTCCGTCTGAGAACTTCACACCTTGCCTCAGGTCGAAGGTCCATGTGAGCGAGTCCGCGCTTGCAGACCATTTTGTCGCCAATCCTGGGATGAAGTCATTCGGACCGGCTCCTGATCCTGGATTGATGTAGACTAGGCCTGCTCCTGTGTTCAGCACGACGTTCAATCCGAAGAAGTCGTATGCTTCGGCTACGTCTACGTTGGTCTCCACAGAGTCCGTGGTTCCGACAACCAGTGTGTCCTTCCCTGCGGGCGGGGTGACCAGCCAATAGTACATGTTCTGCGTAATGTCAAGCACAACTCCTCCGACATCTGGTTTGGTAACTGCCCACGCGGTGCCTTGGAAGACTGGTACAATGGCCGCGTCGTCAACCATTATCTTCTGAATCTGTGAATAGAGCTGGCCTCTTTGGGTCGGGTCGGAAACTGCTCGTGCCTGTTCGATGAGTTTGTCGATTGCCGAGTTATTGTAGTTCATGTGGAGCCATCCCCCGCCTTGCGAGTGCAGGAACGGAAAGACGTAATCGTCAGGATCCACATAGTCCGGGTACCAACCATACACGTATACAGGCATCATCTGCGCATCTCTGTTCTTCTTGTAACTTGCCCAATCTGCCGCGTGCAAGTTGACCGTGATTATTCCAGTCTTCTCCATTTCAGCCTTGTACACCGCCGCTTGGTCGGCGCTCTGTGGGTAGTGTCCTGATGATTCGTACCACCAGTCGATTACGAACTTGCCTTTCTTGGGTGTCGGGGTTGGAAGCGTCATGTAGTACCCTCCCACTGCAGCGATAACAACAATGATTGCGACGATCAAAATGCCCTGCATTCGTGTTATTGCTTTCTTATTCAATCGAAGTTTCATGCTATTTCCCTTAAGAAGAGGGATATTGTCTCATGTGCGGATATAAGTCTAAGCGGCTGAAATTGCTCTAAGCGTGCGCGTAACGGCCCGTTGAATACAACGACTCGCACAATTCACTGTCCTACTGGCTACTGAAATCCCTCCAGGAAGCTGAGAATTGATGCTCCAAGAGTGGTTGTAGCCACCCTCCAGGATTGCGAATCGCCTCCTTAGACCTCTCATTAGAGAAGTGCTCAAGCACTTCTCCAATCTGACGATAGTCTGTATCGCTCAGTGTTCCGCCCAGTCTGCGACGCTCTATCGAAACCAGCCGAAACGGCAAGTGCATCGAAACTTCCTGCGTTGGATAGAAAGCTATCAAGATCTCGTGGAGTCGGCCCCATGTGATAATAGACCACGCTTGCATCTCCTGCGAACGTGTTGGCTGTTCCATCTCCGAAGTGCAAGTCGAAGTCAACAATCAATGCTCTCTCGATTTCTTCGGCGTGAATCAGTCTTCTGGTTGCGATTGCAATGTTGTTGAAGTAGCAGAACCCCAAACAGGAATTCGGGCTGGCATGGTGTCCAGGTGGACGCATCAATCCGAACGCCGGCTCACCGGTAAGTGATATGTCAGACGCGCGAATGGCGCCGCCGACAGCTAGAGCCCACTTCGAAGAGATGCGTGTCATGTTCGACATGACTTACATGTGCCTGACTGTGAACGAGCAGTAGGTCTTCCGCACGTGCAGGTTCGGGCTGAACGAAGTCAAAGTTCTCTTCCAGAATCCCTAGACACGGTCGAGTCTCCCTTCCGCGGAGGCTGGGTCCCCGCTGTAGACATCGAAGTACTTGTCGTGAAAAACGATCTTCAATTCGATTCACCGTTTCCTCAAGCTGAGCCCGGCTAGGTTTTCGTCTGGAGCGAGCTAGGTAGGAATCCAATAGGTTGTGGAGTGCGTCTGGTTTTCCTCGTGCGTTGAGACGCCAATTTAGGTCTTATGTTCATCAGGATAGGGCTTTCTGACGGGGAAAACGATAGAAGCAGCGACAGGATCAGCAGACTACACATTAGTACATTGAAACGGCGCGGGATAGTGAAGATTGTTACGGGTCTTTAATACCCTCACAATGCGTGAGGACGAGCTGCCGGATCCAGAGGGACAAGAAATCAAGGCGTTCGTGTGCGGGCCTACGGTCTATGACTACGCACATCTTGGCCACGCGAGAACGTACCTTGCCGTGGACATGATGATCAGGTACTTGCGCTTCAAAGGATATCGTCCATATGTTCTAATGAACATCACAGACATCGATGAGAAGATAATCAAGAAGTCCAATGAGACAGGCAAAAGTGTCAAAGAGATTGCCAGCATCTTCGAAAAGTCGTTCTTAGAAGACATGAAGTCTCTAGGGATCAACACGATTGACAGATTCGAGCGAGCCTCAGATCACATTCCAGACATAATCCGGCAAATTAAACAGTTGATCTCCTCCGGCTACGCATATGAGACGGAGACCGGAGTTTACTTCGACGTCTCAAGACTTGCCACCTACGGGCAGCTCTCTCATCAAAGCAAGGCTGATCTGAGACTTCGGCGTCTCGAACTCTGCTCAACCAAGCATCACCCGGAAGACTTCTCGCTCTGGAGGAAATTCGAAGAACAGCCCCTTTGGGATTCTCCATGGGGTCTGGGCCGACCAGGGTGGCACATAGAGGACACCGCGATCGCGATGAAGTATCTTGGTTCATCATACGACATCCACGTCGGTGGAGCTGAGCTTGTCTTTCCACACCATGAGGCCGAGATAGCACAGGGCGAGGCGTTAACCAACGAGGAGTCCTTCGTCAAGTATTGGATTCACACAGGGATGCTCAATGTCGGCGGCGTGAAGATGAGCAAGTCGCTTGGAAACGTGGTGACGATAAGAGACGCGCTTAAGGACTATACTGCAGAAGAACTGAGGTTCTTCTTCGCGAATGTGCACTATCGGCGAGTCGCTAATTTCTGCAAGAGCAAGCTTCTCGAAGCCAGAAAAGGTCTTCTATTGATGCGAGAGACCATGGATAGGTTGAGTGCCTGTTCATCAGGGAAGGGGGCAGGTAAACCTGACCTGCGACTGTTGGGAGATCTGTCGCGTGCTGAGGACAATTTCATATCAGCCATGGATGATGACTTCGACACCACAAAGGCTCTGAAAGTCCTATCCACCTTTCTGCGCGGTGCAAGTAGCCAGGTTAGGACTCGCCGGGAATTCGAGGCTAACACATGTCAAGCCGTGGCGAAGAGAGTGCTGGCCATGGCTAATGTTATCGGCGTGCTCGTCGCCTAGTAAAGCCATGCCCTCAACGGTTTCCGAATTAGGGGTCGTAGGAACTTCCACAGGGCATTGAATTCCTCAAAATATAACCACTTGTCATTAGATCCGACCGTGTACTTCTGAGACTGCCTGTCTCGGATTCGATCGCATAGATTGACGCAGTAGCTGCCTCTGTAAAATCCGATGAAGATGTACCCACCATTCGCTAAGTCTGGTAGGTTTCCCTCTATTCGTATTCCCTCGTCTTCATCAAGCGCTCGAATGAACCTCTTCAACAGCGGAAGGTCCATGATTCTTCTTTCCATGTATATCGAGCGCGCCTGTTTCATGTCGATCAGAACTGTCAATTTGCTCTTGAAGGAGACTCAAAAACCCTTTTACCGTTCGCTATCGATCCTAACCTTTCTCTCGTATTAGTCAGAAAAACGGAGGAGGCTTGGAAGTGGGATCATCCCAACAGAAGAATAGAGTCGCGGTCTCCTCCCTTCTGGTAGCAGTGGCTCTGACATCTCTGAAGGCAATCGTCGGTATCATGACAAATAGTCTCGGGATAATCTCCGAGGCGCTACATTCAGGCCTCGACTTGGTCGCGGCTGCCACAACCGTCTATGCGGTGAGGACCTCAAGCAAGCCTCCCGATGAGGACCATCTCTACGGCCATGGGAAGTACGAGAGCTTCTCTGCATTGGTTGAGACGCTTCTTCTTCTGGCAACTTGCGCTTGGATAGGCTATGAGGCGATGCAGCGCCTGTTCTTCAGAGAGACATACGTTGAAGCGAGTCTGCTGGGCTTTGCGGTCATGGCAATCTCCATAGTTCTAGATTTCTCGAGATCTCGGGCTCTTTCACGAGTTGCGAAGAAATACCGGAGCCAAGCGCTTGAAGCTGATGCGCTCCACTTTAGAACCGACATCTTGAGTTCCCTGACCGTGATTGCTGGGCTCTTCTTCCTGCGCCTTGGGTTCCGGGTCGCCGATCCATTGGCAGCTCTTGGGGTGGTAGTTGTGGTGCTTGTTTTGAGCCTGAGGCTCGGCAAACGCACGGTCTTAGTGCTCCTAGACAAAGCACCTGAGGGACTGGCCGAAGCCATTCGATCGGAAGTCCTTCGAATCCCAGGTGTTCATTCATGCGGTCGGGTGAGGGTTAGACCATCCGGAGCGGAAACCTTCGTTGACCTGCAGGTTTACGTCGATCGATCGGCGAGCTTTGACCGGGTCAACGCTATCGCGCTTGAGGTTGAGCAGGCCATTAGGAAACTGGAACCGAACAGCGACATTGTCGTAAGGACTCGTCCCACTATGGAGCCAGAGACGGGATTGGCAGAGAAAGTCAGGAAAGTCGCGAGTCAGATTCATGGGGTGAGGGGGATTCACAACTTGGAAGTCCATGACGCGGAGAACGGGCTTCACGTCGAGATGCATCTTGAGGCTGATCCTGACGCCAGCCTCGAGACTGCACATGGGATCGCAACGAAGCTAGAATCAGCAATCAAGGCGAGTATTAGTGAGGTCGCTGAGGTCGTAACGCACATAGAGTCGGCGGAAGAGATGCCGCTCACCAGTGCAGACGTGACATTGGAATCTCAGCGCATCGTGAAAGCTGTCAGAGATACTGCGTTGCAGGTGCCGGGTGTGAAGCGCTGTCGCGACATTGCGGTTCACAGCGCTGAAGATGGACTCCATCTCACGCTGACTTGTGTTCTTGACGCGGAACTGTCAGTGTCGGAAGCGCACGAGCTCTCCACGGGAATCGAGAGTGTCTTGCGCGGGCGTATCGAGGGCGCCTCCAGAGTCTTGGTTCACGTGGAGCCAGACCTGAAGGCTGCTGTATCCTAGACTTCTATTCCTAGCGTCTTCTCCAGAACTTCCTTGAAACTGATAGACTTCCCGCCAACGACTTTGAGTCTGGCTTTCACCTCATCTTTGCTGATTTCAACTATGTTGTATGAGTTGTGGAAGAATCCTCTGAGTCGCTCCGAGGAGACGCTCCCTGCGTGGAGTATTGGGAGATCCTGAACATTCCACATCCACGGTCTGTGTCGGTGTCCGCCGAGCACTAGATCGGCTTTGGATCTAATGAGTGCTCGCAAGGCGTCTCCAGAATCAATGATAGGGATGGTGTCAGGGCCAGTGTCAGGGACTTGCACCAAGTGATGATGCATAATGACTACTCTACGTTTTCGTTTGTATCTCTTCAGAATCTGCTGGAGCCAGACTACTTGACGATGACCGATCTCACCCTCGTCTCTCTCAGGCCTGGCCGTTCCGACGACGATCATCATGGTGTCGTCAATCATCGCTGTTCTTCTGAATCTAAAGGCTTGCTTGAAGAGGAGGTAACCAGTTGAACGATAGTCGTGGTTTCCGCTCGTCAAGACGACGTTCTTGCAGTTGAGGCCGTCCAGCCTCTTCCTCGCTTCTCGATATTGGCTTAGGAGGCCACTCTCAGTGAGATCTCCCGTAACCACAACTACATCAGGATCGAGGTTATTGATTTCGCGAGCGGCCTGCTCGAACGCCGATCGCTGGAACTCGAATCCGCAGTGCATGTCTGATATGTGCGCTATGAGCAAGTGAGATCGTCTCTATAATGCAGTCAGAACGGTTGTCAAAGATATGAGTATGTGGTTCTGGACCTGATGCTGCCTTTCTGGCGATCAGTCACTCTCGGCTTCTGACAAGTCAGGTGGTTCTTCAGCTTTCTCATGAAAGCCTTTTTCCTCAAAGTCTGATGCTCGTTGGAGGGCGTCAGATAGAGCCGTTTTAGGAATTAGGATGCTCATATGTTTCTTTTCTTCGCCGGAGTCACTTCGGAGTCTCAGCATGATCCAGTAAGCCTTGGATTCCTTGTCAACGCAAAGGTCGATTCTAGCTTGCCAAACGTCAGAAGACAATTCAGAACCTCCGTCGGTCTTTCCAACTAGAACATCTGGTCACGCACTTAAGAGAATCCATTCCGGAAGAGAGCGCTTGGAATCGCACGAGGTTCTTGAGGTGTGGTGGGGGACCGCGACTCCGGGGTGAGAGTCACGGTCCGTGCGGACCTATGTCGGACCGGTTAGGTTGCATTTGTCGTGTCGATCTTGCAAAGGTCATCTGTCTATTCGCCAGATTCGAATAGCCGTGGTGGATAATGAGAGAGTCGGCGAGGGCACTGTTTTGGAGTAATTACGTAGTTCCACTGGCATAGGGTCTCTTGTCGGTGTGATCAGGGTCATGGGTTGATGCGGGGGTATGGGATCAGGAGTTCGGTTGGCGGAGGTGGAGGAACCGATTTGAGTTTCGCGTGATCTTGTTGGTAGCATTGTTCTGTCGATCTGGAAGGTGACTCCGAGCTCATCAGTGATGCCGTGGACTGCTTTGGGTAGTAGGCTGCATGGCCGCGATGTCCGTCGAATAATTGTCGCGGTGTGAGATGCTTGGGATGTTGTGATAGTGGTTTGATTCACGGTTGTCCCCTTAGAGATTGGCATGATCTCGTGGTATATTAGCGTTCCCTATGCGGAACGCCCATGTACTATCGTGCCTGCCAGGCGGCCGGGGGACTCCTGGATCCGCAGTCCTATCGACAATGGGCTATTCCAAGCCCCTTGATTCACTTTTTCTCTTCCAGGGTCTTGCCGCATTTCTGGCAGAATTTCGCGTCAAGGAGATTCTTGTGTTTACACACTGGACAGGTCTTCATTGGAACTGATTCCAGTGAAGTGGAGCCCTCTACGAAGACCACGTCTCCAATCTTTTCGACTTGGTCAAACGGAAGGTAAGACTCTTCCTCCATCCCCCTTTCTACAATGATGGCCAATTTGCCGTCATTCGACCATGCCAAGTCCTTGACCGTGCCGATCTTCTTTGCGTCGCCGTCTATGATCTCCTTTCCAGCAACCTCTTCCCGGCGATGCCACTTGACCAAGAGAGTGTCTCCACAAGTGACTTGTGAACCATTCAGCGTATTTAGCATTGTCGAGCGGTCCCTAAGACCCCTCTGTGGGTACAGGCGTGGGCAGGATAATCCGCTAGGCTTCTTGCAAGATTGAAATCTCCGTGCGCATAAGGACTAAGAATCTGCGAGAGAACACTGAAATGGTCAAGGCACCCGCTCTTGTCGTCGCTCTGGACAAGGGTCAGACCGCTGTCAACACAACTCGGAATATGCGCTTGATTGACCACTCACTCCGGATCTTCTCAACGGATAATGAGCTTTGTATCCCACTTGTGCGTTCCGTCGACGAGTTGGAGTCTGGCCGCCTTTCGGATGCATTGGACCAAATCAGAGTTGAGGATCGGGAGTTCGGCGAAAGGTCACAACGCCATCGAACGTTGACGGAGGCGGTCAAGATTGATCTGCCGCCCGAACTTCTTGCGATCGTCCCGAAGTCATTCGAGGTGATAGGACGCATAGCGATCATTGAGCTGCCTGATGAACTGGTTCCTGTTGAAGAGCTCATTGGAGCCGGAGTCCTAGAGCTTTGCCCCAGTGTTCGTACCGTGATGGCGAAGGCCGGGGCATTCTCTTCCGATTACAGAACTAGGGAACTAAGACTCATCGCAGGTGAGGATAATTCGATGACCTGCTACAAGGAACACGGTTGCACTTACGAGCTGGACGTTAGGACGGTTTTCTTCAGCACCCGACTTAGCCATGAACGTTTGCGAATTGCCTGCCAGGTCAAACCCGGCGAAAGGGTAGTCGATATGTTTGCAGGAGTGGGCCCTTACTCCATTCTTGTGGCAAGAAAGCAACCCTTGTCCACAGTGTACGCGGTCGATGCCAACCCTGCAGCGTTCAAGTTCTTGGTCTCAAACGTACTTGGTAACAGAGTCCTCCGTAGCGTCAGACCAATAATGGGTGATATTCGAGAAGTTGTCAGATCCCATCTCCTTGGAGTGGCGGATAGGCTTATCATGAATCTCCCTGGGGAAGCCTTGAGCTTCGTCGATGTCGCCTGCTCAAGCCTCAGCGAAAAGGGAGGAGTGATTCACTTCTACTCATTCGAATCTGATGAGAACCCGCATGAAGCCGCCTCGGGGAAGCTCAAGCGACAGATTGAAGCGTCAGGGAGAAAGTTGAAGTCAATCTTAGCTGTCAGGACCGTAAAAGAGGTCGCACCGTGCCGCTTTCAGGTTGCCGTCGACGCACGTGTAGGCTAGGCAGGGTCACAGGTCTAGAGTTCTGCGACGAGTTCGATTCGGATTCTCGTACGCGGATCGCGCAGAATCCTGACTAATTCGCGGTCCAAGTCCAAGGCGGACTTGTCTGCCAGAATCATGATGGTTCTGTGACAGACGTAATTGCTCTTGCGTGCAACCATATCCCTCGGATGATCGAGTGTAAGCCTAGTGTCTCCCCTTCCGTGAATCGTCTCAATGCGATTTCCTGCCTCCATCCTGAGTGTAACATGCGTCTCGTTGTTCCTCATCAGCTTCGAGAACTCAGTTGAGAGATCAACACACCCTTTAGAGGCGCAGGTGGCGATTATGCAATCTCCCCTCTCCGTGAGACGGTCTTCCTTCGTGATTTCCAATGTAGTTGGATGCTTCGCACTGATCTTAGGGTGTCCCAAGGCTTGGATGACTTCAGCGATCCGCATGACGGTATTGCTCCTCCGTCGTCTGTGATGACTTCTAAGGCTTTTATTGGTGCCCCACTCTAGGCGCTGTGTGGATCGGGCGCCAGGCTTTGATGGACTTCTCTGAGGAGCGGAGAAGAGCGGTCGAGGCGCTTCGATCAGAAGGAGTTCTACACGACAACCGCGTCGCTCGTGCGATGATGACAGTTCCCCGCGAACTGTTCCTGCGAACTGAAGAAATGCCGTACGCGTATGTTGACTCACCGCTTCCCATCGGCCATGGACAGACAACAAGCGCCCTGCACATGACGGCCCTATTCTGCGAGTATGCTGAAATGAAGCCGGGCCAGAAAGTGCTCGAAGTTGGCGGCGGTTGCGGGTACATGAGTTGCGTCTACGCGGAGGTCGTCGCTCCCAGCGATCGGTCAGAACGCGAATGGGGTCATGTTTGGTCGGTTGAGATAATCAAAGAACTCGCAGAATTCGCGAGAACCAACGTCAAGAAGGCAGGATATGTGAGCAGAGTCACCGTAGTTCACGGGGACGCCTCTGTCGGTCTCTCAGAGCATGGACCCTACGACGTGATAATCGTGACGAGCGCCGCTCCCGATATTCCATCTCCGCTGGAAGAGCAAATTGGCCCGGGCGGCGTCCTGCTGATACCGATTGGAACACCGCACTTCTTTCAAGAACTCTTTCGCATAAGAAAGGCAGACGATGGGAAATTGACACGTGAGAACCTAGGCGGCGTTGCATTTGTGCCTCTCAGAGGGAGACTTGGCTGGCGTGGGTAAGGCCTTGTTTCTGAGACCGTGCAATGTTCATGGCAAGAATCTGGCATAGCACAAAGAATGTTCGTTTGTTTGAACGAGTCGGTCATTACCGTACCTTGAAATTGGCATGTGATCTGTTTGGCGTTTGAAACCAAATGAGGAAGCGGATGCCAAGCCTAAACAAGCTCACGGAAAAGAATAGTGTTAGCCGAAATAGCGATCGAGTGTGGGTTTCGTTGCTGGCCTTGTTATGCCCGCTTCCATTCTGTCCAGAGCCTTTCTAACGCGGTCCTCGCTGAAATCTCGTTCCTTGCAGAGGAAGTCCACTACCTCGTTGACGTTCGGTTTTGTCCAGTTGAGTGTGCAATCAGACCTGACATCCGGCCTCAGAAAGAATTCTTTGATCCTGTTGACATTCTCAGGCAGTTCAAGATCGGCAGTTCGAGCTGCAATTGTTGTGATGTCCCCAAATTCCTTAACCAATTTCAATGCGGTCTTAGGTCCAATCCCTTTGATGCCGTCGGGATTGTAGTCAGTGCCGATGAGTATCCCCACGTCCACTAGTTGCTCACGAGTGAGGCCCAGATCAGCGAGGGTCTCAGCGAGTTCGATGATTTCAGGTTCGATTTCGATGTATGCCTGCTTGTTGGGGAGTTTTCTTCTTCCGGACATGGTGAGATTCTTTACCATGCGTGGTGCTCCAAACAGCAGAGAATCGTGGTCTTGAGATGCTGCAGCCCAGACGTCGCCTTTGAGGGCCATGTGGGCCGCTTGTGCTTCGCCTTCAGAGGGGGCTTGAACCCATGGGATACCCAGACCCTTGAGTAGTCTCTTCGAATCTTCGATCATGAGCTCTTTTACTGTTGCAGT
>Ga0116120_1002562_pt1 | contig 10839 bp, 20 predicted proteins | sample June2015DPH_11_1_3_FD_89724 | JGI IMG/M metagenome (GOLD analysis project Ga0116120, IMG submission 89724) | Peatland microbial communities from SPRUCE experiment site at the Marcell Experimental Forest, Minnesota, USA - June2015DPH_11_150 | ecosystem: Environmental > Terrestrial > Soil >... | reverse complement strand
CATGACCGACTCTCCTCTCTACTGGCACATTCACCATGATATTCTGGCCGAACCTTTGACCGAGCCTATTGAGAACCGCATTCGGTTCATCAAGAACAACAAGCCCTATCACGAGTTCGAGACGCGTCTTCGACTAATGAAGCCGGTTCGCGGCAAGTTGCCAGAGTTGGACAAGGCCCGTGCCGAGTGGGACAAGGCCCGTGCCGAGTGGGACAAGGCCCATGCCGAGTGGGACAAGGCCGGTGCCGAGTTCGTCAAGGCCAGTGCCGAGTGGGACAAGGCCTGTGCCGAGTGGGACAAGGCCAGTGCCGAGTGGGGCAAGGCCGGTGCCGAGTGGGACAAGGCCTGTGCCGAGTGGGACAAGGCCCGTGCCGAGTGGGACAAGGCCGGTGCCGAGTTCGTCAAGGCCAGTGCCGAGTGGGACAAGGCCAGTACCGAGTGGGACAAGGCCAGTGCCGAGCGGGACAAGGCCAGTGCCGAGTTCGTCAAGGCCGGTGCCGAGTGGGACAAGGCCCTTGCCGACCCTGCCGTTCTATCTCTTCAAGCAGGTCCGCGAGGCTTTGGGTGAACCTTGAATCTTCCCTTCATGCCTCTATCGCAAAACGTTCGCGCGCGTCCCATCGTGACGGTGGACATCGAGACGTGGGGCCTCGATGCGCGTCCCGAAGCCTTCGCGCTCGGCGTGGTCTATGACGGGAAGCGTGGCATAGGATTCACGGTCCTTGAGGACTTGCGGAACTACCTTATCTCGCCGCGTTTCGTGGGTCACACTATCTATGCCCACAACGGCGGAAAGTTTGATTACCTTGCCATCTTTGGGAACTTTTGGCGATTCTTCGGCGCGGACAACGTGACGATGAACGAGTCCCGTTTCATTCAAGCGGTATGGCGCGACCGCGTGGCGCGCTCCGCGATTTACTTTCGCGACTCGTTGAATATCATGCCAACGAGTCTCGCGAAGATAGGGGAGAAATTCGGTTATGCGAAAGGAGAGACGCCAAGCAAGTTCATCGAAGGGAAGCGCCAACCGCTTGAAAGGACCGATTTCGAGTATTGCAAGCGCGACTGCGAACTCCTGTGGCGAGCCCTCACCTACTTTCAAGACCGCCTCGGGGGTCTCCGTCCTACTCTACCCAGCACGGCTATGGCCGTTTTCCGAAGAGAGTTCTTTCCTGCTGCGAGTCCTATCTATGTCTGTCGAAGGGAGGACTTGGCATTTCGGGATGCCTATTACGGTGGACGGGTCGAAGCCTACCGTTTGGGGAAGCTGGACCTACCTAACTACACCTACGATATCAATTCCCTATACCCTACTGCTATGCGTAGAGCCCATTTTCCCGCCCCCGATGGCTTGGTTGAAAAGTCTGACGTTAGCCCAGCCGAACTCGAAAACGACCTACTCGGGCACTTCGAAGGCTTTGCCAGCGCTACCGTGACCCATCCCGATAGCGCCCTCGGCTATCTTCCGCATGTCGGCGCGGAGGGAAAGCTCACGTTTCCCGTGGGAACGTTCGCGGGTTCGTGGTGCTTTCCCGAGCTTCGCTATTTCGTGGCGCACGGCGGGCGCATCGACAGCGTGTCGCGCGTGGTGTTCTCTCGCCGCAGGGACTCGCCCTTCGTGGGCTACGTGGACAAGTATTATGCCCTGAAGAGAGACGCGCAGGGATTCGAGCGTGACATGGCGAAATTGATGCTAAATGCTTTGTACGGAAAATTTGGGGAGTACCATGAGCAAAACCAACGCTACGCTGAGGGATTTGATGAGGGGACTTTGGCCGAGTATAGACGAGTATATGGAGACGCGAATTTTGAGCCAATTTCCCGTTATAGGAGTGACGGTTACTATACGTTCCCCTCAAGGGATGCTGGCATCGCGGGGCATAGTGTATTCTCTTGGGCGGCGTATATCACCTCGGAGGCGCGGGTGATTAACCTTGAGGTTCAAGCAGCTATCCGCGCTGTGGGCGAGGTGTATTACACCGATACTGATTCTTTTACGACGACCGCCGAAATCGGGACCACCGAGTCGCCCGATTCTCTCCGTAACCTCGTAGGGGACGAACTCGGACAGCTTAAGCTCGAATCCCGAAACAAGCTTGAGATTCGTGGAAACAAGCATTACGTCCTTGAGGATGGGAGTGTCGTTTTAAAAGGCGTAAAACGCGGTGCGAAGATGACGGACGGCGCCTATCGCTGGGAGTCGATAGTAGGACTCAAGGAGTCCATACGTAGACGCATCACGCCGGGCACGCCGCTCATACGCGCCCGCGCGCCCGTGAGCTTGTACGATAAGCGCATCGTTCACAAGGACGGGTCCACGGAGCCCATCAAGCTATGACGTGGTATTCACCCGAACCGTGGGAAGGACAGCTAATCGTTTCGTGTCCTAAGAAGGGACTCGAACACGATTGGTACTACAACGGACCGGGTGCTATACGACAGGATGGGATTAGACTGTGGTGCTATCAATGTGCGCGATGTGGCGCGACCACGGAGCGGTTAACGTGAATCGTAGCGAAAGACGCGCGATAGCTCGCGCGCATGCGCAGGGCGCAGCGGTCGAGATTCTTCCTAACGGTTGGTGGTGTGACCCCGCTTATCTGACGCGCGAGCGGGACGCCCACGGACAGTACGTGAAAGGTGAATACGAATGAAAGCAGAAAGCTACCGCCGAAAGTTGAGAAAGAAGATATGCCGACTGCGTGCCTACAGCGGGTACTCAAAGAGCCTTTACCTACAGGGGCGCGCCCACGGCCTCGAAACCGCTCTTGAATGGTTTAAGGACGTTCCCCTGTGACCGCAAGCGCGAATCACCGACACGGTCTCAAGAACGAGACCGAATTCGCGCGTTGGCTGCGTGACCGTCTCATTCCCGTGATACACCTATCGCCATCGCACTCGGCGGGTGATGTCATCGCGTGGATAGGCGACCGCTGCGTTATTTTTGAGTGTAAACGCGTGGACTTGAAGGGAAAGCGCCAGCGCTACCTCATCTCGAAGAATCCCAAGCAGCACGAAGCGCTCCGCGCGCTCAAGAACACGTTAGGCCATCGCGTAGAGATTTGGTATGCAGTTTCGTTCTTGAAACCCGATAACACGACCGTTACGCGCTTCGTTCCCGTGTACGAGCCGCACAAGAGCATAGGGATTACGGACGGGACATCGTGGGAGAATATGGGCCTTGAAAGCGCACAAGCTTAAGGCGGTCGTTACGTATTGGACCCCACAAAGCGCCACGATTCGTCTCTTTTGTGAAAAGTGTGGGGAGTACGAGACGAGCAACGTAGAGATAACCGAAGAACTGCTAAAGGAGTGTCCCGCATGAGAAATACACCACTTGCGAATTCCGACCACGCATGGCCCGAATGGGAAGCGGCGGTAATCGTGGCAGGCTGCGTCATCGGCGCCATCATTATCATCGGTAGTTTTGTCCAACTGTTCTTGTGGTATTTTCATTGATGAACTGTTGGGATACGGGAGCGCTACTTGTAGTGTATGCCTTTGAGATTTTCTTAGGTGGTTGTGCGCTTGTGGGGGTGGGGCTTGTGGCGGTAGAGCTAATTCGATGGGTGAGGTGGCGGCTTGGTAAGCGTTAGAACCTGTGGGTCGTGCGATAGCCCGTTCACCTCGCTAACGGCGCAGGCGCGTTTCTGTCCGTCCTGTGCGGGCTCGCGCGCCTACGATATGCGGATAAGGTCGCGGCTCAAGCGCACCACGGGACGCGTCTATCCGCCCCACTGCGCGCGCTGCGGGCGTGACACTATCGCGGGACATTCGTACTGTCTTTCGTGCGCGACCATTCGCCGTCTTGAGCTGCGGAATGCTCACGACCGCGAGCAGCGGGCGCAGACGGCGCAGACGGATTACGAGGCGCAGAATCTACGTCATCGGTAGGGGAATATTCTTGAAGAATCTCCATGCGTTTGCCGTCTTCCGTGAGTTTGGCACGGCAAATAAGGTCTTGGGCAGCATCGACTATGAGGAATTCGTATTTCCCGAGCCTCGCGGCTTCGTCACTCACTTCATCGGTATAGCTATCCTTGATGAATCGCTGCACCGAGGATTCGCGCGCCTTGAAGAGGAATGTGTAATCCGCATTGGCGGTAACGTCACGCGGTAGTCGTGTGGGGCGGCGCGCGGCCATAATCCCACCGCTCGGCCAATGGCGCCCCGTGTTCACCCACTCGATATAGAATCCGTAATGGTGGTGATTCACGATATCCATTTCATCGATGACTACGTATTTTCCCTTGTGCAGCTCGGGATTATTGAACGTCTCCCATGCGGGGTCGGTAAATTTCCGCTTAACGATGGTTACGTTCTCGCAGGTGGGGAAATCGCGCGCCTTGTCGTAATCCTTTCCGAGGTTGCCATCATAGATAATAGTATTCGGAAAATCCGCTTCGCGCACGAGGTAACGCACGAGCACCGTCTTTCCGCTGCCGCGCTTTCCGATGATGACTACGAGGTGCGTGGGTTCTATCTGTACCTTCATTAATGCGGCCCCCCACTGACTATCCATAGCGGAAGAACAGGAAGCTTACGGATTTTGTAATAACTACCGAGCAGTGTTACGTTCGCTATGATGGCCCCCACTATTTTAGATGGGCCGATAATCCACCATTTCTTTTCTGGAATCTCACGCATCCGGCATCACGTCCTTTCGTGCCAGCGTAGGCCGCGAACCGTCTGCGGACTGTGGCGGCGACTTGGGCACCTCGGGTCGCGCGCCCGCTCGGGCGGCCTGTATCTTATCCCACTTATCGAGAATAATCGGAGTTCCTACGAAAAGCAGCGCTATCCATGGCATTAATGGGGATATTCGCGCAAGAACCTTAGAGTCCGCGCCCATCTCGGCCATGATATCCTGAATAATCCCGTCGATATCACTCGCCTCAGATGGAGAAAGGCAGATACTAGGGTCGCCATATGTGCGCGCCATCCCGCGTAGGGGAATATTAATCATCGCGGAGGGTTTCGAGCGGAAGATGATGCTATCGAGTTTGGATTTAGCGGTGGTTAAATCCACGCTATCGGACTGCGAATTCTCGCCGTGTACGCGGGTATTATGGATTTTCAGGCCGCGTGAGGTGGCGAATTCCATCGGCGGCTCGCAAGTTTCGCAAACGAATATATCCGCCATTTTAAATCATCTTCATTTTTGCTTTTGTTTCCTCAGCCTGCCATTTAAATCCCACTTGTCCGCGAATTCGATTCAGGCGGACTTTCCATTGAGCCTTGAAATCGGGCCAAAATAGCCAAATGAAGAAAGTGTACACGCATACATCGCCACAAATAATCGCGGGATTAATCCACGTCCATAGAGCGGGGTGTCCCGCCAAGAATCCCGCGCCCGCCCCCGTTGCGACTCCGAGCGCGTAGATGAACGGTGCCAACGACCGCTTAGAATTGTCGCCATCCTTCATCGCGGACACATCACGTAAAGGTAGAATTGACGTAGGATGGAGTCAGTCCGCAGATGGTATAATACGTGGGATTTACAAATGGATTCCACGGCTGTGTATAGGGCCACGGATTGATGATGGGGGCGGGACTCGGTGCGTAGGGAGCCGTAGCGCCGTGCGGAATCGTCCCCGCATCGGTTTCATCGGAAAGCGCGTCCGCTTCGAGCGCCTTAACTCGCGCATCCAATACGCGCAGGTCAGCGCGCAGCGCCTCGATGGACCGCAGCGCTTCGTTCAAAAGGTGCTGTTCTTGGGTTTCCATCATCGCTGTCCGAGTCTCATGGTGAGCTTTTCGCTAACGTCTACGAGTTGGGATTCGAGTTCTTTCCACGCACGCGTTACATCGTCCATCAGCTCGCCCTGCGGCGCGTTAGTCGGCGTGCCGTTTGGCGTTCGGGTTCGTAGGAGGGCAAGGAGTCCGATAGCGAGGAGGGCGCCGGCTCCAACGAGTAAGAGAGTGGTGTTACCGACTGATTCAGAATCACCGCGTTCTGATTTCCGAGTAGCTGTCGGACGGCTTCGGCGGGTCGTGCGGACTCGGCTTGGCTGCGGCGGTTCATGCGGTTCCGCCACTTTAGGCGGCGTTTCGCTTGGCGGGCTTTCTTTAGGAGCCTCTTTAGATTCTTGGGGCCGAACGTCTTTCCCTGTCTCAGTGACGGGCGCGGGAGGAGAGTCCACCTTCGGTTTGGGGGGTCGGCCTCGCTTCTTGGGGGTGGGAGCTGGGGGCTGGGTTGCGGGGGTGGAAGCGGTGGTGGGTTTTCCATCATCTGTCATCAGTTCTAGAATCTCACTCATTCTTAGGCGCCGTCTTTTCCGCGATGAACAGTCGAACCTTGCGGCCTTCGGCTAGCATCTCTTTAAAACGCGCTTCGAGGTCGCCATGCGTTCGCGTGATTCCATCTTCGAGCGCGTGGGCGGTGATATGCCAGCCGTTCGGCGCGGGGGACTCGCTCTTAGTCGTCTCTTCTTGCGTCATACTGTTATTTCCGTTAGTACTTTCTTCGCTTCGCCAAGGAGTTCGGCGTCATCTAGACCCGCCTCAACGATAGAATGCAGCGCGCCCGAATCATCGTACTTATCCACATCGGCGAGCATACGCGTGCGAATGCCGGGGTCTATCTTGGAGGGGTCGAAAGTTTGTAGGCGCCGCATGAACTCTTCGTACTGTGGGTCGGGCATGTCGTATACGAAATTGCGTATCTTTTGAACGGCCATGTATCGCATGGGGGTTTCCCTGCGGCTGAGATTTCGCATAACGCTTTCGAGCAATTTTTCGCGAGAAGGAACGGCCATATTCAGATTAACGACCGTCTTTCGTAACACGAACGACCCCGTATGACCGCTAAAATTCCTTACGAACCGTTCTTACTATGAGGCATAACGCCTCACGAAGGTAAAAAATATGGTGTCTCTTCCGGGTGGCCTCAACGAAGCGGCTTTGATTTCGGCGCTGGCAATTGTCGTAGGTGTGGTTGCCTATGGGTTCTTGGGGTCTATGCTCCCCGCGTTCTCATATTCGCAGTACATCTATCCGATTCTCGGCGTTGCGGCGGTGGCGGCGGGCATTCACCTCGACCACGCCGTGGGTGACGTAATCGTGGGCTTCGGCGCGGCTCTCGCGGGCGCCACGTTGAAGGCGGCTTTGCCTACGAGCGTTTGAGGGAGGTAAACGAAAATGGTTAACGTTGGCTCTCTCGCCCCGTCAGACCTGCCAGAAACCATCTACGCCTATCCCGACCCCATCTACACGGTGACGATCGCAAGTGGCTATTGGGGCACGGTTCTGCCGTATCAGCTCAAGCGGACGCAAGGTGTAATGCGATACACGCTTATGGCCGATACGCTTACCCTGTCAGGAGGCACAACCCCCACGTCTCTCGTATCAAACCTCGTCCCCGTCATCACGCACGTACAGGTGCAGGCCGACGACGACACGCTGTTCGATGTGGATATGGTCCTCTGGCTCGAATACCAGCGACTCGTACAGGGCCTACAGACGGCGCAGACGGGTTACGAGTTCGATATCGACATGGCGGATATGAACTATCGCGCCCGTGGCGACCTGCTTCCCGCGACTCTGCTCCGCTCGTTCCAATACGCGCAGGTGCAGATGAATATCACCATGAACACGCAGGCGGCGGTCGCGAGCGGCTCGCCAACGACCGTTACCACGAAGCTACACCTTACGGAGACGGATGTAAACCGCGACCTGATTCAGAACCTCCCCGTCTTTGTCGTCAAGAAGCTTCAAGGAACGTCTACCCTTGTTGCTTCTACGCAGAACTCGCTTACACAGGCGTTCCCGCAGACGGGTCTTTTGAAGGCGGCGCTGTTCGCGTCTCAGTCATCGGCTTCGGCGGCCTACGGAAACCTCGTGGATAACACTATTGGAAACCTTCAGCTAACGCTAAATGACAGTTTCAACGAGACTACGACCACGTGGACCATGCTTAAGAAGCAAAACAAGGCGCTCTTTGGCGCGGCACCGAACACGGGCTTCGCACTAAAGATATGGTCGCCCACTGCCGAGACGGGAAAGTTCCTCAATATCTCCGATACGCAAAAGGTTACATCGGTTAACCTACAGCCTACGGAAATCGCGGGGAATACCGCCACGCTAACCGTCCTGCGTATCTTCTACAAGTAAGGACGTAGGGGAGCGTTAAGTGTGTGCGAGTCCACAAGGTCGCCCTAACGGGCTACTTGAGCGCGAAGAGGTCAGTCAAGCGAGACGCGCCGAAAGCGGGGGGCGACTTGGAGAAAGCCGCTCCCTTAGTCCTATTGGCATGAGGTAAAAGTGGCGAGTTCGAGCGGTCCGGGAGCGGGAACCATTCTCGTTCTTGGCATACTCGCCATCGGCGCCTATCTCATCTATTCGTTCGTTAGTGGCGTGGGGAATCTCATTAATGGCGTGGGGGGTTTCTTCAGCGGTATCGGTGGCGACATAACCGGCTTTTTCGGCGGCCTCGGAGCCGACGTATCAAATGCGGTAGGCGCCGCAGGTGCGGACGTTCAAAACTTTTTCGGCGGCGTGAACGGCTCCATCTCGAATTGGGCGGGTGGCGTTAACGCGGCGGTGGGTAACGCGGGCGCGACCGCGCAGAAAGACCTATCCAACGTAGGCGGTTCCATCGCGAGCGGCGCGTCCGCCGCAGCTTCGAGCGTATCGCAAGCCGCAGGCGCGGCAGGCGCGGCCATAGGCTCAGGCGTGTCGAATGGGATTAACTTTATCGGTTCTTCCGCATCGACCAGCGCGGCCTACTTGGGCGGCGCGGCGAGTTCGGCGGGAAGCGACATCGTGAGCGGAGCGCAAACCGCAGGCTCGGATATCGCAGCGGGGGCTAACGCGGTGGGTAGTTCCATCGCTAACGGCGCTCAGGCGGCGGGAAGCGCTATCGTATCCGCTGCGAGCAACGCGGGAAGCGCCATCGCAAGCGTCTTTAAGGGGTGGTGAAATCAAATGAGCGAAGGTAACGTATATGTGGGTGCCGCATCGGGGCCTGTTCTGCACCGGCGGTTTACCCGGCCGTTCAAGGTAACGAAATCCACGCACGCGCGAGCGGATTCCGTGGGGATGACGAAGGGACGTATTCCGCCTACGCAGGCGACCACGAACTTTCAGACGGTGACGAATCCCGTTAACCACGTCCGCATACCGCCACAGGCTAGCGCGCGCGGAAACCAGCTCGCATCGAGTAATATGCGTCTCAGCATGGTTCCCGCATTCAGCGGAAAGATAAATGTGGCGGTAAACAAACCACAGGGAACGAACTCCAATGCGGCGCCGCCGTGGCTGCGCTCATATGGACCCACTATCACCCCGAGCGCGCAGCTTCCCTCCGAGGCCTCGCAGTTCGCGATGGGGGGCGGCGGTCCCGCTCTCTTGAGGAACAAGAATAACCCCTACGCGAAGGTTTGGAGGCTTGGTTAAATGCCGCAAACGCCACCCACTATCTCGCCGCCTAGTCGCTTCTTCGGCGGTCAAATCAATTCGCCACACGTGTCACCCGCCGTCATCAACCAGCCCTATTCGCAGTTCGCTTCGCAGTCGGCAACGATTCCGCCGATTCCCGCAGTACCGCCCTACGGCTCGATTACAGACGTGGCGCAGAATCCCGCGAACGTGCTCGCGCCTACCTATAGCAATCTGAAAACAAGCAAGGTAAACCCATTCACGAGCGGGATAGGAACGGGAACGGCCACATCGGTAGTCTTCGGAGCGAATCCCACGCTGTACACGCCTACGGCAAATATGGCTTCGCAAACGAACGAAACCATGCCAGCTAATAGCCCCGTGGCAGCGGTCATCAGTCCGTTCGCAGGTTCGCCGCGTGGTGGCGTTCCCGCGCTTCCTCCCGCGAGTCCCGCTAGCGGTGCTACGGGAGTCGGCGGGAGCTTGGTTTGGAATTCGCCGGGCGTGATGACGGGAAACGCCGCCCCATCCGTAACACCTTCTTCGGCCACGCTTGACCCCACTACCACAGTCGCGGCGGCGGGAATCGGAGGGGCGGCGTTGCTGCTATTCATGCTCTAATGACGCTCGGGGTTCAAGGCAGCACTTATGGCACGCATTCAACGCCGGGGACTAATTACGCGGTGAACAACCCCAGCGGAGGGGCGAGCACGGGCACCATCTCGCTAGTTGCCGTTCCTATCGCATCGCCGGTTACGTCCGCGAAGAATGCGGCAACTGCGCCCGTGTCCACCACTCAGTCTAATCCGCCGGCATCGGTAATCGCAACGGCACCCGCGCCAACAACTCCGTTCGTTACCTCGCAAACACCCATTCCGGGAACGGGCGCGGGCGCGGCGTCTACCAATAGCAACTCAAGCTATTTCCCGCTGCTTATCGTGGCGATTCTCGCGGGCGCAGCGCTCATAGCCGACCGCGAGGGGTGGATTTAATGCCCGACCCCACGCAGTCGCGTGTCCGCACGCCCGACCCTAATTACATAGCGCTCGAAGGTGCGAAGCCTTCATTAAAGCCCGTCAGCACCAACGCGGCGGGAAGCGATAACATATTCTGTAGACCGCTAGGTTATCGCGTAAAGGCGCTTACGCTTGTTACACCCGATTCCACGTATGCCACGGGCGCTAACACGGATAGCGTGTATATCGACCTTGAAGATATGAATCTTCAACCGGGAGTGACCCCTAACAGCTTCGCGGGACCCATTGAGATTCCACCGGGAAAGGCGTGGACTTTTGAAGAGGTGGACCCCGGATGGTTCCACTTTGGGTCGCCCACGGCGAACCAACGCCTTTTCGTTACGTATGGCGGCCCCACGCCTACGCCGCCCTCCGCCAAGTAGGGGATGCGCATGGGGCTCGATTATTTTCAGTACGCCTCTTCGCCTATACCGCTGGGCTTTCT
>Ga0116120_1002520_pt1 | contig 10993 bp, 9 predicted proteins | sample June2015DPH_11_1_3_FD_89724 | JGI IMG/M metagenome (GOLD analysis project Ga0116120, IMG submission 89724) | Peatland microbial communities from SPRUCE experiment site at the Marcell Experimental Forest, Minnesota, USA - June2015DPH_11_150 | ecosystem: Environmental > Terrestrial > Soil >... | reverse complement strand
TGATCCCACTGCAATTCCCGCGCGTCCTCGGACATGAGCCCGTCGGCGAGATCGTCGAGCTCGGCCCCGGCGTCACTACCCGCAAAGTCGGAGACCGCGTCGGCGTTGGCTGGGTTCAAAAAGGCTGCGGACGCTGCGAGTGGTGCCTGCGCGGGAAAAAGGAGCTGTGCCAGAATAATCAATCGACCGGGATCAATCTCCAGGGCAGCCACGCCGAATACATGCTCGCCTTTGCTGACGCCACCATGCTTATCCCCGACACTCTCAGCTACGAACAGGCCGCACCCATCTTCTGCGCCGGATACACCGTCTGGAGCGGCCTGCGCCTCGCCGATCCCAAGCCGCACGAGCGCATCGCCGTCGTCGGCATCGGAGGCCTTGGTCACCTCGCGCTGCAATATTCCAAAGCCTCCGGCTTCGAAACCATCGCCGTCACCAAAAGCAAAGACAAAGAGAAAATGATCCGCGACCTTGGCGCCGATGAAGTCGTCGGGAGCGGCGAAAAATTGTTGTCAGGCGGCGGTGCCGACGTTCTCCTCGCCACTTCGAATTCCTGGTCCGCTGTCGTTGACGCCGCGAAAGGTATGCGCCCCGATGGCCGCATTATCCTGATGGGCGTGGGCAACGAGCCACTTAATTACACTCCAGACCTTATGTTCAAGCGCATCCGCCTCATCGGCTCGTCGCAAAACGGCCCCGAATATCTGTACGAAGCCCTCGACATTGCTGCCAAGGGCAAAGTGAAAGTTGTCGCCGAGACCTACAAGCTGGACGACATCAACAGAGCCTACGATCGCGTCGCCGACGGCAAAGTCCGCTTCAGAGCAGTAATCACAATGAACTAAGAAGCACGGTGTGGGGACGGGCGCCTTCGCGAGCTTGCCCTGAGCGAAGCCGACGGCGCCCGCCTCGCGAACACGAGGCTGCCTTTATACTTTCCTCATGCCCAGATCCATGGTGCGCGAACAAGATATCCTCGCCCGGCCCGCGCCCAGACGCCCGCCCCGCCTCACTTCGCGCCGCATCGGCATTCACACCTCCACTGCCGGTGGCATCCACAACGCCGCCGAGCGCGCCCACCGCCTCGGCTGCAACACTCTACAGATTTTCTCCTCCAGCCCGCGCCAATGGGCTCCCTATGAACTGAGCGCTTTGCAATGCGAGGAGATGACCCGCCTGCGCACCAGCTACGATCTCAAGCCTTTGGTCATCCATACAAACTATCTGGTCAATCTGGCCAGCACCAACCAACTCTTTCTGAAAAAGTCGATCGAAGCCTTTCGCGGAGAAATCGAGCGCGCCCTCGCGGTCTGTGCCGATTACCTCGTTCTCCATCCCGGCTCCTTCCGCGGCTCCGATCGAGAAACCGGCCTGTTGCAGACCGCTGCCGCCATCGCCGCTTCTACTCAGAATCTCGACCTCGCTGCCGCAGGCCTTACCATCCTGATCGAAAATACAGCTGGCGCGGAATTCTCACTGGGAGGGAGCTTTGAGCAAGTCGCCGAAGTCATCGACCGTCTCCGGGGTATCGTCCCCGCTGCCGCCTGCATCGACACTTGTCACACTCACGTCGCTGGATACGATATCGTCACCGAAGAAGGCATTTACGCAACGCTTCAACATCTCGACGCAACCGTTGCCTTGAACAACGTGAAGGTTATTCATTGCAACGACGCCAAAGCGCCTCGCGGATCCAAGCTCGACCGCCATCAACATATCGGCAAAGGAACCATCGGCAAAGAACCGTTCCGCACCCTGCTCAATGATCTTCGCCTCGCTCATGCTGCCTTCATCGCCGAAACCCCCATCGACCGGCCGGGAGATGACCGCAGAAATGTCGATGCCCTGAAGAGACTGGTGGCTTGACTCCGAACCGTTTGCTCCCCGGCAGTTCTAATGTATTTTGGGCCGGCACATGATCCGCATCGTCATCTGGCTGCTGAGCCAGCCCTTGTTTTGGGCGGTCATCAGCGTAGTATTTGGCCCGTATTTTTTCTGGCGCGGTTTTCGTCTTCTGCAGCGCAAGCGGCTACCGTCCGTGCCGCGGCATTAGGCCGCGTGGAGGTGAGTGGCAGAGCGGTTGGTCCTTATACGCTGGTTGCGCCGTTGAGCCACGCCGACTGCCTGTACTATCGCCTGGCGATCGAATCGAACCCGCAAGGCGACCTTCGTAAGAGGATCCAGGAGTTGTGCGCGCCTCTTTTCCTGGACGATGGCACTGGCACGCTGATGATTTACCCACAAGGCTCCGAACTGCTGTTGCAGCCCTCCAGCGAACGATCGGAGTACGGGAAGCTTGCCCTTGCATTGACATGCTATTCGGAGGGGAGTCCAGAGTTTGCCCAGGAATACTCCATCAAACCTGGAGACACGATTTTCGTTCTGGGTACACTTCAGGAAAATCCATGGGCGAAAAAGGACCCGATTGCTGAGTGCAATGAGTTGTCTCGCATCGGGCCCGGATTTGTCGGCCTAGGCGAAGCCGATCTGATGCGCCGCGAAGCCTTTCCATACCTGGATCCTACTCTGCCTGCGGGATCGGCCCTTGTTTCGCGCAACGAGTTCGACCTGCATCCTCCTGTCATGCTGATGCAGGGCAAAGGCCCGTTTGTCGTCTCTACCGACAGCCAACGAGAGTTCGTGGCTAAGCTGAATTTGAAGTCGCTCGTGTATATTTGGGGAGGCCCAGCTGCAGCGCTCTGGGGCCTGTGGGAGATTCTCCACCGCGCGGGACTGATGGGGTCGCCATTTCAGAACTAGCGCCGCGAGACTCGGAACGCCGTTCCCATTTCACTCAAGCCCGGCGACCACCGCAGAAAATGTTGATGCTTTGAAGAAACTCCTGACATAGACCGAACGTTGCATCGAGTCTTCCGCCACTTCTGTATGCTCCGCGTCCGCTTTGTTTACGATTTTAAGCCGGTGCCATTCGCCAATCTCCTGCACACGGTTCCCCCGGCTCATTGTAAAATCTAAGGTTTACTCGCAAGTCTCTGTAACCCGCATATGCCGCAGCAAGACAAATTGCAGGAAGCAACGATAACCGCTAACACGAATCAGCATAGCGAGTCCGATCGTCCCCATGACAACCGCTATAACCCCCAGCGCGTCGAATCCAAATGGTTCGAGCGCTGGCAAAGCGATCCCCAGCTCTACGCCGCCGAAGAGGCCAACTCCAGCAAAAAGAAATACTACGTCCTCGAAATGTTGCCTTATCCGTCCGGCGTGCTCCACATGGGACACGTGCGCAATTACGCCATTGGTGACGCGCTTGCCCGCTATATGTGGATGAACGGCTACAACGTTCTTCATCCCATGGGTTGGGATTCCTTCGGCCTTCCCGCTGAGAATGCTGCCATCCAAAACAACACTCCGCCGCGCCAGTGGACCCTCGGCAACATCACCAAAATGAAGGCGCAGATGAAGCGCCTCGGCTTCGCCTACGACTGGTCCCGCGAGATTACCACCTGCTTGCCCGATTACTACCGCTGGAATCAGTGGTTCTTTCTCAAGTTCTATGAGAAGGGCTTGGCCTATCGCAAGAAAAGCAAAGTCAACTGGTGTCCCCAGTGCGCCACCGTGCTCGCCAATGAGCAGGTAGTGGATGGATGCTGCTGGCGCCACGAAGATACCCTCGTCGAACAGCGCGAGCTCGAGCAATGGTTTTTGCGCATCACGAAATACGCCGACGAGTTATTGCGCGATTTGGAAAAGCTCAGCGGTTGGCCGGAAAAAGTTCGCATCATGCAGCGCAACTGGATCGGCCGCAGCGAAGGTACCCTCGTCGATTTCAAGCTCGACTACGCGGAAGACCGTAGCGGATTCGGCCCCGCCGGTGGGACCATCAGCGTCTTCACCACCCGCGTCGATACCATCTTCGGCGCGACCTCGGTGCAGCTCGCACCCCAGCATCCCATCGTCGCGGACCTCGCCGCGTCCAACGCCGATCTACGCGCCAAGGTCGATCAACTCATCGCCGAGCAGCGCAAAGCCAAAGAAGCTGGAGACATCGGCGAAATTGAAAAACACGGCGTCCCCACCGGCCGCTATGCCATCAATCCTTTCAATGGCGAAAAGGTTCCAGTCTGGGTGGCCAACTACATCCTGATGGACTACGGCACCGGCGCCATCATGAGCGTTCCCGCCCACGATGAGCGCGACTACGAGTTTGCGAAAAAATACAAACTCGAAATCCGCCTCGTCGTTCTTCCAATTTCCAACGACCCTGAGGAGACCGTCACCGAGCCACCTCTTCCTTTTGTCGCACACGAAGGCATGTTGATCAACTCCGGCCCGTATAGCGGCGTTGAATGTGCCGATGCCATCAAGAAAATGTCCGCACACGCGGAAGAAAAGGGTTTCGGCAAAGCCAGCATTACCTATCGCCTCAAAGATTGGGGAATCTCCCGCCAGCGCTATTGGGGAACGCCGATCCCCATGCTCTATTGCGAAAAAGACGGTATCGTTCCCGTGCCGGAGAAAGATTTGCCGGTGATCTTGCCGGAGAACGTCGATATCACGCTCGTCGGCGGATCGCCGCTCGGAAGAGTGTCAGAATTCGTCAATGGCACTTGCCCCAAGTGCGGCGGTCCCGCGCGCCGCGAAACCGATACCATGGACACCTTCATCGATTCGTCCTGGTATTTCTACCGTTACACCGACGCACACAACGACCGCGCTCCGTTCGACTCGAAGACCGCGCAATATTGGTTTCCCATCGATCAGTACATCGGCGGCGTCGAACACGCCATCTTGCACCTTATTTACTCGCGCTTCTGGACCAAGTTCATGCGCGACCTTGGCCTCATCACCAACGATGAGCCCGCCGAGCGCCTCTTCACCCAAGGCATGGTCATTAAAGACGGCGCAAAAATGTCGAAGAGCCTCGGCAATGTCGTCAGTCCCGACGAAATGGTCGCGCGCTACGGCGCCGATGCCGCGCGCCTCTACAGCCTCTTCGCCGCACCACCCGACCGCGATCTCGACTGGCAGGATTCCGGCATCGAAGGCATCCAGAGATTCTTAGGTCGCATCTATCGCTTTTTAGTGCGCAACGCCGCGCCATATGCCTCCGTAGAGACGTTGCCTGCATCGTCTCTCTCTCCAGCAGAACGTCAGATCCAGCGCAAACTCCACCAAACCATCAAGCGTGTCAGCGACGACTTCCAGGGACGCTGGCACTTCAACACGTGCATCTCCGCCATCATGGAGTTGGTGAACGCCCTCTACGCCTACGAGGAAAGTGCAACCTCTGAATCTCAGACCAGAAGCAGCGCTTCAGCGGCTCTCCTGGCTGAAGTTCAGCGGAACCTCGTTCTCTTGCTCGCGCCGTTTGCGCCCTATCTCGCCCACGAACTATGGGAAATGCTCGGCGAAAAGGGAAGCCTCCTCAAAGCCGCGTGGCCAAAATATGACGCCGCTCTCGCCAAAGAAGAAGAGCTAGAAATCCCAGTGCAGATCAACGGCAAATTGCGCGGCCGCATCACAGTGCTTGCGGATGCTCCGGAGAGTGTCGTGATTGATCGCGCACTCGCCGATGAAAAACTTCAGGCCGCCATCGCGGGCAAGCAGATTGTGAAAAAGATATTCGTCCCCGGCAAGCTCGTGAATATCGTTGTGAAGTAGAGCGGCAGACCGCGCCTGCGATAGAAAAGCGGGTCCGCTTCGAGTGAAGAAACTGCCTTATTCTCCTTCCAGTACCAGAGCTTCGCTGCGGTGATTAAAGTCGATCTCATCAAGCGCCTTTGTATTGTTCTGAAGGGTCTTGATCATTACCGCATCATAGGGCGCAGGTTGCTGCAAATCCTTGATTTTCCCCTCGGTCGTCGCAACGGTTTTGCCGTTTTGCACGATGTCAACCTTTACGTCATTGGCTGGACCATTCCATTCGGCCTTGTAGTTGCCGGGTGCGCGAGCTGCGTAGAACCAACTTGCACTGTATCTGCCAGAGTGAAGTTCCCTGAATGAGCCAGTCATGGTCGGTTGCAAATATCGTGCGACGACGTACATATAGATTCGTAATTCTGACTTGGAACTGTCCGCTTCCGGCGATACCGCGCAAATGCCTGCACTTTGACAACGTGCGCTATCCTAATCAAAGAGAATCGAGGAATGTCCGCACCATCACCCACAATCGAAGGCTTCCGTGCAGCGTTTCGGCGCCCGTCGCTGACGTTTGCAGAAATTGCGTGGCGCTGGACGCTTGGCGCAACCGCCGCGGCCTTATTCCTTTTCTGTTTCATCGAATATCTCGACACACTACCCGTAACGACCGCGGACTCAGCTCTCCTGTCGACTCGACAACCTGCGTTCGTAGTACGAGCCCTCACCCACATCCTTCGTGGCAGTCTGAATCGCGCTGTGCTGGCGGCGTTGCTGGTGATGCTGTCGCTTTCCGTGCTGTGGATCATAGCCGCTTCGATTGGCCGGTTGGCTACAGTCCGCGCCCTGTTCCAATACTTCCGTGACGAGGTTGCAAGCGGTTTCTCCTCGGAAACGTACGACCCGACAAAGACGCGGCCAATCCGCGCCCTGATCGATCTCAATTTCCTCCGTGTTGCTGTAGTGCTGGCTATGATTCTGGCCTTCGCCGGCGCGGGAATTCTATCCAGTTTCGTTTCATCCAATACGCACCCGAGACCAGGTTTGGCTTTTACTCTATTTATTCCGCTGGCTGGAGTAATCTGCATCGCGGGTTGGGGTTTGAACTGGTGGCTGTCGCTCGCAGGAATATTTGCGGTTCACAATGAAGAAGATGCACTGGCCGCTCTTTCCGCAGCTGTCTCCTTTTTTCGTGAGCGCACTGGTTCCGTTGTCGCGGTGAGTACGTGGACCGGCCTCGCGCACCTGATTGCTTTCAGCATCGCCACTACTGTGGTTTCGTTGCCGCTCGCTTTCATCCGGATTGCGCCCTTGCGACTTATAATCGCCGGAGTCATTCTCGTGACGCTCGTGTATTTGGCCGTTGTGGACTGGCTCTACATCGCACGCCTTGCCGGCTATGTTTGCATCGCAGAAATGCCGGATGCATTGTTTGCAACGTCGCCGCTTGCGCCAACATCGCCCAGCGGAATGGCGGTAGAAGACATGATCGACCGCGACGAACCAATTCTGAGCGACATTCCGAACTTGGCCGTATAGACGTAGCTTGTTACGTTTCGGAGGATCCGCTCCTTTACACGGGACCTCCGATTTTGAGAAACTCATCCGTGGAAAGCCAACCCAGACTCAATCAGTCCATCGTAATCCTCGACTTTGGCGCGCAATACACGCAGCTCATCGCTCGCCGAATCCGCGAACAGAATGTTTTTTCGGTGGTGCTCCCCTGCACGGCCTCGCTTGATGAGGTGAAGAGCTGCGCTCCGGTTGGAATTGTGCTGTCGGGTGCGCCGTGGTCGGTCTACGACGAGGATGCGCCGCCGGCGGATGGGCGCGTGTTCGAGATGGGGCTGCCCGTCCTTGGCATCTGCTACGGGCTGCAGTTCATGGTGCACACGCTGGGCGGCAAGGTACGGCCGGCGGACAAGTGCGAATATGGTCATGCGGAGATTGATATCGTCGCGGAGTCTGCGCTGTTCGCGGGATTGGCGAAGCGGCAGGCGGTGTGGATGTCGCATGGGGACGAGGCGCTGGAGTTGCCTCCGGGATTTGAGCTGACGGCCAAGACTGCTCATGCTGTGGCGGGAATCCAGAATGTGGCGAAGAAGTGGTTTGCGGTGCAGTTCCATCCTGAGGTTCACCACACGCGGAACGGGACGGAGATTCTGCGCAACTTTGTATTCCAGATTTGTGGGGCGAAGCCTTTGTGGACGCCGCAGCACTTTATCGATTCCACCATCGAGCAGGTGAAGCAACAAGTGGGAAGCGGAAGAGCGATCTGCGCGCTTTCGGGTGGAGTGGATTCGTCCGTTGCGGCAGTACTTGTGGATCGTGCGTTGCGCGATGCGAAGGGCAAGTCGCGGCTCACGTGCATCTTCGTGAACAATGGAGTGCTGCGTAAGAACGAGTTCGAGAAAGTGCAGAAGACTCTGCACGACAAGCTTGGGCTGCGGCTTGATGCGGTCGACGCTACGGATCGTTTCCTCGCTAAGCTTAAGGATGTCAGCGACCCCGAGAAGAAACGCAAGATCATCGGCAACGAATTCATCAAGGTGTTCGAGCGGGAAGCGCGCCGCATTGAGAAAGAAGAAGGCAAGGTCAAGTGGCTGGTGCAGGGAACGCTCTATCCGGATGTGATTGAGTCGCGGTCGGTGCGGGGGCCTTCGCAGGTAATCAAGTCACATCACAATGTGGGCGGGCTGCCGGAAAAAATGAAGTTGAAGTTGATCGAGCCGCTGAAAGATTTGTTCAAAGATGAAGTCCGGAAAATTGGCCGCGATTTGGGAATGCCGGAGGAGATTTTGCAGAGGCAGCCGTTCCCTGGCCCCGGGTTGGCGGTGCGCGTTCTCGGGGAAGTTACGCCGGAACGGTTGGCTTTGTTGCGAGAGTGTGACGATATTGTGGTGAGCGAGATCAAGAGCGCCGGGCTGTATACGAAAATATGGCAATCGTTTGCGGTGCTGCTGCCGGTGATGTCGGTGGGAGTGATGGGCGATATGCGGACGTATGCGTATACCTGCGCGGTGCGGGCGGTGAGTTCGGAGGATGGGATGACGGCGGATTGGGTTCCGCTGCCGCACGAAGTCTTAAAGACTATTTCCACTCGAATTGTGAATGAAGTAAAGGGCGTGAACCGCGTGGTGTATGACATTACGTCGAAGCCTCCGGGCACGATTGAGTGGGAGTGAGGAAAGCAGTTCTCAGTTTTTGCGGCTTAAAGTTTTGTCCGCGTGTGTTGGGGTTGAGTTGACGGTGTACCTCAGGGGCTGAAGCCGCATCGATTTTTGTTTGGCTTACGCGGCGCTGAAGCGCCGCTCTTCCACGGTACTTTCCCAAGGCCACTCTCAGCAGGTCACTTTCAACAATTCATCAGAGCCGAAGGTGGGGTACCCGCCTCTTATCGACGGGTGGGCTAGGGAAAGTCAAAAAACTAAGGTCAAATGCAGAGGACAGGAGTGTCCGTTCCACGAGCGCTGCCGTGAAACGATTTGGGACTTCCCGCTACTATTGAAAGTGAAGCGCCCTCTTCATGGACGTTCATGCAGCTGCGGTATGCACAAATGGTCATCTTGGACTTCGAGATACTGAAGCTGCTTCCGGCGACGGTGGTGAGTTTGGGTTGGCCGCACATCTCGGTGGCGACGCTGCGGAAGACGTTTAACTAGTTTGGGTCGGAGGCGGCCCCGCCAGAGAAAAAAATCCCGAGCGGGACCGGAGCGTGGAATCCCACCTTTCAGAAAACGAAGGGTGGGGTACCGCACGTGGGTCTGGACACGTTAGGCAGTGATTTCCAGGAGATTGCCTTCGGGGTCGGCGATGACGGCTTCGTAGTATCCGTCTCCGGTGAGACGCGGCAGGCTTACGATGCGAACTCCTGCTGCTTCCATTTCTTTTACGACACGATCCACGGCGGCGCGCGAGCCTACGGAGACGGCGAGATGCGCCAGTCGTGGAGACTCACCCGGGGATGCCATCAGTTCGAGGCGAGTGCCGGAGGCGAACGAGAGGAAACAGGATTGGAAGTCCCGCTTCGAGCTGGAGTAGGTTGATGTTGCGGTGGCCTTGAACCAACGCCCGTAGAAGGCGCGGGCGCGGTCAAGATCGGAGACCCAGGCGGCTGCGTGATCGATTTGTCCAACTAGATCTGGTCCAACCCGAGCTAGTTCCAGCGGATCCAGCAGCCGCAGCTTTACAAGTTCACGGCGGAGCGCTGGAGGATCGGTGAAAAGGATGCCGTGCATGCCGAGAACGGTTGCGGCCTCTACGTTCGGTTTCAGGTCGTCGATGTAGATGGTGTGGGCGGGATCGACGGCATGAGTCTCTAAGAAAAGTTGAAAGATGCGCGGGTCGGGCTTGAGCAACCGCGCTTCGCCGGAGAGGACGACTCCTTGAAACCATTGCAGGAAGTCGAATCGCTTGAGAGCGAAGGGGAAGGTTTCTGCGGACCAGTTACTGAGCGCAAACAGAGGAACTTCGCGAGCGCGCAATTCCGCTAGGATCTCGACGGCACCAGAGATCGGGCCTGCCAGCATCTCGTCATAACGCTGGATCCAGGCGTCGATCAAGTCGGCGTGGGTGGGGTGTTCCAACTTGAGGGAGGCGCAAGCCTCGGCGAAAGGGCGTCCGGCATCTTGCTGGAGGTTCCAGGAAGGTGTGCAGACGGTGGCCAGGAAATGTTCCATTGCGGCGTCGTCTCCGCGGAAGAGCTTGCGATATAAGTGACGCGGGTTCCAGTCAATCAGAACGCCGCCGAGATCGAAGACTGCTACGGAGCGATTGGCCATCATGGGGTAATTCTATCGAATGGATGGCTGCAGGGATGCTGGGTCTGAGTGGAGGGATCTTCAACGATGAAGGTGGATGGCCCACCCTTCGAAACGAAGGGTGGGGTATCCGGTGAAGTAGCGGGTTTCTATTCCACATTTACGGTAACGGCAGGAGATGCGATGCCGTTGCAGACAACCTGGAAGTCGCTCAGGCCGGTTTCCATGCTCTTCGGCATGTCGAAGTGGGTAGAGGCCTGAGTGGTATATGCGATGGCCATGGTGCTGTGGTCGTGGGTTCGGGCGTAGGAAACGGCACCGGTGATCCGGTTGGTGATGAGGACCAGCGGATAGTTGGTTGCCGCCTGGACATCGTCGCCATAAGCGGCGCCCTGGGAAAACCCATTGAAGTTGAATCCGGATACTACGTACGAGCTTCCGCGTTTGAGGTCAGTTGGCAGGGAAGTGATTTGCGGTGCCCAATTGGGGTTGGGAGTTCCTCCGTGCTGATAGACCCAAACGTCGCCGAAGTCTGTCCAAAGAACCTCCCCGGTGGGCAGAAGCAGCATGTTGCCATAGTAGGAAGAGACGTTCGGGGCATCGGTGTTGCCGCCGGTAACGTTGATGAAGGT
>Ga0116120_1002480_pt1 | contig 11114 bp, 10 predicted proteins | sample June2015DPH_11_1_3_FD_89724 | JGI IMG/M metagenome (GOLD analysis project Ga0116120, IMG submission 89724) | Peatland microbial communities from SPRUCE experiment site at the Marcell Experimental Forest, Minnesota, USA - June2015DPH_11_150 | ecosystem: Environmental > Terrestrial > Soil >... | reverse complement strand
CCGGCGATGGACCCGGATTATTCCGATGCCCGGACCGTGGAGTCCGCGTTGCGCGAGTGGGGCGAGGTGTTTCAGAAACTGCCCCGGGTGGACGCGGTGTTCGTGCCCGGGGGCGATCCGGGGCACACCCGGCCGAAACACCTTATGGCGCTGCTGGAGAAGCAGACCACCAATCTCCACCGCTTCCATCCCCAGGCGCAGATGTGGGTGTCGCCGCAGAGCTTCAACCAGGCCTGGCTGGACGAATTCCTCGACCTGCTGAACCGCGAGCATCCGGCCTGGCTCAGCGGAGTCGTGTTCGGCCCGCAGGTGCGCCTCAGCCTGCCGCGCCTGCGCGAGCGGGTGCCCCGGCAGTATCCCATCCGCCATTACCCGGACATCACGCACTCCCGGCAATGCCAGTACCCGGTGCCCGATTGGGACACGGCCTTCGCGCTCACGGAGGCGCGCGAGTGCATCAACCCGCGCCCCGAGGACGAGGCGGCCATCTTCCGCGCGCTCCAGCCCTTCACCGTTGGTTTCCTGACGTACTCGGAAGGCTGCAACGACGACGTGAACAAATGCGTCTGGAGCGCGTTGGGCTGGGACCCGGACGCCCGCGTCACCGACATTCTGCGGCAATACGGCCGTTACTACATCGGCGATCGTTACGCGGATTCCTTCGCCCAAGGGTTGCTGGCACTCGAACGCGACTGGCGCGGGCCGCTGCTGGCGAATGAAAATGTCGAAACCACGCTCGCGCAATTTCAGGCGATGGAAAAGGCCGCGTCGCCCGCGGACCTGAAGAACTGGCGCTTTCAACAGGCGCTCTTCCGCGCTTACTACGACGCTTATGTCCACCGCCGGTTGATCTATGAAACCGATCTCGAGAATCAGGCGATGGAACAACTGCGCCGGGCCTCCGCCGACGGCAGCCGGCCCGCGGTGGCGGCTACCGAACGGATGCTCGACCGCGCCGTTGCGGAACGCGTCGCCGGGGACTGGCGCACCCGCATCTTCGAGCTGGGCGAGGCGTTGTTCCAAAGCATCGGCATGCAATTGAGCGTGGAGAAATACCAAGCCATCGCGGTGGACCGCGGGGCGAGCCTCGACACGCTCGATTACCCGCTCAACAACCGCGCGTGGTTGAAGGAACAATTTGCGGCGATCCGCCGGATGAAGACCGAACCCGAACGACTCAAGGCGATCGCGGAAATCACGGAGTGGACCAATCCCGGCCCCGGCGGCTTTTACGACGACCTGGGTGACGTCGCGCGACAGCCGCATCTTGTCCGCGGACCCGGCTTCGTCGAGGATCCCGGTTGCTTTGCCTCGGCCCGCGTGGATTTTGAGGAGGACCTGGTGGTGGACGAACCCGATGAAATGCCCTCGGGCGCCCGCCGTCGGTCGTGGATGGACCATGCCGAGTCGCTTTACGACGCGCCGCTGCGGATGCGCTACCCCGGCCTCGACCCCCACGCGCGTTACCGCGTGCGGGTGGTCTATGCCGGCGATGCTCCCAAGAAGAAGATCCGCCTGGTCGCGAACGACGGCCTCGAAATCCATCCGTTCATCACCAAACCGTTTCCGTTCCGGCCGGTGGAATACGCCTTGCCCCCGTCCGCGACGGCGACGGGCGAGCTGAGCTTGAGCTGGTTTGGCGAACCAGGCCAGGGCGGCAACGGCCGCGGGTGCCAGGTTTCCGAAGTATGGTTAATCAAAGAGCCTAATAAGGCTGGCAACTAAGCGCCGACTGATTTTAGCAAACATACCATGCCAAACCCAGAACGATCCATTTCCAAACGAACGCCGGTGAATCCCCTCAAAGCACGATTGCGCCGGGGCGAGCCCGTGATCGGCGCAGTCATCACGGTGAACAGCGCCGAGGTCGCCGCGCACGTGGCCGGCCTGGGCTTCGACTTCCTCTGGTTCGAGATGGAGCACGCGCCGATCACGCTCGAGGGCCTGCGCAACATGATCCTCGCGACGCGTGGCCTCGCCGCCGTGCCGCTGGCCCGTCCGCCAGTGAACGAACTATGGACCGCCAAACGCCTGTTGGACGTGGGCGCGCTGGGGGTCATCTTTCCATTCACCCGCACGCCCGAACTCGCCCGGCAGGCCGTGGCGGCGTGTCGTTATCCCCCGGCCGGGCTCCGCGGCTCCGGGGCGATGCTCGCGCAACTGCGCTGGCCACCGGCCGGCGATTATTATGATTTCGCGGATGAGAATGTTTTGGTCGTCGCGGTGGTGGAGGACACAAGCGCGGTGGCGCACATTGAAGAAATTGCGGCTACGCCGGGGTTGGACGTTCTGTTCATTGGCACGAGCGACCTTTCGTTTTCGCTGGGCCTGCGGGGGAAACAAAATCATCCGAAGCTCAACGCCGCGATTGCCCGGATTGTTGACGCGGCGCGGCGGAACGGCAAACCGGTCGGCCGGCCGGCCGGTTCCGCGGGGGACATCCAGCGGTTCAGGAAACAGGGATTCCAGTTCTTCATGACCGCCACCGACTTGGAGTTGATGGCGGGCGGGGCCGCGCAACTCCTGGGACCGCTGAAAGGCGGCCACGCGAGGAACCTGGGGCAATCGCTGTAAGTCAGGCCAGGCGACACCCTCCGACCGACGCTGCGGCAGCCTGCCCGCTAGCGCCACGCCTCCCGTGCCGGCATATCTCAAGGCCGCCAGCGCCACGCCATGAATCATCCCCCATGAACCCAGCAACGCTCGGAATCTGCCCCACCCTCACCGGGCTCGCATGGTTCTCCCTGGCGCTGCGCCGCATCCAGTGGGGCTGATTCAGCGAGCCACCGGACGCAATTCCCTGCTTTGCAACCGCGGCCCTTTCCCCTATCCTCGCGCCTATGGTGACGCTGGAAGCCAAATCGCCGCACCGCGGCTTCAGTCTGCGTACCGTCACCGACCGCACCCCCGTCAGGCTGCGAACGCTTTGCGCCAGCCCCGACGACCCGACCTGCGCCACCGTGCCGGACGTTTTCGTCGGTTCCAACACAACCGGAAGTGCGGCGGAAAAGCTCGACCGGCGCTGGATGGCCTTCGACAAAGACCGAACGTACCTGCCCGCGTCCGCCTTCCGCTTTGTGGACGAACTGCCGGCGGAAGAACTCACCGCGCTCTGGAGCCGGCGGCAATCGGACGATGTACCGGTGAAAGTGAATGGGGCGGCAACAGGAGTTGGTGCATGCGGAGAATACGATTGCATCCGCGACAAGAACGAAAAAGAGAGCTCTCGTCCTGAATCGCAGCCAGCAAATCGGTTGGCAGGCCTGAAATTCGTTTGTTACAGTCCGGGCACGTTGCGTTGAAATCGAAACCGACAGAACGATGGCCGATCAGCAGCGTTGAGGTCGAACCGGCCCCAGCGTGCTGGAAGCAGCCGTGTGCGAACACGGAATGCTCCCTCCACCAGTTGTCGCCATACATCGGCAAGATCAAGAGCAGCATCGCGGGCGATTTGGTGGAGCGCTTCTCCAAGCCTGGGGATTTGGTCGTAGATCCCTTCGCCGGCGCGGGGACGATCCCTCTGGAAGCCAGCATTCGCAATAGGCGAGCCTTCGGCGCGGACATCAGCCCTTACGCCCGAATCCTTTCGAAAGCCAAGCTGTCTCCTCCCGCCTCGCTCCAAGCTGCCCTCGATCTAGCCGAAAAGGCGTTGCAGGAGGCCGCCCAGCTTCCCCGGCCTGACTTGCGGACGGTGCCGTTCTGGGTTCGGCGCTTCTACCACTCGGACACGCTGCGCGAAACGCTGCGCTTCGCGTCTGTTTGCCGCCGTCCCGGCAACGAATTCCTGATGGCCTGCCTCCTCGGTATTCTGCATCACCAACGGCCTGGGTTTCTCTCGTTTCCCAGCAGCCACCTCGTTCCTTATCTCCGTGATCGGAAATATCCTCGGCAGCAGTTTCCAGACATGTACGCCTACCGCGAGTTGAGACCGCGCCTGCTGGCAAAGGTGAAGCGCTGCTACAAGCGGTTTGTTTTGCCAACGAAGCCGGCTCCAGCAGGTTTCGAGCAAACTGCCGTACAGGATCTCTTTATCCCAGGTCGTTTCGACGCCGTCATTACCAGCCCGCCCTACATGAACGCGCTAGACTACGGACGGGACAATCGCCTCCGGTTGTGGTTCATCGCGCCAAGCCTCGTGAACGAGGTGGACAACGACGTCACACAGCGGCGCCAAGCTTTTACCGATGCCATTACCAGCCTTGCCGGAAAAGTTGAGCGTGGGTTGAGGGCTAGAGGTTACTGCATCTTCGTGGTCGGCGAGGAGTTCAAGCGTAGTTTTGACGCACATCCTTCCGAAGCTGTTGTCCGTATCATGCGCGAGCAAGCGCCGTCACTGCGGTTGAAGTCAGTGATGGCCGATGAAATTCCTGACGTGCGCCGGACACGTCGAGAGTGCAAGGGCGTCAAGACCGAACATGTCCTCGTTTTTCGAAGGAATTGAAATGGACAAAACAGAGTTCATCCCAGAACGGTACTTGGGGCTTTCGCCAAACCAGGACTATGTTCTTACTGATTACATTGGCGCCGGAAAGATCGGCATGGTGTTTCGTGCCAAAAGCGAACGGACGGGGCTGTCGCTGGCCTGCAAGGTCATACGTGAGGGTGGGTTAAGGGCGGGTTGGGAGCGCGAGTTGGAGAAGGTCCGTAAGCTGCAAGCGGTGCCACATGTGGTCGAGTACCGTGACCACGGTTCGGATTTCGACCGTGAACACAGGCCGTATTATTGGGTGTTTTTTGACTTTATTGATGGGAGAAACCTCCGGGAAGTACTGGCCGATCCAACTTTCACCCTCACGATGCCGTTTGTTGAAAGCGTTCTGCGTGCAGTGCTAAACGTGCTCCATGCGTGTGCAACCGAAGGTATTATCCATGGCGACCTCCACGCTGGAAATATCCTCATCAAGAGGCCTGATCGTCGGATCCTCAATAGTAAGCGAACGGTTTATGTATCCGATTTCGGCTACGGCGGATCTCACAACGAACTGAAGCCAAAGGATGACTTCATGGAACTGGCGGCCATTATTCGAGATCTCCTGAGCCGCCTTACCCCCAGCGAGTTAAATGCGCGCGACAAGAACTTACACGCACTTCTCCTCGAGTTTTGTCGGAAGAGGATTCGAGACGCGGGACGGACGCCGGGCCTCAAAGTCGAGAGGGTCTTCAACGAGTTCGAGGATCTGTGTCGAAAAGCCGAGCGGCAATCTGCAACCGGATCTGGCGAGGATGATGACCAGAACAAGAAGCCTACGGATTACTTGTGGGCTGAAGCTCTTGGAACTCGAATTCAAGAGTGGAAGAACCTGTTTGTGCCGGACTTTCTCGCTGCCAATGACTTACTTTCCAGAACCACAACCGTCCTCACTGGAGCTCGTGGTTGTGGAAAGACGATGTCCTTTCGCCGACTGACGAAGTTGATGGATGCCATTATCGGGGAGCCATCCGGGGTTTCCGGCGCTGGAAATTTCGTTGGCTTTTATTTGAACTGCCGTGATCTCACCGACGCGTTCCCATGGGTGCCTAATGACCTGAAGGCCGCGGGCGAGCGTCAGGTAATGCATTTTTTCCACCTTGCTTGGTTGGCGGAGGTCTGCAAAGCAATCGCCTACGTCGATCAGGACGAGGCTATGGACTACCACTGGCTCGAGAATTGGTTCGCCTTGCTTTACGATGGGCGCTTTGTAAAAGCCTCAACGGGAGAGAAGGTCCTCGCTCATGTCCGATCGTTCATCGAAATGGAAAAGGAGCGTTCTCGGATCGCTCCGCTCGGAAAGGACGACAGCGTGGGTTGGCCGCTCGCACGGACGGACCTGCTGGACAGCTTCTTTGCCGAGATGGGTCCGCATGTAGCGTGGTTAGACAAGTCCCCGGTTTTCCTCTTCCTTGATGACTACACGATCCCGCTTGTGCCACGGGCGATCCAACTGGCCCTCAACCCAATCATTTTCCGGCGACGAAGCGACCTCTTCTTCAAGGTTTCCACGGAAGCCGCCAACAGTTTTGTCGCAAGTGGCCCACGCAAAAAGCCACTGGAGTTACATCACGATTTCCTTCTGTTGGACTTGGCGACCGAGAGTCTCCATCAGAAGCAAGCCGAGAAGGAGTATTTGCTTGATTCCATCTTTCGCCCGCGAATCAGGAGACATGCCCCGTTTGCGGCATCCCAGTTCGGATTGGAGGACATACTTGGGAGGACGCCATACGACAACAATGAACTGGCTTGGCAGATGCGTCGCGGTCTAGGCAGCGACGAGAAGCAGAAAGTCTGTTACCACGGCAAGGGTGTGTTTGTGGGTCTTTGGACGAGCGACATTCGCACGATGGTCGAGATGTTCAACGATATGCTGCGGGAGGCCAACGGGCAGATCAGCGCTGAGACTCCAACGATCTCAAGGGAAATCCAGGATCGTTGCGTCCGAAACCAAGGTGGCGAGATGATGACTTTCACGCAATCGATTCGTGACTATGAGTTGTGGAAGCAAACGAGAGGCCATAAGGATAGAGCGGAGAACTTTGGAAACCATCTAAAATCGATCGTTGAGGCCTTCATTGCCGTGTCCCGATATGAGTTACTCGAAGGAAGAGTCGTCGGCAACCAGGGTCGAGAAAGCCCACGCCAAGCGTTCAGAATCGAAGTCGTAGACAGTTTTGAACCAGATCGAGCGGTGAGGGGCTATTTGGAGGGATTGGTGCGCTACCACATTTTTCTTCAAGATTGGCGGGGCAAGAGCCAACGTGGCATGCTTACACCCCGGCTCTACTTGAACAGGGTGTTCCTTCCGTACGGTGGGTTGACCCTCTCCAGCCATGATCACATTCAGTTGAAGAACTCCGAGCTGATGCAACTGCTGGGACGACCGGCGCAGTTCTTGGACTACTGGAAGCGAAAGCGCAGTCGCCATGAAGGAGGAGGTCAACAGCAACTCACGCTGTAATTATGCCCAGTGCCATTCAACTACTTCCGAAGCTCACGCTCGTTGACAGGCCGCCAGGGCATAAGCGGCGTGCTTTTATTGGCGCATATGGTTTTGAAGACCGGTCCCTCGGATGGTGTTTAGCAATGGCCAAAGACCGTCACGCCATATCTGCGGCCTTTGTATTTAAGTACTTTCATCCCAAAGGTCCGAATCGCGTCGAGGATTTGAAGGCTGCGCTACGGCACATCGGTGCCAGTAAGATCGTAAACGTCCGATACGACATGCTATGCCCCCAGCCATTGGAGGATACTCTACCGGACCAGATCTGTCTGGAGGATTACGACGAGGTGGTAGTGGACATCTCAGCGATGACGAAACTTCTCATTCTTCTCGTGCTATGTCGACTCCGAGAATATGCCGGAACAGTGCGCATCGTTTGCTCGGAAGCGCGGGAATACTGTCCCAGCAAGGCTGAGTACGATCCAGTCAAGGGCCAAATGGCGGTGACTGCTCGGTTTCCGAGCCGTGGGGCGGAACAAATCGTGCGCCTGCGTTGCTTGAGCAGCATTCGCATGCAGGGCCAGCCGGTGACCCTTGTTGCGTTCGCTTCCTTCAACGAAAAGCTCGTATCGCACATGCTCGGCTTCATCAGCCCTCATCGCCTGATCCTGATTAATGGTCGCCCCCCATTGGCAGAGTATGCGTGGCGTGAACACGCCACACACGACATCCACAAACGGCTTTATCAAGAGTATGACACGGATAACCCACTAAACGACCAAGGAGTCTTGGCGAGGGCGACCTCCACACTTGATTATCGTGAGACGGTAGATGAATTGGAGAAAATCTACTTGCAACACGGGTTGTTCGAGCGGATCATCTGTGCGGCAACAGGGAGCAAAATGCAGACTGTTGGGTTGTACTTTTCCAAGATTATGCACCCGGACTTACAGATTGAGTACCCGACGCCGGACAGCTATTACTTCAAGGACATGACCCATGGCGTAAGGCAGGTCCATGAGGTGATCATTGACGGCTTCGCAGCCCTTTTGAGGAGCCTGAGAGGTCGTCCAGCCACTGAAGTCGGCCCGTCCAAATCGCAAGCCTGACAGTCATCTCACTTTCCTCCCCCTGGCCAATTAGAAAGATTCCTCACGCTGTGGCCACGACTCGCTATGACTTATTGTTGCGCAGCAAGAGCCTCAGCAGCGATAGGTGGCGCTGCTGCTTGGATGGCTGGCGCGTGGGCGTCAGTGAACGGGTCTGGGGATTCCTCCGAAGCGCGGCGGCAGGCGGCAGCTTGTGGGTGCTTCTCCATCAACGGCCCCACGAGAACGCTGGCGTCTAAGGGTGTCATCCCCCGCCGCTACGTCGCCGGCTGGCGTAATTTCCAGCAGAAGTTCAAGTTGCTGGTGGATGCGTGGGCGCATTACGACAATTCCAGCGAAGCTCCGGTCCTGGTGGAACAGGGAAGCAACGTATGAAAAGGAAATCAGCGGTGACGGATGCGGACATGGCCAACGCGGGGCGTGCGCTGGAGCGCGCGGCGGCCCGGGCCCGCCGACTGGCGGAGGAAACGGGTACGCCGCTCTACATCTTCAAGGATGGGCATATCGTGGACCTGAACCGGCCGTCGGGGGGCAACTACGGGCTGCGCGAGGGGCGTTCGGGAAAATGACCCGTGTCTGCCTTGAAGACGCGCGAGCGCAACCCACCCTCACCCGGCCTGTCGGCCACCCTCCCCCATCGGATGAGCGAGGGCGTTTTGCTCGAACGCGAGGCGACGGGTGTGTACCGCTTCGCGGCGGGCAGACCGCCCGGTGCCGAGAATGACATATCGAAGTGACCGAAGGGGGCCAGTTCCTTTCATCGCCATCCGGAGCAACGCTGCGCTGATGGCGCGAATTCTCTCACGATTCCCGCTGCGGGCCACAGGAACGGCGAGTGGCGAGGTGTGAAATCCGGACGAATTCCCGGAATGCAGACGCGGGCCTTGGGGAAAGGCGCAGATCATTGGTAATGGAGTGTTTGCGGCGATTGCCCGGTTGCGCGGAGCGGTGCGACGGTTGTAGCCGCCGGTTGCACGGGTGTTCGCGGGCGTTGCTTGAATGTCGGTGGCGGTTTCCTGAACGCTTGTGGCGATTTCTGACCCGTTGACACCAATGACCGGGTTGTCGGCGGCGATTTCCTGGATGTAAATGCCGATTTCTCGAATGTCGGAGGCCATTGCGCGGCCGTCAGCGGCGATTTCTCCGATGTAACTGGCGATTCCCCGGCGGCTCCTGGCGGCTGCCTGGATGTGAATCCCGATTTCATGGTCCGTGAGCAGCTCCAAACGGAACAGGGAATTTCTTCTGACCGCACGCTCAAGTCTCCTCCCGAAAGTCACCCGGCAAACGAATCCGATAACATTGACACCAGGACTGCTCATTACAAGACTACCACCCGGAAACATGGAAACAGACCTCGGGAGCAGCGACCACTTTGGTCTCCGCAGCGGGAAACGACGGGACACGTGCCGGCCCAAACCGGTTTTTAAAGGAACCCAATCCGAAAACACGGGCGACAGGTCCCGCCCCCGATGGAGCTGCCATGTGGTGGGGGTTCAAACATGGGAGTTTGGAGGGTGCGGATGGTGATGCTTGCAACCATAATTTTGCCCCCGCCATCCCCGTCGGCTCTGCTGGAACTCCACTTTACGAGCTGGCTGATTCTGGTGGCCGCCGTGTTCGCTGTGGCTTTTTTCTATTCGTCCGTTGGCCACGGCGGTGCGACCGGTTACCTCGCCGTGCTCGCGCTCCTGGGCGTCACCCTCGCCTCCGCGCGCGTGGCCGTGCTCATCGCCAATGTCCTGGTCGCTGGCGTTGCCTGGTGGCGCTTCGGGCGCGCCGGACATTTCGACTGGCGCGTGCTGCTTGCTTTCGCGGTCGTGTCCATGCCCGCCGCCTGGTTCGGCAGTAAGGTCCACATCAGCCCGTCCGCCTACAAGCTCGTCCTCGGGTCGGTGCTGGCGGGGGCGGGGCTGGTTTTGCTGTTCCGCGCGCGCCAGCAGACCGACGACGTGATATTGCGTGGGTTTTTCCTGCCGCTGGCCTTGCTGATTGGCGTCGTGCTCGGGTTCCTGGCGGGACTTACCGGCATTGGCGGCGGCGTGTTTCTGAGTCCGCTGTTGTATTTGCTTCGCTGGGTAAAACCGAAAACGACCGGTGGCGTTGCGGCTGGATTCATCGTCCTCAATTCCCTCGCCGGGCTGGTCGGCGCCGGCGCGCACGCCATCACCCATGCCGGCGTGCTCCTCTGGCTCACGCTGCCCGCCGTCACGGGCGCCTGGTTCGGCACGCATTACGGCGCCCGGCGCTGGAACACCGTCACCTTCAGTCGCGTGCTGGCGGGCGTGCTGGTTTTTGCCGGCGGAAAACTGTTGCTGGAGGCCGCCGCCTGATAAGGTCCGGTCATGCGCGTCTTCTTCTTCGCCCAGCTCAAAGAGGCGACCGGTTGCGACGCCGCGGAACTCGCGGTCACGTCGCCCGTAAACGCCGCGCAACTTTGGACGGAATTGCTGCACCGTTTTCCCGCGCTGGCGGCGCACCGGGCGAACGTCCGGCTCGCCCGAAACTGGGAATTCGCCACGCCCGACGCGACCTTTGCGGCGGCGGATGAAATCGCCCTCATCCCGCCGGTGTCCGGCGGCTGACCTCCTTGGCGCATGGAAATCGAAATCCAACTCACCGATCAGACGATTGCAGAACCCATCCCGCCACCGCTGCACGCGGGGGCCGCGGGTGCCTGGATGGAGTTCCGCGGGGTCGTGCGGGGGGAGGAAGACGGCCAGCCCATTCGGGCGCTCGAATACGAAGCCTATCCGGAAATGGCCGTGCGCGAAATCCGGCGCATTCTGGACACACTCGCGGTCCAGCATCGGTGTCTGGCGGTCAAGGTGATCCATCGCACCGGCCGCATTCCCGTCGGCGCAACCGCCATTTATGTTGGCGTGGCCGCGGCGCACCGGGCCGAGGCCATCGCCTTGCTGGGCGGATTCATGGATCGGCTCAAGCAGGATGTGCCCATCTGGAAACGGCAGGCCCTGCCCGGCCCAAACCCGGGGCGCAATCTGGCGAGCCCCAGCCCGTCGGAGAGCAGACTGCTTGGACGAGGAGAGAGCACTTCCCTTCAACCGGCTGGAGGTCACCGACCCGCGCT